>WNGC01001869.1_pt1 | contig 12879 bp, 9 predicted proteins | sample 5400051 | NCBI WGS metagenome assembly WNGC01 (sample SAMN13153368, study PRJNA577476) | soil metagenome | isolation source: 20 cm soil or saprolite under grassland replicate 2 | place: USA:California | collected 2016-06-15 | reverse complement strand
GGGTTACGTCGTGGTAAGCGATGAGCACGGGGACCTCCAGGGCGTGGAATCTAAGAAGCCTTTCAGCGTAAGTACGCGGAGACTTCGTCACTACTCCGAGTTGCACGTCGGCGAGAGCTTTGAGTCTGGCGATAAAGGCGAGCGTTCCGGGAGGAAGCTCGGTCTGCGGGAAGCCGGCATATACCTTGGGCCAGTTTTTGCGCTTTCGAAGTAGCTGGAGGCCGCCAACCAGGACAAGCGTCTCATCCAAGGCGAGGAGAACGGCGGTTTGCCGCGCGGACATAGGAAAAATTGTAATAGCTTCAACCACGCACGAAAAACACTAGCCGAGGGCGCATGAGCATACTGCGCGTTGTGCACGACACCTTCGGCGAACGCACAGCAAGGGTAGGCGAAGTTAAAGCGAATATCAAGAAGATCGTGTCATGGATGTCATGGACCCCATCCCCTTGCCCGCCGGAGCAAGCTGGCCGTGTCGGGCAAGGGATGTCCTGGTCCTAGTCGCCAGCGATTCTGGGGCTCCGGTTTCTGCTTTCCCGATAGGATTTGTCTCACATCCTCATTGGCTGCCCGGAAAGTGCAGGTGCTTTGCGTTTCCGGGTGTAGAGCACGAACCACTAACTGCGTGAAAGTCGATTCCGAAAATTACTCACGTTGATCCGGACTCGCAGGCCCCCGAGCCTGCCCGGCAGCGGCGCTGATCGTCACGCAAGACTGCTTCCAGGAAACTCTCCCACTTCGCAAATCCTAAATGCCCTTGGTGCCCGGTTTCGCCTGTACCATCATTTGCCGCATCGCCGCAGTGGATCCAGGCGCGCGCTTCTCCCTCCAGGCTTCCAGCCGTTTGCAAGTTTCTTCCATGTTCTGGAAGAGATGCGGATTCTTGAAAGCGGCGCGCCACGTAGGAACGATCGACCGCATACGGTCCCACACCACCCAAATCTCGCCATTACTGTCGAAAAACAATTCGTCGTTGATCAGCCCGCGGTTCACGATCCCGGCCACCATGTCCCAGTAGCTGATCACCATGCGGATGTAAGTGTTTTCCTCCCCGCCCTGCGGATACCTCTGCATCATCTCTTCCGGAGATTCTGGATGAAAGTTTTCGACAAACCAGGCGCGCGCCTGGCGCAGCCGCGCTTCGCGCCTCATGTCGTACAAACGCAGCATCAGGTTTACTTCGTCGTAGGTGATCTGGGCCATCGCCGGTCCTCCTTGCCCTAACTCCCCGCATCTGCCTGGGCGGCTTCCTGCGAAGAATGAGCAACGCCTGCCAGTTCGATGCGGTGCACGCTCGATGTGGGTATGCCCTGCTTCTGAAATTCGACCTGGATGCGGCGGCGCAGCTCGCGCGCGACCTCATCCTGCCGTGTCGGCGCCGTCCGCACTTGCAATCGTACCGTTGATGAACTGCGGTCGAAGCTCTGCACCCCAAGGATCCGCGGCCCGTCGACCAGCGCTTGCGACCAGGCCGGATCGCTCCGCAAAGCAGCCGCGGCGCTCTCTAATGCTTGCATCGCCTTTTCAATCGGGCTTTCCGGCGCCAGCGAGACATCCACGAAAGCCTGTGACCAGTCTCGGCTGAGGTTGCTGACCGTGCGGATCTCCCCATTCGCGATGGTCACCAGCGCGCCCCGGGCGTCCCGGATTACCGTGCGCCGCAGGGTCAGGTGTTCCACCCGGCCAATGTAGTCCGCGAATTGAATTGTGTCGCCGACGACGTATTGGTCTTCAAGAACGATGTAGATGCCTGTGATGACATCTCGCACCAGAGTTTGCGCGCCGAACCCCACCGCGAGGCTGGCGAGACCCGCAAGGGTTAACGCCGGGGTAATGTCGATATGGAATTCCCGCACGGCAGTCAGCAGAGCCACTACCCAGACAACTTTGCTCCCTGCTCCGTAAAGAACTCCCGCCAGCGTGCGCGTCTGCTGTTCGCGCAGCTGCGCTGGGCGGCCGGGTGCCGACGCCTGCTTGATAACTAGATTGGTTACCGCGCGCAACAGCCGGTTCAGCACCAGCGCGATGACGAAAATGCCAATAAGATGAAGCGCGTTGGGAAGCGCTAAATCCAACCAGCGATTTAAGGAACTAGGCATGATTTTTATGAGAGGGGGAGTATAACATTGGAAGAGCTTCGAGGAAGTGTCGTCCCGTGCGGCAGGGGATTGCGCGGACGCAAGGGAGTTTTCTGGCCATGGAATCGAGACGAAAATTTCTAACCACCATTATTGCCGTAGGAGTACCCGCCGGGATCCTCGCTCTCGCACCCAGCGGGCAGTTACGCGCCCAGCTCCCGCAAAATCCCGAACAACAGAAGGAAAAGGAAGATGATTCGCATAGACCCAAGTTCGATCCCAAGCTGATCCTGGCGGCGAATCAAAAGGAAATTAAGAAAAATGTCGAGAAGCTTTACGATCTGGCGAGCGAATTGAAGGCCGAAGTGGAAAAAACGGATTCGGTCCTGGTGCTCTCTGTCGCCATGCTGCGAAAGACCGACGAAATCGAAAAACTAGCCAAGGAGATCAGGTCCCGCGCCAAAGGATGAACCCGCCGGCGACCCTCTCCGCCGAGAATGCGCCCTAGCGCCGGCGAATCATACCGGATAGAATACAAATGTTTGAAGAAGCTCCCGCGTGTTGCGTCCTCAGGAAAATTTGAGGAGCACCTACTGCGCGCCAGTAGCTCAGATGGATAGAGCATTAGCCTCCGGAGCTAAGGGTCGGGGGTTCGAATCCCTCCTGGCGCGCCATTTTCCTTGAATCCCATTCAATCCAAAGGATAACCAAGATGATTCTTCACCCCCTGGCTTCACCCCGGTCATCTGCTTTTCCGCCAGATGGCTGGGCCGCCAAACTGATGTCTTCAATCTCTCGTTGAGATTCAAGGAATTCCTTGATTTCGCTGTCTAGTAATCAAAACCAAGAATTGATTTCTGTCATGGAAACGTAATAGCACCCCACCAAAAGTTCGTTTACTTGGGAGCCGTGTCATGTTCTAAGGGCGATCATCATCTGTGGCCAAGACTACTGCGTAATTTCTCCTGCCGGCGGGGCGGCGATCGGCAAATCTGGAGCAGGGTCATCGCCGTACGCCGTGTTCCCAACTCTGAACGACTTTGGGACTGACATTGAGAATATACGCAGACACGGATTGGCTCTCTTGATCTGTCGGGTGCGCATGGGCTTGACGCGGGGAATTTCAGTAACTCGGAGTGCCACCTTGCGGCCCTTCTTCCGAGCAACGGCTTCCTGGAAACCCTCCATCAATGCGTCGAAAATCTGGATTTTCTTCGCCATTGTTAACTCCCCTTCAGTTCCCCGACCACAGTTCGCAGAGCGCTTTTCTGTTCCTCAGAGCCACGTTCCAGATCACCAATCAGCAGACCCAAGACACTCTCTTCCAGCACGGCCTTCCCACGCGAATGCATCTGTGAGGAAAGTTGATCATCCCAGATCGCATCGAGGGCGCAGCCGCGGAGAGACGGGCCAGTCGTGCTCACGGCGGAAACATAGTCAGCGGCGCTCATCCGCCATGGGTCGACGGCGAACCGCTGCATCAACATATTAGCGATAGCGATTCCTGGCGGGTCCAAATCGCCGTGGTAGCGCAGCCGGCAGCCGGTCCGGCACAGAAGGTCGAGCAGAAGTTGTGCGGCGGAGGCGGGCTGCCCTGCTGTGCAGATGAGCGGCAGGCTGCGCGGACCGAGACGCTGCGCTGCGGCTGCGATGACGCTGGGATTCTCGCAAACCGAGACCGTGCGGCTGTTCCATTCTCCGAAGACACGTTCGTCCGCCCTGCGAAGCTGGCGAACGGTGAGATGACATGGTTCGCCCGAGTCCGCCATCAGATTGAGCAATTGACCGATGAGCGTTGAGGCTGAGCCGCGTAGGTTGAGCACCAGCACAGGCGCAGAGAGTTCGTCGACCACGACGCCGACAAAGTCCCACAGTTGACGTCGGCAATCGGCAGAACGCGAGAGCTTAAGCCCTTGCTGGTGCGCGATGGCCAGCAAACAGAGGGTCGAAAGTGGTTTCCCGGCATCGAGCGCGTGGCTATCGCCGGTCGTGCGCGTGGCAAGTTCAGCCAGTGGAACCGCGGGCTGGGGAAGCTGGCGCAAGACGAACAAGGCCTGACGGAGAAGAATGTCGGCGAATATGCAATCTTCACCGCTGTATTTTTTGAGCAGGCCGGTCGAGCGAATCCTCGCGAGCCAGCCGCGGTACTGGGGCAGGTCCGCCATGGCCGCTTCGATGGAGCTAAACAGGTTCGTCCATCGTTGCGACGCGGAATCACGAGCGCGACGTTGGTCTTCAATCGGGCCGGCAATGGCCTGAACCGCTTCGACGAGCGAATCGCACATGCCGCTCTCGCACAGAATGCGTTCCATTTCGGCCAGTCGCACGACCAGCGGTGTTCCCGAGGAGGGGCGCCGCCCGAGAAAGTGATCGATTGCGGAACGCTCTTCCGCAGATACGCCTGGCAACGTCAGAGTGCCGCCAAGCGATTGGCCGAAGCGCAGACGCGCCGCCATGCCTTGGATGAGGCGGGCCAACGTGGCCTTGCCGAGTGCCTGCTGGAGGCGATCACGATCGTGGATCATGTTGACGGCATGGCGTTGTGCTCGGGAAAGACCCCGACCGAAGAGACTTCGTCGATCTCCTGTGCCTTGCCGTTAACGTTCGCCATGGTCGAGCGACCATCCTGAGCATCGTTACCCTGCAAGCGTTCGCGGCCATTCCAGACCCAGCGCGAGGTCCATACCGCATCAACGCCCGCCCGTGCGGAAAGCTGATAAATCGCCAGCCCCGGCAGCGTGGCATAACAGCCCCATTCACGTTCGCTGGTCATGACGAAATCGAGGTCGAATTCGTGCAGCATGCCCATGCACTTGCTACGCATATCGGAATCGATGCCCACGAAGGCCTCATCCAGCAGGATTAGCCGCGGCGCGAACTTTCCCGCGCTACCGTAATATGCAGCGGCCGCGGCGAATTGCGGGATGGTCAGCGCCAGCGCCTTTTCGCCGCCTGAAGCGGTGCCGTGCGTGCGCTTGGTGAGTCGCTGCCAATCGCCATCCTGTTTTCGTTCGACATAAAATTGATGCCAGCGGCGATAGTCGAGCGCGATCGTGAGTTGTTCCTGCCAGGTGCCGGTCGTCTCGGTCTCTCGCACGGAGCGGATCTGCTCCTGAAGGAAATCGCCGAGCAACATGCGGTCCGCCTGCGACCAGGTGGAACTTTCTCCCATCAGCTTTTTTCTGGCCTCGTTAAACGCAGCCGGCCCCTCCGACAGCGCCTCCCACTTGAATTGCAGCATCATGCCGGTGCTGGTCGGGCGCAGTTGCAGTTGCTTGCTCATATCACGCACCAGTTCCGCGGCGCGGCGGATGAGCGATCCGAGCTCGACAGCGACATCGTGAATGAGATAGTTCTCAAGCACCTCGCGTTCCTTGGCGGTTAACAATGCGCCGCGATTGACGATTTCCTCGGCCAGCAAGGAACTGAAGTCGTTCATCCCTCGCCGCTCGCCTTGAAAAAGCACGGTCACCACCAACACATCGTTATCCGTCGTGTGCTCGGGACGATAGTCGTGACTTTGCAGAGCATTGGTCACTTCCTGCACGTGCTGATAGATCAATTTCTGATTCTTTTCCCAGGCACCGTCGCTGTAATCGATCGCCTGGAGAGCGACGTCGATTCGCCTTGCTAGATCGACTGCCGCGGCGACGGAAAGTTCACCCTGCGTTTGCCCCGCAAGCAGCCGCTCTTCGGCGGCAGCGAGGTGGAGCAGGCCCGTGTTGGCGAAGCGCAATAGATGTTCGATCGCCCGCGCGCGGTTGGCCATATCCGCAGCGATCTCCCGTTCCATGTCGGCGATGGACGACGCCAGCAGTCGGACGCGCTCTTGCGCCCCGCCCAAAGTTTGCGCAGCTCCCTGTTGATCCTTTTGAATGCGGTCGAGACGTCCCTCAACTTCGCGGAGCCGTCGCTGCACCTCCTCGACCGCTGCGCCAACCGTCTGATGAAGCATGGCGAATTCTGCATCGGCAGCGGCGGTCTTCTGCTCCGCTTCCTGCTTCGCCGAGTGCAATCGATCCTCGCGAAGGCGGTTGCTTTCCAACCGTGATCGCTCTTCACGCAAGGCCAGGTCCGCAAACATCCGCTCGCGAGCCGCGGGCCAGAGCGAGCCCAGGACCTGCTGGTACTCACCGAGGGCATCTTCGAGCGACCGCAAACGGTCGATCCACTCGCGCAGGCCCAGATCGACCGCTGTCGCATCCCGCGCCGTGGTCTTGCGTTCGAACACTTCTGCGGCCGCACCAACACGCGCCTGCGCCTCGCGCAAGCGAACTCGTCTCTGCGTCAGCTGCTGTCGCTGCGCATCCCGTTCGGCAACGGACAGGCGCACGCTGCCGTCATCGGGCGCGTGCGCCGCCTCCGCCTTTGCCGCGGCGTCCCGTTGATCGAGTTCCGTCATTGCCGCGCGAATCGCCGAGAGCGCCTGCCGCAAGGCCAGCAGCTCGTCATCCAACTCTCGCAGCCGCCGCAACCGCGCGGCTTCGCGTGCCGCCTGGCCAATGTGTTGCGCGGCAGGCTTCGTCCACCGCCCGAGCTTCGGACCAATTCGCCATCGCCCCGCGAGATCCACCCACACTGGGCCGCTGTCTTCTCCAAGCCCGATCCGGTGAATAATGCGGGCAATCACCTCCACCGGCACTTCTGCAGGGCCGCCCGTGCGGTCACCCGACGGACGAAGCACATCCGCCAGCGTCGGATAGCTCGGCAAAGCCTCCTGCGGCTCCTCATCCAGCAGGAACGTGTCTAAACGTTCTTCCTTGCTTCGGATCGCTCCCTCAGAATTCACCCACGCGTCCAGCAAACCGGACGATTCCATGGCCGCCTCAATAGCAGCCCTGTGCTCGGCAGGCACATCCTCAAAGAACTCACAAAGCATCCAGAATGGCGCCCCATCGCGTGCGCGGCGAGATTCGGGATCGCGCGTATACGGCGGGGGTGGAGGCTGATGCTCGCCCTTCGAAAGCCGCTCCTGTTCGTCAGAAAGTACGCGCAACTTTTCTTCAGCCGACCGCAATTCCTGCTCCTTCGCTGCCCGCTCGGATGCCACGCTGCGGTGGAAGTTCTCCATCGCCTGATCCACGGCCGCACGCACAGGGCTGGTTGCGGCCATGTTCTCCTCACACCACGAGGAAATCTCGGGCACGACTTCAGGAACCGCCGCCGGCGCCAGCACGACGACAGCGGCACACCACTGGCGATATGCTTCCGCCAATGCGCCAATCGAAGCAAGGACTTCTCTCTCCGCGGCGCCGACCGCCTCGGCCCCTTCGGAGGCCCGTTCTTGCTCCTGGTCGCGCTTGTCCGATTCAGCCTGAAATACGCGCCTCGCAGCATCCACGTCCGCATTCAGCTCATCGAGCAGCCGAGCCGCCCGACGCCGCTCGCGAACCGCGGCAGTAAGCGAGCGATGGACTTCCTCGAGGAGCGTCGCGTTGTTCGTTTCTGCCATCAGGCCTTGCAGCATCCCCTCGTCGTGTTCTCTATCCATGCCGCATGCAGCGGCGGCGAGATGCGCTTCGTCAATGTATTTCTTCAGCGCGGCAGACGCTGTCTGAACTCGCTCCTGGTATCGTTCGACCGCTCGCTCACAGATTTCCCGCTCCCGCAACGATTCCCCATGCTCGTCGGCAGCTCTTTCGGCATCGCGCCTGCGATCCGCGGCGCGCTTCGCGGCGGCATCGAGATCCCGTGCGGATCGCATTTCGGGACTGCTCTCCAGCGTCTGCTCCTCTCCCAGCGCAGTTGCCAGCTCCAGTGACAGCTCCTCCAGCCGGACCAGCAATGACTTGCTTTGTTCCTTTGCCTGATCGCAAGCGCTCTCCGCCTCGCGGAGTTTCCGTTGGCGACTTTCATACACACTGTGCGCCTTACGCACTTCTTCGGATCGTCGGCAAGCCAGTATCGCGGCATATTGGCGATACTCCTTCAGAAACGCATCCGCCGACCGCTTGGCCGCGACCAGGTTCTCGAGCGCGAGCCGATCTTCTTCCAGGCCGCGCATGGCCTCGGCCACCTGCGAGATAATCGTTTGCGATACCGGTGGCAGCGCGTTGCTCAGCGCATTCGACAGCCGCCCTTCATCCAACTGGCGCGCCAGCTGAGGCTGGCGCAGCTCAATCAGCAGATCGATCAATGCCTCGTAACGATCCTGCCGCAATCCAAACATCCGGCGGTTCACTTCCGCCCGGTATTCTGAGGCAGTCGTGAACAGCTGGCCGACGCCACCGAGCGCTTCGAGCAGCGCGTCTTTTGACAGTGGGTTGCCTTGCGAGGAGCAAAGCGCAAGATCACGCCCAATCCTTTGCGGCGTGACGAAAAACCACCTCCCAGCGATGCCTTTCCCGCTTACCGCGCGCACGCCGCATCCGAGTGTGAGGTAATGGTCGCAGCCGACATCGTCCCGGCGGCCGAACTCGATCCAGGTGTAACCAAGACGGTCATCATACTTGCCCATTAACAAGTTCCACTCAAATCGCTTGGCGGAATCGCCGTCGGGCTCGACACGATGCGGCGAGGTCTCTCCATCGAGCAGAAACGGGAGTTGCATCGCCAGCACCCGGCTTTTTCCCGTGCCGTTGTTTCCCCGCAGCAGCAGCCGACCGCAATGGAAATGAAATTCTTGATAGTCGTAGCGGTACAGATTTACCAGTCCCGACCGTAGCGGCTGCCAGCGCGCACTGGCCGCCTGCGGTAGCGGAATCGCCTGAGGTCTCACCGTATCCATTGTTTTCCACTCGATCCGCACAGACCCTCAGTTATTTCCTGAAGTCACGGAGTACTTTCTCTCATCGGTGACGCATCGTCACGTAGAGTACCAACCGCAAAACGGCCGATCGTCGGCAAGGGCGTGACCGCCTGCTTCTTCGGGTCTACTTCAATCAACCTCAACATTTCCATGCGACCCAGCGCTTCATACAGCAACACGCCGGCTGCGCCTGGCTCGCCGACGTCCTTCCGCCAGTGATGTCGATGCTGCCGAATCAGCGACTCGACATAGCCCTCCAGCTCGGAAATGCTCAAGGGGTCGGCCCGTTCGTCACGAAGGCGGTTCGCGAGATGCTCGGCAATCAGCAGCGAGGCATGGCCGTCTGTGCCCTCTTCCGGCATCTTCACGTCGGTCATCAGTTCATCCGGGTCGATCATCGCCACACCCTCGCGCCGGGTCTCCTGAACCAATCCGGTTGCGACTTCAATTTCTTTCACGATCGAAGGGCGCTGCGACACAAAATACGCGCGTTCTTCCTCGCTAAGCGCCGAATAGTACGTTACCGGGTCGTTCAGCAATCTGCGAAACAATCGCGTGCGCAGCCGGCGATGCCGGCCCTCTTCGGTGTCCGGAAACGGCTCGTCCACCATAGCGTTGATGCGCTCTTCAGTCGATCGTGCAGCCATCGTTGACGGCCCGCGCCGCACGTTCAGCATCGCCGCCAATGCCGCGCCGTTGATGTTGTACAGTACGTCTTGCTCCGGAGAGGCCAGGAAGTGCTGTTCGTCACCGTCCACCCGCGTCAGAACACGCAGATCGATCAGGTGCTTGATGACTTCCACAAGATCGCGGCGATGCTCGCGCAGCGCTAAGTCAAAGGAAACACCTTTGCGGTCCAATTGCGGATCGGCAGCAAACTCGCCGGCGATGGCATCCGCCAACCGCCGCAGCACCGTTTGCCGCTCGGATTTCTCCAGCACTGCCAGCGCCAGACACAGCACCACGTACCGCCGCCGCGCGAATGGCTGCTCCTTGCTGTCGAGCAGCGGCCGCGTGGAATCGTTGAGTTCGCCAGGCGTCTTGCGCAGGCGCGCCAGCTCGCTTTCGACGTGCAGCGTCCATTGGCAATGCCTCATGAACCACTCCCGCAGCCACGCCGCATGCCGGCGAACCAGGATGAAATCGGCAGCCCCTTTCTCGCCAGGCGTCAGCAGTGGCCGCCGCAACAGCGCTGCAATCGCACGCCGCCGCTCATACACGGTTTGGGCCTGCAAGCTGCTCGATATGGTCTGCCGCGGCAAGGAGGTATCCATGTCCATATCTATCCCTCCGCTACCAGCGATGGCGAAACTTCCAGCCGCCACGCGTCATCCGCTTCTTCGCCATCCTCCGCAAGGGGGCGAATCATCAGATAGTGGTCTTCGCCGATCAGTACACCCGCAGTCGCGCGGATAACGGCCATGGCCCCATCCTCGGTCGGCTCAAGATCGATCTGCAGAACGCCATCGCTGGATGTCACCGAGACCGCCGCTGCGGATCCAGATTTGGCCGCCAGCGCATCGGCGAGAACATCAAGAAACAACTGAAACGCTCCCTCCGGCAACTCGTCAAGCTGCGACAGACGTACGCGCCGCCCGGCCCCCAGTATCCGCCACCACTGGCTGATCTCCCCCGCCTCCTGAAGTGCCAACAGGCCGAGCTTCGCCCTTTCCGCACTCCGGTCAATCACGTTCAGCGGCCGTCCCCGCGCCGCGTATCGCCCGGAATTGTGCAGCCGCGGCGAAATCCGTACCGGCGGGGCATCAATCCAGCGCGTCGTTGACGACACAGGCTCGGCGCCGCGCTGGTCCAGCGTGTCGGCGTCAATCGATAGATGCCGACAGGAATCGAGGGCAAACGCGCCCCGCCACAGTCGATGGGCCGCTTGATCATCCTCCGCTTCTGCAAACCACAGAGCCAGTGCCCGCAGGTCGGCTGCCCGATCGCTTCGCCCCGCTCGCCGGTCATTGATCCCCGTCACTGCCGCTACGAGAGAGGGAATCGCCGCCCGTGCCGCGCCGCGCAACTCCTCTGCTTGCGACGGCCGCTTGTCGCTCCCGACAAACCAGGAACAAAGCCCCTCCCAGCGCTGCTGCCACGCTCGCCGCGCCACCGCCCGGTCTTCGTCGGTCACCGTTAGCCGATCAACCAATTCTCGCTCCGCCGCCCGATGTAGAAGGGGTGCGATCCTCTCCGGTTCAATCGACCGAATCGTCATAGCTATTTCATGCCCCGCCAGAACTAGCTGCGACAAGAACCGCTCCAGATAGTCGATCAGCCGTTGTTTGTAGATGAGAAAGGATTCGACATTCAGCCCCTGCAGCTCAATCCGCCGCTGCAAGCCTCCAATGAACCGCTGCGCCTGCGCCGTGAGCTCATCGAACCGCTGCCTCAAGAGCGAAAACGCATTGAATACGTCCGCATCGTCAACTTTTTCCTGCCGCGAAAGGAAGATGACCTGGTCGAGCTGTTTGCGTATGTCGTCGAGCGCCGCCGCCTGCAATTCGCCCGGCTGCCGGAGCGATTGCTCGAACACCGCCAGCGCCGCTTCCGCTGCCTCACCCGCAGCAGACATCTGATACAGGTTCCGGACCCGCCAAAAGTCATCCACCGTCAACACTTCCGCAGTGTCGGGATGGGCCTCGAGATTCCCCCACGCCATTAACTGCTGCAACATCATTTCAACCGCTGTCGCATCCGCGTACCTCATGCCGTCGTCCGCCAACTGCTGTTCCACATCCGTTGGCCGCAGATGTATGACAAACCGGGCCTTGGCCTGCGTAAAGACATTCAGTACGCTGCGATACATCACGCACTTTTCGGCTGTGAGATGCGCGAAGACGTTGTAGTTTGACGACGATACCAACCCTGGCCTCCTACTTCCTCATCATCGACGGAGTCGGACCCTTGCTCTGCCTGCGGATGCGGGACAAAAAGTATGGCTATTCCTGAAAACCATTGCAAAATTCGTCGAGAATCCAACGCTGCTGTTCTTCCTCCTTCTTGTCTTAAGATAGATGGGACTGGGACTCGATCGCGAGGCAATAGGCCGCTGCAACGCATGCAACTTGTAAAGGGACTATCTTGTTGGACGGACTGCTACAAATGTAAGCTTATTCATCTTTGTCCAACAATCATGCTGAGAACGAACCTCCTCTCGCCCGCTACAGCCCCCGCTATAGCCAACGTCACCGTATTCGATCAATCCTCGGCCGCCTCTGTAGTAACCAGCAAGGATGATGGAATCTAAATCAAGCGCGGCTGATATATCTCGCGTGGCGAGCGGTCCGTTCTTTCCAACATCTTCGTGAAATCCATGGGCTTGACCTCATGCTCGACACAAACATCCGCGGCTCACCTTAACGAGGTTGAGCGCCGGGGCGATTCCGGCAACCTGTTCCTCGCCACCGGTCCATATAATGCAGCGCCCGTGTCCGTAACCGCATATCGAAACACCACCCATATCTTGACCGTCACGCGACATCAGCGCACCGCCATAGGAAGACACTATCATATTCGTCTTTTATTCGCCATAATCGAATCTGAAGACCAGCCGGGCGGTGTGACTTGCCGTGGCAAACGGCCTACCGCGCGTTGGCGTAAAGAAAGGGTAGGAACTCTGAGTCCGTATTAGTGAGGGCATTTGCGATGAACCACCGCGAGAGTGAATTGCGCAGGTTTTCTCTTAAGATATACTATTGGAATGTATATCAGGGAGGGGCAATGCGAGTATCAAAATGGGCAATAATCCTGGCGCCGCCTTAGAAACAACCCCTCCAGTCTCCCGCACGCCTCTTTCGGGTATTTACCTCGCTCGATTCCAGTAATTCACCTGCTACGTGGAAGCTACTGATTATTCTCTTTTGAATAGGCCGTCCTAAGGCCGAAAGGAAAAGACCATGAAAAGACAAAAAGCTTTCTCTCTCCTTCAACTGCTAATCGAAGTGGTAATCACTTTGTTCATCGCCGGGATCGTAGTTCCGAGTCTCCTCCGGTCTGATGTGGCCATGAAAGAGGCTTTGGCTGTGGGTTCTCTTCATAACATCAAGATCG
>WNGC01007994.1_pt1 | contig 12882 bp, 12 predicted proteins | sample 5400051 | NCBI WGS metagenome assembly WNGC01 (sample SAMN13153368, study PRJNA577476) | soil metagenome | isolation source: 20 cm soil or saprolite under grassland replicate 2 | place: USA:California | collected 2016-06-15 | reverse complement strand
CGCCGCGTGAGAGGCTAGGTTCCGACCTTGAAGTCGTGGCGCGCGAAGCTCGACCACCGTCTCAGGTCGTCCGCCGCGAAATCGGCGTCCGGCTTCGTTTGAAAATTGGACAGCCGCACGCTGTAGACGCGCTTGTCGTCGACTTTCGATGGAACGATCTCGGCCGGATATCCGGCTTTGCGAAGCTCTTCGTAAATTTGCAGCGCGTCGTTGTGCCTCTCGGTCGAGGCGACCGTAATCTTCCATTTGCCGCCGCGTTTCGACACGCCCCGCCCCGGCTGCACCTCGGTTTCCGCCGCCCATTCCCTCAAGCGATCCGGGAGCGCGGTCGCGACCGGGTGCGACAGATCTCCTTCCAAAACATAAAAGGACAAGGGTTGCGTCATGCTGAAGGGCCTCTCGCCGGGAGACACGACCTCGACGCTGCCCTGGATCAGGCACACGATCTGGCCGTGTAGCGTGGATTTACCCCACAGATCCGTGCCGCGGATTCCGGCGGTCACGGTGTTGATGGCGATGCTTACCTCGCGTTTGCCGATGAATTTTTCCAGCGCCCCGGTCGTAAAGCGGAATGCCCCTTCGGCCACTTTCATTGCCGCTTCGAAGACGCCGTCGTCGCGCAGGCGTACGCTGTCGAGGAAGAACGAGGCCTGTTCTCCCAGTTTCACCGTGCTGCCGTCCGCCGTGGTGAGAAGCACGCGCGACCGGGCGCCGGTCCTGATCTGATCGCGATCCCTGAGCTCCATGCCCGCGGCAAGCGGAGTGCTCATTCCGTTTCTCTCGACCGAGGCGGAGAGCTGCAGCTCCTCGACGATCGCAAGCGGGACGGACCGCACCGGGCTCGATTTGGATGCGGACTGCGCGATTGCGGAGCCTGTCGCAGAGAGCGCAAGCACCGCGAGCGCCGAGGCGATAGAGAGTCGCATCTTCATGATTGTCTCCATTCGGTTCCCGGCCGACCCGCACGGTTATAATCCATGTTTTTTCAGAACCCGTTATGCAGCCCCAGTACCGCCCCGAGATCGTCGAGCGCGAAGCGCAGGAGCACTGGGAGCGGACCCGCGCGTTTCGCGCGACCGAGGAGCCGCCCGGAAAAGACGGCCGCCCGAAGTTCTACTGCCTGTCGATGTTCCCTTACCCTTCGGGCAAGCTGCACATGGGGCACGTGCGCAACTATACCATCGGCGACGTGATGACCCGCTTCCGCCGGATGCGCGGGCACAACGTTCTTCAGCCGATGGGCTGGGACGCTTTCGGGCTTCCCGCCGAAAACGCCGCGATGGCGAACGGCGTGGCGCCGGCCAAGTGGACCTACGGCAACATCGCCACCATGAAGAAGCAGCTTCAGTCGCTCGGTTTCGCGATCGACTGGGCCCGGGAGCTCACGACTTGCAACCCCGAGTACTACCGCTGGAACCAGTGGCTGTTCCTGCGCATGCTCGAGCGCGGCCTGGTCTACAAGAAAACCGGCGCCGTGAACTGGGATCCCGTCGACCAGACCGTGCTTGCGAACGAGCAGGTCATCGACGGCCGTGGCTGGCGCACCGGCGCGCTCATCCAGAAGCGCGAGATACCGATGTACTACATGGCAATCACGAAGTACGCGGAGGAGCTTCTCAGGGATCTCGAGAAGCTGCCGGGGTGGCCAGAGCGCGTGAAAACGATGCAGTCCAACTGGATCGGCAAGAGTCACGGGGTCAACATCGGTTTCCCCTATGTGTTGGGCGGCGAGAAGAAGCTCTTGCGCGTCTTCACCACACGCGCCGACACGCTGATGGGAGCCACTTTCTGCGCGGTCGCCGCCGAGCACCCCCTCGCCGCGCACGCCGCCAAGTCGGACGGTAAGCTCGCCGCTTTCGTCGAAGAATGCAAGCGCGGTTCGGTGATGGAGGCCGACCTCGCCCAGCTCGACAAGAAAGGCTTGCCCACGGGCCTTTTCGTCGCGCATCCCATCAGCGGCGAGAGAATCGAAGTCTGGGTCGGCAACTACGTGTTGATGGCCTACGGCGAAGGCGCGGTGATGGGGGTCCCCGGGCACGACGAGCGCGATTTCGCGTTCGCGAAGAAGTACGGACTGCCGATCAAGCCGGTGATCGACGTCGAAGGCAAACCGTATTCGACCGATGCCTGGCAAAGTTGGTACGCCGACTACGGCCGCTGCGTGAGCTCGGGCAAGTACGACGGCCTCGACTATCAAGCGGCGGTGGACGCCATCGCCGCAGACTTGAAGGCGAAGGGTCTCGGCGACAAGCAGGTCACCTGGCGCCTTCGCGACTGGGGCATCTCGCGCCAGCGCTACTGGGGCACGCCGATCCCGATCGTCCATTGCGACGGCTGCGGCGACGTACCAGTGCCCGACGGCCAGCTTCCGGTCGTCCTCCCGGAAAACCTCGTCCCCGACGGCACCGGCAATCCTCTCGCGAAGACGCCTTCATTCCTGAATTGCAAATGCCCGAAATGCGGCAAGGGGGCCAAGCGCGAGACCGACACGATGGACACCTTCGTCGACTCGTCCTGGTACTTTATGCGCTTTGCGTGCCCCGACCAGCGGAGGGCGATGGTGGACGAGCGCGCGAAGTACTGGATCGCGGTCGATCAGTACATCGGCGGCATCGAGCACGCGATCCTGCACCTGCTCTACTCGCGCTTCTGGACCAAGGTGATGCGCGATCTGGGTCTCGTGTCGGTGGACGAACCCTTTATGCGCCTCCTCACTCAAGGGATGGTGCTCAACGAAATTTTCTACCGCAAGGAAGCGGGCGGCCGCATCACCTATTACAACCCGGCCGACGTCGAGTTGAAGCACGACGACAAGGGCCAGCGCATCGGCGCGGTGTTGCGCTCCGACGGCAAGCCGGTCGAGTCCGACGGGTTGGGCACGATGTCGAAATCGAAGAACAACGGCGTCGATCCGCAGGATCTGATAGAGAAGTATGGTGCCGACACGGCGCGGTTATTCATGATGTTCGCCAGTCCGCCCGAGCAGACGCTGGAATGGTCGGACAGTGGTGTTGAGGGGGGGACGCGCTTCCTGAGAAGGCTCTGGACGCTTTGCGCAGAGATGAAGAACAGGGCTGACGACGTATTTGCTGCAGGAACCGACAACAACGTTGATTTCAGTATCGCGGGTAAGGATGTTAAGACGCTGCGTTACGCAATTCACTCGACGCTTAGCCAAGTAGCTTTCGACTATGACCGATGTCAATACAACACTGTGGTTTCCGGCACGATGAAATTGCTAAATGCTCTTGAAGCCTTTGAACCTCACATTGCTGTTGAGCGCGGCAGCGGAAATGAACGATATCTGAACCTACGTTCTGCCGCCTTCATGGAGGGCCTCGGGATTCTGCTCCGCGTGCTTTATCCAGTAACTCCTCACATTACTCACGCGCTCTGGAAGGACTTGGGGTACGCCACACAATACGGCGATCTAGTTACTGCTCCGTGGCCCGTCGTCGATAAATCAGCGATCGAGCAGGACGAAATCGAGCTGGTCCTCCAGGTCAACGGCAAGCTGCGCGGCCATATGCTCGCACCGAAATCCGCAGGGCGCGAGCAGCTCGAGCAGCTCGCGCTCGCCCACGACGCCGTGACGCGCTTCACCAGCGGCCAGGTGGTGAAGAAAGTCGTCGTGGTTCCCGGACGCCTCGTCAATGTGGTCGTTTGAGCGTTCGTCTCGCGCCGCCCTCGCCGGCGTGATGGTCGCGCTCGTCTCGGCCTGCGGTTTCCATCTTCGCGGCCAGGCGCAGCTGCCGTTCGAGACGCTCTACATTCCCGGGACGAATCCGCTGGTGGTCGAGCTGAAGCGCAACGTCACGGCGGCGAGCAGAGCGCGCCTGGTGGACACCCCGGGTGACGCCCAGGCCGTCCTCGGCTTCACCCAGGAGCTGCGCGAGAAGGTCATTCTTTCCTTCAACGCCGCGGGCCGCGTGAGCGAATATCAGTTGCGCTACCGCGTCGGATTCCGCGTCACCGATGCCAAGGGCGCCCAGGTCTACCTGCCGACGAACGAAATTCTTCTCACGCGCGACATGGCCTACAGCGACGCGCAGGTGCTCGCCAAGGAGACGGAGGAATCGCTGCTCTATCGGGACATGCAAAGGGACATGGTCCAGCAGATCCTGCGGCGCCTGGTCGCCGCGAAGCCGGTGTCGCCGGCCATCGAGTAAGCGCATGGCGGCGCTCAGACTCGAACAACTCGAAGCGCATCTCGCGCGCGAACTCAAGCCCCTTTACGTGATCCACGGCGACGAGCCCTTGCTCGCTCTGGAGGCCGCCGATGCGATCCGCGCGCGTGCGCGAGCAAACGGCTTTTCCGAGCGCGTGGTCCTCGCGGCGGAGCGCGGCTTCCACTGGGGCGAGTTGAGAGCGAGCGGCGCGAGCCGCTCGCTTTTCGGCGACAAGAAGCTGATCGAGCTGCGCCTCGCTTCCGGCAAGCCCGGAGCCGACGGCGCCGAGGCGATCGAAGCGCTTTGCGCAAAGCTCCCGCCCGACGCGCTCACCGTCGTGACCCTGCCGCGCCTCGACAAGGCCGGCCAGACGTCCCCGTGGTTCAGAGCGCTCGAGCGCCAGGGAACCGTCGTGAACGTCTATCCGGTCGAGCGCGGACGGCTTCCTGAATGGATCGCCGCCCGCCTCGCGCGGCACAAGCAGCGCGCGAGCGCCGAAACCCTGCAGTTTCTCACCGACTGCGTGGAAGGCAACCTTCTCGCCGCGCACCAGGAGATCCAGAAGCTCGCGCTCCTTCTTCCGGCCGGAGAGCTGGAATTCGACGCCGTGCGCGAGGCGGTGATGAACGTGGCGCGCGCCTGCGCGGCGAAGGCGAGGCGCCTCCGCGGATCCTGTGGATCCTCGCCGAAGAAATCCGCGCCATCTGCCGCGTGCAAAGCGGTATCGCCGCGGGCCGGCCGCTTGCCGACGTTCTGCGCGAGGCGCGCGTGTGGGGCGATGCGCGCCAGACGCTGGTGGGCCGCGCCGCGAAGAAGCTGCCGCGCGCGGCCCTGCTCGCCGCGCTCGAGCACGCCGCCCAAGTCGATCGCGTCGTCAAGGGGATCGTCAAAGGCGATGCATGGGATGAGCTGTTGCAGCTCGGGTTGCGATTCGCGGGTTGATTGATTAGCGTGGACGTTGAATGTTCTTTCCGGATTGATACGACCAATGGATCTCGTCTGGCCCGCCACCCAGTACCTGCCGGGGTATGTTCATGCACTTCGGCAAGGCTGGTCACCGGACAACCTCCGGCCGCAGGCCGCGCTGGAGGAGCTCGCGCGAATCGCCGAGGATCCAGATCGGTTCCTCTCCGAGCAGGTCGACCGAGAGGCGAAAGGACCGTCGATTGCTCTGCCCGACGGTTCCACGGTTCCCCGGCTGCCCGGGTACTCGCGATGGATGTGGGACGGGGAATTCTGCGGTTCGATCGGCTTCCGATGGCAGCCCGGCACGACCGAGCTTCCTCCATATTGTCTGGGACACGTCGGCTTTTCAGTAGTCCCATGGAAGCGCCAGCGGGGATACGCAACGCGAGCCCTGCAGTTGCTGCTCCCCCAAGCAGGAGAGGAGGGACTCGCGTACATCGAGCTGACCACAAATTCCGACAACATCGCATCACGCCGTGTGATCGAGTCGAACGGCGGGAAGCTCGTCGAGCGATTCCACAAACCCGCTGCATATGGCGGCGCGGAGAGCCTGCGTTTTCGCATTCTTCTTTAGATGGATGGACGACATGGCCCGCAACGTCGAAATCAAGGCGCGCGTCTCAAACATCGAGGCCCTCCGTGAAAAAGCTGCGGCTGTCGCCGACAAGAGCCCCGTTGAAATCACGCAGGACGACACTTTCTTTCGGTGTGCATCCGGCAGGTTGAAGCTGCGGGCTTTTTCGAGCGATGAAGGAGAGCTGATTTTTTATCGACGAGCCGACCAGCAGGGTCCGAGGGAATCGTTCTATCTTCTGTCACCGACATCCAAACCGGATACGCTGCGCGAGTCCCTTTCACTGGCGTATGGCCAGACGGGCAGAGTGCGAAAGCATCGAACACTCTTTCTCGCTGGACGAACGCGGATCCATCTAGACCAGGTCGAGCGATTGGGCAGCTTCCTCGAGTTGGAGGTGATGCTTGAAGATGGCGAAGCTACTGAGAGCGGCATTCGAGAGGCCCACATTCTCATGGAACGGCTCGGCGTACAGTCGACCCAGCTGATACAAGGCGCGTACGTTGACCTCCTAGCGCAAATGGCGTCTAACCCCCCAACCCAGAGCGGGCCGGGGCTTGGACAAGAGAGATCCGGCGAGATGGCTCGTGGAGAAAAGCGGATGAGCGACAGCGTTTCGTGCGGCGGTTGCCAATGCGGCTCAATCCGCTATGAGTTTTCTGGCAGGGCCCTCGAACTCTACGTATGCCATTGCAAAGAATGCCGGAAGCAGGCGGCCTCCGCCTTTGGCATATCCGTGATCGTGCCGCGCGCGGCGTTTCGCCTGACACGGGGCGCGCCCAAGTTTTGGTCACGTGCGACCGACACGGGTCACACGCTGGAGTGCGCTTTTTGCCCAGACTGCGGGTCCCGGTTGTGGCATCAACGGCGTGGCACCGCGGAGAAGATCAGCGTAAAGGGTGGCTCATTGGACGAGCCGGTTGATCTGCGGCGCGCTGCCCACATTTGGACATCGCGCATGCTGCCGGGAATCATCGTTCCAGAAGGCGCCGCGCAGTTCCCTGGAGAACCGGAATAGCGTCGTCACGAGCGGCTTGGATATGTCGCATTCGCAGAGCTGCCAAACTACCCGACAGGCTTCGCAAGAGTCTTTATGAAGAAGTCGCTCTTACGGGCCGCTAACCTCAAACGTTGGACGCTATAGTGATTGAAGGAGTTGGCTGATGAAACTTCTTGTCCTCGGTGGAACGGTCTTTCTCGGTCGGCATGTGGTGGAGTCGGCGTTGGCTCGAGGGCACAGGGTTACGCTTTTCAACCGGGGGCGACACAATCCGGATCTCTTTCCGAAGGTCGAGAAGCTGCGCGGCGACCGCGATGGCGATTTGTCTGCCCTCGGCGGAAGGCGCTTTGACGCCGTGGTCGACACATCCACCTACACTCCGCGGCAGGCGCGCAGGGTGGCAGAGATTCTGGATCGGCGGATCGAGCACTACACGTTCATCTCCAGTGTTTCCGCTTATGCGGGGTTTCCGGCCGGGCGCTCGTACGATGAGACCGCGCCCCTGGCTGAAGGGAACCATGGCTACGGCCCGCTCAAAGCCCGCTCCGAAGAGGCGCTCGAGGCCGCTTTTCCAGGGCGAGTCACGCACGTGCGGCCAGGAATCATCGCCGGCCCGCACGATCCGACGGATCGGTTTACGTATTGGCCGCGCCGGATCGCGCAGGGGGGCGAGGTGCTTGCACCCGGGCGCCCGGAGCGTCCCATCCAGTTCATCGACGCGCGCGATCTTGCCGATTGGTGCGTACGCCTGAGTGAGGGGCGACGCACGGGATACTTCAATGCGGTTGGCCCACAGTCCCTGCTGACGATGCGACAGTTTCTAGAGGCGTGCCGCAGCACGGTCGGGGGCAATGCGCGTTTCAACTGGGTTTCAGACGAAGAGCTGATCGCCGCGGGCGCCGAAGCGTGGACGGAGCTTCCGCTGTGGATTCCCGAGAACGACGAAGAATCTGGCGGCGTATTTCTGGGCGATAACAAAAAGGCGATTGCAGGGGGATTGACCTACCGGCCGATCTTGGACACCATCAAAGAGACCTTTGAGTGGGACGTTCGAGAGGGCGGACCCTCTGACTCACCGATTCGCGTTACCCCAATTTCTCGAAAGCGGGAGGCTTCGATCCTGGCCAGCCGGACGTTAGCGTGCACAAAATGAACATCCGATATCGCCCGGCTACATCTATCGCGACGATGTAATTCGAATTTTTGGCATTAAGCAGCAGCGAATGCCGGTTCCGATCGATATCCGAGTCGATGATTTGCGCGGCCCCGAGATTGCTCGGTTGATGCAGGAACATCTGCGGAGTGCGGCACTGCATTCGCCACCTGAAAGCGTGCATGCTCTGGATCTCGAGGCGCTGCGCAAGCCCGAAATTACAGTCTGGAGCGTATGGGGGGGTTCAGAGCTGCTGGGCTGCGGTGCCCTTAAAGAGCTGGATGCGCACCACGGCGAGATCAAATCGATGCGTACCGCCTCCGCACACCTGCGAAAGGGCGTTGCGGCAAGACTTATGCGTCACATCCTGGAGGAAGCCCGAAAGCGCGGCTATCGTCGTCTGAGCCTGGAAACCGGCTCAATGGCGGCCTTTTCGCCTGCCCATAGCCTCTACGCTCGTTTTGGGTTCGAACCGTGCGGGCCGTTTGCAGACTACGTTGAAGATCCGTACAGCGTGTTCATGACCAGAGAGCTGTGAGCGGGAGACATGGCGACATGGATACACCGCCGAAAAAGATGAACATCCGCCCAGCGCAAGAGCACGAAGCGGAGGCCCTTTCCGCCCTTGCTCTCCAGGCGAAAGCGCATTGGGGCTACTCGGCGGACACGATCGAATCGTGGAGGGAGGACCTCAGCATCTCGGGCGACACTATTGCATCGAGGCCTACCTTCGTGGCGACGGTCGGAGATGGGATTGCCGGTTTCTACTCCTTGGCGCCTTCGACTCAGTCTTGGAAGCTCGACCATCTTTGGGTCTTGCCACAGCTCATGGACCGCGGCATCGGCCGAGCATTGGTGGCTCATGCCCTTGAGACCGCTGTTCGCGGCGGAGCCTCCTGCGTCACCGTCGACGCGGATCCGAATGCCGAAAGCTTCTATCTCGCATGCGGCGCTGAACGTTGCGGTGAAGTTCCCGCACCGATCTCCGGGCAACCCAAGCGTGTTCGTCCGCAGTTGACGTTCCGCTTCGACATGCAAATCGTGCTCGCAACAATCGATGACGCTTCAGCGATTCTAGAGTTGCAGAAGCTCGCGTATCATGCCGAGGCCATCCTCTACAACGATTGGTCAATCCCGCCACTCACCCAAACGCTCGCCGAATTGCGTGCCGAGTTCGCGGACTGGAAAATTCTCAAGGCAAGTTGTGGCAATCGCATTGTCGGTTCTGTTCGAGCGATCGAGCGGAAGGGCATCTGCTCTATCGCACGGCTGATGGTTCACCCCAAAGACCAGCGGCAGGGTATCGGCGGCCGCCTCATGCAAACTATCGAATCCCTGTTTCCGAAGGCGGCCAAGTTCGAGCTGTTTACCGGGGACAAAAGCGAGGGCAACATTCGGTTGTACGAGAGGCTTGGTTATTGTTCTTCACGCACTGAACGATTGTCGGCGAACGTATCGCTGGTGTTCTTTGAAAAACCGGGGCCGCGCGCCCTCTGACACGTCGAAAGGCATCAATGTCGAACGTGGTGCACATTTTCGTGGCTTCGAAACGGGGTGCTCCAATGTCCGCAGAACCATCCGTGGAAGCCCTTACGGACGTGGGATTGGCGGGCGACCGGTATGCCGAAGCGAAGAACCGTCGATCTCCGGACTACCAGGTCACTTTGATGGAACTGGAGAACATCGAAGCATTTACCCAAGCCTCGGGGCTGTCGTTGACACCCGAGATGCCTCGCCGAAACATTATCACACGAGGAATCCGCTTAAACGGACTCTGCGGCAAGCGCTTTAGAGTTGGCCGTGCACGATTTGAAGGCTTGGCGCTTTGTGAACCGTGTAATCTTTTCGCAAAGAGGACGCACCGCGATGTCTTGAAGTTCTTCGTTGGAAAGGGCGGCCTTCGGGCAAGAATTCTCTCGGGTGGAGTCATACGTGTTGGTGATTCAATTGGAGAAGATGCCTAACGACGCGACGGACGGAAACACTTTGCGGGCGTCGCTCCACGAGCTCGCTCGCGCGCGTCAACGCGGACGTTAAAGCGCGCATGCGCGTCGTCGAATGAGGAAAACGCCCACAGTCCCTCGGATGCCGACGCCGATCGAATGCCCGGAGGAAATCAGGTCGATCTTGGCTTCCCTCGCGATACCGACGGATCTGATCGCAGCGCGATCCTTGGTCTTGCATCCCGAGGCGCAGGAGCTGGTCGTCGCAGCCACGGGGGACGACGGCAGAGAATACCTGCTTACACCCGCGGCGGCTGCGAAGTGGCGCGAGATGAGCGCGGCGGCGCTCGCCGACGGCGTCGTCATCAAGATCGGTTCGGCCTTCCGGAGCGTCGAGCGTCAGGCCGAAATAATCCGCGATAAGCTGGCCGAAGGCTTGTCCCTGGAAGCGGTACTGTGCGTCAGCGCTCCTCCCGGTTACAGCGAGCACCACACCGGTCGGGCGATCGACGTGACGACCGACGAGGGCGCGCCTCTCGAGCCTGAGTTCGAAACGACCCGGGCATTTCGCTGGCTGTCCGAGAACGCGGGCCGGTTCGGTTTCGTACTCTCGTACCCGGCGGGAAATCCGCAGGGCTACGATTATGAGCCGTGGCACTGGTGCTTCAGGCCGACCGAGGTCTGACCCCTTAACTATCCGACCCCCAACACGTCGGAAGCCATGAGATGCCCGCGCGTAAGCTGGACGTGTCCCCCTGCAGCCGTGCTTTCGATTTTGTTGCTCACAGCGTTGAGCAGGAACGCTTCATGCCAGACTCAGGAAAAGGCGAATGTCTTGCCGGAGACGCAGGCCGGGCGGGAGATCATGGTTGAACTGCAAGAGCTCGGACCGGTCGAAAGGGTGCGCCAGATCCACACAGCGAACCTCGATCTTCTCTTTCGCATAAGGAGTTTTGATACTCCAGATTTCACGTTTTATGGAGGCTTTACGGTGTCCCGCTCCCGCGGAAACTTGACTCGGCGGACGGGCTCCTTCGAAGCGGGCAGACCACAATCCGCAATACAACGCAGCAGGCGTGGGTGTGCAATTCCTGGGGGCTTTTTGACGGCATTCATGCGCCGCCGGGCGAGTAGTCACTCCCTCCCGAGCACCCGCCGCCACAAGGCCCGCGTCGCGTCGATGTGGTCTCGCACTTCTTCCGCAGGAACGCGCGCGTACTTCGCGCCGTTCAGGCGCAGCCGGTGCTGCCGGCGGCGGTATACGCGGTAGGCGTCGGCAACCGCGTCGGCGGGATCACCGGGAATCAATCCGAGCTTTGCGGCCAGTTTCAGCAAGGCGATGTTGCCGTCGTTGGCGGTGAGCTCGGGACGGTCGTGCGCGTGGGCGAGCACCAGCATCTGCACGATGAATTCGATGTCTATCATCCCGCCGCGGTCGTGCTTCAAGTCGAACAGGCCGCTCTCGTTCGGGTGGCCCTGGAGGAGCTGCTCGCGCATGGACAGCACGTCGCCGCGCAGTTTCGCCTCGTCGCGCCGCGTGCGCAGAATCGCCCGCCGCTCCTCCTCGAACGCCGCGCCGACCGTGGCCTCGCCTGCGCAGAAGCGCGCGCGCGTGAGCGCCTGGTGCTCCCAGGTCCAGGCCGATTCGCGCTGATAGCGGCGGAAAGCGTCGATCGAGCTCACCAAGAGCCCGCTCCCGCCTTCGGGGCGCAGACGCAGGTCGATGTCGAAGAGCACGCCTGCCGAGGTGCGGCTGGTGAGCCAGCCGCTCAGGCGCTGCGCGAGGCGCGCGTAGATTTCCGGGGCCCGGTCGTCCGGATCCTCGTAGAGAAAGATCAGATCGAGGTCGGAGGCGTAGCCCAATTCCTTCCCGCCAAGCTTGCCGTAGCCGACGATCGCAAAACGCGGCTCGTCGCGATGCCGCACGCGCAGCTGCGTCCAGCACAGCTCGAGCGTCACCTGCAGCACGACGTCGGCGAGATCGGAAAGGTCGTCGGCCAGCCGCTCGACGCCGAGCATCCCCGACAGGTCCTGAGCGAGCAGGGCACGATCGGATGCCGGTTGAGATCCTCCGCCGCCCAACTCGACGCGCCGAGTAGTTGAGCCAGGCGCTCGAGCGCGGCGGGGTGCTCGTCGAGCAAGGCGAGATACGCGGAACGGCGGCTGACCGTCTCGATGAACTCCAGGCAGCGCGCGAGGGCCGCGTCCGGGTCTTCCCGCGCGGCGGATTCCTCGATGATTCTCGGAATCAAGGCGTCGAAGCGGGTCCGGCTCGCCCGCGGCAGGCCCTTGTAGCGCGCTCCCGAGCGCACCGCCGCAAGCCGCGCCGCGGCCCCTGCGGCGTCGCCAAAGCCGAGCTGCACCAGGCGCGTTTCGGGCTCGTGCGAACCGATCCAAAGCGGGGCGAGAGCGTGCCTCGGGACCTCTTCGACGGAGAACACCTGCTCGAAATGCCAGGACACGCGGGCGCGGTGCGCCCCGAGCGCGGCGCGGAATGCGTCCCATGAGTCGAAACCCATTGCCCGCGCGACGAGCGAACGGTCGCCCGTCCCTTCGGGGAGCTCGTGCGTCTGCGCGTCGTCCAGGTATTGCAGCCGGTGCTCTAGGCGCCGCAGGAACACGTAGGCCGCGGAGAGCTCCTCGGACGCGGTGTCGGGGAGCACGTTCTTTTGCGCGAGCAGCGCAAGCACTGCGAGCGTCGGGCGGATCTGCAGCGCCGGGTCGCGGCCGCCGCGGATCAGCTGGAACGCCTGGGCGATGAACTCGATCTCGCGGATGCCTCCCGGCCCGAGCTTGATCTGATCGGAGAGCTCCTTGCGCGCCACTTCTTCCCGGATCTGCGCGTGCAGATCGCGCATCGCGGCGAACGCGCCGTAGTCGAGGTATTTGCGATATACGAACGGGCGCACGATCGCGGCGAGCGCTTCGTTTTCGCCGGACCCGAGCGCGCGCGCCTTGATCCACGCGTAGCGCTCCCATTCCCTGCCCTGCGTGACGAAATATTCCTCCAGCGCGTCGAAACTCGTGGCGAGCACCCCGGAGTCCCCCCAGGGGCGCAGGCGCATGTCGACGCGGAA
>WNGC01002695.1_pt1 | contig 12894 bp, 6 predicted proteins | sample 5400051 | NCBI WGS metagenome assembly WNGC01 (sample SAMN13153368, study PRJNA577476) | soil metagenome | isolation source: 20 cm soil or saprolite under grassland replicate 2 | place: USA:California | collected 2016-06-15 | reverse complement strand
CTCATGGCGGCGCGCGCGATGGTTACGACGCCGTCCTCCATCGGCTGGCGCAGCACCTCGAGCACGTTCTTGCGGAACTCGGGCAGCTCGTCCAGGAACAGCACGCCGCCGTGCGCGAGACTTACCTCCCCCGGCCGAGGGTACGAGCCGCCGCCGATCAGCCCCGCGTCCGAGATCGTATGATGCGGGGCGCGGAACGGCCGCCGCGCCACGAGCGACTCGCCGACCGGCAGCACGCCAGCCACCGAGTGGATCTTGGTGGTCTCGAGCGCTTCATCCAGGCTCATCTGCGGGAGAATGGTCGGGAGCCGCCGGGCGAGCATCGTCTTGCCACTGCCCGGGGGGCCGATCATGAGGATGTTGTGCCCGCCGGCCGCCGCGACTTCGAGCGCGCGCTTCGCGTGCGCCTGCCCCTTCACCTCCCCGAAATCGACGTCGTGCTTCGCTCGCTCCGCCAAGAGGCCCGCGAGATCGACGCGCGCTTCCGGCAGCTCGGCCCGGCCGTCCAGAAAGTCGGCCAGCTCGGCCAGATTGCCGGCCCCCAGCACGCGGACCCCCGAGACGACGCCCGCCTCCGGCAGGTTCTCGCGCGGCAGCACCAGCGCCTCGAGCCCAGCCGTGCGCGCCGCCAGCGCCACCGGCAGCGCCCCGCGTACGGGGCGAATAGCGCCCTCGAGCCCCAGCTCGCCGAGCACGGCGACGCGACCGAGTCGCTCACCCGAGATCTGCTCCGTGGCGGCGAGGATGCCCACGGCGATCGGCAGGTCGAAGGCCGACCCGTCCTTGCGAATATCGGCGGGGGCGAGGTTGACAGTGATGCGCTTCAGCGGGAATGTGTAACCGGTGTTCGCGAGCGCGGCGTACACGCGCTCGCGTCCCTCCTTGACGGCACCCTGCGGCAACCCGACGGTGGCGAAAGTGGGGAGGCCGTTCGCGATGTCGGTCTCGACGTCCACCAGATAGGCGTCGATCCCGAGCACCGCGGCGGAGCGGACGCGGGCGAGCATGGTAGGACGGTACGGTGGAGAGGCGCACACAGGGTAGGCGAAGTTACGCGGCACAGCGCCAAATCCTGCACACATTGGTCGCACATCACGCCCGGTCAGCGCGCCGGGCTCTAAGTTGGAGTCGTTACGCACACGAAAGCTCCCCGGTGACCGACCTCCTCACCCACGTTCAGGGCGCCCTCGCGGACCGCTACGCGATCGAGCGCGAGCTGGGGCGCGGGGGAATGGCGACGGTCTACCTCGCGCAGGACCTGAAGCACCATCGCCCCGTCGCGATCAAGGTGCTGGCGCCCGAGCTCGCGGCCGCCCTCGGGCGGGAGCGGTTTCTCCGGGAGATCGAAACCGCCGCCAGCCTCAGTCATCCCCACATCCTGCCGCTGCACGACTCGGGCGAGGCGGACGGCTTCCTGTACTACGTCATGCCGTACGTGGCGGGCGAGTCGCTGCGTGAGCGGCTGAATCGGGAAAAGCAGCTCCCGATCGAACATGCCGTCACGATCGTCGGTGAAGTGGCAAACGCCCTGAGCTATGCGCACAGCCGCGATGTCGTGCATCGAGACGTCAAGCCTGAAAACATCCTGCTGTCCGACGGCCAGGCCATCGTGGCCGACTTCGGCATCGCGGGGGCGATCGATGCGGCCGGAGGGGGGAAGCTCACGCGGACCGGGATCGTCCTCGGCACCCCCGCCTACATGAGCCCCGAGCAAGGAGCGGGCGAGCGCGCACTCGACGGACGGAGCGACGTCTACAGTTTGGGCTGCCTGCTGTACGAGATGCTCGCCGGGGAGCCGCCGTTCACGGGGCCGACCGCCCAGGCGATCATCGCGAAGCGGTTTACCGACCCGGTCCCGTCCATCCGGCGCTTGCGGGAGACGGTTCCCGTGCCGATGGATCAGGCGATCGCGAAGGCGTTGGCGCGGGCTCCAGCCGACCGATTCGCCACCCCGCAGCAGTTCGCGGAGGCATTGCGAGCATCCGCGGAGGCCTACTCCGACGCCGTCGCGGCGCCGACGGCCGCGACGCCGGCGGGGGAGGAGGAGCGGGAAGCCGGGCGGAACGCGTTCTCGCGCCACTCCTGGCATGAGGNCTCCTGGCATGAGGCATTCGAGACGCTCAGCAACGCCCAAGCGATGCGGCCACTCTCCCCGGAGGACGTCGAACGCCTCGCCGAGTCGGCGTGGTGGATCGGCCGGGTAGACGACAGTATCGCCGCCCACGAGCGGGCGTACGCGGCGTACATGGACCAGGGGACTCCGCGGCGCGCGGCGATAGTCGCCGTGCGCCTCGCCGAGGATTTTTTTAATAGGCAGGCGAAGTCCATCGGGAATGGCTGGCTCAAGCGCGCGGAGCGGCTGCTGCAGGACGTCCCTGAATGCCTCGAGCACGGCGTGCTGCTCCGGCTCCACGCGGTCCTCGCGTTGGAGAGTGAAGGGAACGTCGATAAGGCACTAGGGTTCGCCAGACGGAGCTGCGATCTCGCCACCCGCTTCCACGATCGCGACCTTCAGGCCTTGGCCATGCACGACATCGGCCGCATGCTGGTCTCGAAGGGAGAGCTGGCACAGGGGATGGCGCTGATCGACGAAGCGATGGCCACGGCCGTAAGCGGTGAGCTCGGCCCAAGGGTCACCGGGCGCATCTATTGCAACATGATGGGGACGTGCGAAAAGCTGGCCGACTATCAGCGAGCAGCTGAATGGAGCGAGGCAGCGCGACGCTGGTGCGAGCCGCACGCCGGGTCCGGGTATCCCGGCATCTGCCGGGTGCACCGGGCGGAGCTCATGCGACTCCGCGGGTCGTGGAACGACGCCGAGACCGAGGCGCTCCGCGCCGCTCAGGAGCTCCGGGGCTTCTACAACATCGCGGCCGGAGAAGCGTTCTACGAGATCGGCGAAATCCGGCTGCGCATGGGCGACTTGAAGCGTGCCGAAGAGGTCCTGCGACAGGCGCACGAGCTCGGCCGGGAGCCGGTTCCGGGCCTCGCGCTGCTGCGCCTGGCGGAGGGAAAGATCGACGCCGCGAGAGGTCTCATCGATCGCGCCGTCGCCGACCGACCGGAGGGATCACTGGACAGGGCGCGCCTCTTGCCCGCGCGGGTGCAGATCGCGCTGGCGGCGGGGGAGGTCGAGCTGGCCCAGAGCAGCGCCACGGAGCTGGAAGCGATCGCGCGAGAATACGGATCGACGGCGCTGCACGCGAGCGCGGCTCAAGCGCGCGGGGCCGTGCAGCTCGCCGAAGGCCGTGCCGACGGGGCCGTCCCCAGCCTGCGGCGCGCCTGCAAGCTCTGGCAGGAGGTCCAGCTTCCGTACGAGACCGCCACGGCGAGGGCGCTCCTGGCCGCGGCGTATCGTGCCACCGGATGCCCTGACGACGCCGAGCTCGAGCGGCAAGCGGCGACGTCAACGTTCACCAGCCTGGGGGCAGATCTCGCCACAGCGAGCGCTCTTTCCGGCCAGGCGCTGTCGTAGGCCTGCTTACGGGGTGACGTTCCCTTCAAACGTTACGGGAGGGTCACTAGGACATCGAACGGCTCGCTCGTCAGGGCGAAGATCCCCGTAGAGGAGACGATGACTGTGTAGCCGAAGCCCACCTTATCGATCTTCACGTTCTCGAAGGTCGCGATGCCGGCGTTGGCCGCCCGCTGCCTCCCACTGCCTTCCAGTGTGGCGTCATGTGTGGGGCTGCCGTCGTTGCCGAGGTCCATGAACACGGTGGATGTGTACGAGTCGGCGATGTTGTCATACTTGTCCATGATCGCCACCTGCACGGCCGGCGTGACCGGCCGGTTCGGCGTCGTGTTGGTCGGCTGCACGAGGAACTTCGGGTGGTGGCCCGGACCCGCGTTGATACCGAACGACCCGCTCGTGACCGCGGCGACACCATCCGCCGTCGCCTCCAGCCGATACCCGCTGCCTGCCTTGGTGAGGCTCACGTCGGAGAATGTCGCCACTCCCGCGACGGCGTTCGCGTCCTTCGCCAAGTTGTCCCCGCCCGGGTTCGCGTTCGGGGCAATCCCAAGGTGCACATTGCCCGTGAAGGTCGTGATCGCGTTGCCCTGGCCGTCCTTCAGTGTGATCTTCAGCGGCGCCATGGTCGCGCCGGCATTCGTCGTCGTCGGTTGCCGGGTGAACTCGAGGTGGTTGGTGGCGACGGGGAGGGCGACGCGCAGGTCGGGCGCGTTCTCGGCGTTGCCGCCGTAAGCCACCCACGCGCTGGTCGCCGTATCGTCCACCACGCGCGCCTGCCAGTGGTATCCTTGGTTGTCGGCGAGACTGCCCACGCGCGCGTACTTCGGCGTGCCGCTCGTCGTCGGCTGGCTGACGGCGGTCGCCTGATTCACGAAGTCAGTACCTACAGGCTGTACCTCGACCTCCAGGCGAAGGGGGCTGGCGGCAGTGTCGTGTACGACGGCCCGTATGACCACAATCGGCTCGGGTACGGTGCCACCGGTAGGGATCCTCGTGAACGAATCGCCGCGCAGCTGCACGAGCGACTCGATCTGCCACCGCGCACCAAGGCTGCCGCCAACTCCACCCCCGCCGCCCCCACCACCGCCACCGCCCGGCGGACCTAACAGAGCGTCCAGATGGCAGGCGGCACCGAGCGCCAGTAGGGCTGCCACGAGCGCAGCCGCTGACGTCGCTTCCTTCCTCTTGCGCATGGTTTGTCCTCGTTCACCTCTGCGGCGTTGCAACCGGTGTGCCTGTCATGCACCTCCGTTCGCATGCTCGCGGGCAGAGTGCAGCGGTGCGACGCGCGGTCGAGGCATCTCCGGTGCGTGAGGGAAGTCACCGCTGCGCCGGTCATTGCGCGGAGGCCATGTCGCGAAGCGCCTACGTCTGTGGGATGCGCTGTGTAGAGGCGCCGCAGCACTATTTGCTACCGGGCCGTTGGGCGGGGAGATTGGGACATGCCCGAGATCACCTGGGACGACTTCGCGAAGGTCGACATCCGCGTGGGCCGCATCGTCCAAGTCGACGAGTTCCCCAAGGCGAGGAAGCCCTCCTACCAGCTGCGCATCGACTTCGGCGAGCTCGGCGTGAAGACCTCGAGCGCGCAGATCACCAAGTACTACGACAAAGGCGACCTCGCGGGGAAGCTGGTGCTGGCGGTGGTGAACTTCCCGCCGCGCCAGATCGCGAACTTTTTCTCCGAAGTGCTGACGCTCGGGGTGGTGCTGGGTGACGGGGACATCGTGCTGGTGCACCCGGAGCGGGAGGTGCCGCCGGGGAGCCGAATCGGTTAGCCCGGTACCAGTTTGTCGGCCGTCCCCCCTCTCCGCGTCGCGGAGAGCGGGACACGAGGTGAGCCCCCGTACCGGTTCTCGACATACTCGTCGAGAATCGTCAGGAAGTCGGCCACGATCGAATCACCTTTCAGCGTCACCTTGAGCTTGCCGTCCACGTACACGGGGGCCTTCGGCTCCTCGAACGTTCCCGGCAGCGAGATGCCGATGTCCGCGTGCTTCGATTCCCCGGGACCATTCACGACGCACCCCATGACCGCCACGCGCAGCGTCTCTACGCCTGCATAACGCTCGCGCCACGTGGCCATCCGCTCCTTGAGATGGGTCTCGATGTCCTCGGCCATCTCCTGGAAGAAGGTCGAGGTTGTGCGCCCGCAGCCGGGACACGCCGAGACCTGCGGCGTAAAGCTCCTGAGGCCGAGCGACTGGAGCACCTGCTGCGCCACCTGCACTTCTTCGGTCCGGTCCCCGCCGGGCCGCGGCGTGAGGGACACGCGGATCGTGTCGCCGATCCCCTCCTCGAGGAGAATCGAGAGGCCCGCCGTGCTGGCGATGATTCCCTTTGCGCCCATGCCCGCCTCGGTGAGCCCCAGGTGCAGCGGATAATCGGAGCGCCGCGCGAGCCGTCGATATACCTCCACCAGATCCTGCACCCCCGAGACCTTGGCGGACAGGATGATGCGGTCGTGCGGCAGCCCGCACTCCTCCGCCAGCTCGGCGGAGCGCAGCGCGCTCGCCAGCATCGCCTCGATCATCACCTCGCGCGCGTCGCGCGGATCCGACCGGCGGGCGTTCTCGTCCATCATTTCGGTGAGAAGCTGCTGGTCGAGGCTCCCCCAGTTGACCCCGATGCGCACCGGCTTGCCGTGGGTGAGCGCGACCTCGATGATGGTGCGGAAGTGCTCGTCGCGCCGCTTCGCGCCGACGTTCCCAGGATTGATGCGGTACTTGGCGAGCGCGGCCGCGCACTTCGGATACTTGGTGAGCAGCAGGTGGCCGTTGTAGTGGAAGTCGCCGATCACCGGGACGGCCACGCGGGCCACGATGTCGGGCACGGCCTCGGCGGCAGCCTCGTTGTTGACCGTCACCCGCACCAGCTCGCTGCCCGCCTCGTGCAGTGCACGCACCTGCGCCGCGGTGGCATTGACGTCGGCGGTATCGGTGTTGGTCATCGACTGGACGACGATGGGGTGGGCGCCGCCCACCTTCACCCCGCCTACATCGACGACCACGGTCTGCCGGCGCTGGTACGCGTTCACGCGTCCAATATAAGACGAAAGACGTCGCGCAAAAACGTCGCGCGGAACCGTCAAGCAAAAACGTCGCACAGACGCGTACGTTCTTGCGCGACGCTCTCGTGCAACGCCTCTGCGCGACGTCTCTGCTCGACGTCTCTTTTCTGTTAGAAGAGTTTGTCTTGTATTACGACCCTCGCCTGCAGCTGGGTCAGCCTGAGCGTCGTTTTCAGTCCTGCGGCACCGGTATTGGAAATCGAGGCCCGGACACCGACGTACAATCCGGAACCTTTGAACAGATTCCTCGCGGCGGCGGCAAGATTCGGCGCGTCGATCGGGACGCTGGTCGTCGCTGCTGGAAACGAGGCGGGACCGACCGTCAGGGCCGGCGCGCTGCCGTAGACCACGGCCGGGCTCGGGTCGCTCGCCAAGAAAATCGCGTACGAGAGGCTCCCGGAGCTCGTCGGGTTCGCCACGTCGATGCTCCCCGTCACCCGAACGGTGTCGACGATGGAGGAGCTCAGACCGCCCGGGAGATTCACACCCACCGGCGTGGACGAGTCCACGAACGCCGTCGCCGGCGGCATCGGAGGGAGCGGGTCGGGCGTCAGTCGCAACGTGTCGCCCCCCGTGCCTTTGAGAAAGCTGAAAACGTCGACGGTGAAGATGGCGCGCCCTTCTCCGCATCCAGTCACCGCCCCGAGGAGCACCGCAGTCCAGAGCCACGTCGCGCGCATCCTGCCTCCTAATAGATCGAGAGCGACGTCGCCATCGTGATGCCGCGCTCGTTCGATAACGAGTTGGTGTGCGTCCAGAAGCCCATGTCCACGCCGAGCCCACCGAATCGCAGGCCGCCGCCAAACCCGAACTCGAGCCGCTTGCGCTGGTCGCGCGCCACTCCACCCCGCACCGCGAACATGCCGACCCGCTGCTCGCCTCCGATATGGACCACGCTGCCGCGCCCTGTGTTCAACACGTCCGCCCCGAGCGTCGTGTTGCCAACGGTGTACGCCAGGTTCGCGATATAAGAGACCGGCAGTTTGGTCTTGGTTTCCACGTGGTTTGCGACCGGCACCGAGTAGGTCGAATCATGGTAGAACGCGCTGTCGAGGCGCGTGTCGGGCCAGGTGATGGTCGCGCCGATGTCGTTCACGCCGACCCCGATCTCGACCGGCCCGGACACCCAGGCGACGCCGATGTCGCCGCCGATGCCGTGGCCGAGCGAATTCCCCGGCTTCGAGTATTGCGTCAGAGTCCGCCCGTCGGGCGTCACCGGGTTCGAGCCGCCGAAAATCGTGCCTCCCGTGATGAAGCCCGCGTCGCCGTCGGTCCGCCCGTATCCCACGCCCAGGTAATAGTGGAGGGCGCCGCCGGCGTAGAATCCCCCCGCGCTGTCTCCGACGATGCGCCCGGCATAGCTGACGGTCGGGGCGAACCCTCCCTCCACCAGGCCGTGCACCAACGCGCTGTACCGCGTGTTGTGCCGCGCGGGCTGCGAGTCGCGCAGGAAGCCGAGCAACGTGTCACCGAGCTGAAATTCCACGTCGTCGTGCAGCCAGCCCATGACACCTACCCGGAGGCCTTTGAATCCGAACCCCGGAGAGAAGGGACGACTCGAACCGCTGATGCCGAATTGGTCCTCCGGGACGAGCTCTGCAGCCGCACCGAGGTTGACCAGCAGAGAGTCTTTCCCGATGGTGAAAGCCACGTCGTTCGTGGGCGTCGGGGCCTTCTTGACCTCGAGGTAGAGCGGCAGGTTGAGAATCGTGTTGACGACCAGGATCGGATTGAAGCCCGTCGACTTGGGGTCGAAGGCCGGGTCACTGGAGAGGTGTGGATGGTCGTGCAGAAACTGGATGATCCCGAGCGGAATCGGGATCGTCACCTTGGGCTGCCCGTGTCGGTCGGCCCGCGCGTCTACGGCGCGATAGGCAGGGTTGTACCGCTCGAGGCTTCCGGAGCGGCCCAGGCTCAGGCCCCCCATTCCGATGCGACGCGCGTCGGTGACGAGCCACTGCGCCGCAGCCGGCGCCGCGGCGCCGCCCACGAGGACCACCAGCCCGAAGCCCACGACGAATGTGCGCACGATCCTTCCTCGTGAAGTGAGGGCTCAGCCGGCCACCAAGATTGCGAATGATCGGGGTTTATGCCACGGGCGGGCGTGAGCCCGGTCACGCAAGGGAACGGGTAGGTGACTCCTGGAACCGGATGGTGACTGTCGTTCCCCGTCCCTGCGCGCTCGTCAGGCCGATGGTCCCGCCCCAGCTCTCGACCAGCCGCCGGGCGATGGCGAGCCCGAGGCCGGACCCGCTCGAGGTGGTGGAGAACGCGGGATCGAAGACGCGGGGCAGCACGTCGGGGGCGATCCCCCGTCCGTCGTCCTCCACGGCGAGCCCGCACCCGCCCTCAGAGATGCGCACAATGACGCGCCGGGCTCCCGCGTTGCGGGCGTTCTCGAGCAGGTTGATGAGGACTTCCTTCACTTCATCGCGCCGCGCGGAGGCGAGCGTGCCGGCCTCGCCCAGGAGCTCCACCGTGGCTTCGGCCTCCGCGCCGCCCAGCGTGTACAGATGCACGACCTCGCGCGCCACGGCATGGACGTCGACCGGCTCGAGCGGAAGCGCCTCCTCCGCCGGCGACGCGAAGCGGGAGAACGCGCGCGCGATGGCGTCCAGCCGGTCGATTTCGGCCAGGATCCGCCCGGCGGTCTCCGCCAGCGTCGCATCGAAGTCCCGGCCGTCCTTTTTCTCGCGCGCGCGCTGCAGGTGCTGGATACCGAGCCGGATCGGGGTAAGAGGGTTCTTGATCTCGTGCGCGACCTGTCGCGCCATCTCGCCCCACGCCAGCACCCGCGCGGCGCGGGTGAGGGCGGTCGCATCGTCCAGCGCCACGACGCAGCCATCGGGCGCCGGTCCCAGGGAGGCGAGCTGCACGCGGATCTGGCGCCCGCCCACGGCGAACTCGCGCTCCACGATGCCCCCAGTCGTGCCGTCGAGGAATTGTCGCACGGCGTTCCAGACGACGAGCCACTCCGCCGGCGCCGCCCGCGGGAGCAGCTCCCCGGGAGCGAGGGGCGCGCCCAAGAGCTCCGCCGCGCGTGGGTTCGCCATCGTGACCCGCAGCCCATCGTCGACCGCAATCACACCGGTTGCAACATTGGCGAGCACCTGCGCCGTCCGGCTGCGCGCCTCTTCCAGCGCGGCCTGGCTCCGCTTCACGTCCGTCGCCATGCGCTCGAAGGCCGACATCACCGGCTCGAACTCGCGTGGCGCTCCCGGCGGGAAGGCCGGCAGGGGCGCTCCGCGGCCCACGGCGCCGGCCGCCTCCCGCAGGGCCGCGACGGGACGGGCGAGCCCGCGCGCGGCGACCCCCGCCAGCGAGAGCGCGGCGACGAGCCCCGCCAGCGTGGCGAGCGCCAGCCCCAGCGCCAGGTCCTCCTGCTGCTGGCGCACCCGCTCGTCGTCGAGCAGCTGCGGAGCCGCCAGCACCTCCTGCACCTGGGGCGCCTCCGACCCGACAACCAGGTAGCCGACGCGGATCGTACGACCGGCCAGGCGGCTGTCGTCGGTGCGCTCGAGCTCGTCGCGCAGGGCCAGCCGTACGAACGCGTCGGGCGCGAGAAACGGATCGACCATGCCCAGCTCGGCGAGGACCGGGGCGCTGGTCCCGGCGAGCACCCCGTCGCGGTACAGCCAGAGATCCGCGTCGAGCTGGTTGCCGAGGTCCACCATGGCCCGGCCGGCGGCGGCGCCGTTGCCGGCGGCGAGCGCGCCAGCCGAGGCCGCCGCGTCGCGCAGCGTCTGTCCGATGAGCAGGTCACCGTCCTGGCGAGCGTCGTCCCGCAGGCGCGCGAAACTCCACAGCGCGAGCACGAGCAGCGGGACCACGAAGAACCCCGCGAGCGCGACGGCCAGCCGCGCCCGGTAGCTGGTGCGGAGCACGGCGAAGACGGGCGGCAGCTGTGGACGCCACCACCCGGTGAGCGCCAAGCTCAGGAGCCAGCAGCCCGCGAGCAGCCCAACGTCCACCACCACCACCAGCGCGCCCCGCACCAGGAGCGCCCACGGATCGCGCAGATCCACGGTGAGATGGACGTGGCGCACAAATCCGCCTGGGACCGCGATGCGGCGCTCGCCCCGCGCGGACCAACCCATTCGCGTCCAGATCACCCGGGCGCTCGGCGCGGCGGGCGGCGGCGAGGGCGGCGAGAGCCTGATGTCGTACGGGGGCTCGACGCCGGCCTCTCCCTGCAGAAAGCGCGCGACCCGCGACGAGGGAATGAGACGCGTGCGCGGGCCCACGCCCACCGTGAGGACGTCGCCGCTCGCGAGCGGCGCAACCAGCACATAGTGGACGCCCGGGCTGCCGTCGAGACGCTCGACCCGCGGCCCGCGGGCCGTCTCGGGCGAGCGTACCAGCGCGGCCAGCAACGACGGCCGCAGGTCCACGCTCGCGAGCCGGATCTCGGCCGCCGGCTCCCCGGAGCGACGCCACACGGCCAGGCTAGCCGGGTACGAATCGGCCGCGAGCGGCGACACGAGCCACCACGCGTACAACTCGCCCGCAGTGCGCGGGGGCGTCGCGGGCGGTGCCGCCCCCAAACGCTCCAACAACGACGCGGCGCGCGGGTCGGCCGCGGCGCCCAGCCCGAGCGCGTCCCGCTCCGCGAGCACGAGCCGGCCTTCCACCGCCGCGCCCCAGGTGACCAGCGCCGCCGCCGTCCCCGCTACCGTCGCGATCCCGAGGACCGCCCAGTGCCGCGGCGCGGGCACCAGCACGCCCACCAGCGCCGGGAGCCACACGAACGTGTACCACTCGGGCCAGGCGCCGTAGGGATTCCACAGCCAGAGCCCCGCGAGCGCCGCGAGGGCGGCCCACACACACGCGGCGGGCAGGGCCCAGGGCACGCGCATGGGTTCCGCCGGGCCCCGGACGAGCGCCGCCGCCCCGAGAATCAACGCCATCGCGGCGGCGGCGACCGCCACCTCCCACGCCATCCACAGCGCGAATCCCACACCGCCCGCGGGCGGGGCGATGCCGCGACCGAGATAGCGCACGAGGTACGGCGCGGCGAGCACGAGCACGGCCGCGCCGACCACGTTCCACCAGCGCCGCACGAGCCCTCGCCGCCACAGCGCGCTGGCGGCACACAGCGCCACTACGCCAAGCACCAGCAGCGCGCCGGCCGACGTGCTGAACACCCCGAGCACGGGGCGGTAGAACGCAGCGGGCGAGAACAGCTCCGCCATGTGGAGGGAGGAGCCGATCGGCGCGCGGGCCACGCACCATGCGGCCACGACCACGACGAGCCAGCGCCAGCGGCCCGGCGGCGCGGCCAGGCCCGCGAGCAGCAGCGCGGCGACGACGGCGATCGCGGCGTGCTGCGTCGCGCCGCGCAATGCCGCGAGCTTCGCATCGCCCTGGGCCGGCGCCACCGGCTGGACGCTGAACAGGGTGTCGCCGCGCTCGCACGAGATCGGGCAGTAGTCGAACACGTCCCGGTCATGCGGTGCGAGACCGGGGATGTAGAATCGCAGTGCCACGCCGTAGGCGTCCTCGAGCCGCGCGCTCAGCGCGCGGCCCCGATCGGGCGCCGCCGGCACCGCATCGAGCAGCACCGTCCCCACCGCGCTCCCGCCATCCGGCGTCTGGCGCCGGGCCTCGAGCGACACGTAGAATGGTGTGATGACGGCGCGCAGCTCCGCGGTGTCCCGCGCGGGAACGACCCGGTGGCGGCCCGCCCAGGCGACGGGCTCGCCGTCGGGGGCGAGGATCACGACTCCCCGCTCCACGCCCCGTGTCTGCGAGCGGGAGGACATGGCGTCCTGCACCCGCTCGAAGGCGCCCGCGCGGGGCAGCAACGCCGCGGTCATGCCGCGCTGCGCGAGCCGCCGCGCCTCGGCGACGGCGGCGGACAGTGCACCCTTCAGCTCGGAGGAGTCCTGCGAGAGGCGCTCGGCACGGACGTCGGACCAGCAACACTCGATCCGCTGTACCTGCAGCACGCCGAGCACCAGCGTGGCGCCGAGGCTGAGGCAGGCGAGCGCCACCGCCGCCGGGGCCGCAACCCGGAGCGCGAGAGGCCGGCGCACGTGCCTGACGACGAGCAGCGTGCAGGCGACGCCCGCTGCGCCCGCCGCCCACGCCCAGCCCGACGCGCTCCCGTGCAGCCACTCCGTGGCGGCAATGGCCGCGGCGCAGCCGGCGAGCGCGACGTGAGCGCGCCGCTGCACCTCAAGACCCTCGTCCCCGACGAGGTGCGTTTCATTCTCGAGCGCGATGCCCGCCTCCTCGTACCGGTGGGGACATGCGAGCAGCACGGCCCCCACCTCCCGCTCGGTTGTGACACCCTCATCGTCGAGCGCCTGGCCGACGACCTCTCCGGGGCGCTCGAGATCCTCCGCGC
>WNGC01002085.1_pt1 | contig 12897 bp, 12 predicted proteins | sample 5400051 | NCBI WGS metagenome assembly WNGC01 (sample SAMN13153368, study PRJNA577476) | soil metagenome | isolation source: 20 cm soil or saprolite under grassland replicate 2 | place: USA:California | collected 2016-06-15 | reverse complement strand
GGATGCGCCGAATTCTTCTCCCTGAAACAACAACGGCGTCCACGGGCTAAGCAAAAGAAGGGCGTTCATCGCGCGATAGCGGCCCGGCGAAGTTTGAAAGCGCAATCGCTCCCCCTTCCCAGTATTCGCGATTTGATCGTGGTTTTCGAGGAAGCAAACGAAAACCTCCGGCGGAACGCCCAAGGCAGATGTTCCGCGCAACACTTTTCGCCATGAGCGCGCCTGGCCTTGATAAAGAAAACCGTGTTTCGCTGAGGAAATAAATTCCTGCGGGACGCCGAGGTAATCGGCGAAATAAGCTTCGTTGCGACCAGTCAACGCTACTACGGCGCTGTGATGAAAGTCGTCATTCCACATCCCGTCCAAATCGTCGCCGCCTTCACTAAGCGCTCGCGCCATCTTCGCTTCCTGGAGATCGTTCTCAGCGACGAGGACGATCGAGCGCGAGGCAGCCGCTTCGCGCGCAGCGCGCCCAACGGCGCCGATAATGTACTCACTGGATCGATCGCGGATGGCATGTGTCGCGTCGAAGCGGAAGCCATCGAAATGAAATTCCTCAATCCAGTAACGCCCATTCGTAATGAAAAACTCACGGACCGGCTCTGAATTTGGTCCATCGAAATTGATCGCATTGCCCCATTCATTTTCTTTGTCGCGAATCAGATAATCATCCGCTGAATTTGGTCCATCGAAATTGATCGCATTGCCCCATTCATTTTCTTTGTCGCGAATCAGATAATCATCCGAGAAAGCAGCGAGATAATTTCCGTCGGGACCGAAGTGGTTGTAAACGACGTCGAGAATCACGGCCACGCCTAACGAGTGCGCCCTGTCGATGAATGCACGCAAATCGTCCGGTGTTCCGTACAAATGCGAGGGTGCAAAAAGATTCACTCCGTCGTAACCCCAGCCGAATTTCCCAGGGAAATCGGCAACCGGCATCATCTCGACGATTGTGATTCCAATCCGCGCCAGTTCCGGCAACTGCTCCGCTGCTGCGCGCCACGTGCCTACTTTTGTGAATGTGCCGATGTGCATTTCGTAAATGACCTGACCCTTCAGTCTCGCGGCCGCGGGGCCCGGCCACTGCGAGTCGGTCCACTGGAACTGTCTTGAATCGACAATGCATGATGGACCGTGCGGCCCGTCTGGTTGAAAGCGCGATGCCGGATCAGGATACAATCTTTCTCCGCCGTTTACTCGAAACCAATAACGCGTGCCGGCGCCGACATTGACGGCAACGGAAAAATATCCACCGAGCTCCGGATTGAGTGAGTGAAACGTTCGCTCTGAGTTCGGGCGCCGTTCGAGAACAAGATCAACCTCTCGCGCTTTCGGCGCCCAGAGACGAAAAAGGGTTCGGTTTTCGCCAACCACTTCCGCGCCGATTGGGTAGCGACGACGCACCGCGCGAATTTCTTTCTTCCCGTTTGACATCGGTTACAACATGCGAAGCGCTTGCCAGGTAAGCAATCAAGGAACGACTGCTGCCCAACCCGGCGGTGCTTGTTCCGGCGCCGTGCGAGGCTGGCCGTTTTGGGATTGATCGCATTGCGAGAAAACATTCAGAATGCTGCGCATGAATGGAGCCGAACGGACAATCGAAATTTTCAAACCATTTGGTGAAGCCTTTGAATTGATGAAGAAGATTCTCTTTCAGCCGTTCGATCTAAAGAAATGGCTTGTTATTGGCTTCACTGCGTGGCTTGCCAGCCTCGGCGCTGGCGGTGGCAGCGGTTTTAACTACGAACCCAAACGTGGCCAAGGCGTGCAGAAGATAAATGAGACGATCAGCCAAATTCCGCCTCCGATCCTTGTGATGGGCATTGTTCTTATGATTGTTGTCGTCGTCGTTCTAATTGTTGTCTTTGCCTGGCTACGAGCACGCGGCCGCTTGATATTCGTTGATTGCGTAGTGAAGAACCGCGGTGCGGTCGCAGAACCGTGGCGCGAATTTCGCAGGGAGGGCAACAGCTATTTTCTATTTTCGCTGGCGGCTGGGCTTTGCTTTCTGTTAATCGCAGCATTGCTTTCCGCGCCGTTAGTGTTCCTGGCGATTAGAGGCCGCTTTTATCTGTCTCTGCATCGAGACCGTGTGGAACCTTACGTGGTATTGGTAATCGCTCTCTGGGTATTTGTTATCCTGCTGCTTGTCTTTATCTGGGCCCTGATCGCGAATTTCATGGGACCGGTGATGTATCGCCGCCGATGCCGAGCGTACGAGGCGTTTCGGAGTGTCACGTCACTGATTGCAGCGCATCCGGGCGAAATGGTTTTGTATTGTTTGTTCCTGATCGTGCTGGCGGTGGCCAGCGTGGTAGTAAGCTGCCTGGTGACTTGCGCCACGTGTTGCGCCGCCGCAATTCCTTACGTAGGCACAGTAATCTTGCTGCCGGTGTTTGTGTTGCTTCGCCTGTTTTCGCTCTTGTTTCTCCGGCAATTCGGTCCTGATTACGATGTGTGGGCGGACTTCGTGCCGCGAGAGTTTTTGCCAATTCTAGCGCCGTTGCCATCTGTGCCGTTAGCCCCCGGCTCTTTATCGAGCCCGCCTCCGTCACAGCCGCCTCCAACCCCATAAATCTGACCGCTGATCGTTCAAACACGCGCCTGTCCAAAGACGTTTCACATTTCAAATGGAAAATGTCGACGAACGCGCCGCCACGGGTCTAGGTTCAATCATGAAGCGACAAGTAATTCTTTGTGGCATGGCAGTGACGACAGCTCTGTCGATTTGTTTTGCTGCACCGACTCCAGCCAGGCAGGCGAAGTCGAGAAAAAGGGAGGCGACTGTCGTCAATATGGAAAAAATCGTCACGGAAGCGTTCAAGAACAAACAAGTGGAGACATTTAGAAAATATTTGGCGCCGGAGTTCGTCGGGCTCGACGCAGAGGGCTTCAAAAATGTCGATGCCGAGCTTGCCGAGGTGCCAAAATATGATGTGCGTGAGAACTCCTTTGCGGATATGAAGCTCGCATTCCCCAGTAGCAATATGGCAGTCGTTACGTACAAAACGACCACGCAAGCCACTCACAACGGGCAGGACGCGTCGGGCACGTATAACGTCGCAAGTGTGTGGGCGAAGCGGGAACGCAAATGGCGTCTTGTCTTTCACACGTTTATGAAGAGCCAGTAGTATTGGCGACTATCTGCGATTCATCATGCCTACGTTGAAACGACTGATGTTTCCTGTTGCCGCCGTCGCTGCGGCGGGAATTCTACACACATCATCATGGGCTCAATCTATCAAGCCAACCATGAAAGCTATGGTAATTCATGAGTATGGCGGCCCGGAGGTTTTGAAGTATGAAGATGTGCCGCGACCCGAGCCGAAAGAAGATCAGATTCTCATTCGTGTGATCGCGGCAGGCGTCAATCCTGTAGATGGGATGATCCGGTCGGGAATGTTCGCCAAAGATGGGAACCGCGCCTTCCCCATCATTCTGGGTGGCGACGTCGCCGGCGTCGTTGAAAAAGTCGGAAGCAAGATCACCAAGTTTAAAGCAGGCGATCCTGTGTTTGCGTACATTAGCTTGGATGATAGCGGCGGCTACGCACAATACGCGCTGGTGACGGAACGCGAGGCCGCGCTCAAACCGAAATCGCTCAGTTATGTGGAGGCGGCAGCAGTGCCGATTGTCGCGTTGACAGCGTGGCAGGCGTTGATCGACACCGCCAGACTGAGCGAGGGCCAGACGGCGCTCATTCATGGCGGCTCGGGCGGTGTAGGAACTTTTGCCATCCAAATTGCCAAGGCGCGCGGGGCGAAGGTGATTGCGACCGCATCGACCGCGAAGCAGGATCTGCTCAAAGAACTCGGAGCCGATGTGGCGATCGATTATACCAAGCAGAAATTCGAGGAAATTGCGAAAGATGTCGATGTTGTGCTCGATTCGGTCGGCAAGGATACACTGGCGCATTCCTACGGCGTGGTAAAGAAAGGTGGATTCATCGTTACACTCGTGGCTCGGATCGATCAGGCGGAGTTGGACAATCACGGAATTCGTGGCGCGTCATTAAGCGTGGAACCAAATTCAGATGAGCTGGCCGAGATTGGCAAATTGATCGACGAAAAGAAAATCAAGGTAGTTGTCTCTCAAACCTTCCCGCTCTCGGAAGCGAGAAAAGCCCAGGAACAAGCGGCAACCGGTCACACGCGCGGTAAAATTGTTCTGAAGGTCGCTCACGAACCGAAGTAGCAGACTTCACCTTAAACGGTGCTGTCATGTTGAGCCAAGCGCTGCAACGAATGCGAAGCATGAGGCCAAGGTTTCAAACATATCTTCCAATCTCGGGTGATTGGTGCGGAAAATGATCAGAGATGGGAAAGCCTGGCCTCGCGGACTGCGTCCGCTGCGGTGCAGCTTCGCTTCGCTCAGAATGACATTTTGAAGAGGGCTTGTGGTAGACTGCGATTCACCTGTGGTATAACACGGGAATGAACTGGGACGCGATTAGCGCAATCTCGCAATTGATCGGCTCGTTAGCTGTCGTTTTGTCGGTGCTATATCTGGCCGTGCAAGTGCATCACAGCACGCGTGTCGCCAAGCTGGCTATGCAAGACGCCGCGGCAACGGCCCTGCGCGATGTGACCAAGCCGTTAATGGAAAGCGCTGAGCTGGAACGAATCTGGCGCGTCGGGCTCGAAGATATTAGCGCACTCTCAGTCGAAGAGCGGGCACGATTTTTCCATGCTGCTTACCAATTTTTGAAAGCGTTTGAGACCATTCATTTTCATCATGTTTATGGAATGATGGACAAGGACCTCTGGGAAGGGTGGCACGGACTGCTTCGACATTACGTTTTCGCGCAGGGCATGGCTCATTATTGGAAACTTCGGCCTGAAGTTTTCTCCGAACGGTTTCGCAATTTCGTTAACTCGCTCGAACCACCAACCGATCAACGCACGGTCGGCACGCTCTTCAAAGAGGAACGAAGCTAATGGCGAGCGCGAGCATGTTGCCAGCACTCCCTAATGATTCAACGCTACTTACACGGTCCCGGCACAGGGATCACGAATTTGCCGTCCTTCTCGGCGACGAAGTTTTCGGAGCTGCTGGATGAGCTGCCACTTCCGTCCTTTTTCTCAACCTTGATGAGGAGCTTTTTCGTTGGTTTGAGATTCAGACAAACTTTGCCGGTTGGTCCGTCCATCGGCGTCGTCGCTTTTTTCAGGTCATCCGGCGTGAGGTTAACAAGCTCAATGCTGGAGATTTTGTCGCCCGCTCCCCCCGACTGCATCATTTTGTAAAACTCAAGGGCGGCGGGGTCCGAGCCTTGCGTGTAAAGGAAAGATTCCAGGGTGGCTGTGTCCTTGCCTTCCATTGCTGCTTTGTACTTGTCGGTGAATGCTTTTTCCTGCGCCGGCGTGCCCGCCACAATACTCAGGGCCACGGACAACAGGAGTGCGCCAGCTACTGCAAAGACTTTCGTTGAGGTTTTCATGGCCGCCACCGTAGCTGGCTCGATTTCCGCAACGCAAGCCAATTCGGGAAAAGAAAAATCGTTGCTGAGGCGCGCTGCGCAGAGTATTCCACTTTGCCCGTCCGGGCATCGGTGGTTTCCCGATGAACATCCACGAATATCAAGCCAAAGAGTTGTTGCAGAAATTCGATGTTGCTACAACGCGCGGCAGAGTCGCGGCGACACTCGATGAAGCGGAGCAGATCGCGCGTGAGCTGGGCGATGTCGATATTGTTGTTAAGGCACAGGTCCATGCCGGCGGGCGCGGCAAGGGCAGTTTCAAGAACGGATTTAAGGGTGGAGTACACGTTCGCAAGACGCCTGACGCAGTCCGTGATGTTGCGGCGAAAATGCTCGGGCAAGTGCTGGTGACGCACCAGACCGGCCCGGCTGGTCGTCTGGTCAACAAAGTTCTGGTGGCTGAATCGGCCGATATTGCGCGGGAAATCTATTTTGCGGTCCTGCTTGATCGCGCGACGGCTGCGCCTGTGATTGTCGCCAGCACGGAAGGCGGCGTCGAAATTGAATCTGTTGCGGCGAAATCGCCCGAGAAAATTATTCGCGAGCCGATTACCCCGTTAGCCGGCCTGCAGCCATACCAGGGGCGCAAACTGGCAAAGCAACTCGGTTTCGAGTCATCGCAGCTAAAGAACGCTTCGAAATTATTTGAAGGACTTTATCGCACTTTCATTGCGTATGATTGCTCGATGGTGGAGGTCAACCCACTGGTCGTGACGAACAAAGGGGATGTCCTCGCGCTTGATGCCAAGTTCAACTTCGACGACAACGCGCTGTATCGGCATCCGGAGATCGCTGCGCTGCGTGACACAGCCGAGGAAGATGCTCGCGAAGTCGAAGCGTCAAAACATGGGCTCAATTACATTGGGCTCGACGGCAATATCGCGTGCCTCGTCAATGGCGCAGGCCTCGCCATGGCTACGATGGACATCATCAAATTTTACGGCGGCGAGCCGGCGAATTTCCTCGATGTCGGCGGCGGCGCAACGGAAGAGCAGGTAACTGAAGCGTTCAAAATCCTGATCGCTGACAAACATGTCAAAGCGATCCTCGTCAATATTTTTGGCGGGATCATGAAGGTCGACGTCATTGCACAAGGGATCATTAACGCTGCAAAAAGCATCAAGCTGTCCGTACCATTGATCGTTCGTCTCGAGGGGACGAACGTCGAGAAAGGGAAGCAGTTGCTGAAAGAAAGTGGCGTCGCGCTAATCGCGGCAGACGATCTCGCGGATGCGGCGCAGAAAGCAGTGGCTGCGGCAAAGGGCAAATGAACGTTAAAACGACGATCGCATTTGTCGCGGTCACTGCGGCAATATCGGCCGAAGAACTGCCGCGCAAGACGAGCGCGCCGCGAGAAAGTTATCCGAACGTTGACGTGATCTACGATTCAGTGGCGACGCCCGACGGCAAGCGTTTGCGCACCATCATCACCAAGCCACACAACGCAAAAGGGAAATTGCCGGTCATCTTTGTTGCGGGTTGGTTGAGCTGCGATTCTGTCGAAGCGCCAGCTGGCACCAAGGACGAGAGCGGCCTGGTTTTTCGCGGTTTGGCCAAGCTGCCGGAATTCGCTCTCTTCCGAATGGACAAACAAGGAGTCGGCGACAGTGAAGGCGTCTGCGCTGAGACGGATTTCGATGCTGAGCTGGCTGGATATCGCGCGGCGTTTCGCGCGCTAAAGAATTACGATTTTATCGACACAAAAAAAATTTACATCCTCGGCATAAGCAACGGCGGAGGGTTTGCGCCGCTCGTTCCCGAAACAGATGCCGAACAGGCGCAGGTTCGCGGTTACATTTCAGTCGGCGGCTGGGTGAAGACCTGGTTTGAACACATGCTTGAAATCGAACGACGGCGATTCGCGCTGATGGGCAAATCGCCGGCCGAAGTTAACGACCGCTTGAAAGGCGCGGCGACGCTTTATCACGAGTGGCTAATCAAAGGCCGGCCGGTCGATGACATTGTGAAGGAGCAACCGCAACTTGGCGAACTGTGGCCAGAGGGTAAGGACCACGCGCATCTCTACGGGCGACCATTGGCCTTTTACCAACAGTTGCAGCAATTGAACCTCGCGGCGGCATGGTCGCGTGTGAAAGTTCCTACTTACGTTTTGCACGGCGCATTTGATTGGATCATGACGCAAGACGATTCGGAGTTGATAGCCGCGTACGTCAACAAGAATGGTGATCTCGCGTCATTCTATGAAATCCCGAACACTGGCCACACCTTTCAGCATTATTTGAGTCTGGCCGATGCGTTCAAAGGAAAGAGCGCGCCGTTTGATCCAAAAATGATCGGACTGCTTGCTGATTGGCTGCGCAACGAAGCCATTACGCATGAAGATTAATAACATCGCATTTGTTGGAATTCCGGTGACTGAAATGAAGCGGGCTCGCGAGTTTTATGAAGGTGTCCTCGGCTTGCACCCGGATCCGGAAATGACAGGCGAACATTGGACCGAATATTCAATCGGCGGCAACACCCTAGCGCTTGCGTGTGTGGGCGAGCAATGGAAGCCGTCGAATGATGGGACGAGTGCGGCACTGGAGGTCGATGACTTGGACGCGGCGATCGCGCGCCTGGATGAACGAAAAATGTCCTATGACAAAGTTGAGTCGCCAGTTTGCCGGATGGCGGTAATTGAGGATCCCGACGGAAACAAGCTTATTATCCACAAACTAAAATCGGAAGAGGAGAAAGGAGTCAAATGATCACTAATGAAGTGGCCTTCGTGGCCATCGCAGTTTCTGACAAGGAACGCGCACGAAAGTTTTATCAGGAGGTCCTGGAACTTAAACCGACTTCCACTCAAATGGATGGCGCATGGGTCGAGTACGATCTGGGCCCCATAACGATTGGCGTCGGCTGTCATCCGGCGTGGAAACCGTCGCGCGATGGAACAACGGTCGCATTCGAGGTTGATGACATCGACGCTGCGATCGCGAAGCTCAAAGAGCGCGGTGTCACCTTCGACATCGAGAAGACTGAGACACCGGTTTGCTGGATGGCGCAGTTTCGCGATCCAGACGGAAACAAACTCGTCGTGCACAAACGAAAGAAAAAATGAATCTGGAATCCAGGAAACCAGGAGGGGTGAATCAGGAAAGCAGGAATGTTTACCGATGTACATGGAACCCTGACTTCCAGATTTTTTCTCTTTCCCTGCATTCCTAATTCATATGTCGGTTCTGGTCGATAAGAACACGCGGCTCGTGGTGCAGGGAATCACGGGCAGCGCTGGCGCGTTTCACACGCGGCAATGCATGGACTACGGCACGAATGTGGTCGCGGGCGTAACGCCGGGGAAGGGCGGCCAAATGTTTGATGAGAAGGTACCGGTGTTCGACACGGTGTGGGAAGCGCGACAGAAAACCGGCTGTAACGCATCGATGGTTTTTGTGCCTGCTCCTGCGGCTGCGGATTCAATCCTGGAAGCAGTTGATGCCGAAGTTGAGTTGGTGGTTTGCATTACCGAAGGAATTCCGGTCATGGACATGATGCGGGTGAAGGCGCTAATGCGAGGAAAAAAATCGCGACTGATCGGACCAAATTGCCCGGGGATCATTACTCCTGGCGCATGCAAGATTGGGATCATGCCGGGCTACATTCACAAGCCTGGCAACATCGGCGTGATCTCGCGCTCCGGCACACTTACGTACGAAGCGGTCTGGCAATTGACCTCGCGCGGCTACGGTCAATCGACTTGCATCGGCATCGGCGGCGATCCCATCCACGGCTTGTCACATCTCGACTGCGTGAAGCTGTTTAACGAAGATCCCGGGACAGAAGCAATGATCTTGATTGGTGAAATCGGTGGTTCGGCGGAAGAAGAAGCTGCCGCATGGATCGAGGTGAATTGCAAAAAACCGGTGGCAGCTTTCATCGCTGGGATGACTGCGCCACCGGGACGGCGGATGGGTCACGCAGGCGCAATTATTTCCGGAGGAAAGGGCACTGCCGCGGGAAAGATCAAAGCGCTGGAGGCGGCGGGAATCGCGATCGCTGACACGCCTGCCAACATCGCTGATACGTTAATTGTGCGACTGAAAGCACGTTCATAGTCGATTCAATGCCTGTGTTTCACATCCTCCAGTGAAGGGCAGATGAAGCGGATTCTTCTCATTGGTGTCGGGCGCTGGGGCATCAACCATCTGCGCGTCCTGAAATCGATGCCGATCGAACTTTTTGTTGCGGACCATCAGGAGCAGCAACTCAGTTCGATTGGCATTCCGCAGAGTCAGTGCAGCGCGGATGCACGCTCACTTTTTTCAGAGATTGACGCGGCAGTGGTCGTCACGCCGGCGCCGACGCATTTCGAAACCTGCCGCGAATTGCTGGAGATGGGGAAAGACGTGTTCGTAGAAAAACCGATGACGCTCGTTGCGAGCGAAGCAAGGCGGCTGACAGAGCTCGCCGAGAGCGCCGGATCGATTCTGCAGGTTGGGCATATTTTCAGATTCGATCCAGCATCGCTATGGCTGCGCGATGCGATTGGCGAGGGGCGATTTGGCCGGCTCAAGATCCTGCGGGCCAGGTTCAGCGGCTTTAAGCGGCCTCGCGCCGACACGGGAGTCACATTTGCCGATAGCATTCATTTTATCGATCTGTTTAACTTTGTACTGGGTGCACCGCCGAGGCGTGTTCATGCGGTGCTGCGAGATTTTTTCGGACGTGGAATGGACGATGAATCGCTAATTAGCTTGGAATACGACCAAAATGCCGGTTGTCCGATATTCGCGACGGTCGAAGCCGGCTATCACGCGCCGGGCAAATTTCGCGAAGTTATCATAGCGGGAACGAATTGTTCCGCGGTGTGCGATTACAACGTGGCGCAATACAAAATAAGGACGTTTGAGAATCAGCATGTCACCGATAGCGACACGATAAAAGCGGAGGAAGGCGCGGTGCACCAACTGGAATTTCCACCCGAAGAACCGCTTCGTGCCGAGCTGGTGGCTTTCGTTGATGCGATCGAGAAGCGGACGCCGTCTCCCGTTGATGGCTGGGCAGGGTTTCATGCTGTCAGCATAGTGGAAGCCGCGCTGGAGTCCGCGCACACCGGAACGTGGATCGATATCGGTAAATGAGTTGAGTCAGCGCCAGGCATGAAAGAAATCCCCCTTTCCCGTGTTTTCATAAACGAAGAAGTCCGTGAAGCTGCGCTGCGCGCCCTCAACTCCGGAGCGTACATCCTGGCGAAAGAATGCGAAGCGTTTGAAGCGGAGCTGGCCGATTACACCGGCACCAAGCACGCGGTGCTTTGTTCGTCCTGGACTGCGGGCGGATTCCTACTTCATCGGGCAATGGGCTTGAAAGCAGGCGACGAAATTCTGGTGCCGTCACACACGGCATTTCCTACGATCGAGCCAATGATTCATTTCGGTGCGAAGCCCGTTTTCATCGACATAGATGAAACGTACTGCCTCGATGTTGATTTTCTCGAGGCGTCGATTACGCCGCGTACGGTCGGCATTTTGCCGGTTCATCTTTACGGACATCCGGCGAATCTCGATCGAATTTTGGATGTCGCGCGCAAGCATGGCCTGTGGGTGATTGAAGACTGCGCCCAGGCGCACGGTGCGCGATTCAAAGGCAAGCGAGTCGGTTCGATGGGTGTGGCCGGCGCGTTCTCATTCTTTCCTTCGAAAAATCTCACCGTCATGGGCGACGGCGGCTGCGTTACAACCAACGACACTGCGCTCGCGGACGAGTTGCGCATGCTGCGAAATCACGGGCGCAAATCGAAATACATCCACGAGGTGGTGGGTTACAATCTTCGGTTCAATGAAATCCAGGCGGCGATTGGACGAGTCGAACTGCGCAATATCGACCAGTTAAACGAGCATCGACGACGCATTGCTGCTCGCTACACCCAGCGTCTCAGTGGCATTGTGAAGACTCCTCCCGAGAAAGAATGGGCGCACGCTGTCTATCACATGTACGTCATCCGAATCCCGCAATCGCGGGACCGCGATGAGCTGGCGAAGCACTTGCAAAGCAAAAGAATCGGCACCGGCATTCATTATCCCGTTGCGAATCACCAGCAGCCGGCCGTAACGAAACTCTATTCCAACTTGCCAAAGCTGCCGAACACCGAAGCAATCGTGAATGAGATTCTCTCGTTGCCAGTGTACGGCGAATTGCCACTGGAGGACGTGGACTATGTTTGTGACGCGATTCTGGAATTTTTCGGTAAATAATGAAGCATGCGCGTAGCGCGACTTGTCGCCTCTCCCTTTCCACGGGACAGGGTAGGGTGAGGATTGCTCCGTCTGCCGGCACTCAATGAACACGCCGGAACTAAGCCTCGTTATTCCATGTCACAACGAGGAAAAGAATCTAGAGCCATTAATGTCAGCTATTCATGCGGCGCTCGATCCGCTCGCGTTGAACTACGAAGTTGTGGTTACTGACGATTGCAGCACAGACCACTCATGGAGCGTCTTGAAAGAGCTTGCCGCGAGTGATCCGCGGCTGCGCATCCAGCGTTTAAAATCCAACTGCGGCGAATCGGCTGCGAGCTGGGCTGGCATGCGGGCGTCCCGTGGTCAGCACATCGCAACGCTTGATGCCGATCTGCAGAACGATCCCAAAGATTTGCCACAAATGCTCGAGGCGCTGAAAAATGCAGACTGTGTCTGCGGGACCCGCGCTGCCACGCGAGCCAAAGGCGACAATTGGATTCGCATTGCCTCATCGCGCATCGCTAATTGGGTGCGCAATAGACTTTCCGGCGAAAACATCAGTGACGCCGGTTGCACGTACCGTGTGTTCAAACGCGAAAGCATCGCGCGCGTCAAATTTTTCAACGGCGCCCATCGCTTCCTTCCGACGTTGATCAAAATGGAGGGATTCCGCGTCATCGAAGTCCCGGTCTCAACAAATCCGCGATTCTCGGGCACCAGTCATTACGGTGTCTGGAATCGCTTATTCAAATCATCCCGCGATCTACTCGCAGTGCGCTGGATGAAATCGCGCCAAATCCGATACGAAATCGCTGAATCAGTTAACTGGCCTTGAGCGATTTGGCCTTCTGCCTCTCCCCTTACCGAAGGGGAGAGGGTAGGTGAGGAGATTCTCACGCACGGCTAACCCAAAACCTCATCCTACCCTCTTCCTTGTGAAGGGAGAGGCGAAACGCTAAACACTTACATGCTTATGAACACACTCGCACTGATCGCTATCACGTGGATCGGAAAGGAATACCGATTCCTTGGGCTGGATTGGAGTTATCTGATGGTTCTCGGTTTTATCGGGAACGCTCTTTTCTCGATGCGTTTCCTGGTGCAATGGCTCGCGTCCGAGCGGCAAGGGGAAAGTGTGATTCCAGTCTCGTTCTGGTATTGGAGCATCGCGGGAAGCGCGATGATGTGCGTTTATTTTGTCTTCCGGCGCGATCCCGTCGGCATCCTGGC
>WNGC01001864.1_pt1 | contig 12902 bp, 13 predicted proteins | sample 5400051 | NCBI WGS metagenome assembly WNGC01 (sample SAMN13153368, study PRJNA577476) | soil metagenome | isolation source: 20 cm soil or saprolite under grassland replicate 2 | place: USA:California | collected 2016-06-15 | reverse complement strand
TCGCCAGGTTGAATCTGCCGCTAACCGGCGTGGCGCTGGTCGGGCTCGCGCTTGCGCTTTACCTTCTCACGCCGGAAAACTATTTGACCCTTCGTCAGGCGCTGCCGGGTGCAATTTTCTTTGCGGTTGGCTGGATCATTGCGACGAAACTTTTCCAACTCTACGTGGCACGATACGATCGCTACAATCCCACCTATCTCGCGCTGGCATCGATCATCGTGCTGCTCACATGGATGTATCTCACTTGTCTGCTGCTATTGCTCGGAGGCAAATTGAACGCCATTATCCGGCGTCAACGCGAGAAAATGCGCCGCGCAGCCGAGCCTCTTGCGCCTGCGCCTGCGACGCCACTCGCCTGATCGCCGACGAGATAAATAATCGGCTACAACCCAAAGAGGCGCAGCCCTTGTGTGTTCTGCAACTTTTTTAACAAATCATTGCTGTAAGCGTTGATCGCATTCCACGCTCTGTTACGCTCCGTCGCAGTGGTGCGCTTTCGCATTTGGCTCGCAACTGCGCTCGCATTCGGCGCATTGATCGCTGGTCTCCTTTGCGCGCAGGTCAATGAAGAAACACGGCGCGATCGATCCGACGAAACCGACACTCGCGACGCGTCCACTCCGAAACCGAAGAAATCTCCAACGCCGAAAACGAAGCGACGCCACACCCCAACACCGAAACCAGCGAAGAAGAAAACGGGCGCGAAAAAAACATCCGACAAAACCACGAAAAGTGAGAAATCGAAGTCGGCAGAAAAAGAGGAGACGCCTAACCCACGAAAAACGCCGGCGCCGCAAATAGAAGAAGCGCGCGCCGCCTCCGAAACCCCAGCGCCGCCGCCACGTGCGATTGCCGTGCCAACGCCAGCGCCTTCGCCACAGCTTAAGCCTGGGCGTGCCGTTTCAGGCGGCGGGCAGGCTCAGGTTGTGATCGAAAAATCAGGCATCGAGGAGGACCAGGGCTTCGAGCCTCCTCCGTCGCCGCCGCCGCGCCGAGGTTTCTGGCCCTGGAGTCGCCCAGTCAGCTACCGTTACCTAACAAGGTCGGTGATCGATGCGATCCGGCGCGCGCCGGTGAAACGGCGTCGGTGGCAGTTCATTGTCGTGCATAATAGCGGTACACGACAAGGCAATGCGCGTGTCTTCGATTATTACCACAAGCATGTTCGTCGCATGCAGAACGGTCTCGCCTATCACTTTGTTATTGGGAATGGGACATCGACCGGTAACGGCCAAATCGAAGTCGGTGATCGCTGGCGGCGCCAGATCAACGGCGGCCATGTGCACAGCGATTATTTGAACAACATCTCGCTGGGCATTTGTCTTGTAGGCGATTTCAATCGAGACCAGCCGACGCACGCACAACTCGACGCGTGTGAGGAACTCATTCGCTACCTGCGAGACCGCTGCGGCAAAACCGAGAGAGGCACGATACCGGTGAAGCCACACCGTGAAATCAACCCGCCGCGCTGGCCAACGGATTGCCCAGGCGACGATTTTCCTTATTCGTGGTTCCGCAGGTTCTAGTGGTCGCGTTCACGTTTATGTTATGTCGAGGCGAAGTCGAGACATCTCAAATTTGTCCAGAGATTCCTCGACTGCGCTCGGAATGACAAATCGGGGATTACTTTCGGGTAGCGACGATCAGGTTCGCTTCCTTGTAATTCCATCGATAACCGAATCCGAAGTCGAGCGGCGGCGGATTGGTTTCTTCGTAAAGTTCGCTCAGCCGGGGCTGATAATGTTGTTTGAACACGTCGATGGGACCGAAATAAACGCCGAAAAACCGCAAGGTCCACTTATTAGAATCAAAGTAGGCAAGCGGAATGCCTGAATCGTCCTGCACGACCGTGTTGCTGTGATCGAGAATGAAATTGCGAATGGTGGCAAAACCGCTTTCGAACAACAAATACGATGGCGATTTTAGAAAGCTCGCGCCAGTGCCGAGGCGTTGGCAAAATTTCAGGAAACCGGGAGTTGCTTTGATGCCACCGTCAGAAATATCGGTCGTGAAATAATACAACGTTTGTGCACTGCCTGATTGGTTGTCGGTGTAACGAATACGCATTCCGGGAGTGTTGCCGCCTTTTCGGCCCGGCGCGGCTTCTTCAAATGCGCCGCTGCTGTTAAGCGAGCCGAGCGAGACGTTCGTGATCGATTTGTCCGCGCGCGCGATGCAAGCGTAAAGAATCGGCAGGACACCGTTCAGGTTCTGCTCGTGCAGATCGACCTTCATATCTTTTGTGATGAAGTACGTCGTGCTGAGCGAAGACTTCATCGCGTTCTCCAAATTTCCCAGCGCGCGGGACAAGTTCGCGATACGCAACGGGTCCGGAGGCGGACCGAGAGCTTCTTTTCCGCAGAGCACATATACCGCCGCCCTTGGAAAGAATTGATCCACGTATAAGAAATCGGGACCGCTGAACATGTAAAACACCACAGGGATTGGTTGAAGCGATTCGGGGAGATATGTCGCCTGCCATCCGTGCAATTTCTGGAGCTGTCGAAGATGAAGTTTTGAGAACTGCTCCTCGAAAAATGCAGCATGCGACTGCCACGCTGGATCGCGCGTCAGCGGCGCGAGCGGTGAATTCTCCGACACCGGCATTCCGGCGAGAAAGCGGGCAACTTCATTTGGACCGGTGTTCACCGGAATTGCGCGCGGCGCAACTTCCGGATTTTCCTGCGCGCAAACGGCCAGCGCACTCACGAGGCCGAGAACTATCGATAGAGCGGTGCAATCTGTTTTCATCTCGAGCGATCATGTCGTTTTTGCGCGCAAAAATAGAGCAATAACCCCAACAGCGCCGTTGCCAGGCCGGCTACCGATTCCGCAGTATGCACCCGCAATAAATAAAACATCATCCAAATCGTGATTACCGAAAACACAACCGGAGGAATGGGGTAAAGCCAAACCCGGTATGGTCGCTCAAGTTCGGGATTCGTGAAACGAAGCACGATCACGCCGAGCACAGCAAGGAACGAGCAAAGCAGCAAACTGAATTGCGTGTAGCGGACCACATCTTCGAAGCGTTGAGTGAGTAAAAGTAGGTTCACGAATAGCAGTTGCAGGAGAATGGCATTTATCGGGATCCCATGTTCATTTTTGCCGCCGAGCCATCGCAGCAACCAATGATCTTCGCCCATCGACATGGTCACGCGTGGTCCAATCCACGTCATCGAACTGATCGCAGCAACTAGGCCGAGACAAATGATAGCGCCGGCAAATCGCCCGCCGTTTTCGCCAAAAATGTGCTTACCTGCGACCAATGCGACTTCGAGCTGGCCTTTTAATTCTTCAGCAGGCGTAGTCGCGAGAAAGATGGCGTTAAGCAGCACATAAATCACGATGACCATGCTGGTGCCGGCGAGCAGTGAGCTCGGTACGTTTTTCTCAGGTCGTTTGATCTCGCTGCTGATATACGCTGACGCATTCCACCCTGAGTACGAGTACATCACATAAACCAGTGCGACGGCGAACGCGCCGCTGAGGATCGCGGCTTTGTCGCCGGGGGCAGGCGAGAAACTGATCGGTTGTTTTGATGGGATAAAGAACCCAGCCCCGATCAGCGCGCCGATAAGAAGCAATTTCACGAGCGTCGAAACATTCTGGAACGCGCTCCCGACTTGCAGATTCCGCAGATGAAAGATCGTGACTATCCAAACAACCACGTACGATAGAACAACCGGCGAACCGACGCTGAAAACTCCGTTGAAATAATGTCCAAACGCCATCGCAGCGAGCGCAACGGGCGCTGCAAATCCAACCGTCGCAGACACGAATCCGCCCATGAAGCCGACCGCCGGATGATAGATTTTCGAGAGAAAATGGTATTCGCCTCCGGAACGCGGCAGTGCAGCGGCGAGTTCACCGTAACAGAGCGCGCCACAGAGTGCGGCAATTCCACCGATGACCCAGAGCATCAGCAGCGCGAATCCAGACCCAATATCATTTAGTTGAAAGCCAAGGCTCGTGAAGATCCCGGTGCCGATGATGTTGGCGATCACGATCGAGCACGCAGTCACGAAACCGATGGTTCGCCTGGGCGGTGCAGACTTAACAGAAGCGGGTTGGGGAAGTGTGGCCATCCGTCGGAAATTCTATTCAACTTTACTTCAGAACGCCGATGCCAACATCGCACAAAGAGGCCGAGTTCATTGATCTCCTGTTAGACGTTCAATTAGCGATATCTCTATTCTTGCGAGATGATTTCCTGAGTTGTCAGAAGCGCTCCCACGCATCAGTTTGCAAGCACCATGAACGCACATCCCAAGCTCTCTGTCGAAACAGCAACGCAACTGGCTGTTTTCCTTGCTAATCGTCCGGGCGCGCTAGCGCGTGTATGTGATGCGCTAGCCAACGCCGGAATCAGCATTTACGCGCTTGCTACCTCCGACACCGTCGATCATACCGTTGTGCGAATGGTGGTGAGTGATCCCACGAAGGCGCTCATGCTTTTAGGCGAAGCCGGAGTGCTGGCGCTTGAAACGGACGTGCTCACCATCGAGACCGCTAGCGAGCCCGGTGTTCTGGGTAAAATCGCCGAACGCCTCGCCGAAGCCGAGGTGAACATTGAATACACCTATCTCGCAGCCGGACGCGGAGCGGAAAGAGGTCTGATCATCCTGCGGCCATCGGATGTGGAAAAAGCGCGACGCGTGCTCAAGGAGCTTTAGCTGAGAAAATGGCAAAGGTTTGGCATCGAGCGCACGATCACCTAGCGGTATTCATCTGTGCATCTTCCGCATGCTTGGCATCGACAGCGACGGCAGCAGGTACCTACACAAACGCCGGCGGCTTGGACTTCACCTTCGGGATGGGTTCCGGCCACTTCCACAATATGACAATAGGTTTGTCGCCATCACATGCTGGTTTCAGCGGTGGTGCCAATTTTAGTGGAGGCGGTCGCGGCTACAGCGGAGCTGGATCAGCCGACCAGCTGGCACGTATGCGACAAGGTCCTACTCATCCGGAATCTCAACGGAACGCTACGGTAGCTATGCACCGCGAAGCTCGACCGGAGGGCAGGTTTATGGTTCTAGCGCGAGATCGCAAAATAGAACCGCTTCCAAGCAGTTTGCACGGTCTCCAAATCGGTCTGGAACTTACTACGTTCCCCGTGATCAATCTGGCGTTGGCTTTGCGCGTAAATCCAGCACCCAGCAACGCGCTGGCACAACTGCAAAGGGTGCAACCCGGCCCGGCAGGGCTTGGTCGCGACAGAATGCCGCCAACAGGCAGCGACTCGACCCGCAAACAAAACAAAGGTTGCGTAACTGGCAGGGCAAAGCACCTGGGTGGAATGACGCAAAACATAATCACCAGGAACACTGGCGTGATCGTCACCATCCTGGTCATGATTGGTGGCATAATCATTGCGATGCCATCGTTCTTGTTGGTGGGGCGTTTTGGGGTTGGTATGACGGCTGGTGGTATCCGGCCTGGGGTTACGATCCGTATTATTCCTATTATGACTACAACAGCCCGATCTATGGCTATGACGCACTTCGATCCAACGAGGTAATTGTCAATGTTTAGGCAGCGTTGCAGCAACTGGGATATTATTCCTAGCAGTTGACGGAGTATTGGGACCAGCAACTGAAGCAGCTATCGCGAATTACCAACGCGATTACGCGCTTCCAGTCACAGGAGCGATCGATCCAGCACTGCAGGCTTTAAATTCAAGATGGTTGTGGTACATCGCAACATCGCGGGTTTTGCAGCCGATCGGCGAACACCTAACGAAACCCTGATTTACAACTAAACGGCACCGAGAATGGCACGGCCGAGAATTGCAGCACGTCCGATCGGCGTTAAACAGATTCCTACAGCTAAGCTCTTCGCCAACCCGCATAACCCCCGATCGCTCTTTGACCGCGAGCCAATGGAGGTGCTGAGACAATCCATCGAACGGTAGGAATACTGGTTCCTCTACATATGGATTACCCATACCGGGGGAAGAAGCGCCGTGACCATTTGTTTTTCCATAAAATTTTCAGCGCGTCAGAGGTTGCTGCGCATCGCGGACAAAATGTAACGGTGAAACGAGTGGCAGACTGCGGCTTCAAGACGGCCGAATACCCAGCGAAGACAATTCAGGTTCGCGTAGTGACTTGCCAGCGCGACTCGGTGCAGCCCTCTGACTGTCCGCGCAACGTGTAATCGCCTCCGAGCAGCCTGATGCCGCGCAAGGCGAGACTTTGTTGGACAATCTCGAAGGTGACTCCCGATCGGAGTGGGAAGGAAACGGCGCAAAAGAAATGGCCGGTCTTCTGCAATCTCCTCATAAAACATCAATGCGTTCCACACCGTACCGGGCGCTGCGAAGAAATCCTGGCAGGTTGTAATTGACGCGGAATATTCCCGGGAGCGAGATGAGTCAATCTGCGTCGCTTGTCGTATTTCCCACGACTTCTCCGGTTGCAGCGAGTATTGTTGCATACTTTGCTGCAAGATAAGTTTCGCAGTTTGATGACTCCGCTGTAAAGCGCTGGTTGGAAATTGAGAGTCTGAGCTAATCAAAACGGCTGTCTTTAGTGCAAAGAAATTCGACCGGGAATTTCTTAGCGCGGCGAACGGTTGGCTTGATGGAAAGAGTAACGGATCTCTGTGGTCGCCGCGCTTAACACCCGCGGCGTATTGACAGAAATCTGTCAGCCTGGAAACTTCAAATCGATGCAGACGACATTGCGATTCGATGAAGAGTTGATGCGGAGAATTAAAGCCGAAGCAGCGCAAAGCGGCATGACCCTTACTCGCTACATTGAAGTGGCGTTGCGCGAGCGGCTGCGCCGTCGTCGCCCAGCGGGACGGGAAGGGCTCAGAAAAGTCAAGCTCCCGGTGAGCCGGGCCAGAGGCGGTCTGGCTGCTGGGATTCGCGACCTCAAAGAGGCTTGCGCGATCATTGACGACGCCGATGCCAGCCGACTCCGCATGCGACGTAACTGATCGCCCCGCCAATCACCGATGCTGCTTCTCGACGCTAACGTGCTCATCTACGCGTTCCGCCGAGACCTGCCGAAGCACGCGACAGCCAAACGATGGCTGGACACAAAGCTCTCCGCGGACGAACCAGTGGAGCTGCTGGTATTGTCGGAACTGGCATTTCTGCGCATAACAACGAATCGCCGAGCATTCGCCCAGCCGTCACGATTTGAGGAGGCACTGCGCTTTCTTGATGCGCTCCGGTGTTGTCCGATCGTGAGTGAACTGCATCCCGGGCCGGAACATCGCAGCATTTTCGTTCGCGTGGCGCGCGATTATCACCTTACCGGGAATGATCTCAGCGACGCGTTCGTTGTCGCAGCGGCAATTGAAGCCGGCGCAATTTTGGCCAGCGCCGACCGCGGCTTTGCGCGTTTCCGCGGTCTGCGATGGATTGATCCGCTCCGTGGCGAATGAAAGTAGCAATCTTTAACGCAAAGAAGTACGACCGCGAATTTCTCATCGTAGCGAATGGTTCACGTCATGAATTACATTTTTTCGAGCCGCATTTGAGTGAGGAAAGTGTGGGTCTCGCCGCGGGATTCGGAGCGGTGTGCGTGTTTGTGAACGATCAGGTGGACGCGGCGGTGATAGCAAGGCTCCATTCGTTAGGCGTGCGACTGATCGCGTTGCGTTGCGCCGGCTACAACAACGTCGATCTCTCTGCCGCGACGAAACACGGCATTACAGTGGTGCGCGTTCCGGCGTACTCGCCTTATGCAGTAGCCGAGCACACCATCGCTCTTATGCTGGCGCTCAACCGAAAACTTCATCGCGCATATAATCGCGTCCGAGAAGGCAATTTCGCTCTCGAGGGCTTGGTCGGATTCGACATGCATGGAAAAACAGTTGGCGTGATCGGCACGGGCCAAATTGGGAGCGTGGTGGCGCAAATTCTCACCGGATTCCGTTGCCCAACTTTGGCGTTCGATCCATTTCCAAATGCGGTCTGTCAGTCTCTCGGCGTGCGATACATCGAGCTAAACGAATTGTTCGCACAAGCGGATATCATTACGCTGCACTGCCCGCTCACGCCGGAAAACAAGCATCTCATTAGTGGCCCCGCGATCGCCAGAATGAAAACCGGCGTCATGCTGATCAACACCAGTCGCGGTGCCCTGCTGGATACACTTCCGATTAACGAGGCGTTGAAGAGCGGCAAGATCGGTTACCTCGGTCTCGACGTTTATGAGGAGGAAGAAGAAATCTTCTTTGAGGATCGTTCGGGGTTGATTCTTAGCGACGACGTGTTCGCGCGGCTGCTCACTTTTCCAAATGTGATTATCACCGGCCATCAGGCTTTCTTCACGCGAGAAGCCTTATTGAACATCGCGGCCACAACCATCGACAACATCACCAGATTCGAAAATAATCAGCCACTCGAAAAGCTGGCCGGATAGAGCGGGTCAAATAAAACTGTAGTCGCGCGATTGGAAAATGCTCCCGCCTCTCCCCTTGCTCAAGGGGAGAGGATTAAGGTGAGGGGTTTCCAAGCACCGATCAAACTAAGCTGCCAACCCTCACCCTATCCTCTCCCTTTAAACGGAGAGGCGGATCGGCTGTCGCGTTTAGCAGTTACATTTTATTTAATTGCGACGCGACCGGAGGAGGCGCAAACCGTTGAGGATTACGACGACTGTGCTGCCTTCGTGGCCGATCACGCCGGCAGTGAGATTAATCTTTTCTGCCAGCGCGGAGATGATCAGGAAGAGGATTACGCCAAGAGAAATAACGACGTTCTGGCGAATAACCGAGCGAGCGCGCCGGCTGAGCACGAATGCCTCCTCCACATTCTCGGTTTTGTCATGCATCAGAACGATGTCGGCCTGTTCCAGCGCAGCGTCGGAGCCGCGCGCGCCCATGCCGATGGACACATCCGCCGCAGTCAGGCTGGGCGCATCGTTGATTCCGTCGCCCACCATGGCGACCTTTTTTCCCGACGCGCGCCAATCATGAATGCATTCAGCTTGGCTTGTGGGCTCAACTCGGCGCGGACATCAGTTATGCCGACTTGCTCCGCCACTATCGCAGCCGGTCCAACACGATCGCCCGTGAACAATGTGACTGACAAGCCGGAACGCTTGAGAAAATCAATTACGCGTTTCGCGGCCGGCCGGATCTCATCGCGCAAATAAATGACTCCGAGCACCTGGTCATTCGCGATCCAAACTTCTCCCTCGGTTGTTAATTCAACCGCCGGTATTGCGATCCCGCGGTCACGCATCAATCGCCTGCTGCCAATGAGAATTCGATTTCGATCGACCGATGCTTCCATGCCCAGCCCGGGCACATTTAAAAAGTCGGTGGCCTCATTAATCGGCAGATTGCGGTTCTCCGCCTTTGCAACAATCGCTCGCGCCAGAGGATGCGTGGAAAAATGTGCTACTGAAGCGGCGCGTCGAAGAACTGCCTTTTCACCTTGTGAATCAAACGACGCGATCCTCGCGACAACCAGCGCGCCTTTCGTCAGTGTCCCGGTTTTGTCGAACGCGAACTGGGTCGCCCCGGCGAGATTTTCGACGGCAACACCGCCGCGGAACAAAATCCGACCCCGAGCACCTGCAGCAATGGCGACCAAAATCGCAGACGGAACCAATAAGACCAGCGCGCACGGGGATACCACGACGAGCACCGTCAGTGAGCGATAGAACGCGTCGGCTACCGGACGATGCATCAGGAGCAGGACGACAAACACAACCGCGGCCAAAGAAAGCGCAATCCACGTGTAGTATCGGCTAAAGTTGTTTGTGAAACGTTGCGCTGGCGCTTTTTGCTGCTGCGCCATTTCAATCAGGTCAAGAATCCGGCTAAGTGCGCTCTCCCCAGCCGGCGCGTCGCGCGGATTACCGATTGCCCGTCGAGGTTGAGCGTGCCGCCGCTCACCACGTCACCGATTTGTTTTACAACCGGAATAGCTTCGCCCGTTGACGCAGATTCATCGGCGGGCGTCGCACCTTCGATCATCACGCCGTCCACCGGAAAAAGTTCGCCGGGCTTCACGAGCAACTCGTTTCCGATCTGCACTTGTTCAATGGGAGCTTCTACCCAGCGACGGTCTTCACGCCGGAATGCGTGTTTCGGCGCGACTTTGAGCAGCGACTCGATCGATTTGCGTGTGCGATAATTTGCGAACTGCTCCAGCCCATTGCTCAACGAAAACAGAAAGAGCAGCGTCGCACCTTCAGTCCATCCTTTAACGAACAGCGCGCCGACTGCGACCGCCACCATCAGGAACTGGATGTCGACCTTGCCGCGCTTGAGCGCATGCCACACATCCTGAGTGGCGAACCAGCCGCCGCAGACATAAGCGAGAGCAAAGAAAGGCGTGAGCAGATCTGCGCGAATTCCTGCGCGACCGAGGAGAAACCCAGTAAGCGTGCTCACTCCGCAGATCGCCGCCAACAACAACATGAAGCGGTAATCGCGCGTCACGGGCCGTGGAAACGGACGATTACGCCAGGTCGGTAACGCAATTCGTTTCGAAATCACTGGCGGTTCGTCGGACGGATGAGCGCGATGAAATTCTGTCGTGTAATTGTCGAGCTTGTGCAGATGAATCGTCGGGGATTTGTCGTCGGGCGTGATCGACACATCCCATTGTCCCGAGAGCGCAGCACGGACGTCTTTTTTGATCTGGTCCAATGTCTCTTCTAACGGCGTATCATAAAATCCAACCGAGACGCTGTGCTCGTTCATATTCAGTCGTACCTGCTTTACGTCCGGATGCGCTTCGATCAGCCGGACTACTCGCAATCACGTGCCGCGGTAGCGTCCGGCCGTTGCGTATTTGGAATGATTTCGTCGGTCACTGGCCAATTATGGGTGAAGGAAGGCCGTGAGTCTCAGCGGCGATTGCGATTTACTCTGCATTTCTTGCCACTCGCCGGGAGGATCAATCCCTTCACCGCACTCTTGCACGAGGCGAGTATTCCAATGGGCCACTACCCGAACAAACAGGCGCTGACACTCAATGCATATTGGTCGCAGACTGATGAATTCAGCGTAAGCGCGTGTGTTGCGCGATTATGCGTTTCGCAGGCAGCGGCCGATAATCCACACGTACGCTATCATTATCGCAGCAACGCTGAATACAATCAGGTATTCCATTTCGTTATCTCACTGTTTGACTGGTGATGAAACCGGAGTCTTTGCTTTGGGTACGATGTCGCGTCGACGCACCCGAGACGAGGATGCCCCCAGCGATCGCAATTGCAGCCCGCGTGCGCCTCGGTGTGCGCACTGATAACTCGTCAAATGCAACATCCTTCAACATCAGTCTGGTTGTTTCGGCTTCGTCAGTTAATAACAGAGTGCTTTTCATCGAATGACTCCTGGTGCAGTTGAACGCTATCGCCGCTGCTACCGCACGACAGTGCATTTATTGGGTTTTGCTTTGCAAAAATTGCGTGGCAGTTTGCGCCGCATACCCGCGATGCATGCTGTTTTCTCGAAGGATTTGGTAAATGCATACGAGACTTGTCGCCGGCGTAATTGCCGCATTTGCGGTTTCGAACCTGCTCGTTACCGCTGAACAGCAACGGCCACATTTCGAAGTGCCACCCAAGGAGTCTGCCAGGGCCGAAGAACTTGCGAATCAACTCGCGAGGCTTTCACGCGGAGTTGATCCAAACGAAGCGAAGCTCCTGGCAGACTTCGCCTATGCTACGGTGGCACGGCTAAGACAGGAGTACGGGATGTTTGGCACGCCCATCTTTAACAATTTTCTCGTCTATCATGGGTGGAGGAAACGCGGCTATTGCTATCAATGGACCGAGGACCTGCTTCTTGCTCTGGACACGCTGAAACTCAAGACACTTGAACTTCACTGGGGTGACGCGTACCGGGAGACATGGCGCGAGAACAATTGCCTGGTTGTTACGGCGAAAGGACAGCCGTTTGAGCGCGGAATGATTCTCGAGTGCTGGCGTCATTTTGGACATCTCCGTTGGAATCTGGTCCCGTCGGATGAGGACCCATACTACGAGAACGCGAAATGGGCGGAAAAGGTGCGCGCACGCGCAGCAGCGAAAACTCTCGGACCCGACAACCGGCACGTGGTCTTCCAGACGCAGGTCGAGAAAACCGGCAATAGTTCCGAGTAGCTCGTTCGCGCGGCGTCGTTCAGGCTCGCCTAACAAATCAGCCGTCCTGTAATGTTGTAGCAGCGGACAGGCGTTTGACACAATGGAGCCGCGGGGACGTGAGCGACATAGACGGGCAGCTCGCTAGAGCGAGAGAGCGGGAGCGAGCGAGTCAAACGCCCTACAAACAACGGCGCTTCCGTTTTGGAATTATAGAGCCCATTGGCCGTTTTCGTGGGATCGCGCTATTCTAAATCGAGATGCATCGGACCAAACATTCTCGTTCCGTAAGACGCACGATTTCGTTGCGGATTTTCGCAACCGGAACGGCGCATGCGCATCATGATCGGTACCACTGCCGCGATGATGGTTGTCGAGATCGTCGCCGGTTTGATGTCGCACTCGATGGCTATCGAGACGCACCGTTGCCGCGAATACCACGCTTCGACTGCAAGCGCTTAGGAGTCTGTTGAAGTACTCAGTCATGCCGCGTTGCTGCCGATTTTTCGTCTGTCCAAAGCGCGAGGAGGGCGCATACCCGACGCGGTCTGTAACCGGCGAGCAACACCGGAGAGGCGAAAAAGCGGCGCAACCCGGAGGGCGAGAGCGTCTTGGGCTGTCTTGCAGCGTTGCTCGCTCCTCACAGGTCGCTTTGGACATGCTCGTCGCTCGCGCCTTGCCATCCAGCCCAAAGCGCCCCCGCGCGGCATGGCTGAGTACTTCAACAGACTCCTAAATGGCCAACACGCTCTGGCAGGTCATCGCCGCCTATATCTTCGCTCTCGCCGGCGGATCGATTAGCGCGTCGCTGCGTCTTGAGCATAAGCCCCTTTGCGC
>WNGC01007971.1_pt1 | contig 12909 bp, 12 predicted proteins | sample 5400051 | NCBI WGS metagenome assembly WNGC01 (sample SAMN13153368, study PRJNA577476) | soil metagenome | isolation source: 20 cm soil or saprolite under grassland replicate 2 | place: USA:California | collected 2016-06-15 | reverse complement strand
TTCACGCCGAGTCCGCGAAGGTCCGCGACGACCGCGTCGGGCGATTGGCTCGAGACGACCACGAGTCCGCTTCCGCCCGACTTCAGGCCTTCCGCCAGGAAGGTGAGGGCGAAGCGGAGCTTCTCCTGGCCCGGCGGGCCCTGGAGGATGACGCTCGATCCGACGGGCAGGCCACCCTGGACCATGGCGTCGAAACCCTCAATGCCCGTGGCCAGCCGCGTCATGCGATCACGATTCCAAGGGCCGGGTGAGGCCGCAACGGATGGCGAGGTCCGGATACACGCCCATGGCGTCCCGCAGGGCCGCCTGGAAGACGCCCTTCGCGGTGTCCGCTCCCAGGCCCTGGGCGCAGACGGACCAGAGGTCTCGGTGGACCTCGGCGACGAGCTCTCGGAGATAGTCCAAGCTCCCTCCCGTCCCGTCGACCATCTGCTCGAAGACGGCCTTCCGCAGTTCCTGATGGTCCGTCGTCAGCCGGTGCTCCATCTCCGTCTGGATCGCCGGCGCGCCGAAGTGGCGGATTCGTTCGAAGAGGGCGTGGAAATATGCGACGTAGAAGTCAATCACTTCGCGCAACGGCGCCGTGTCGTCCATGAGGTCGACGTCGAAGCGGAGGTGGGGCGATCGCAGGCGGTACTCGAACGTCCGCGAATCGTGTTGTCGTCGTTCCACCAGGCCGAGCTCGGCGAAGCGCTGCAAGAACTTCGACGCGGTCGTGATGTGGATCTCGAGGGAACGGGCGACCTCGCTCGAGAGGTGCCAATTCGCGTCGCGAAGGGACCGCAGGATGGAGAGGCTGTGCTCGCCCGAGAGGAGCACGATGGCCCGCTGGAACGTCTGCTGGTCCATAGGAGGATGCCTTCATCGGAACGCGCCTGAAACGCCCCGAACTCTATCAACCGTGGAGCTTGGAGTTCATAAGCTGTCCCCCGGGATTCTCACACATGAGTATTGTCGGCCAGAACGAACAATCGCGACGATCCGATGTCACGAACAGACCTGGGGATTGGAGTCGGGCTCAATGCGGCGGACGTGCCAGAATGAAAAGGAATCGCGGAGGGTGACGGCGCTGAGCAAGGTTGAAGTAGGGGTACCCGATTCGGGCCCCCTACGGCCGTCCCCGACTCCTGAACGCTCCTTCGCCCGCGGCCTGGCCCGAGGGCCCGCGATGCGCTACACGCGATTTGAGAAAGCCCGGATCATCGGAGCCCGGGCCCTCCAGATTAGCATGGGGTCCCCGATCCTCATCGACGTGCCCTCCGGGGTCGTGGACCCGATCGAGATCGCGTGGATCGAGTTCAACAGCGGGGCCATCCCAATCACCGTGAAGCGGGAATCGTAACACCACCTCGGTCAAGCCGCCATCGACCGTGCCACCGACGACAGATTCCGTGCCATCGTTGAATCGCATATTTTATATAGAACTGTATACACATAATTACGCCAAGAAAACCTTTGGAGGTGGATCACCATGGAGCGCAAGAACAAGACAACGGCCGCTGCAAAGGAGACCGGCCTCGCGAGGACGACCCCGTCGCCCTTCGGCTGGTTTGGACCGGGTCCGACGCGCCGGTGCGAGAGCCCCTCGTCGACCTGATCGACAAAGGCTCCGAGTACGTCGTGCGCGCGGAGGTGCCCGGGGTGTCCAAAGAGGACGTCGACCTCACGGTGACCCAGGACGGAATCGAGATCCGGGCCCAGACGAAGCGGTCCCGCGAGGAGAACGAGAAGGACTACTATTACTCCGAGCGGACCTACCAGGCCCTCCAGCGTGTCCTCGGCTTCCCGGAAGAGGTGAAGGCGGACCTCGCGTCCGCGACCCTGAAGGACGGCCTCCTCGAGGTGCGGGTCCCGAAGAAGCAGCCGACCCCCGAATCGAAGCCCGTGAAAGTGCCCGTTGAGTAAGCGGGCACTCCCTCCCCTGTTTCCTCCTTATGCCGGTATCCACATGAATTCAAGTAACCCCGATCCGATGCGACGCCCCGGCTGTTGGTCCGCGTCGACGGACGGCTCCGGAGTCTGATCAACCATGGCGACCGGTCGTGAGAAATTTCTGCGCGTCGCGGAGGCGAAACCCGCGGACGCGGGTCGCGGGATCGTCCGGATCGACCCCGAGGTCATGAAGATCCTGGAGCTCAAGGAAGGGGACGTCATCCTGATCCTGGGCTCCAAGGCCACCGCGGCGGGCGTCCGTCGCGGGTATCCCGAGGACGCGAACCGCGGCGTGATCCGCATGGACGGGATGCAACGACGGAACGCCGGCGTGGGCATCGACGACAAGGTGGGCCTCCGGAAGGCGCTCGCCCGTCCCGCCGAGAAGGTCTCCCTCGCTCCCACGGAACCGATCCGGATCATGGGCGGGGAGGAGTACATGGCGCAGGTCCTCCAGGGTCGTGCGATCACGCGCGGCGACGTGTTGAGCGTGAGCGTGATGGGCCGCAAATTCGATTTCGTCGTCACGTCGTTCTCGCCCGGCGCGGACGCCGTCCTGGTCGAGCGAGGGACGGAAATCAAGATTGCGGAGAAGCCGACGAAGGAAGAAGCGGCGAAGGTCCCCAAGGTCGACTACGAGGACATCGGCGGGCTCGGCCAAGAGGTCCGCAAGGTGCGGGAGATGATCGAACTGCCGTTGCGCCACCCGGAGCTGTTCGAACGACTCGGAGTCGAGGCCCCGAAGGGCGTCCTTCTCCATGGACCGCCGGGGACGGGCAAGACGCTCCTCGCGAAGGCGGTCGCCTCCGAGACGAACGCGAACTTCCATTCCATCTCGGGACCGGAGATCATGTCGAAGTTCTACGGCCAGAGCGAAGAGAACCTGCGGGACATCTTCAAACAGGCCGAGGAGAACGCGCCGAGCATCATCTTCATCGACGAACTGGACAGCATCGCCCCGAAACGGGACGAGGTCACCGGCGAGGTGGAACGTCGGGTCGTCGCCCAGCTGCTCGCACTGATGGACGGACTCCAGGCGCGCGGCAAGGTCGTCGTGATCGGTGCGACGAATCGCCCGAACGCCCTCGACCCGGCGCTGCGTCGGCCCGGTCGCTTCGACCGGGAGATCGAGATCGGCGTCCCGGACCGGGACGGTCGGCTCGAGATCCTTCAGATCCACACGAGAGGCATGCCGCTCGCGAAGGACGTCGACCTCCAGGAACTGGCAGGGATCACCCACGGGTACGTCGGCGCCGACCTGTCGGCGCTCTCCAAGGAAGCGGCCATGCGCTCCCTCCGACGGATCCTGCCCGAAATCGATATCCAAGTCGACTACGTCCCACCGGACGTGCTCAATCGACTCGAGGTCACGCGCGACGATTTTCTCCAGGCGTACCGGGAAATGGAACCTTCGACGTTGCGTGAGGTCCTCATTGAGAGGCCGAACGTCCACTGGGATGACATCGGAGGCCTCGACGAGGCGAAGCAGGAGATGCGGGAATCAATCGAATGGCCGTTGAAGACGAACAAACTGTTCGCCCACTTCGATGCGCGGCCTCCTCGCGGCATCATGCTCTACGGACCTCCCGGGACCGGCAAGACGCTCCTCGCGAAGGCCGTGGCCACGGAAGCGGAGGCGAACTTCATCTCGGTCCGCGGGCCCGAATTCCTCAGCAAGTGGGTCGGCGAATCCGAGCGGACGGTCCGCGAGACATTCCGCAAGGCAAAGACCGCCGCCCCCTGCATCATCTTCTTCGATGAGATCGACGCGATCACGCCGGTGCGCGGCGGGAGCGGCGATTCCCAGGTCACGGAGCGGGTGATCTCGCAGATCCTCACGGAGATGGACGGCCTCGAGGAACTCCACAACGTGACCGTGATCGCGGCGACGAACCGGATGGACCTCGTCGACACGGCCCTCCTGCGACCGGGTCGGTTCGACCGGCACATCTACATCGCGCCGCCGGATCTCGCGACCCGTAAGGCGATCCTGGAAATCCACACCCGGAAGAAGCCGATCGCGAAGGACGTCGACCTCGACGACATCGCGCGACGCACCGACAAGTACACGGGCGCGGAGCTCGCGGCGGTCGCCAACGAAGCGTCCATGCTCGCGATCCGCGAGTATGCGCTGAAGTTCCCGAAGCTGGACGAAACGTCCCTGAAGAAGGTGTCCATCGAGAAGCGGCACTTCGACGCGGCGATGAAGCGAATCCAGCCGCAGACGGGAGACCCCTCCCTTTACACCCGCATGCCGACGCGTGTCCCGCGAGGGCCCGAAGTCAGCTAGGACGAGAAGCATTAAGACGCGGAGCGAGGAATCGCCGATGATGGCGGCCTCCGCTCCCGGCAAGTTGATCCTCTTCGGAGAGCACGCGGTCGTCTTCGGCGAACCCGCGCTGAGCACCGCGATCAATCTGCGCGCTGAGGTCTACGCCCGGCCGCACACGGAGTGGCTCGCGGACGGGGCGTCTCTCGAGGAGCCTCGGTTCCGCTATGTGAAGGCGGCGGTGGCGAAGGCGAAACCCGACGGTCCGCTTTGGATCGAGATCCGCTCGATGGTCCCGAGCGGGGCCGGGCTCGGCTCGTCCGCCGCGGTGACCGTCGCGACGTTGGGTGCGTTGCACGGCCTGGTAGGGTCGATCGAAGCCCACGCGATCGCGCGGGAGGCGTTCGAGGTCGAACATGAGGTCCAGGGTCGCGCGAGCCCGATCGACACGAGCACGGCGAGTGCGGGCGGCGGGATCCTCGTGCTTCGACAGGCCCGAGACGGACTTCTATGGTCGATCGAACGGGACAAACGCAAATGGTTCGTGCACCGCACCGCGTTGCCTCCTCTGGACCTCGTCATCGGGAACACCGGGATCAGCGCGGCAACGGGTCCGCTCGTCGCGAAGGTGAAGGACCGGGTGGACCGCGACCCGCGCGCGGCCGAGGCGGTCCGGCAGATCGGGGAGATCACCTTGGACGGCGTCCGAGCGTTGCAACGCAAGGACCTCGTGGCGGCGGGAAAACTGATGGACCGAAATCACACCATCCTCACAGACCTCGGGGTGGGCCATCCCTCCCTGGATCGGCTCGTCGAAGCGGCCCGCCCGTCGAGCTACGGGGCGAAGTTGACCGGGGCCGGAGGGGGCGGGAGCATCGTCGCCTTGACGGACCGTCCCTCCGAGACGGCGGAGGCCATCCGCGCCGCGGGAGGGAAGGCATTCATCGTCCAGTCCGACTCCCTCGGGGTGGCGAAGCTCGGATGACCGTGAGGGCACACAAGGTCCGCGCCACCCGAGGGGAACATCAGCCGGCTCCGGCATCCCTCCTCATTCTGCATGCGTCCGAACTCCTCACGTTAGGAGGGAGGCCGAGTCCCCGGACGCGGGAGGCCGCGAGCGACCTCGGGCTCATCGAGGACGGGGCCGTGTACACCGCGGGCGATCGCATCGTCGACGTAGGCACGACGTCCGAGGTGCTGTCCCGTCATCCGCGGGCTTCCGTGCAACTCGATGCGACAGGGAGGGTCGTGATGCCCGGTTTCGTGGACCCGCACACCCACCCGGTCTTCGCGGGTTCGCGGGAACACGAAGTGGAGTGGAAATCGCAGGGACTGACGTATGCGGAGATCGCCGCCCGCGGGGGAGGAATCCTGCAGACGGTCCGGGTGACCCGTGATGCGACGCAAGCAGAGCTCGCACAGGATGGAGCGGCTCGCCTCCGGGCGATGGCGGCCTTCGGTACGACCACGGTGGAGGCGAAGAGCGGATACGGCTTGCGCACGGTCGACGAACTCAAGATCTTGCGAGCGATCACCGACGCCGGACGCATTGCGGGGCTCGACGTGGTCCCGACGTTCCTCGGTGCCCATGCCATCCCGTCCGAGTTCGACGGTCGGCCCGAGGCCTTTGTCGACCTCGTCGCCGGAGAGATGCTAGAGGCGGTCCTCTCGGATCGCCTCGCCTCCTTCTGCGACGTCTTCGTCGACGGGGGCTACTTCTCCGTGGACCAAGCCCGTCGAATCCTCACCAAGGCCCGGGACGCCGGGCTCCGTCCGAAGGTGCATGCGGACGAACTTTCCGACGCGGGCGGCTCGGCGTTGGCGGCCGAGATGCACGCCGCGTCCGCAGACCATCTGAATCACGCTTCTGCCGAGGGCGTCGAGGCGATGTCCCGGGAGGGCGTCGTCGCGGTCCTGCTCCCCGCGACCTCCCTCGCATCCCACCTCCCCTTCGCGGACGGCCGTCGGCTCGTCGCCGCGGGCGTGCCCGTCGCCATCGGGACCGACTTCAACCCGAACACCTGGTGCGAGTCGATGCAGCTCGCGATCGCCTTTGCGTGCCATCACAACGGACTCCTCCCTGCGGAGGCGATCACGGCAGCGACGATCAACGCGGCCCACGCGATCGGACGGGAGCGTGACCTCGGGAGCGTGGAATCCGGAAAGCTCGCGGACCTCCTGATCCTCGACATCCCTTCGTGGCGACATCTCGGCTATCGCCTGGGGGGCAATGCGGTCGAAACGGTCGTGAAGCGAGGCCGCGTCTTCGATCGTCGGCGGCGGCCGGAGTAGTCACGCGGGCGAGGTCCGCCCTGCGGACCTCGGGTTGCTGCCGGGCTTACCGTGGCGGCAAGGACACAGTCGCGTTCTCGAGCCGCGAGCCCTTGCTCGAGACGGGCGGTCTCATCGAGGATCACGGGGCCCTCGCTGGTCAGATCCTTCCGATGCAGGGGCTTGCCCTCCCGGGTCACGATCGCCATGCTCGCCTTCCACAGGTCGTGCGGCTGTCCGATGTCCATCCAGACGCCGTCGATCTTCGAGCCGTACAAGCCCAGACCTTTGGACATGAGTTTCGGGAAGAGGTCCTTCGCGAAGTCGAACTTCTGGTCGGGTGGGACGAACTCCAGGACCTCCGGTTCCAGCACGTAGATGCCCGCGTTCACGAGATTCGAGAACGCCTCCTCCGCCTTCGGCTTCTCCTTGAATTTCGCGATCCGACCGTTCGCGTCGAGGCCGACGACCCCGTACTGCGTCGGGTCCGAGACTTCCGTCAGGGCGATTGTCACGGCGGCGCCCTTGCGCTTGTGAAAGTCGTAGAGCGCCTTGAAGTCCAGATCGCACAGGATGTCCCCCATCGAGACGACGAAGGTTTCGTCGAAGAAATTTCCGACCCGGCGGACCGCCCCCGCCGTGCCGGCGGGATTCTCTTCGAAGCTGTAGAGGATCGAGGCGTTGTAATCGAGGCCGTCGCCGATGGACTTGATCAGCGCGTCGGACATGTACGCGGTCGTCACGATGATCTCGTTGAACCCGGACCCCGCGAGGGACCGCAGGACGTAATCGATGCACGGGCGGCCGGCGATGGGCATCAGGGGCTTCGGCCGCTTGTATGTCAAGGGCTTGAGGCGGGTGCCTTCGCCCCCCGCGAGGACGACGGCCTTCATCGACCGATCTCCACCTTGCCCTTCTCGAACAACGCCTTCAGCGCGGCGTCCGCGGAGGCCTCGAGCTTCTTCTCGTCCAGGAGGGCCGCTCGGACGGACCGGTTTTGCTGTCGCAGGAGATCGCGGGATTCCCGGACCTCCGCCCGTTGTGCGCCCTTCATCGAGAGGACTTTCTCCCGCATCTCAACGACCTTCGCGTGGATCTCGTCCGCCTTCTCGCGCGCCGCGAGGTACGCCTCGTGTTTCTCGTTGCCGTCCGAGACGAGCGCCGCGACCTCGCGGGACAGGCCGACCGTCTCCTCGTGGACGGCGCGGGCCTTGCCGCTCAAGGCGACGGCGGCCGCGTGCTCCTTCTCGGCGGCCTCGAAGAGCTCCGTGATGCCTCCATCGAGGTCCCGGACCTCCTTCGCGATCTTGTCCTGATCCGACTTCAGTCCCTGCAACACCTTGAGCCGCTTCATCGACTCCTTGAGCTCGTCGATCAGTTCGTTTTCCTTGCTCACCGTCAGCGACGCGGTCTGTTGCCGCATCTCCATCTGCGACACGCGTCTCGTCAAGGCGCGCAACTCCGCCTCGACGTCCGTATGGCCGGAGGTCCGGAGCTTCCGCTTCAGTTCGATGAGCGCTTTCGCCTTCCCCTGGAGGCCATCCCGCTTCTCGCGGTGTCCACGGGCTTCGGCGGCGAAGGAGGCGCGGCGGTCCTTCAGGGCCCGCAGCCTCTCGCCGACCTCCCGCTTCTTCTCGTGGACGAGGTCCCGCTCCTGGCGCATCTGCTGCGCCTCGTCATTCAAAATGTCCCGCTTCTGAAGGAGGCTCTCGAGCTTGATCTCGGCCTGTTCCAACTCAGAAGTGGTCTTCTTCCGGACCATCGGCTCCCCCACGTCAGGATGGACTGTAGCGATTGGCCGTCGTGCCATTAACCTTTCGCCATGCGTACGGCGTCGGCGATCCGCGCGATGTCCTCCGGCGACAATTCCCCGACGCGGCGGGTTCGGTCGGGGACGTGGGGCAGGACGGCCTCGAGTGCCTCCCTCGACGGCGCGAAGAGCTGCCACCCGAGCCGCAGGCCGTTCTCCACCGTTTTCCGTCGGTGCGCGAACAAGGCGTCGACGACCGCGTCGAAACGGTCGGGATCCGAAAGGGGAAAGGGGGCCGGCCTGGGCACGAGGGAGACGATGGCGGAATCGACCCTCGGCTGCGGATGGAACGCGTTCCGGGGGACCCGTTCCAGGATCTCGCATGTGGCCCGACGGTACACGCCCACCGTGAGTCGGGAGTAATCGGCCGTCCCGGGCTTCGCCCGCATCCGTCGCGCGAATTCCCACTGGTACATCAAGATGGCCCGATCGAACGCTTGGTCCAGCAACCGGAACGTCAGCGGCGAGGAAATCTGGTACGGCAGGTTCGAGGCCATCACGTCGAACGGCGGCCAATCGACCTTCAATGCGTCGCCCGAGACCACCTCGATGTCGGGAAGGGTGCGGCGGAGATACTCCGCGAAGCGTCGATCGGCCTCGATCGCGACGACGCGCTTGGCCCGTTCCGCGAGGAGGCGCGTCAGGACGCCGAGCCCTGGCCCGATCTCGAGGACCACGTCCGACGGTCGAATCTGCGCGTAGGCGACCTGCCTGGCGGCCACGCGGGCATCGATCAGGAAATGCTGGCCCATCCGCCGGCGAGGTCGGACGCCCAGGTCCGCGAGGACCTCGCGCGGGTCGTCGTCCACGGCGCGCCGCACGGCTCCGCGGCCCTTGAGGTTTGCCTCGATCTTTCAGACGGTCACGACGACGGTCCGCGCGTCGACCGGTCGGGACTCGGGGCCGAGGATCACGGTGACCGTGTAACGGCCAGAGGAGAGCCCGCTAACGGAGAACGAGAACGATTGTTCCGTTCCGCTGCTCGCGAGGTAGACCTTCGTCTGGAACGATCCGATGATCGTGCCCGCGGCATTCGTCACCCGGACCTCGAGCGAATCCTCGAACACGAGGGCGAGCATGTCGGGTCCCCGGGTGACGCCGACGAAGATCGCGAGATCCGACCCGGTGGGAGTCGCGGTCACGTTGCTGATCCAGTATCCTCGCGTTCCCAGCGACTCGTTATCGAAGTCCGCCGCCCGGTACGCCTTCGTGATGTAGGTCGTCGTCGGATCGATGCCCGATGGACCCGGGGTGATGGACAACATCCCCTCGTAGGGTCCGTCGACACCGCTCCCGCGAATCTGAGGACCGGGGAAAACGAACTCCACCCATTGGAGGCCGTCCCGAAGCCACAGTTGACCCGTCGCCCGCGCCAGTTCGACCGACCCGCCGACGGGACGCAGGACGCCGGAGACCGCGAACCCCGCACCGAGCAGGACGTCCACCTCCGCTCGGACGACGAGCGCGTCGTGCTTCCCGTTCCCATCCCGGTCCGGCGTCGATTCTTCGAAGCGGCCCGTGTACCGCAGGAACTCGACCGTGTCGTCGAAGTCGGTCGCATGATACGCTCGGGTCGATCCGCAGAGCATCTCCGGGTACGAGGCGGGAACGGGCCGCAGGAGGCCGACGGTCGGGGGACCGATCGCGACGACGGGGAGATCGACCGGTCCGAACAGCGTGAGGGCGAAATCCCAGGGTCCGTCGAGCCCCGCCTGGCGGAGCTGGTCACCGCGGAACCGGAGGAAGACCTTCGTGTCGTCCATCGTGAGATTGAAGTCGCGGTAGGCGTACGCAATCGATCGGACGGCGTCGGAGCCCGACCCTTTGGACAGGGTTCCGTACATGGAGTAGTGTCCCGCCGTGTTCACGTGCACGTCGGCCGTCAGCGCGAGGAAGTCCGCGAGTCCATCCGCGTCCACGTCGACCGCAGAATCCGTGTGGCCTCCGGTGAAGAACGCCGTTCGAACGGGCGGATCGAAGTCGCCGACGGCATACGCGCGGGTCGTGTAATTCCATTCGACGAATCCGTCCGCAGGAATCGGCTCGGATACCGGCATTCCCATGTACGGCACGCCGCCGAGGGACAGGCGGGCATGGACCGCGTAGGGCCCGTCGACCCCGGCCCGGGCGATCTCGGTCCCGTCGAAGGACATGCGTACGGTCTGAGATCCGGCGGGGAAGAAGTACCGCTCGTTCGTCCACGCGATCGGCCCGTAGACTGTGTTCGTCTGCATCATGGGCAAGGGCCGCGGGACGCCGATCCCGCAGGCACCCGTCGCCGGCGCCTTCTCGGTGGACAGGTCCGCATAGATCTCCCACGTGCCCGCGGCCGGTAGGGAGACTTGGGCCTCGACCACGAGCCATTCGAACTTCCCGTTCCCGTTCGTATCGAGTCCGTGATCGGAACCCGCGCCTCCGGCCGAGGCGATGAGCGCATGCACGCCCCAGGCGGCCCCGCCGGTGACGACGGCCATCGTGACGAGGAGCCCGATCGTCCGGGTCGTCAGGATCATGTTCGCACCGCGGGTCCGTACGCGCCCGGGCCACATAGGCCCGCGGTTTTCGTTCGGCTTTCCTCTAACGGGGGACTTTCGCACCCATCATTATTTGAACGGGAAGGCGGCATCGGGTCCGCCATGGCGGTCCCCGGGACCGACGTGCCCTTCCAGAACGAAGGGAGCCTCCAGTGCTGGATGGTCGGGCTGATCATCGGCGCGCTCGTCCTGGTCCTCGTGATCCTGATGGCCTATCAGCGCTACGTCGCGGGGAAGAAGCCCGTCCAGCATCTGTGCGACTATTGCGGGCACATGGTCACCGCGGTGAGCGACTGCCACCACGCGCCGGTCCGCGAGCGGTTCCTCCACGGCACGTGCCTCGAGTGCAAGCAGGACTGTCGCCTCGTCTGCGCCCGATGCAAGAACCCGCTCTGAGGCGGATCTCGGGCGCGCGCACCGGGCGAGCCGAGTCTCTAGCCGGAGACTGGCCTCGTCAGGATTATGAAGCCCACCGACATTCGGCGGCGGACCTGGCATGCCCGAGGCACCGATCCCGGCGAAGGCGGAGGCGGCCCCCAAGGTGGGACCGCCGGTCGTCCTGGCGAACGCGAAGGCGACCGTGGGCGCCATCCCCGCGCAGGTGTTCGAGGCCCTCACGGACGCGGCACAGCTCGGGGCCTGGTGGGCCCAGGACGTTCGCGTGGACGCCCAGATGAGCGGCGTCTACGAGGGCACCTTGCCATCCGGACGGGTGGAGGGCACCATCACGTGGATCGAGGGCCCGAGGAAGTTTTCCTTCGAATGGCCGATCGTCGTCGAGGGCGCGTCGGTCGTCACGAGCGTCGTGTTCGAGTTGAGTCCGAAAGGCCCTCAGACCGTCGTCCACGTGTCGCACCGTTCGCCCAAGCCGGTGCCGGGCGACTGGAACGCCGTCTGGTCGACGGCCATCGAGTCGCTGAAGGCCTATCTCGAGGCGGCGCGGACCGATTCGACGACGATGGATTCTCCTTGACCCACGCCGACGCACAAGGTCGCGAGCCCGCGATACGGCCTCCGCTCCCTCGATGCGCGCCGTCCCATCTCGTGGACCAACGTGCACACGATCCGGGCTCCCGAGCATCCGAGCGGATGGCCCAGCGCGATCGCCCCGCCGTTCACGTTCGTGATCGCATGGCGGAAGCCGAGCTCCCGCATGACCGTGAGGGCCTGGATTGCGAACGCTTCGTTCAATTCGATCAGGTCGAGATCCTCGACGGTGAGACCGGCGCGTGACAACGCCTTCCGAGTGGCCGGGACGGGACCCAGGCCCATCGTCCGTGGCTCCACGCCCGCGGCCGCGGACGACACGACCCGGACGAGAGGGCTGAGTCCAAGCTCGTCGGCCTTGCGATCGCTCGTCAACAGGATGGCGGCGGCGCCATCGCTGATCCCGCTCGAGTTCCCGGCCGTCACCGTGCCCCCTTCCCGAAACACGGGGCGGAGTTTCGAGAGCGCCTCGAGGGACGTATCGGCCCGGGGCGGCTCGTCGCGGGAGACGAGGGATTCGCCACCCTTTTGCGGAATTGACACGGGAACGATCTCCTCCGCGAACCGACCGGACTCGATCGCGGCGATCGCCCGGCGGTGGCTCTCCAACGCGAATCGGTCCTGGTCCTCGCGGGAGATCGTGGCGTCCAGGTCCCGCAAGTTCTCCGCGGTCTCACCCATAGAGTCGTTCCCGTACTGGGCCTTGAGCCGCGGATTCGGAAACCGCCAGCCCAACGTCGTGTCCCACGCGGTCAGGTTCCCCATGCCGCCGTCGAGGTTCTTCGGGACCGCGTACGGCGCCCGCGTCATGCTTTCGACGCCGCCGGCCACCAACACCTCGCCTTCGCCGGTCTTGATGGCCCGCGCCGCGGCATTGATCGCCGCGAGGCCCGACGAGCAGAGACGGTTGAAGGTCAGGCCCGCCACGGAGACCGGAAAACCCGCGAGGAGGGCCGCCATCCGGGCGACGTTCCGGTTGTCCTCGCCCGCTTGGTTCGCACAGCCGAGATACACTTCGTCCACGAGGGCGGAGTCCACGCCCGCGCGTCGCACGACCTCGCCCACGACGAGCGCCGCGAGGTCATCCGGCCGGACGTCCTTGAGCG
>WNGC01003769.1_pt1 | contig 12911 bp, 12 predicted proteins | sample 5400051 | NCBI WGS metagenome assembly WNGC01 (sample SAMN13153368, study PRJNA577476) | soil metagenome | isolation source: 20 cm soil or saprolite under grassland replicate 2 | place: USA:California | collected 2016-06-15 | reverse complement strand
CCGCGCTGCGCAGCAGCAGCATCGCGTCGGCCGCCTCGAGGCCGGGCAGCGGAGAAAGCGTGAACTCGAGCTGGCTCGGGCCGAACTCGACCTCGAACGACCTCAGCGGCAGGCCGAGGGATTCCAGATCCTTTCGCAGAATCTGCACGACCGGGTCGATTAGATCGTAGCGCTGCTCGGTGAGGTACTGGTAGCCGGTGGACAGGAGCTCCACTTCCGGCGGCGATCCAGGCTGCCCGGCGTCGGACGGCTTGAGGTTCGGACTCACAATCCTGAAGACATGGAACTCGACTTCGAGCCCGGCGATGAACTCATATCCAAGGGTCTTGATTGCTTTGCGCAGGAGTTGCCGCGTGCAGTAAGGCACGGCGCTGCCATCCTGAAATTGCAATTCGCAAAGCAACCATCCGGTGTCGGGCGCCCAGGGCAGCACGCGGAACGTCGAGGGATCGGGAATCATCAACACGTCGGCCGCGCCCTGCATCTCCGGCATGCCGACGCCGCCGCCCGGCGTGAAGGCCGCAAACACGGTCTTGTGCGCCGTGTCCTTGAGGAGCAGCGTGCTCGTCACGGTGACGCCGCGCTCGAGCGCCGTTTCGACCTGCGAAACCGCCAGCGTCTTGCCGCGAAGAACGCCGTGCTGGTCGGCAAACGAAAAACGCACCGCCTTCAGGCCGTCAAGCTTGAGGCTGCCCATTGACTCTGCTTGCGGCGCTTGGCGTCCGATTCCTTCCAGTACTCTTCCATGTGGCCGGTGGGCCCGATGCCGTCGATGGCGGGCGGCCCGGTCAGCATGCCCGCCTTGTCGGCGTCGAGCACCATCAGGGGTGTCTCACCGGATTCGTTTTTCCTGATTGCATCCAGGAGGAGGCGGCGGTAGAGCACGATGCCCTTGTCGGTCGTGCCCAGGTTCTCGCGCGTGCGGTCCTGGATGCGGCCCTGCGATTCGCAGGCCCACTGGTCGTGGATGTTGATGTCGAAGCCCATGCCGGTGAACGTGGCGCTGCGCTGCTCGTCGGCGCTGAATCCCCAGCCGTCGGCGCGGTTGTGGATCGGCCGGTAGTGAGGCGCGGGATAAGTCTTGAGGCGCTGGCTGCGCATCGCGTCCTTGTCCACGGGTCCGCCGAAACTGGTGAAGATCGAGTACCAGTAGCAGCCGGTGTCGTCGACCGGCACATGCCACTGCGAGATCGTCATCTCCGCGTTCATCGGGATGACGAAGGCCTGCGGGAACAGGATGTTGGTGACGCGGATGTGGGTATGCGCGTCGCTGATTCTGCGCAGCGTCTGCAGCCGCATGCCATAGTCGGTGCGCTCGACGCGAATTTCAGGCCGGTCGTGCTCTCTCAGTACTTTGCTGATTGGCATCTGCGAATCGGCCGGCGTGCCGCGGAACTGCCGACCGTAGCTCGCCGCGGGGTTCTCGTCCTCGAAGAAGCGGTGCAGCCAGGAGGCGTGCGCCGGGTCGATGCCGACCTCGAGCGCCTGCAGCCAGTTGCAGTCCCAGTACCCCTTGAACGCAAAAGTGTACTCGTCGGGCGCGACGAAGCAGTCGAAGCGCGGAAACGCCGGCGCCTCGCCGGCGCCGAGATAGGCGAAGAGGATGCCGCTTCTTTCCGTCACCGGATACGCGCGCAGCCGGATGTGCTCGCAAAGGCGGCTTCCCGCGGGCTCGGCGGGCGTCTGGAGGCATTTGCCGCCGGCGTCGTAAAGCCAGCCGTGGAACGAGCAGCGCAGACCGCCGTCCTCGAGCCTGCCATAAGCGAGGTCCGCGCCGCGATGGGCGCAGTGCCGCTCAAGCAGGCCGTATCTATCCTTTTCCTTGAACAGGACCAGGTCTTCGCCGAGGAGCCGCACTGCCTTCACAGGACGAGGACCTTTCAATTCTTCGGTCAGCGCGACGGGCTGCCAGTAGTTGCGCAGCAGCTTTCCGGCCGGCGTCCCGGGGCCGATGCGGGTCATCAGCTCGTTCTGCTCGGCGCGAATCATGTTCCTAGAATACCTCGCGCCCAGCGCACTGCGCGGCGCATCTCGCGCACCTTGACCTGCGCTTTCAGGCGGATCCAGTCCGCGGTTTTCTCGGCCTGGTAGTGGGCGCCCGGCTCCAGGTTCGCCCGGGTCAGCGCGATCAGCTCGTCGGCCCGCGCGGCGTCGGCAGCAGGCGCGGCCGCTTCGGGCAGCACGTAGGCGCGGCCGCGCGGCGAAGCCTTCGCCAGGATCGCCGGCAGATTGGCGCGCACGAACTGCCAGGCAAGGTCATTTTGTCCGCTGTCATTCCCGCTGCGCGAGATGTCGTAGACCGCGTCGCCCGGGGCGAGCTCATCGGTGGCGAGCAGCAGCCCGAGCCAGCGCCGCAGACGCTCCGGATCCGAGATGTGGCGCAGCGCCGAGCGCACTTGACCTTTGATCTCGGCGTCGGTCGCGCTGCGCTCCCAGCGCAGCAAGGCCTCGAACGTCGCCTCGTCGGCGTAGCGGCCGACGACGTTGAGCAGCGCCGGCCGGACCGCCGCGTCGATCGGCTTCGACTCGCGCGCGGCGAAGCGCGCCTGCGCTTCGCGCACGGTCGCTGCGTCGCCGACCCAGCCGAGCGCGTCGACGAGCTGCCGGCGCAGGAGCGCGCGGTCCGCGCTTTCGTTCGGCTGCGCGCTCCAGCCGACGCGCGCGAAAGGCTTGCCCAGGACGCGCGCTACCGCGCGGTCGAAGGCTGCCTGGTCGGCGGGGGCGTCGATCAGCTCGCGCAGAAAGCGCAGCGCCGCGATCACGTGCTCCCAGATCCTGGGATCGTCCTCGTCGCCCAGAGCGTCGACCAGGGCGAGATACTGCCCGGCGTCCATCGATCCGGCCTGCATCAGCGCAAAGCAGTCCGCGAGCACGCGCAGCCTGTCAGACGCTTCCAGCCGTCCCAGCTCGCGCGCGAGGCGGCTGAAGCTGCGCTTGTCGTACTGCACGCGGTAGTAGCCGTCCCCGACGTTGACGCGGATCAGGCCGCAGCGCGCGAGCCGCAGCTGCTGCGGCGCGCGCTCCAGGAGCACGGTCTGGCGCGCGCCGGCCGCGTCGGCAAGCGTCACCGGCACCTTCCAGGTCAGGCGCGCTGCTCTAGGATCGTTCAGCGTGAAGCGCTCCTGCATGAGCGTCGCCAGCGCCTGGCCGTTTGCGCAGCGCTGCACGACCTTGACCACCGGAAAGCCCGGCTGCTCGGTCCAGGGCGCCGCGAGCGCCGCCACCTCGCGCCCGGACGCTTCGGACAGGTGGTGCCACAGGTCCGCGGTCGTGGTGTTCGAGTACTGATGGGCGCGCATGTAGCGGCGGATGCCGTCGCGGAAAACCTCCTCGCCGAGGTAGCTCTCCAGCATGCCGATGAAAGCTTCGCCCTTGCTGTAGGTGATCGAATCGAAGATGTCCATCGCGCGGGCGTCGTCGGTGACCGGCGTCTGGACCGCGTGCGTTGTCCTGCGGGCGTCGTCGGTCATCGCCTCCTGCCGCCAGAGCGCGCTGCGCAGCCGGGCGTTCCAGTCCGGGTGGAAGCGCTGCGCGGTCTTGGTCGCCATCCACGAGGCGAACCCCTCGTTCAGCCACACGTTGTCCCACCACGCCATCGTGACCAGGTTGCCGAACCACTGGTGCGCGACCTCGTGCGCGATGATGCCGTAGACCTGCTGCTGCTGGCGCAGCGACGGCTCGGCCTCGTCGTACAGGAGCCGGGCCTCGTTGTAGTAGATCGCGCCCCAGTTCTCCATCGCGCCGAAAATGCCGCCCGGCACCGCCACCTGGTCGAGCTTCGGCAGGGCATAGCGCACGCCGAAATACTCGTTGAAGAAAGGCAAAATCTGCCTGGTTGCCTGCATTGCGTAGCGCGCGCGGCCGGATTTGCCCTTGACGGTGTAGATGCGAAGCGCGATGCCGTCGACGCTGTCCTCGAGAACCTCCAGGTCGCCGACGAAGAGCGCCACCAGATAAGTGGGCATCGGCAGCGAGCGGGCGAAGGTCACTTCCTTCTTGCCGCCGGGCAGGGCCGCGACCGAGGACACCGGCATGTTGGAGACCGCGGTCAGCGGCTCGTCGATCACCGCCGTGATCTCGAAGCTGGCGCGAAACACCGGCTCGTCCCAGCCCGGGAAGAGCCTGCGCGCGTGCACCGGTTCCATGTGGGTGGCGAGCATGATTTTGTCGACCAGCTGCCCGTTCTCTCGCTGCTTATAGAGCACCTGGTGCAGGCCTTGCGTGTGCCTCGCGATCCTGCCCGTGTAGTCAATGTCGAGCCGATAGCGGCCAGCCGCGATCGGGCCCGCCGCGGGCGCGAGCCTGACCGTCTCGCGCTGCGGGTCGAATTTCGCTGCAAGGCGCGTTGACGCGGCGCCCGAATACAGCCGCGCCGCGTCGAAATCGAGATCCACCGCGTTGAGCTCGATTGCCGCCACCGGCCGGGCGACCTCGATCTCGATCTGCGCCCGGCCCTCGAAGCTCTCGTGCGTGGCCGCCGGCACGATGCGCAGCGCGTAGTGCTTCGGCACCACGTCCTTCGGCAGCTTTCCCGGCGTGGAATGGAACGAGAAACGTGGCTCGGCGCCGGCCGCGGCAGCGCAAAAAAGCAGAGCCGCCGCAAGGGCAAGCGCTGGCTTCATCAGTTGCGTTTGCGGAGCGCTAGCAGGGCGTCGAGGCCGAACCGGCCGGAGCCGGTGGCGCAGAGCAGCACGAACCCGCCGATGATCGAGAGATTCTTGAAGAACTGGCTCTCCTGCAGGCGGCGCGCGGCGTCAGCGAACTCCCAGTAACGGTGCGAGATTCCGGTCGCGACGATTACAAACAGGACCATGAGCAACGATGCCTCGCGCGTGCGCAGTCCAGTGACGATCAGAATGCCGCCGACAAATTCCACCGTCGCGCCGACCACTGCCCATACCGATGATTGCGGAACGCCACGGCTGGCGAGGCTGGCGGCAAACGCGCTGAGCGCCATGAGCTTCTGCAGGCCGCTCTTGACGAAGATCGCCCCGAGCGCGACGCGCCCCAGCAGCAAGATCACGTCCCGTCTAGACTCCGAGGTAGCGATGTTGGACATCCTGGCTTGCGGCAAGCTGGGCCGAGGTCCCGGTCCACAGCACGCGGCCCTTTTCCAGCACATAGTGTACGTCCGCCGCGCGGGTCAGTGCGCGCACGTCCTTGTCGATCAGCAGGATCGACAGCCCTTCGGCTTTCAGCCGCTCGATCGAGCGGTAGATCTCCGAGCGCACCAGCGGCGCCAGGCCCTCGGTCGCCTCGTCGAGGATCAGCAGCCGCGGATTGGTCATCAGCGCCCTGCCGATGGCGAGCATCTGCTGCTCGCCGCCGGAGAGCTGGTTGCCGTAGTTGTTACTCCTTGCCTTCAAGTTCGGAAAGAAGAGATAAACCCGCTCGAGGGTCCAGGGATCGCTCCCGCCGCGGCGATTGGCGGCTGTGGCGAGGAGGTTTTCGCGCACCGTGAGGTTGGGAAACACCTGGCGGCCTTCGGGGACCAGGCCGATCCCGGCCTGGGCGATACGGTACGACGGCAGGCCCACAAGTGACGCGTTTTGAAAGGAAATCGTTCCCTGCTGCGGTCGAACGATGCCCATGATCGAGCGCACCGTGGTGGTCTTGCCCATGCCGTTGCGTCCGAGCAAGCTCACTACCTGTCCGGGTTGGATTTCGAGGTTGACTCCAAAAAGCACCTGGCTTTGCCCATAAGCGGTCTGCAGGTCGCGCACCTCGAGCATCAGGCGCCCTCTCCCAGGTATGCTCTTCGCACCTCCTCATTCATTTTTATTTTTTCAGGCGAATCGCTGGCGATCACGCGGCCGTACACCAGCACCGCGATCCGGTCGGCGAGGCGGAACACCGCGTCCATGTCGTGCTCGACCAGGACGATGGTCTGGCGGCGCTTGAGCGAGGACAGCAGCCCGATCATGCGCTGCGACTCGTCGGCGCCCATGCCGGCCATCGGCTCGTCTAGGAGCAGCAGCCGGGGCCGCGTGGCGAGCGCCATGGCCACTTCGAGCGAGCGCTGCTCGCCGTGCGCGAGATTGCCGGCAAGGACGTGCATTCTTTCCTCGAGGCCGACTTCTTCGAGCACCTGGCGCGCCGGCCCGGTGAGCGCAGGATCGCGGCGCGCGTCGCGCCAGAAGCGGAAGCTGTGCCCCGAGCGCGCTTGGACCGCGAGCGCGACGTTCTCGAGCGCCGTGAAGCCGGGATAGACGCTGGTGATCTGGAACGAGCGCGCCAGGCCTTTGCGCGCGCGCCTGGGCGCCGGCAGGCGGGTGATGTCCTCGCCCGCGAAGCGGATGGTCCCGGCATCGGGGCGCAGAGTACCTGCGAGCTGGTTGATGAAGGTGGTCTTGCCGGCGCCGTTCGGCCCGATGAGCGCGTGCGTCTCGCCCTCGGCGACATGGAAGTCGATGCCGTCGCTCGCGCGCAGCGCACCGAAGCTCTTGCAAAGGCCTTTTACCTCAAGCATCGGGCTTGAAGAAGATGCCGGCGAGGCCGCGGCGGAAGAAGACCACCGAAAGCACCAGCAGCGGGCCGAGGATCACCTGCCAGTGCTCGGTCCAGCCCTTCAGCACCTCCTCGACGAGCAGCAGCGCGAACGTCCCGAGGACCGGGCCGGCGGTGCTGGCCATGCCGCCCAGGATCACCATGAACATCATCTCGCCCGACTGGTGCCAGGCCATCAGCCCGGGGGTGATGTAGCCGGTGTGGTTGGCGTACAGCGCGCCGGCCACGCCGCACATCGCGCCGGCGATGATGAAGGCGGCCAGGCGATAGGGATAGGGCGGGAAGCCGATGGCCCGGGAGCGCGCCTCGTTGGACTTCGCGGCGCGCAGCGCCATGCCGAAGCGGGAATTGACGATCCGGTAGGTCAGGAACACAAACAGCAGCATCACGCCGAGCGCGACGTAGTAGAAGGCCACCGGGTCGCGCAGGTCGACCAGGCCGGCGAACTGGCTCCTGCTTTTGAGGCGCATGCCGTCATCGCCGCCGTAGACGTCGAGCGAGATGCCGAGGTAGTAGAGCATCTGGGTGAAAGCGAGCGTGATCATGATGAAGTAGATGCCGCTCGCGCGGATCGACACCGCGCCGATGGCCGCGGCGACCAGGGCGGAGGCGCCGATCGCCACCAGCAGGTGAATCCAGCCGTTCGCGATGCCGTAGAAGCCGAGGATGCCCACGGCATAGGCGCCGATCCCGAGATAGGCGGCATGGCCGAAGGACACCAGCCCGCCGTAGCCGAGGATCAGGTTCAGGCTGATCGCGGCGATGGCGAGGATCAGGATGCGCCGCGCCAGGTCGACGTAGTAAGGCTGGCCGAGCGCCGCCGCGAGCGGCGGCAGGGCGATGAGCAGCAACGCCGCGATGCCCCAGAGGATCAGCCTGGCTCTCATCGATTCGCGAACAGGCCCGCCGGCTTGACCGCCAGGACCACGGCCATCAGCAGATAGATCAGCATCGAGGCGAGCGCCGGTCCCGCCGCCTCGGCGGCGGTCGGCGGGATCATGGTGCCGAGCAGGGGCTTCAGAAACGCGCGCCCCAGCGTGTCGACCACGCCGACGATGATCGCGCCGACCAGCGCGCCGCGGATCGAGCCGATGCCGCCGATGACGATCACCACGAACACCTGGATCAGGATCAGCTCGCCCATGCCGGGCTGCACCGCGTAGATCGGCCCGGCCATCAGGCCGGCCAGCCCGGCGAGCGCCGCGCCGCAGCCGAACACGACCGTGTACAGCAGCTTGATGTTCACGCCGAGCGCGCCGACCATCGTGCGGTTGGACGCGCCGGCGCGGATCAGCATGCCCAGCCGCGTGCGCGTCACGACGTACCAGAGGAGCGCCGCGACCAGCAGGCCGACTACGATGACCGCCGCCCGGTACACCGGGTAGGTCGAGCCGGCAAACAGCTTGATGTGCCCCTGCAGCCAGGGCGGCAGCGAGGAGTAGAGCGGCGCCCGCCCCCAGACGATGGCGATCAGCTCGTTGAAGAACAGGATCAGGCCGAAGGTCGCGAGCACCTGGTCGAGGTGGTCGCGCTCGTAGAGCGTGCGCAGGGCGATCACTTCCACCGCCATGCCGACGACCAGCGTCCCGGCGAGGCCCAGCGCCACGCCGAGCAGGTAGTTACCGGTCCATTGGGTAGCCGTTACGGCGAGGTAGGCGCCGACCATGTAGAGCGAGCCGTGCGCCAGGTTGACGAGATTCATGATGCCGAACACCAGCGTCAGCCCGGCCGCCATCAGGAACAGCATGACGCCGTACTGCAGGCCGTTCAGCAACTGCTCGAAGAGCAGGGCCATGAAAAATGGGGTCTGTCCCCATTTTCACCATTTCATCTTGCAGTCCTGCGAGTACGCATCCTTGTGCTTCTCGAAGGCCTTCTGCAGGATGCGCATCTCCGCACCGTCCGGCCCCGAGCTTTTCACCGCCTGCAGCAGGTAGAAGTCCTGGATCGGATGGTGATTCACGTTGTAGGTGAACCTGCCGCGGATCGAGTCGAAGTCGGCCTTGCGCATCGCCTTGACCAGGGCGTGGGTGTCCTTCAGGTTGCCATGGGTGGCCCTCACCGCCGAGTCGATCAGCATGATCGAGTCGTAGCTCTGCGCGCCGTAGAAGGACGGCGTGTAGCCGAATTTCTTGCGGAAGTCGGCCACGTATCTCTGGCTCGCCGGGATCTTGATGTCCGGGCTCCAGAAGCGCGCCTCGTACTGGCCGATCGCGGCTTCCCTGAGCGCCGGCAGCGTGGTCTCGTCCACCGTGAACACCGTGTAGAGCGGGATCTGGTCGCGCAGGCCGGCCTGCACGTACTGCTTCACGAACTGGATGCCCATGCCGCCCGGATAGAAGGCGAACACCGCCTTCGGGTTCTTCGAGCGCAGCTGGCTGATCTCGGCCTGGTAGTCCTGCTGCTGGAACTTGGTGTAGACCTCCTCGACGATGCGGCCCTTGTAGTAGCGCTTGAGCCCGGCCACCATGTCCTTGCCGGCCTGGTAGTTCGGCGCGATGCGAGCGGGCTTGCTCCCGCGTTGGATCCGACCATGATCTTGCCGGCGCCGGTGACCACCGGCACCACCGCCATCATGACGTTGGACCAGATGATGCCGGAGACGAAGTCGACCTGGTGCTTCTTCAGCATCTCCTCGACGAGCTGCACGCCGACGTCCGGCTTGAACTGGTCGTCGCCGTAGATGACTTCGGTCTCAAGCCCGCCGACCTTGCCGCCGAGGTGATCCAGCGCGACCTCGACCGAGTCCTTCATGTGCTTGCCGATGATCGCCGGCGGGCCGCTCAGCGTGGTGATGAAGCCGATCTTCAGCTTCTGCTGCGCCTGGACGGGCGCGGCCAGGGCGAAGGCGGCCGCCGCAACGCCCGCGGCGATCGAATGCAATATCCTGGCCATAATTGTCTCCTCCTCCTAGGTAAACGAGTCTAGCACGCCAGATTCTTGATGCGCTGCTGCTGGTTGCGGTTGAGAATCTGCAGGCGTATGGTGGCCGCTCCTCTTGGAGGAGGGAAGACTACCGTGTTTACTACCTTGCCTCAGAACGTCTTGGCTGCTATCGCAGCCGTGACCATTCTCGGCGTCCCGTTTCATAGCGGCGCCGATGATCATCACAAGCAGAAGTTGCTGACGTGCGACGACACGTTGAAGAACGATTTCCAGCCGGACTCGCTGACCACGGTACTGCTGGTGAAGGCGTTCAACAAAGGGGAGGCGCTCACGCTTTCAACACCGACCCCCACAACGCCTGTCGCAGCCAATGACGTTTGTGTCGTCAAGCTGCTTGTTGGACCTGGAAATCCAGGGCCGGCCGGTGCGCCGTCAACTTCGCCGGGCATCGGCATCGAAGTGTGGCTGCCAGCGCGCGCGAACTGGAACCGCCGGATTCATGTCGCAGGCGGTGGTGGCTGGGCGGGTGGTAACCAGACGTCGTTGACGGTGCTTGCAGGAGCCGGCGGCGCCGGCGGGACCACGCCCAGTCCTTCATTCATTGCGACAGTGGAAGGAGCGGTTTCCGCGAACACCGACACCGGACACAGCGGGCCCGGCGGCGGATCGTTCGCGATGAACCCGGATGGCAGCATCAACACGGTCTTGTGGAACGACTTCGCACAGCGGGGCATCCACGAAATGGCCGTGAAAGCGAAACAACTCACCAAGGCCTACTACGGCAAAGCCGCGAAGTACTCGTACTGGGACGGTTTCTCCACGGGCGGGCGGCAGGGCCACAAACTCGCACAACTGCATCCAGAGGACTTCGACGGGATCCTCGCCGGTGCGCCCGCGTTCAACTGGACGCGCTTCATCACCAACGAGCTGTATCCGCAGATCGTGTTCCAGCGGGATCTGGGCGGCGTTGCGCTCACAGCCGGCCAGATGGCACTGCTCGGCAACGCCGCCATCAACGCCTGCGACATGGTGAACCGCCAGCATCTCGGCTACATCCCCGATCCGTCGGAATGCCGTTACGACCCGACGCTCGACCCGAAGGTCGTATGTGGCACCAGCACGAGCGCCAATTGCGTGACGCCGCTGCAGGCGCAGGCAATGAACAAGCTGTGGTACGGCCAGACGCGCGATGGGACCGCGCCTCCGCCGTCCGCGGACAACAGCTGGTCGGTGCACGTCGGCGGCAATCACCTGTGGTATGGGCTTGCGCGCGGCTCCAGTATGGGTGGCCTGGCGGGCACGAATCCGTTCAGCATCGCAACCGACATGGTGGCCCTGGAAATGCAGAATCCGACGCTCGCGACAGCTTCGTTCATCAACGCGACCGGCAATGGCGCCAACGGCTGGAAGAACCTGTCATACGGGCAATTGGCGGATGCTTACGACAAGGGCGTGGACCTGCAACGCAGCTTTGCGCATATCAACACCGACGACGCGAATTTGCGGCCGTTCCGCAGGTCCGGCGGAAAAATGATCATCTACCACGGGCTCGCGGATGTCCTGATCATGCCGCAGGGCTCGGTGAACTATTACGAGCGCGTGATTCGCGAGATGGATGGGCTGCACGAGGTGCAGAAGTTCTATCGCTTGTTCCTGATTCCTGGAATGACGCATGGCATCGGCAACGGAACAACGAATCCGAATGCCAATCCGCCGCTCCCGGGCGTCGCCGGCGGGGATGGGATAGCTGACGGGACATCGCAGCTTTACGACGTCTTGACAGCCTGGGTGGAGAAAGGCGCTGCCCCGCGGCGAATCGATATTTCCTCCGCCGTCACGACGGCCTTCACGGCCTTCCCGGTCGCCAAATCCAGGCCCATCTGCGCCTACCCGAAGAAAGCAACCTATGTCAGCGGCGACATCAACCTTGCTACAAGTTACGTGTGCGCTGGGGGATCAGGCGGCGGCCGCAAGGACGACGACGATTAACTGCATGCTTTAGTCGGGGTTGGGGGCGGGCAGCGTAAAAGAGAAGTTTGTCAGGATTAAGTCCATGACCTACACATGCGCGCGCCACGCGTCAGTGCGCGGGGGCAGTCGGCCATGCGGCTCCAAGCCGATAAGATGTCGCTCGGTATCCCGCCCTCTCAATCCCTTTCGCTCTTGCCCAGCTTGATCAAAACGCGCGAGCGATGACAGAGGCGCGGCCAGACGTCGCCGTTCGAATGTGTTTGGATCTCAATTGTGGGCTCGACGCTGGCGAGCGTCAGCATTTTTTTGTCCTTCCCGATCAGGCCGGTAAGAGGGGGGTTATCGATCGTGAACGTCTGGCCGGTACGCGGTCCCGTCAGAAACGTTCCGAGGAACGACCCGGGCACGAACTCTACGGTAAAGGTGTCGTCGGCGAGGACCGTGTAGGTGAATGAGGCCGAAAACGTGTTGGAAGATGCGCTCGGAGGGAAAGTGGGGTAGCCGGAGCCCGCCGGGCCCGGGGTCGGAGGCACGCTGATCGAGACGACCGTGCCATTCACCGTTCCGGTGCCATCACCATTGAAGGTCTGGATTCCTTCCACGCTGCTCGAGAAGGAAAAGACCTTGCCATCAACCGGCTGCAAGTTGGCAGTGAACCCCGCATTCGGCAGGCTTATGCCCGGCGTTGGATTTGTCGGTGTGGCTGGACTCGTTGACCCTGGCGCTGCGAGACAGGCAGCCGTGCCCGTGAAGGCGTACTCCCCCTTGAGGCGCGAGTGTCCATCGCTATTGTCCGCGATAACAAACGCCGCCCATACCAGTGCTACTGCCGAGACTAGCCAAAAAAATGCGCGTCGCATGGTATCCCCTAAAGTTGTGGTTCCCTATCGATATATCGATGGGTTGCCGGCGCGCGTTCGACCGTCCGATTCCAGCGCTTTCCGGGCGCCACGCGACGGGCATCACGGCATTTCGAGGCCAACCGTGGCCAGAGCGATCCCCAAGTTAAATTTCTCGCCCGCGGTTCTCTGCAATCCCTGTTATCGTGCACGAGGAGAACACGCAGGGTGCAAAAGTAAACCACCATTTGCGCTATGGGTCTGTGCGCTACCCAACCATAACCACATCGCACTAGGCCCTGAAGCCGATTCGCAACGCGATTTGTCCGGCTGATCATACCGACGTCCGCTATCGTCTATTGTGTTGAAAAACTCCCCAACGGCGCTTTTCTAAGGTGCTGAGGCTCGCCGCAGTCACCAAGCGGTTCGGCATACGGACGGTGCTGAACGCCGTGTCGCTCGATCTGGCCGCCGGCGAATATGTCGCCGTGATCGGCGATTCGGGCATCGGCAAATCGACCCTGCTCAACGTGATCGCGGGGCTCGAGCCGGTCGATTCCGGAAGGATCTTCTTTCAGGAAACCGAAATCACGGGTCTTGGCGACGACGAGCAGACGCTCCTGCGGCGCGAGAAGTTCGGCTTCGTGTTCCAGGCCTTCCATATCTTGCCGCATCTCACGGTCGAGCAGAACGTCGCCCTGCCTTTGC
>WNGC01001863.1_pt1 | contig 12913 bp, 16 predicted proteins | sample 5400051 | NCBI WGS metagenome assembly WNGC01 (sample SAMN13153368, study PRJNA577476) | soil metagenome | isolation source: 20 cm soil or saprolite under grassland replicate 2 | place: USA:California | collected 2016-06-15 | reverse complement strand
AACTGGAGGAAGTCCGCAAGTGAATTACTACTTTGTTCGACAAAAAAGTGAATGAATAAGATAAAGGAGATGTATTAGCATGACATCAAGTTTAGTTGTGCCAACAGTGATCGAAACAACCGGGCGTGGTGAACGCGCCTATGACATTTATTCCCGTCTCTTAAGAGAGCGTATTATCATGATCAACGGACCCATTGAAGAGGCAATGAGCAACCTGGTGGTAGCGCAATTACTCTTTCTGGCTGCCGAGAGTACTGAGAGAGAAATTCATCTGTATATCAGTTCACCTGGCGGGTCGGTGAATGCAGGATTGGCAATCTATGATACCATGCGCCACTTGCCTTGCCCAATTGTGACGACTTGTGTTGGTTATGCTGCCAGTTTTGGAACGATTCTCCTTATGGCAGGTGATCGTGGACAGCGGCGCGCATTGCCTCATGCTCGTATCCATATGCATCAACCGCTCATTCAGGGAGGGATTGGCGGGCAGGCAACTGATATAGATATCCAGGCTCGTGAAATCTTGCATACACGAGATGTACTGAATGATATTATCCAGTATCACACAGGTCAGCCTTTGGAGCGTATCAAACGCGATACGGAACGAGATTACTTCATGAGCGCTACTGAGGCAATAGAGTATGGGATCATTGACGAGGTGCTTATGCTGGCAGAGAAGTAAGGGTCAGGGGAGTTAAGGATGAGCATCAAAGATTCTTGACGCTCATCCTTTTTCTATGGAAGAAACTGAGAATGAAGAACTGCAGGCCATCATAATCGATGGGTCTCCTGAGAGGGAGGAGAAAAAGCAAAGTCTCTCTCCTGGAACCTTATAGTGATTCGATCTTCACACTATCCATTTCGAGCCATTGAGGACCACTTGAAATGGTACCGAAGCGAAGCACGCCGCGTGGTGTGGCAACTGCATATTGGTTATCGAGCCACGCAACGAAGCCTAGAGGACAAGTAGGTGATTGCGGTGAGCGAAGAACCAATGTATCGTCAACCCAGAAGAGAGCTTCGCTACGCCGCCATTCCAGTGTGTAGTTATGCCATTCATTCATCTCGACGGGCAGAAAGGCCTCGCAAGCTCCTGATACCTTTTGCATCCAACGGGCGGCGGGTCGTGTTTCTCCAGTCAAAAGACCGAAAGCAATTGTTGTTGCCAGTGGGACGGTAGCCGCCAGAGAAGCGGGACGCATGGTGTGTACTACCTGTGCTTTCCATCCCCAACCAGGAATGCCAGGTACAAGCGCCATGTTAGAGGGCGGTGAGGCATAGAAAAACCAGACTGCCTCTGGTAACATCAGGATGTCTCCTTTTACTGAGAACGGATAATTCCAGAAGCCGAAACCAGCAGTGCCTCGCAAAACATCTGTGCTCTCTGCGTTCTGCCTATGGGTTGCAGCAGGTAGCGATGAGCGGGAAATAACACTCATACGTAGAGGAGGTCTCCAGAGATAGTTAGATCTAGGTATATCACCGTAGTCATCGATCTGCGCGTCAGTGTACTGTCCCTGTGTGGCTGACTCAAATGCCATGCGCAGTTTGGAGTTTTCGTAGTATAATTTTCCACCTCCAATACAGGTTTGTATCCAGCGTTTGTCAAGAGGTTCGGTGAAATTTTCAAAAATCATTACAGCCTTTTTGCTCGTGGATGCGATTACTAACGCTTACCTCTGGCCTCACGATAGAGCGTAGTGGTAAGAACTCCAATCACGACTGCAATCAGTAAATATCCTGTTGCAACACGTAACGGTGCCAATGCACTGACGGTATTAATGATGGCAAGTATAACTATCGCTACGATGACTCCGACCAGAATAATCATATCACCCACAATAAAATTGTAGATAGCCTTAATGACTTTCACGGGCGCACCTCCTCTTGCTCTGCAGTAGAAACAGACGCATTGTCGGTAATTTCCATAGCTAGACTGCGTTGTTTGTTCCATTTGAGCCATGTTACAAGGCCATATGATGCAAGTAGGTAGATGACAATGATAATTGGGATAAAAGCGTCAGAGAGTGGCCACTCAAAACCAAACCCTTCAGCAGCCCAGAATGTGCCGAAGGAAGTAAGCATTATGCCAACAATAAACTTGAGCGTGTTCTCGGGCACCTTTGTAAGGGGTGCTCTGATTATTGCGCCTGCAGCGATTACGAGTATACCAGCAATTGTTGCCCCAATGGCTGCTGAGGCAATGCCATTACCTGAGGTGCTCGTTACGCTGCTGCCAAAGGTAATGACGATAAACGCGACTTCAAGCCCTTCAAGTAATACCGATTTGTAGGATAAGGCAACTCCAAACGGCTGAAAGCGGGGTGCAACCGTCTCCCCACGTGCGCGGATTTCTGCCATCGTTTCCTCAAAGATTGCTTCTTCATCATGGAGAGCCTTGAGCCCGCTATAGCGAAGTATGGCTTTTTTGAGCCATTTTAAGCCAAAGAGAATCAAGATGATGCCAACTACCAGGCGAAAATCATTGATGGGAACCCACTTGACGAGTGCGACGCCAAGAGTAGCAATAATAACGGCGAGAGTTGCGGCTGCCGCAAAAGCGCCAAGCAGCGAACTTCGCCAATTAATAGTTATGCCGACAACCAGTACAATTGTAAATGCCTCTACAAATTCAACTGCTGAGGCGAGGAATGCAGCAGTAGCGATAGCCCATTGCATGCAATTGTTCTCCTAACCGTGTATGTTGGTGAACCAGATAATAGTGTACACAATCGAAAGTGCGACTCTTTTCTTATTGTAACATAGAGTCGCACTCCGGTTGCATTCTTCTGATCTCTTCAATCAGGATTCATTACATCTTGTGAGCAATAATCTGTAGCCAGTTTCGAGGAACCTCTTTCAAACCCAGTTCTTCACCTGCTTCATAAGCCGAAATTCCAAGCGCTTCTGCTCCCAGTGCTAAAGGAATTCCTGGTAGCGCGCCCTCAATGAAGAGCCAGTATTGTCCTATATCTCTGTAGGAGTCCATTGTCATCATCGCCTCTTCCTCGGTAGCATCAATACGGGAAAAGCCTCCCTCTTTGAGGAGGCAAATATATCCTTCCCGATCAAGCTGCTGCATAGCCATTGCTTTTGCTTCGCGTGATAAACGCACTTCCGGATGCTCTCTGCGTAGCCAGCCCACAGCACGGCGTGTCCATAGACGATAGAATCGTTCAGTTCCCTCGACGTAGGCTCCATTGTAAAAGGCACTGTTGCATGCAAAGATGCCATCTGGAGCAAGAATACTGGAGATTAGTTTGAATGCAGAGAGCTTATCGGGTAGGAGGTGAATAGCGTTACAGAAAAAAACTGCATCTGCATTCTGCACAAATTTGGGAAGATCTGAAGTTTCACCCCTGATGAAATTGGCTTTCACCTCAATTCCTCTCGCCTGTAACTCCTCCATTCCTTTCTGCGCACGGCGCAGGGCCTCTGTTGAAGGGTCAATACCAATGATATCAGCCTGAAGTTCCTGGCTTGACAGTTCTTCAGCTATGAGCCGTGTCACAGCTCCAGTCCCACAGGCCATATCGACAATCGTCAATTGATCATTTGAGGGAAGCTTAGAAATACTGGCGAGCGCATGTCGAACAAGTGATTGGTTGACCTCTGTGTAAAATTTGTGTGACGCAAATGCTTCAAAGGTAAATTTGTTGGTTTCGTCTGTTTCGATCAAGCCCATAGGTACTGCTCTCCTTCCTAAACATAAGATATACTACTGATTTAGAGAGAAACAGCACCAACATTGTTTCATTCTCTATGCTTTAAACACGCATTGCCATACCACCATCGACGCAAAGAATCTGACCTGTGATATAGGCTGCTTCCGGTGAGCAGAAGAAATTGATGGCTGCCGCGATATCTTCAGGCTCTCCAAAACGTCCAAGAGGGGTGTTCTCAAGCAAAAAGTTACGTTGTTGCTCAGTAAGAGTAGAGGTTAGTTCTGTGGGTATGAAGCCTGGAGCAATAGCATTGGCTGTGATGTTGCGACTGGCCATTTCCCTGGCTGTGCTGAGAGTTAAAGCAAGAATGGCAGCCTTCGAAGCTGCGTAATTTGACTGCCCTGCTGAGCCAAGTAATGCGGCTGGTGAAGAAACATTTACGATGCGACCCCAACGAGCTTTCATCATGTTTCTCAAAGCGGCCTTTGTGCAAAGGAATGTTGAGCGCAAATTCGTATCTACAACATACTCAAAATCAGCAAGAGACATCTGGAGAATAAGCTTATCGCGTGTTGTGCCTGCATTATTAATCAGAATTGCGATTTGACCGAGGGTCTCGTTTGCCTTTGTGAAAAGACGAGTAACATCTTCTTCTATGCTTACATCAGCCTGGATTGTAACGCAGCGCCTTCCCAATTCTTCAATACAAGCTTTTACTTCTTCTGCCGTGCTTGCTTTACTACGATAGTTAATGACAATATCGGCGCCTGATCGCGCAAGACGTAAGGCTGTTGCTCTGCCAATGCCCTGGCTGCTACCTGTTACTAATGCGATTTTACCTGTGAGTGGCAAATGTTGTTCTGTCATACTCGTCCTCTTTGCGTTTTCTTTCTTCCCAACCGCATATCTAATGCTGGTAGTATAGCATACTAGAGGGAACACAGAGACATCATTGTCATTCACTGGTCGGTTTTTGAAACCGGTTAATTTGACTTCACTTGCGCTTTCTATTGTTCCGTGAGGTTGGAAGAGGTGAGTCCAATTCTACAGGTTTGGCTTCAGGTGACGGCTTCGGATCAAAAAAGGGAACACGGGCAATGCGTGCGTGAGTTATATCCTGTTTAAGGTCGATTTGTGTTTCATGATTATAGATGGCTGAGTTAAATTGCTCAGATGTCAGATTGCGAGCACCAAATAAATTCGCGCCATTCAGGATGGCGCCATTTAAATCTGTAACGAGCAAATTAGCGCCAGTCAATATAGCATCGCGTAAATCTGCACCATTCAGATTAGCGCCGGCTAGATTAGCGCCAGAAAGGTTTGCACCCTTGAAACTCGCTCCGGCCAGATCAGTCATATAGAAATTAGCATTTTCCAGTTGTGTTTCACGGAAATCTGCTTGTTGGAGGAATCGACGGGATAGATCTTGACCGCGTAGATCTGTTCTAAAAAATGAAAAGGGGTGTGAAAGTTGACTGGGTGGAGCTATTTGTTCCGATTTATTATACCCATTCGATGGAACTGGAATGTCATCTATATAAGGTAGTGAAGCAATTTTCTGTTCCAATGTCGCCTTTGTCAATTGTTGAGTGGCATTGGATTCCCACCTTTGCCATGCTTCATGGATTTCTTGTATCTGTTTGTTATGCGACTGTTCCAGGTCAAGGGCCTGTTTTCTCTGTTTTACTTCCCAAAGATTCTGCTGAGCTTCCTGTGCGTGTTGCCACGCTTCATGCTCTAAATTGGTCTTGTGTATAAAATGTGCTTGTATCTTACAAGCGATCAAGACTACAATGGTAGCAGCCAAAAGGCTGATAATTCCCGAGGCAATAATTGTAATCGCCATAATGAGTTTCCCCTTGTTCGCAACTGCGCTAATGAATTCTTATTGAGAAAACGTTCTGACAGCAACTATTTGCTTCAGAACACAAGATCTGTAACTTGATGCACTAAGTTATTTCGCAATTCAAGGCAAGTTTACATTGATCTAATTCGTAAGACGGGAAGCATTTGTGAAAGTAACACTCTACATGCTACTACTTCAGAAAACGAAACGCTAGTTGTAGACGTTGAGATTGAGAGAGCCTATAATAGAGTCAATGCTACAAACAAGACTTATAAGATGAGCTCGTACTTTGATTTGAACCGAACAATCTTCGTCATGTATTAGTATAAAGGTAATAATATACATGTCACAATATAAGCATCCATCGCCAACGTCTTTTCTGCTTGATGAAGAGAAAAGGCAACTCATATTGACCTGGACTGATGAGCATGAAAGTGTTCATAGTTGGGAAGAACTTCGTTGGGCCTGCCCATGTGCCTGGTGTTCAGGTGAAGGTGGGCAGCCAGGCATGTTGCAAAGCAGACAAAGTTTAAGCGTTGAAGAGACAACGCTGATTAATGTTCAACCTGTAGGGCGCTACGGATTGACACCTGTTTGGGAGGATGGGCATAAAACAGGAATTTATACGTATGAGAAATTGCGTGCCAGCTGCGAATGTGACGAATGTCAAATGAAAAGAGGAAAAAGGCTGTAGCAAGACATTCTTGTTTTGTTCACTTCTCCGATTCGTACTTTATATGTTAACTGGTATTGCATGCACCGTTATATTTATTGAAAGGTACAGATTTTAGTACAAATTCTAATTTTCCTGAGAATGTTTAAAATATTGCATAACGGAGAAAATGTATGTCAACAAATGGAATCTCCACAAGTGCTCAAAATCAGCGACGTCGTTTTACTATTTCGGGTGTCGTGCTTCATTTGATATTTGCCTTTATCATTAGCTGGTTAATTATTTTAGCATTTTTTGTCTCCAGCGTCGTTTCGCATTAATATTTCATTCTATTAGCTGAATTACTTCACTTGAACCTGCTTAGTAGAGTGTATAGTAGTTTCCCTCATGAGATGTCTTGTTATCGGTAATTCGCGAAGGTATACAGGTAACCGAGGAATAATAGCTCTCATTCCTCGAGCGGACAAATCGAAGATAGCTTGTCGACGTGTATTCCATTCTATGCCATAGATCTCACGAATCGGTTGAGGCAAAAGCGCACTAGTTATCTGTAAGTTGAGGCGCAGCAGGGGCCTAAATATTGAATGCACAGGGGGGAAAAGTACCTGATGAGCGAGTTGCCGTGCCTGTGGAGTAGCAACCAGTCGGTCGCTATGCACCATGTCGTTTACATATTGCCTTAGGTTATCTATAGTTTTGGGCATCTTGTCGGGGAGCAAACCAAGTAAATGTGCCACCTCTTTTGATTCCTGGTAATATGTCTCTTGTTCTGTGTGTGTCAGAGAGCCGATGAAGAGATTGTAACAAAGTAGCCATGTATCGATTAGCGTTGCATGTACCCAGAGAAGTAATTCTGGGTCGCGTGCATCAAAGCTAGTCCCTTTAGAGAAAACTCCCGCATCCATTGGTAACTCACCATGAACATGTAAATGTTTGCGATTGATAGAACGAGCTGCCTGGCGAGCTTTTTCCAGTGAACCAAAGGTGAGTATCTCCCCAAATACAAATGTACGTACCGCTCGTCCAAAGGGATCAGTCATGTAGTCACTGTGCGCGCTCACACCCATTGCGACGAGAGGGTGAGCTAATTGCATCAAAACTGCGCGAGCACCTCCAAGCAAAACCACACTTTCACGATTGATCTTCCAGCCAATACTTCCAGGGCCATAATTGCTATTAGTTCGCGAAAGACGTGCTTGTTTCACTGCTACGAACCCCGGATGGCGCGTTGTTCGCCAGAATTGTGCACCCGCTGAGTGTGAGCTTCGCCAAGCAACTTTTCTGCTTTGTCAGGGTCATCTTTGTATAGTTGTAGTATAAATGCAATATCTGGATTGGGAGCCAAAGTAAGATCACGTTGATCATGTATTACAGCTTGCAGAATATCTGATGCGACCTGATCAGGTGTAAGCATGACGACTATATCCATCCTGTTGAGGGAGTTTTCCTCCTGTTTAATCATAGGAGTATCAACCCAGGCAGGGTAGACGGTGGTGATTCCAATCCCTGTTCCATGCAATTCTGCACGTAACGCAGAAGAGAAGCCTCGCACCGCCCACTTGCTCGCACAATACGCGGAGAGTAATGGAACACCAAATTTACCAGCTACTGAACTGAGGAAAACGAAGTGACCGGATTGTTGCTGACGCATTATTGGCAATGAAGCCTGAACACAGTGATATGTGCCCATAAAATTGATATTCATCATCATTTGCATATCACTGGCTGAGAATGTGTCAATAGCTCCTCCACGTCCGATACCAGCGCTTGTTACAACAAGATCAATACGTCCGAATGCAGTGGTTGTCTGCAACATAAGCTCATTTACTTGTGACTCATTGGTAACATCAGTAGTTATAGTAAGGATCTGACCTTGGGCTTCCGAATTATGCTGGCTTATATGATCTCTAGCTTGTGATAGTCCAGATGAGTTGATATCAGCAAGTACAATATGTGCGCCTCTTGAGTGGAGGGCCCGGGCTGTGGCAAGCCCAATGCCGCTTGCACCACCAGTAATGACTGCAACTACACCTGCAAAGTTCGTTAATGCCATATGGTGTTACTCCTCAGAATGTTTTGAAACTGGTTCCGATATGAATGTACAGTATAATATTACCGAATTTGGAGAATATGGGTCAAATTATTGCTGCTGGGGTGGTAACTCCTGCTGTTGAGCAGAATCTGTTTCCGGCAGGTCATACTGTTGTTTAGGTTGAGGCGGATATTGATATTGTTGGCCACCTTCCTGATAAGTGCCTGACGTTGGCGGAGGTGCTTGATATCCCTGCTCGTATGCTTGAGAAGGTTGATTTGTTTGTTGGTATTGCTGAGGTGGAGGCTGATTTGCCATGAAGCCGGAACTGGCAAGTCCCGTGGTGATTGGATTGTAGAGTGCTCCGAGAATCATTGAAACACCAATAGGTAAAAGTATCCACGGCCAGAAGCCGATGAGGAAACAGAGAGCCAGTCCCAATAACCAAACGAAAGGATATAAGCCGCCATAGATACCTCTTGGATCGCCTGAACTCGCAGCACCAAACAAGCAGCAGAATGCCAATCCTGCGAAAAGTATGGGTAGAAACAAGTGCGAGTCAAAACTTTTTGAGAAGTAAAAAGCAAACGCCAGAAAAATGAAGAAAATGCCAGTAGCGAGTCCTCGCATTGGGTTGCGGTATCGGTTCATCCTACGGTTGTATCTGCGGGTATAGCGGTCATCGTACATGTTTAAATCCTCCTACCCGGAATGTGTAATTTATATACCATTCATTCCAATATTATAAGCCATAACTACAAAACTTCGTCTTTTCAAGAGGCGTAATTTCTTATTTTCTCTGCAGGCAGGGGATTTTGGGATGCTATAGTACTACATAGAAACCAACCCTACATATGTAATTCGATCAACGCTCGTCGAATACCTATCAGCGCCGTAGTGATATCGTTATCGTTGATACCGTGATGAGTGACAGCACGAATCTTGCCTTGACCAATATGACCCATTAATACTCCATGTTCACGAACTTTTGACAGAAATTGCATGGTTTCTTTTTCTCCCATCGGTTCATGTTTGGAGTTGCGTACGGAAAACATCACCATATTTGTTTTTACCTGATCGACATTGATATCTATCTGTGGATAGTCTGCAAGACCGAGAGCAAGCTGCTTGCTAGTCTCATGATCTTCTTCAAGGCGATCCACCATTTGTTCTAAGGCGACAATGCCAGCGGCAGCAAGAACACCGGCCTGTCGCATTCCACCTCCCAACAATTTGCGCATGCGCTGTGCCCTCTGTATAAAATCACGACTTCCAACCACCATAGAGCCAACGGGCGCGCTGAGCCCTTTTGAAAGGCAGAACATTATTGAATCGGCTGTGCGAACCAGGGTGTTGACCGGGATACCAAGTGCGATGGCTGCGTTGAAGACACGCGCGCCATCCATGTGTACCATCAAACCATGACTATGCGCAAGGGTGGTAAGTTGCTCGACCTGTTCCAGGCTCAAAACGCTGCCTCCGCAGCGATTATGGGTATTTTCAATACAAAGTAGAGCGGATGGAGCTGAATGTTCATCGCTTCCGTCGGAAATATTGGCCTGTATTTCAGAGGGATCCAACATCCCATTTTGGTCTGTTTGCACAACAACCATTGGTGAACCCCCTAATGTTGATGCACCGCCTTCTTCATAATGATAAATGTGTGACTGGTTACCAACGATGACTGCTTCCCCACGACCTGCGTGTGCAAGGATGGAAATAGCGTTGCCCATTGTACCGCTAGGGACGTAAATTGCAGCTTCTTTTCCGAGGCGTTCCGCGGCCATTTCTTGTAAGCGATTGATGGTTGGATCCTCATGGTAGACATCGTCGCCGACTTCGGCATGGTACATAGCTTCACGCATTGCGGGAGTTGGTAATGTGACTGTATCGCTGCGCAGGTCTATCATTATTAAGTCTCCTTAATATCGTTGTTGCAAAGTAAGGATATCTCGATGTATAGGGAGCTTGCATGAATGTGTTATCGGCCTACTTTCAATGCTCCCAAGAAGCTATAGCCTACATCAATTATACCTCAGAGTTTGTACCCAACGTGAAAGTGTTAAGGTCGCTATGAAGATGAGCTATTGCTCCGATCGGGCATTAAGAGTAAAATATCAGTGAATAAAACTATCAATTGATGGGAATTTAGAATGTCTATAACGATCAGACCAACGAAACACCTGGTAAGGGTCTATGAATTGCTCGTACGAACGTATGGTGAACCAAAGAATAATCCTGATTATGATCCGCTGGGAGGTTTAGTAGGCACTATTCTTTCACAACATACTTCTGATATCAACTCTGATCGTGCTTACAAGCAACTGGTTACAACATTTCCTACATGGGAAAAGGTACGTGATGCGCCGACCGATAAAATTGTTGAGGCGATAAAATGTGGAGGGTTGGCAATTATTAAATCAGTTCGTATTCAGGATGTCTTATATACGCTCACAGAGCAGCAACAAGAACAAGGTGAAACGAACACACTCGCTGAGTTTCTTTATAATGAGCTTGCCAGGCGCACGACAGAGGAAGCATGGCGCTACCTTCGCGAACTTCCAGGAGTTGGACCTAAGACAGCAGCGTGCGTTCTGATGTTTAACCTTGACAGACCGGCTTTCCCAATTGATACACACGTCCACCGTGTCTCAAAACGCCTGGGACTGATCGGTACTAGAGTTAGCGCTGATCAGGCTCACAACATCTTTGATGAGATAGTCCCGCCTGAATGGGTCTATCCATTGCATGTCAATCTTATCCAACATGGACGGCAAATCTGCCATGCACAACGCCCTAAATGCAACCAGTGTGCGCTTTTTAGTGAATGTGCATATGTTGGGAGTGTAATTCCCCAAGAAACAGTAGTTCCTGGCTAAATTGCTATCAAAGAATCGAAAAAACGCAACGAGTTATTTGTTGGTGTGTTAGTATGTTGATGAAAAAAGAATAAACAACGATAGGGGTGATATTGACCTAATGATGGAAGATAAATATGTACATTGAAGAACCAATACAACGTTACCTGGATGATCTAGCATCTGTACAACCTACTCCTGGTGGAGGTTCAACTGCTGCTTTGAGTGGAGCAATGGGAGCTGCACTTGCCAGTATGGTTTGCCGGATTACGTTAGGTAAAGAGGCAAATGCTCAAGTGCATCAGGAAATAGAAGAATTGCTTAAAGGGACCGAGTATCTGCGCAGTAGATTTCAGCAACTTTTGCAGGAAGATATTGTGGCATATGGAAATCTCGCAGCAAGTTATAAGTTGCCTCGTGAGACAGACGAAGAACGAAAAAATCGTACAGATATGATTCAGAAACAACTCGTCGAAGCTGCCTTAGTGCCCCTTGAGGTGGTTGAGAATGCTGCTGCATTGATCAAGTCATGCCAAAGGATTGCTGAGATAGGCAGTATTACCGTACTCAGTGATGTAGAAACCGGGGCGATACTTGCTTCATGCTCTGGCAAAGGCGCGGCTTTCATGGTTCGTATCAATGTGCGATCAATGAAAAATGATAAATTGGCTGTAGAATTAGAAAATCGCCTGAATACAGCATTAGCAATTATTGCGGTAGGTGTTGATCAAGTCATCAATATAGTAAGGGGTAGAGAGTGACGGCAAAAATCCTGGATGGGCGTGCGATAGGTGCGGAGATAAAAGCCGAGTTGCGTGCGGACATCGAGAAATATCTCCATGAGCAAGGCAGGCCACCTGGCCTGTCTATTGTGCGTATTGGTGGTGAGACAGCTTCGGGTGTGTACAGTAAAGCGATTTTGAGAATTGCCACAGAAATTGGTGTCAAAGCAAGGCTGGATCAATTTCCTACTCGTATTTCGGCTGATGAACTGCGAGCAATATTAATGCAGCTGAATTATGATGAATCAGTTCAGGGTATTATCGTGCAGATGCCCTTACCAGGGCATCTATCCCAAAAGATGGTAGTAGATTTAATCAGCTCCAGGAAGGACATTGACGGAATAAGCCCTCGCAGCGCGGGAAATCTCTTTCTTGGTCTACCAAGTTTTTTGCCAGCTACTGTAGCAGCCGTGATGGAGATTCTTGAACGCATTCGGGTCCCTCTTGAGGGTAAAAGAGCGGTCATCATTTCTCGTAGTAATATTGTTGGTAAACCACTTGCGATGATGCTGGTGCAAAAAAACGCTACTGTCACGGTAAGTCATTCACATACTGTTGATTTAGCAGGCTTTACCCGGCAGGCCGATGTGCTTGTAGCGGCGGCTGGACACCCAAATATGATCACTGCTGATATGGTACGGCCTGGTGCAATTGTAATTGATGTTGGGATCAATCAATTACCAGGAGGGGGGATTGTAGGTGATATTGATTTCACGAGTGTTAGCGAAGTAGCTGGAGCTATTACGCCGACTCCTGGTGGAGTCGGTCCATTGACGAATATACTGTTATTAAAGCAGTGTGTACAGGCTGCCTGGCAACAGGTTCAGGATAGAGATCGTCTAGTCGGCGAGATATCGATTTCCTGATCAAAAATTCTTGTTCTTTATGAGTTGGTTCTAAGCTTTTCCTGCACGTCGCCGACGAGCAGCAGCAGCATTGCGTCGTCGCTCTCGACGGCGTTCCAGGTTTGCAGTGTGATCTTCTTCAACGCTCTCAGTACCCTCTTGTTTCACTATGGCGCTTGTACCGTTGCTTTTGATTGTTGAGGAAGAACGAG
>WNGC01004806.1_pt1 | contig 12918 bp, 15 predicted proteins | sample 5400051 | NCBI WGS metagenome assembly WNGC01 (sample SAMN13153368, study PRJNA577476) | soil metagenome | isolation source: 20 cm soil or saprolite under grassland replicate 2 | place: USA:California | collected 2016-06-15 | reverse complement strand
GGGCGACTAGCTCAGTTGGTTAGAGCGCTCCCCTCACACGGGAGAGGTCAAAGGTTCAAGTCCTTTGTCGCCCACCATCTTTTGCTTCCACGCCAAGAGCCATTCTAGCTAAAATCTCTCCATGTCAACCTTCCTTCGTGTGATCGAGTTTCTAGGTTTGAGCCTGTGGCTGGGAAGCGATGTGTTCCTGAGCTTTGTGGTGGCGCCGGGGGCGTTTCGGATTTTGGCGAGCCGGGACCAGGCGGGGGCCATAGTGGGGTACGGATTGTGGTGGATGCACATGATTGGAGTGGTGTGCGGGATCGCGATTCTGCTGGCGCGATTGTTGCGAACGCGAACGTTTGCGAGTTTGGCGACGCCGACGGCGCTGTTTGTTGTACTCATGATTGGGCTCACAGTCGTGTCGCAACATTCGGTTAGTCCGAAGATGGCGGCGCTGCGGGTGCAGATGGGTTCGATCCAGGCTTTCCAAGCTGCCGCGGCGGATAGTCCGCTGCTGGCGGAATTCAGCCGGTTGCACCGGATTTCGGTTTCGCTGGAGGGTGGAGTACTTTTGGCGGGATTGGCAGCTATGTATTTGATGGTGAAGGATTTAGGAGCGATTGGGGGAGTAAAGCCGTGACTAGCTAACCATGACCACGCCCCTCCTCCCTTGTTTTCATAAGTGTCATAAGGGCCTGCGGCCCGCGAAACCTCATGAAAATCCCTCAACGTCAGGCAAGCCAGAGCTCATGACGTTAACTCCTTTGATTTCAGCACGGCTTGATTTGCGGCCCAGTGTTTTTCGACGCTGTTGCATCTAACGGAGTTACATTGCACCGGAATTGTGCAGACCCAGGCTGATCCTTGGCTCCCAGAATCGGATCGATTGTGCCCGTCCCGAGCAGGTGAATGAAATGCGTAGAAATAAAAAAAGCGGCTAAGGAGCCGCCTAGGTCCAGCTGCACATTTTCCTAAGCAAAACGGTACCACCATTGGGAGAGAGAGTGAAGGAAAAGCATTTTGTACGAGAGATGGGCTGATGCACAGTTCGGGGCGGAGCGGTCCGCCTCGGAAAGGGGACCCTAAGGGCGCTTGGGATGGACGGCTTTGGAGGGCTTGGGCTTGCGGACTTTGGCAGGGCGGATTTTGCGCATGGCGGCGTTGCCGGCGCGCTGGCAGGCCCGCCACATGTACCAGCTTGCGACGGTGCGGTAGGGGCGCCAGCGTTCGCCGAAGGCGAGGAGTTCCTTGGGCTTGGGCATGTGTTTTTTGCCGTAGGTGATGGACCAGCCTTTTTTGACGCCGAGGTCGTGGATGGGGAGGACGTCGGGGCGGCCGAGGCGGAAGATCAAGAACATTTCGACGGTCCAGGCACCGATACCGCGGACGCAGACGAGGCGCTCGACGAGTTCTTCGTCGGAGAGTCTTGCGGCTTGCTCGAGGGTAGGGACGACGCCGTCGATGGTTTTTTGCGCGAGGTCTTTCATGGCGAGGACCTTCGCGCCGGAGAGACCGGCTTTGCGGAGGACGGGCTTTCGTAGCTTTAGCATTTGCTCTGGCGAAGGAGCGCGGCCGTCAGAGCCGAGGGCCTTGATGCGGCCGAAGATGGTGGCGGCCGCTTTGCCGGAGATGGATTGGTAGGCAATGCATTCGAGGAGGATTTCGTAAGGGCTATCCGAGCCATCTGCCTCAATTCTGAATTCTTCGGTCTCTTTGATCAGCGGGGCGAGACGCGGGTCTTTTGCTGCAAGAGTGTCCATAGCGAGGCGCAGATCGAACGGCGGCAGACGAAATTCCTTGGTCACACGGGCTCCATTCTGGAAACGGGGAAATAGATTAACAGGCCTTATCCCGGAGGCAACGTTTTTTACCAGCTACGGAGACGTGGCGCTGGCTGTCTGCCGAGCGACTTGGCGGGCATGTAGGGCTTTTTTGCGGGCAAAGCGCAAGCGCAGCAGGCTGCTGGCGGCGATGAAGAACAGGCAAGATTGGACGAAGAGTTTGCCGCCGTCGGACCAATCTACAGGAGCATTTTTCAAGCCTGGATCGGTGAAATAGGCTGTGCCAGAAAAGCGCGGCTGCGAAATACATAGAGAAGTGGAAGGCCTTCCAAAGATGGCGGCCGAGACGGATGCGCAAGTAGGAAGTGACGACGGCAAATGCGAGCAGATAGAGAGCAATGGCGCCGATGGTGTTATGGAGGGGCTGAGAAGGTGATTGCACGGGGTAGACGAGGTCGCGAATGCGGAAGTGCGGATCTTTGTTAAAGAGCAAAATCACTGGATGGAGAATTGAAACAGCCAGCGCAATGTAGCCGATCCAGTTGTGAAAGCGGAAATAGTTGAATCGATGATGCGGCCAAGAGCGGTGGGGGCTGTAGCGGAAGGCCATGAGCAGTCCGAGGAACATGTTGAGGGTGATGGCGCCGACGGCGGCGAGGCCGACGTAAGCTGAGAGATCCAAGACGATGATGCTTGCCGGCAGCATGAATTAGAGATTCTCTCCTTCGCGCAAGTCCACCAATTTGACGCGAGGGTAGGTCATTTCGTTTACAAGAATGTGAATTCGGCAGCAAATTAAGGGATTGGCCGTGTGGTGCAGCCGAGCGCGGCTCAGTTCGCCTCAGAAGGCGGCTCATACAGAGGGGTGTGCTAGGATTACGGGTTTATGCAAACAGGAATTATTGGACTACCACAGGTGGGGAAGACCACGCTGTTTCGAATCTTGACGAAGGCGCATGTCGAGGGGAAGGGAGGGGCGTCGGCTACGCACGTGGGTGTGGCGAAGGTGCCGGAGCCGCGGCTGGTGGAGCTGGCGAAGCTGTATAGCCCGAAGAAGATTACCTATGCGACGGTGAATTACGTGGATTTGGGCGGGATGCAGAAGGAGCGCATGCGCGATGCGCTGGCGCAATTGCGCGAAGTGGACGTGATTGCGCACGTGATTCGCGTGTTTGACGATCCTTCGGTGCCGCATTCGGAGGGGAGCAGCGATCCTTTGCGCGATGCGACGAATCTGGATCTGGAGCTGATGCTTTCGGACCACGATCAGATTACGCGGCGGCTGGAGCGTGTGGACAAGGATTTGAAGAAGAAGCGCGATCCGCTTCTGGAGATTGAGAAGTGCGCATTGGAGAAGTGCAAAGCGCATGTGGAGGCGGAGAAGGCGCTGCGAGAGTTGGAGTTGACGCCGGAGGAAAGAAAATCGATTGGCGGATTTTTGTTTTTGTCGGCGCGTCCGGTGTTGTATGTGCTGAACCTGGGGGACGACGAAGCGGACAAGCTGGACACGGCGGTAGAGCGGCACAAATTGAGCGCGCTGCAGGGGCGGCCGAATGCGGCGGTGGTGGCGATTTGCGGGCGGCTGGAGGCGGAACTTTCCGAAATGGATGAGAAAGAGGCGGCGGAGTTGCTCGCGTCGTATGGATTGAAGGAGCCGGGGTTGAACCGGCTGATTCGTGCGACTTACGATTTGCTGGGGCTGATCCAGTTTTTCACGGCCGGGGAGCCCGAAGTGCGGGCTTGGACGATTCGAAAGGGAGCGACGGCGGTGAAGGCGGCGGGGGCGATTCATAGCGACATTGAGAAGGGATTTATTCGGGCGGAAGTGGTGCGGTGGAATGATCTGCTGGCGGCGGGGAGTTTGGCCGCGGCGCGGGAGAAGGCGCAGGTGAGGTTGGAGGGGAAAGAGTACGTTGTGCAAGAGGGGGATGTGATTTTATTTAGGCACAGCGGATGAAATAAAGAAGTAATGCGATAAAGAAGTAAGGATAAAGACTAAGAATTGACACAGAGTTTGCAGAGAACGCCGAGGGCACAGAGAAGAAAAGCAGGACACTGGCGAATGCGCTTCTAGCTCGAAGTCGTGCAGAGAGGTGGGCGGAAAAGCGGCGGCAAGCCGCCGCACTCCAAATGGGACATGATCTGGCATTTCGGACGGGTCTGGCGGCAGGGCTTGGGCTCATTGCGGCGGCGGGGAATTTGGTGGGTGGATATTTTGTTGTTCACAAGGAGTGGCCGCGGAAATTTCTGCAATATTTTCTGGCGCTGGGCGCGGGGTACATGCTGGCGGTTGCGTTCGTCGAAGTGATTCCGGAGTCGGTGCAGCTGTCAGGCGAGAGCGCGCTGCTGTATGTCTTGATTGGCTACTTCCTCGTGCACTTGTTTGAACATACGCTAGCGCCACATTTTCATTTTGGTGAGGAGACCCACTGCGAAGAGGTGAGCCATCAGCACGCGCAGGCGAGCGTGCTAGTGGGGATGACGATTCATACGTTTTTTGATGGCGTGGCGATCGCGGCGGGATTCCTGGTTTCGACGTGGCTGGGGGCAGTGATGTTTTTCGCGGTGTTTCTGCACAAGCTGCCGGAAGGATTTACGGTGGCTTCGGTAGTATTGGCGAGCGGGCAGGGGAAGCGCAACGCGATTCTGGCGGCGGGGTTATTGGGAGTGGCGACGGTGGCGGGAGTGTTGCTGACGAGTTCGTTGCAGGGGCAGTTGAGGTACGCGCTGCCGCTTTCTGGAGGGGTCACGTTGTATGTGGCAGCGACGGATTTGCTGCCGGAAGTGAACCGTGAGCCGAATTGGCGGATGGCGCTGTTGGTGTTTGTGGGAGTTGTCAGTTTGTTGATAATGCGGCATTTATTCCACGTGTAGTTTCGTCGTACTTTCGCCCTCGAGTACTCCTACCAATTGCAAGAAGTTTTTTTGCGAGTGTACCGCGCGCGGGAAGATTACATACCGAGCGCGAAGTTCACCACCTGGCTCTTCCGGATCGCGACAAACCTGGCGTTGAATTCGGTGCGGGACAACCGTTACCAGCGCATGGAAATCTCGCTGGATGCGCCGGTGACGACGGATGCCGAGGACGGCGACGAAAAGACGATGGATGTCGCCGAGAAGCACCCGAACATCGAGCAGCACTTGATCGAGGAGGCGCGGCGGAGCATGATCCGGCAGGCGATCGAAAAGTTACCGGAAAAACAGCGCGCGGCGGTGCTCCTGCACAAGTATCAAGAGCTGGACTACGGAGAGATTTCGAAGATTCTGGAATGCTCGGAGAGCGCGCTGAAATCGCTGCTCTTCCGGGCGTACGAAACGCTGCGAGTGGAATTAGCCCCGCTCGTGGCGCAGCAGGCAAGGCAGTAGAGGTTGGACCAGGAAGGGAAGGGCATCATGAGTTGTGGCCGGATGGAAAAGAAGATTATGGGATATGTGGACGGGCGCCTGAAGGAAGGCGAACGACTGGAGATGGAGAAGCATCTCTCGACCTGCGCGGTGTGCCATCTGCGCGTGAATGAATTTCGCGCGGTGAACGTGTTGCTGGACGAGGTGCCGATGATCGAGCCGTCGGCGGCGTTTGATGTGCGATTGTGGGCGCGAGTGGCAGCGGAGCCGGCCAAGCAGAGCTGGTGGGCGTGGTTCGCGCCGTCGCCGCGAGTGGCGCTTGCGGCGTCGATGCTAGTACTGGCGATGGTGTGGATTGGGTCGCAGTCCGGGTCTAATCCGCCGCAGATCGATCAAGCGGACATTCCAGTGCTGGAGAACTATGACGTGATCTCAAGCTTCGAGGCGCTGACTGAATTGTCACAAGCGGTGCCGGCTGACGATGCGAGCCAGCAGAATCAGGATATGTAAGGCGCGATGAAAAATTGGATCCAAACCGGTGGATGGCTGATGGCGCTGCTGATTAGCGCAGGGATGGCGTTGCAGTGTGCGGCGCAAGATCCGCGCGCGAAGCGGGCGCCGAGCCGTCAGGAAAATAGACCACCGAAAGAACAGAGGCAGCAGCAAAACCAACAGCGAAGGCAAGAGCAGAGGCAGGAGCGCCGGCAGTCACAGCAAGAGGCGCGCAGGGCGCAGCCAGAGCGGAGGAATGCCGAAACGCCGCGCAACCCTGCCACGGTGAATCCGCCGCAGCGATCGGGGAACTCGCGCGACGTTGGCAGCCGCCCTCCAAATCGTAGCGGGGAGACCGTCCAACGACCGAACTTCAACGAGAACCGTCCCCCGAATGCGACGGGACGTTCGCGTAACTTTACGCCGGAAGAACGCCAGAGATTCCAGAGGGATGAGAAGCGATTCAGACAGCTTCCACCGCAACAGCAGCAGGAGTTGCGCGAGAGAGCGCAAGTATGGCAAAGGATGACGCCGCAGCAGCGCGACCACGTCCGCAATGAAGTGTTGCCGAAGTGGCAGCAGATGCCGCCGGATCGCAGGCAAGCGATTCAACAGCGGCTGCGTGTGCTGCAGAATATGCCGGAGTCCGCGCGCAAGCAACGACTGAATGATCCGAACTTCACGCGGGGAATGAACGACGAAGATCGGGCGACGTTGCACGACTTGAGCCACTTGCATGTGGGCGGAGCGCCGGACCCGCCGAACGAATAAGACAGTTCTCAGTTGTAAGTTTTCAGTTTCAGAGCGACCAGAAACAGGATTGAGAATATCGGGCTGTCTTTTCTTTGCAGCACTTTCAGCACATCTAAGAATCCTACATTCAAGACACCTTGCAAGCAGGGGCGTAGCGGGGCTGCGTCTCTACGGGGCTAAATTGTCTCTGAGATTTTGACGCCACTGATTCCTTTGCGTTGACAACGGCGCGCAAGTCGCGGCAAGGTGACTTGTTCAGAGTTGCCGCATCGAATGAGTGGAGGAAGAATATTTTGATGAGTGACCGCACCGCGGTCAATCCGGCCGTATGCACGCGCTTCCGCGCCATGCAGCACCGCAATTTTCAGTTGTTCATCGCCGGACAACTCATTTCGCTTATCGGTACGTGGATGCAAACGACGGCGCAGCTCTGGCTGGTCTACAAGCTGACGGGTTCCGCGGCGCTGCTCGGGGTTTTCGGTTTTGCGAGCCAGGTGCCGATGCTGTTTCTGTCCTCGATTGGTGGGTACGTCGGCGACCACTACGACCGACGGCGCGGCGTGATTGCCACGCAAACCGTTTCGATGATTCTTGCTTTTACTCTGTCGGCGCTCAAGCTGACAGAGGTGATCAACAAGTGGGAACTGATCGGAATTGCGTTTCTCGTAGGCATCGTGAACGCGTTTGATGTGCCGATCCGGCAGGCGTTTTTTGTGCAGATGGTGGGGAAGGAAGATCTTCCGAACGCGATTGCGCTGAATTCCTCGATCTTCAACGGCGCGCGCGCCGTCGGTCCGGCAATTGCGGGGTTTGCGATCGTGCGGATAGGAGAGGGCTGGTGTTTCTTTCTGAACGGCTTGAGTTTCGCGGCGGTGATCGTGGCGCTGCTACTGATGCGAATTGAACCGAGGGAAATCAAGCCGAGCACGGATTCGCCGCTAAGAAGTTTCGTGCAGGGATTCCAATTTGCGATGAGCGATCTGCCGGTGCGATCCGCGCTCTTGCTACTCAGCGTGCTAAGCCTTTTTGGTTTGCAATATGCGGTGTTCCTGCCGATTTACGCGAATGACATCCTGAAAGGGGGGGCGCGCGCGCTGGGGTTGCTGATGAGTGCGGCGGGAGTGGGCGCCGTGCTCGGAGCGCTGCAATTTGCGGCGCGCACGCACTACCGGGGTCTTGCTCGATGGATTGCGGCGACGTCCACGACCAGCGCGGTGGGTCTGATTATTTTTTCGGAAGCGAGAGTTTTCTGGTTGTGTACCCTGTTGCTCTTTGTGGTGGGATTTGCGGCTACCTCGCAGATGGCGGCGACGAACACGCTTATTCAGAACCGCGTGCCGGATGAACTGCGCAGCCGCGTGATGGCGGTGTACGCCACGATGTTCATGGGGGTGCAGCCGATGGGTGCGCTGATCGCCGGCGGATTGGCGAAGCGGATTGGCGCGCCTTACACGCTGACGATTTTCGGATCGCTGGTACTGCTGGGAAGTCTATTCTTTATTTTCCTGGTGGTCATGAGGCTGCAGCAGAGACCGGAGGAAACTACTGTGGCACCCGCAAACGACTGAAAGACGGCTAGAGTGCACACTCCGTTGCTGGCAAGGGCGCAGCAAGCCGCGCCCCTACAAAGGCAAGTTGTTCTCGGTGGAATCCGGGCTTAGGCGGGATTGGGGCGGTAGAGCCAGGGGGGCTGGGCGAGAATTTGAGCGGATGTCGAGGTGTTCATTCCTGCGAGGATGGCATCGACTTTGTGGCGCATCGGCGAGAACGAACAGACGGGATCGGTGTTGGCGGCATTCCCCGCGAGGAGCAATGCCTGGCAGCGGCAGCCGCCAAAATCCAGCTCGCGGCGGTCGCAGGTTTTGCAAGGCTCCTGCATCCAGGCTTCGCCGCGAAATTTCTGAAACGCGGCGGATTGCTCCCAGATTTCGCGCAGACTGCGGTCCTTCACATTTTCGTAGGAGAGGCCGGGGATGACTTGCGCGGCATGGCAGGGAAGCGCATCGCCGCTCGGCGTAATCAGCATCAGCTTGCGGCCCCAGCCGCCCATGCAGGGCTTGGGATATTTTGCGTAATAATCGGGGACGACGTATTCGACGCGAATCCTGCCCTGAAGACGTTCTTGTTCGCGCTTGATGAGAGTGAGCGATTGATCCAGCTGCACGCGCGTCGGCAATAGATTTTCACGATTGGCAAGGGCCCAGCCGTAATACTGGACGTTCGCAAATTCGATGCGAGTCGCGCAGGAAGATTCCGCGAGGGCCAGCATTTCCTCGAGTTGATCGATGTTGCGGCGGTGGATGACGAAGTTGAGCGTAAGGGCGACGCGATGACGCCTGAGCCAATCGAGAACGCGGAGCTTTTGCGCGTGGGACTTTGTGCCGGAGATATCGTTGGCGGTTTCTTCGCGCGCACCCTGGAAGCTCAGTTGAATGTGGTCGAGTCCGGCTTCCACAAGCGCCGCGAGTTTTGCTTCATCCAGGGGCAGGCCGGAGGTGATGAGATTGACGTACAGGCCGGGGGAGCGCGCGGCGCGGACGAGTTCCACGATGTCGGGGCGCGCGAGAGGTTCGCCGCCAGTGAAATCGGCTTGGAGGACACCGGCTTCGGCGGCTTCCTTGAAGACGCGAGACCAGACCTCGGTAGTGAGTTCTTTCGTGCGAGACTGCAATTCCAGCGGGTTCGAGCAATAGACGCAATGCAGCGGGCAACGGTGGGTGAGTTCAGCGATGAGCGCCAGCGGATTGGGCATGGTGGATGTCATATTCAGAAAAAATGGGCCCGAAGCCGGAGCCGCTACCGCGCAAAGTCGAGAGCGCGCTCTTTTTGCAGAAGAGTGAGATAGCCAAGGATGTCCTGCTCGACCTTGTGCGGCTCGGCTTTGAAATAGATCTTCTGCAAATCCACGATGATTTGCTGGACGGTGTGTTGGCCGTCACAGCGCTCGACAATTTCGAGACTAGGGCCGTTCAGGCGCAGGGCGCGCTCCGGCATGAGCAGCGTACGCGGCTGCTGAGTTTTTTCGTTCAAGCGGCAGCCGGGAGCTAGGCGCGGAAAGCTGTTAAGTTCAGGCGTCATCCTAGATCTTTCACGATTCCTTTGCGGGCTGGAAAGCGCCCGGAGGCGGCCATCCAGGATTGACGTAAGCAAAATAGAGGGCGTCGAGCTGGGCCCAGAGGATGTCGCACTTGGCGCGCAACGCGGCGAGGGCCAAATCCTGTTCCGCGCGGGTGCGCGCGTGTTTCACGACCCACGCCAGGGCGAACTCCGAGTCCGCCGGAGCCTGAGTGAGACGGCCGGTGAAATAGTCCAGGCCGGCGGAGAGCCAGGGATAGTGCTGGCACATGCGGTCCATGCGGAGAGCGATGAGTTTGCGCGAGAAGAGTTCGGTCAGGGAAGAGGCAACGGCTTCGAGGTGCGAGCGCGTGGATACGAAATCGACGTAGGCTTGGACTGCAAAACGCGTGGCGGGAAGAATGCCGTCACCGCGTAGCGCGTGCTCGCGCGGCAAGCCCGTGGCTTCCACGAGACGCAGCCACTTTTCAATGCCGCCCGGCTTGGCGCCGTCGCCATCGTGATCGAAGATGCGCTTGCGCCAGGCGAGACGAAACGCTGGATCGTCGCTACGCGCGAGAATGGCCGCGTCTTTGATGGGGATGCGGCTCTGGTAGTAGTAGCGATTGAGAACCCAGGCTTGAAGCTGGCCGCGCGTGAGCCGGCCTTCGTGCATGAGCAAGTGAAACGGATGCTGGTGATGGTAGCGCTCTTCTCCGATGGCATGAAAGCCAGCGACGAACTGGGCTTCGGAGAACAACGGCTTTTCGACCTCGTGGTTCACGGATGGGGTCACAGGTTGAACTCCATCCCATCATAGGCGATTTCCCAACCGGCATCACGCACGGCGCGATGCTCTGGACTCTCTTCGTTTAACACCGGGTTCGTATTGTTTATGTGGATGATGACGCGCTTGGTTTTTCCGAGACGGAACGTCCGCTTCAGCATGCCGCGCTCGCCCGAGAGCGGAAGATGTCCCATATCGCGTGCCGTTCTGCGGCTGCGCTTGGCTTGGATCAGCTCATCATCTGTCCAGAAGGTGCCGTCGAGAAGAGCCAGGTCACTTTCATCAACGGAGCGTTGCCAGTCTTCTCCGAGTCCGGGGATGCTGGGGGCGTAGAAAAATCTCTTTTCTTTGTGGACGAGTTGAAGACCGATGACCGCGTCTTCCGGCGGAAAGCTGCCTTTCAGTGAATCACTCAGGTAGTCCGGGAAACCACCGAGAAGAGGCACGGCTTTGCAGAAGAAGCCGTCCTTTGCGCTGGGGGAAGATGGCGCAACGAGAGCAAAGAGGCGATCGAGGGACAGCGTGTCCCACCGCACGGGCGGGTTCGAGCGCGCCAGGACGCGGAACAGGCTGTTTTCTTCCGTGAGGATACGTCGCACCGATAGAGTCGAATAGATGTGCATCGGGTGAAACTCGCGGAGGTGAAGCAAGCCCATGACGCAATCCACGTCGGCACTGGTGAGGAGGATGGTGGAGATGGGCGAGCCAAGCGAGGAGGATGCGACTGACAACTCGGGAGTCGCAAGGATTTGCTGGCGGAGATCGGGAGAGGCGTTCAGAAGAAACCAGTTTGACGGGCCGGAAGAGACGGCAACCTGAGCCTGCGTGCGCGGACGAGCTTTCAAGCTGCCGCCTCGAAGGCCGCTACAGTTGGAACACGAACAATTCCATTGGGGAAAGCCGCCTCCGGCTGCGGAGCCGAGGACTCTAATGCGCATTCGGCATTCCGGCGACCCCGAACCGGCCGGGGCCGACCCTTAGACTAGAGCTCGGCGTTGGCGTACGAGCTGACTTCGCAATTGAGGTCGATTTCTTCGTGTTGAGGCGTAACCCATTCCATGGTCGAGGCTCCTTTTGGAGTCAAATGCCCGAGAACATAAAAAGCATAACATGAAATTAGATTGAAGGAAATGGGGGATTTGGCGATGACGAATGCATACCGGAACGAATTGGAGGCCCGAGCCTAGTAAGACTTCTCCTCCGAAGTGATGGGCAACGATCGGAAAGTTCCAGTCCCAGGGATGCCAAAACCCCACCACCAACAATTGTTGTAGCCGGGAATAGAAACCACAACAAGTCGTGGCATAAATCATGCCGTTACCCTTCGCTTGATTTTCGAAACTATTTTTACAAGGACGTGTGTTTCCTCTTGACATGTGTGGAAAGCAGCCTATCATGTGGACAAAAGTGGTATGAAGTGGGTGACAGTAGAAGACAGTAGCGGCATTGGGGCAAAATAGACAGATTCCCAGATCTGCGGTGAGAGTTGGCATTTTGGCCATTCTAGACCACATATTTGTGTGTGATCCCGGCAAAACCGGGGTCGCGCTGAACGGGGCGCATGAAGCTACGGGGCAACTGTCCGGCGAAGGTGGACGAGAAGGGGCGGTTGAAGATACCCGCCGTGTTTCTGGACGCCCTGAAAGAGTACGGAAATCAATTTTACATCACCAGCACTACGGGCGAAACGGCGCGCATTTATCCGATGAAGGTTTGGTCCGGCATTGAGGACAAGCTGGCGGGGGTATCGAGCCAGAACCGCGCGAAGAGAAAGTTCTTGATGAGAACAAGTTACTACGGCCAGACGGTGGAGTTGGACGGGCAGGGCAGAGTGCTGGTGCCCGCAGTGCTGCGCGAATCGGCGCAAATGAAGGGCGAGGTGGACGTGTTCGGCAACCTTGATTATCTCGAGGTCATGAACCACACCCGCGTGCTCGACGACCTGAAGAATTCGCCGTACACGGAAGAAGACGATAAGGCGTTGGAAAATTTGGGAATTTAGGGTTTTGCAAAATTGCTTGCGCCGCACACGCCGGTGCTGTTGAAAGAGGTGCTCGAATGGCTGCGCATAAGGCCGGACGGAACGTACATCGACGCCACGCTGGGAGCGGGCGGGCATTCGGAAGCAATCGCGGAGAAATTGACCTCTGGGCGGTTGATCAGCCTGGACCGGGACGCACAGGCGCTGGAGCGGGCGCGGCAGCGGCTCAAGATCTTTGGCTCGAAAGTGACGGTGGTACACGCGCCGTTCTCGAGGATTGCGGAGGTCGCGCAAGAGTTGGGGATTCCCGGGGTGGACGGGGTCTTGGCCGACTTGGGAGTTTCGAGCATGCAGCTTGACCAAGGCGAGCGGGGATTTTCGTTCCGCGAGGCGGCGGCCTTAGACATGAGAATGGACACGGCCAACGACGAGTTGACGGCAGACGAGATTGTGAATCGGTGGTCGGAGAAGGAAATTGCCGACCTGCTCTACCGGGAAGCGGATGAGCACGATTCCAGAAGGATCGCCAAGGCGATCGTACGCGCGCGACCCCTACGGGATACCGCGCACTTGGCAACGACTGTGGCAGGGGTCCGAAAGCAATGGGGAAGGCAGAGACTGCATCCCGCAACAAAAACGTTTCTGGCGCTGCGGATAGCGGTGAATCGAGAGATGGAGGAACTCGGGCAGTTTCTTTCTCGGACCCCCGCCACATTGAATTCAGGAGGCCGCTGGGTGGTGTT
>WNGC01001861.1_pt1 | contig 12923 bp, 11 predicted proteins | sample 5400051 | NCBI WGS metagenome assembly WNGC01 (sample SAMN13153368, study PRJNA577476) | soil metagenome | isolation source: 20 cm soil or saprolite under grassland replicate 2 | place: USA:California | collected 2016-06-15 | reverse complement strand
CCGCGAGGCCCTGAAGCCCGGCGGTCGCGTCGTCTTTGTCGAATACCGCAAGGAGGATCCCGATGTGCCCATTAAATTGGTGCACAAGATGTCCGTGGAGCAGGTCAAAAGAGAGATGAAAGCTGTCGGGCTTGCACACATGCAGACGTTGGAGACACTGCCATTGCAGCACATCCTGGTTTTCGAAAAACCTGTGGCTGGCGAATTGTTATTTCTCCAGCCACAGGGCATGTAGCGTTGTTATATCCTTTCGCCGGGTTAGCGCGGGTTGTACTGGTGGTCGCTGATTTTAAAGGCATTCGCGACGGATAGCATTTTGGGTAGGGATAGGTGGCACATCCGTATAACTTCGTCGTTCCGGCGAATGGAAGACTGAACGCCGTCAAATCCGAGAGTTTCCGCCCATCCGCTTGAGACATTGACGGAAGACGCTTTAGAGGCTTGTCCCCTTCCCATCGACCACGTTCGCAACGTAGCGTCCCTCGCTCAGGCCGCACTGCTCAAGAAGTTCGGCAAGAGCAACGTTTGCGACTTCTTCGCGGAACTCGACTTTCGGCACTGGAGCCGATTTCGTAGATAATCGCCCAATTGTTGGTACGGAGTTGGGACAACGGTTGGGACAATCGAAGGGGTTCCACTCGTGACCGGAGCGCGCTTAAACGACGCCAAAGAAACGACTTAGTGGGATTTGAGCTTTTTCTTCGTAGCCAGACGCTCTATCCAACTGAGCTACGGGCGCGTTCCGCAAGTCCCTCTACTATACCGAGATGCGACGCTAAGCTGCAACTATGCTCTCCTGATTTTGTAGCACACGTAGCGTAATTAAAGCCCGGCTCCGAAATGTCCGCCATGGGAATCTCGAAGCGAGTCCCACCTTCTCCGCCCATCCTGCAGTCTATTGTACAGCAAATGTTCAGCAATATTTCCCCCATCCAAACCTACAGGGAAACGCCTCGGGGAGCGCTAGGCGGCTAAAAGAGCAGGGTCACTATTCTGTCGCTATGAGCTGGTCGACGACAAGATTCGGACTAGATGGACTAGCAAAAAAAGTTGCAGCCAAGCCGCAGGCGGCAGCAAACGATAGCCACACTCCCGGAATGGCGCGATTCCCGGAAACATGAATCAAATAGGTGCTAAGCGCCGGCGTGAAGCCTCCGAAAATTGCTGTCGCCAAACTGTAGGCCAAAGCGAATCCCGAGGTTCTTACTTCGATAGGCATGATTTCCGCAAGAAATACCACCATGGCGCCGTTGTAGCTGCCATAGATAAATGAGAACCAAAGCTCAACTGCCAATAATCTTCCAAAAGAAGGCTCGTGCACCAGCCAAAGCATCGCAGGATAAGCGGTGATCAACATCAGAACTGTACAGCCGAACAGAAGTGGACGACGCCCAATACGGTCGGAAAGAGCACCCATGATCGGCAGCCAGAAAAGGTTGGAAGCACCTACAAAGAGGGTCACGATCAGGCTGTCCATGCTCGTCAAATGGAGTTCAGAACTTCCGAACGTCGGCGTGTAAGCTGTGATCATGTAGAAGGAAACCGTAGTCATTGTGACCATGAAGGTTCCAACCAGAACAATGCGCCAGTTTTGCGCCAAGGAACGCAGAATTTCCGAGCTGGTTGGATGATGTTTACGAGCAGCAAATTCATCGGTTTCCGCCAAGGATTTCCTCAGTCGAAAGAGAAAAGGAACTATAGCGCAGCCTAAGAGCAGCGGAACACGCCAGCCCCACTCCTTCATTTTTTCCGGCGGGAGCCAGGAATTGAGCGCTACGCCGATGGAGGCTGCAAACATCACCGCGACTTGCTGGCTGCCGGATTGCCAACTCACGTAAAAGCCCTTGTGGCCGGGAGTGGCGATTTCAGACAGATAGACAGAAACGCCGCCAAGTTCCATGCCGGCCGAGAAACCCTGTAGCAATCTTCCGACAACGACCAGCAGCGGAGCCAAGAGGCCGATCGTAGCGTACCTTGGCGTGCAGGCGATCGTGAAAATTCCGACTGACATCAGAGAGAGAGTTAGCAGTAATCCCGCGCGCCGGCCGTGTTTGTCTGTGTATGCGCCCAAGACCAGAGCGCCTACCGGGCGCATGAGAAAGCCAGCGCCAAATGTCATCAAAGACAGCATCAGCGAGGCAAAGGGATTTCCGTTTGGAAAGAACGCTCGTCCGATAGCGGCAGCGTAATAGCCAAAGACCATGAAGTCGTACATCTCGAGAAAATTTCCACTCGAGACGCGGATCACGGACCAAATTTTTGAATTCCGTTCCATTCGCGCAATCATAGGCCCCTATTTTCGTCAGAACTCGGCGTCGACATTGGAGCAAGGCAAATTCAATTCGTGCCCCCGGCCAAGCTACACTTCGTCCTAGTCGGCTGGTTCGAAGAGTTTCGCTAGTGCCGGATTTTTCTGTTTGAGCTCATCGCGAATCTGCCCGAATTCTTCTGGCCCCCGGCTTCTTTGCCTTTCTCGTAGTCGTGCATCACCAACTCAACTTCAAATTCTAAATCTGACTGAAATTCAGGACTCTTTCTGCTTCCACAATTCCTAATCCTCCGCCTCAAATGTCCAGACCTGCGCAGGCTCGTTGCCCTTCGCCGGCACACCCACGTAAAACCGGTCGCGCTTGGCAAAGTAGTATCCAGTTCGAATGCCAATTCCAGACGCCACGTTGGTGATCAACTCGTAATGATCCGGGTCTTGCTGTTGGATCACGCTGATGATTCCTTCGCCGCCGATGACGTAGAGACGTTTCCGGGAAGCATCAAAGAAAACATCGTCGCATTCACCCGCCGCCCGCAATCTCGCAACTTCCTTCCCCGTCTGTGTGTCCAGAACCACCAGCATTGGTACTTTCCGGGTGACCGTAAACAGCCGATGGTCTTCTTCATTCAATGCCATCGCGTAATTTCCTCTTAGACCTTTCAGGGGCCACTTCGTTACCGCGCCCGTCTTACGATCAATCGATTCCACCACATTCCCTGCGTCCGGCACGTTGGCGAAAATGTGCTCTCCGGCAGCTTCCACCTGGAACGACTCGGGATGCCCTTCCGTCTTGTACACTGTGCCTACCCGCTCGTCTGTGGCCGGGTCGACCATTGCGATTCCGCCGTCCTCTTCGCCAAAGCCCACGAAAATCCTTTTGGAAGCTGCATCGTAGCGAACGTTGTCAGGGTCTGTCCCAAAATCAATCGTTTTCTTAAGAGTGTACGTGGCGCCGTCGTAGACTCTCATTTTGCCGTCTTCCGCGTTCGCGACGTAAAGCTTGTCGAAGCCGGGAACGTACAGCGGCCCTTGCGGTTGGCTAAGTCCTTTAATGCTTCGAATCACCTTGCCAGCAAAAACGTCGATGACCTCCACGGTGTTGTTCCCTAAAGCAGATACGAACAAACGCTTGCGCTTCACGTCCGCGGTAAAGTGATCGAGGCGGCCTGCTACATTCGGAACTGGAATTTGTTCTTCGAGTTGCAGCGGGAGAATGTCACGGCTTGTCAATTGCGCTCTAGTCGTCATGGTGCCGCGGAATGCCAAAACGCTAGAAACGGCGAATGCGGCTACACTCACAGCAAAAAGTTTCTTCATGGTTTTTCCTCGAGTTAATCTGGCCTGATCTTCCATCCCCGAATCTGTGTTCGAATCTCACGGCCGGTCTATGGTTGCGGCTCGAATACAAGAACGGCCGCAAGATCGTTGTCGTAAGTGGGAGCCGCAACGTAATAGCGATTGAGTTCCGGCGACCAGAACGACGTTCCGGCCCCTGGCTTCGTGGGAATCTTGCTCGCAATCCCATAGCTGTTTGCGCCCTTCTGCTGATACGCGTACACGTATCCGGCATCGAATCCTCTGCCTCCCGAAATGTAAATCCGCTTGCGCGTCGTATCGAAATAGACGCCGTCCATACCGTCAACGGTGGGCAGATTGGCCACTTCCGCCCCAGTCTTTGTGTCCATTGCAATCATCTGCGGGGGCGTGCGTGTGCCCAAGAACAATCGCTGCGTGGATTCATCGTACGCGGCGTCTCCGGGCCGCTCGCTGCTGACCGGCCACGTCGTTGTAACTTCTCGCGTTTTCGTATCGATCACTTGGATCTTGTTGGCAACGGGAACCAGCACAAATAATCTCTTCCCCGGTTTGTCCAGCAATATCTCGGCTGGATGAGCGGCAACTCGAATGTCGTAAAGTTTCTTGTCTTTCCGGGCATCAATAATTCCGACTTCGCCGTAGTTCTTACCGCCGTATCCCACATAAAGAAGTTTTTTGCGCGCATCGTAGGTGACGCGGTTCGCACCGAGGCCAAGCTTGATGGAATCGAGTAGTTCGAGCGTGTCACCTCGAAAAACGCGGAGCATTCCGTCGTCTCCGCTGGCGACAAACACCTTGTTTAGAGACGGGACGTAGGCGATCCCTTGCGGCTTTTGCAAGCCTGGGATACTCCGCGTCCATTTGCCGGCCTGCAGGTCAACGACTTCCACTGACCCATTTTCGAGTCCGGAAACAAAAAGGCGTTTGCCTTTTACGTCCACGTCCATGTGGTCGATGCGGCCTTTTAGGTTCGGCAACGGAATCGTCTGAACGAGTTTCAGCGCTTCTTTGTATTGCGCGTTCATTGTTACGGCGGCCAAAAGCAGAGCTCCTGCTGCCGCCGCACTCACAAGAAAAGTTTCTCTCATCGCTGTAGCCTCACATTCGCAAACGCGTCCTCCACATCAAGTCTTCTTGCGAAAAGGATCCGCCACCGATGGTCACGGATAAACGCACCATGAATCTGAGCCACGATTTCTTCTTTTTTCTGGCCACACGCAACGGAAACTTCGACGTACCGGAACTTTCTATCGGCAATCCTCTCTCCGAGGAACTCTGTTCGATGTTCCTGCCCGCATCTGCAAGCGAGAATAAGAGCCTGGAACAAACGGTTATCAACACCGCAAGATCCAGAGTGTGGCGCTAGCCCCGGTGCACCGCGATGGACGGAGTAATCGTCGAAGAGCGAGCCCCGCCCATGCTCCCGACGGCATTCATGAGCGCGGAAAGCGAGGCGGAGGAGCGCCGGTTGGCCGACTTCCCTCCGCCTGCGGCATGTCCGTTCGTTTACCAAACCAGCTTCAACCCGAGCTGAATCTGGCGTGATGAGGTAGACGTGGAACCAATCACACCTGCGTTTCCCGATACACTCCCGTTCGGATTGAAAATCGAGTTGTTCGAATCATTTAAGAAGTTGGGCGCTGCAAGATTCGGATGATTCAGGATGTTGAAGAACTCCGCGCGGAATTGCACATTGAAAGTCTCAGAGATTTTCGGGACGTGCGTGTTCTTGAATACCGAGAAATCAACTGTAGTGAGTCTCGGCCCATACAAACTGTTGCGTCCCGCGTTACCCACGAGATTCTGGCAGTACTGTGTACCTGTGGGGGCTGCGGGCGCACCGGGAAAGGAATTGGGCGCGCATCCTACGAACGAAGTCGGCTCAGTTGGCAGCGTGAAACAGTTTAGGTTGAGGTAGTGAACGCCTCCGTGGATGGGATCGCATCCCTTGGTGATATTTGGGAAGTCCATGGAAAAGTCTCCGTTAAACCCGGTGCCAAGCGGATCGCCCCCTGCTCCCAGTGTTGCCGTAAACGGTGAGCCCGTCGTCGCAGTCAAGATGGTTCCGATCTCCCATCCGCCCGCTACGTAGGACGCAAGCCCCGACTTGGGACCTGGAACATTCCAGATGAAGGTTCCGACCAATGTTTGCCGTATGTCAAAGTCGCATGCACCGACCCTGTACGACTTCACGAATAGAAGAGGTACCGCGATCGAATTCACGTAAGTATCGCCTGTAACGGGAGCGGAACTTGTGTCTTTGCATTTGCCATAGGTGTAGGAAAGCTGGCCTTGAACTCCGTGGCTCATGCTTTTCTTGAGTTGAGCTTGAGCGCCTTCGTACGAGGATGCGCCGTCAAAGATGACTGGGCGAATGCCAGCCCCGCCTGTGCCCCCCGCCCAGTTTGGATCGATCGCTGTCCCGTTTATTGGGAAGAGAATTCCCGCGGAGCTTACCGAAGGCTGAACCAGGTTGATGTCATCGGCCGCGACAGACAAATGTACCGAGCGCGAGCCGACGTATCCGACGATGGCTGTCCAAGTCGGAGCGATCTCCCGCTGGATGTTAAGGTTCCAGTTCAGCACATCGGCACGCTTGGGATCTTGCTGGACATAACGATTTCTGACCCCGTTCGGGGCAAATCCGACGTTGTTGTCAATGCCGTTGCCCAGAGTGACTCCTAAGCAGGGGTCGGCGGCGCAGTTGCCTTTTGCGGCAGTGGACGATGCACCCGGCTTATCTTGGCCGATGATCTGGAATGGAGAGGTTGCTGCGGTATTCAGGCCAAACTCGTAAGGAAGCGGCAGCACGTCGAAGATCCCGAAACCACCTCGTACGGCCGTCTTTCCATTCTTGAAGGGGTCCCACGAAAAGCCGATTCGTGGTTCAAAGTTCTTGGTCGTTGGGTTGTTCGCGATAAAGCTGTTGACGGGAACCGGTCCGCACGCCGTTGGGCTGGCTGAACAATTCGCCAGAGTTGTGATTTCCTGAATCCGGTTGTTGGCATCTTTAGGCAGCGTCGTGATTTCATAACGCAGGCCCAAGTTGACGGTTAGATTCGGACGCAGTCGCCAATCATCCTGAACGTACCCGGCAAAGAGGCTCTGCCGAATCGCGACCTCAAGACTGTGTCCCGGAGCAAGTGCATTGAGCTTGGTGGGTGTGTTGGTCAGCAGCGCTGTGAGGCTGCCATAATTGTTCAATCGGCCATTTGGACTTAATTGCTCTAGAACGTTGTACAGCATTCGTTCAAAAGCAAATCCGAATTTTATCGTGTGCCTCCCCCGATTCAAGAAAGCGTCGTCGTAGACTTGGCCGGACGTCCAGCGATGCAGAAAACGATTAAGTCCTCCCAAGCCGATCGCGGTTGTGAGGCCGGCCCCCCCAATTTGCGGTGGAGCCTTCGCGCCTGGGGCCACGGCGAGAGCGGTGTTTGTTGCGACTGAGTCACCGGAAACCGGCAAGTTAATATCCCCTCGCACGCGGCTAATACCCAGCCGAATCGTATTGGCTAACTGCGGACTGAAAATATGGGTCTCCTCGGCGCTGCCCATCTGCCTCCTCGAGAAGACGCTATGCCTGGCATTGAGTAGCGGGTCCGGCTGGGTAAGCGGACCGGAATCAAAGAAGTAACTGCCTGACAGATTGTCCTTTTCGGATATTTTCTGGTCGATCCTTCCCGTGACGTAGTTTTCCTTTGAGACACCGGGCAGTGAAACATTCAGACTCACGATGTCCAAATTGGTCGCAGTTTGACATGCGGATCCCGCTGGACACGGCCAGAGAGCCAGATACGGCACGACCTTTGGGTCCACTGCAACGGATGTCAGTGATGCGCAGGGGTTGCCACTGGACGAGACGCACAGCATGCCGTTGCGTGCCTCTTGCGTCGGCACAAGGATGGACCTGGACAGAGGCTGGTTCTGACGAACTCCCTCATACGTTCCATACACAAATGTTTTGTCCTTGACGAGAGCCTTTCCCCCGGACCCTCCGAACTGAACGCGCCGGAAAGAAGGAATGGGTCCTGCAGGATCAAAGAAATTCTTGGCATCAAAAATCTTGTCTCGGTCAAAGAAGAACGCCGTGCCGTGGAAATCATTGACACCGCTCTTGGTAATGGCGTTGATGACCGCACCAGACGTATGCCCATACTCCGCAGTGTAGTTACTGGTGAGGACGGAAAACTCCTGGACCCCGTCCACTCCCAAGTTCAGTCCGGTCGCGCCGCCTGGGGCTCCATTCGAATAATCGTTGATGCTAATACCGTTCACACGGTAACTGTTTTCGTTGGCGCGGTGACCGGCATCGCTCAACTGATTTCCAAAGCCGCGGTTCCCTTTGTTCGCGCTGAATCCTGTCCCCGCCTGGTTGGGGATACTCGTGACTCCCGGCTCCAGAGCCGCCAGTGACGTCCAGTCGCGCCCGTTCAGCGGCAACTCTCGAACAGTGTTGGAATCGACCGTGGCACTTATGGTGGAGGAGGACGTCTGCACTTCTGGCGGCGCGGCGCTTACCACGACGGTTTGATTGAGCTGGCCCACTTTTAGGCTCAAATTCAGAGCCTGCTGCGCGCCAACCGTGAGGCCGATTTCTTTTTGGACTAGGGTCTGAAATCCTTGCGCCGTCACGCGCACTTCATACGTTCCCGGGAGCAAGTTGGGCGCGGAGTAGAAGCCGTCTCCATTTGTGCTGACTTCTCGCACGACCCCGGTACCGAGGTTTTTGATGCTCACGGTGGCGCCCGGCACAGCGCCCCCTTTTTCGTCCGTAATCAGGCCCGACAGCGCCGCTCCCACCGCCTGGGCATGTGCCGTACCAGCAAGTCCGCCAATTGCGACCAAGAGCGCCAGCACGACCGCGCCGATTCTCAGTGCCAAGCCTTGCTGTCTTCCAGTGATGCTCATTTCATCCTCCTCATTTGCCAGACACAGGATTCCGAACACGAACAAATTCCTTCGTGGCAGGCACCACTTGCTCAGACCCTCGACTGTCCGTTCAAGCCCCTGATTGCCATTACGCGGACGTTCCCAGTATGAGCCGCACTCTGCTTCGCTCGTCCCAAGCAATGCAAGTCTTATTGCGTCACATCGAAAACATTTATTTGTCACAAGCTGCCCTACACAAAACAAACCACTTAAAACCCTTGGTAACAAATTCGCCCCTTTGCCTCCAATGGTCCTCGCGTTATACTGCCCCCGATCTCCACAATCGACGCCATGAAAAACTCGACGCTCTCGACGAATTCTCTACGTTTCGGCAGATATGAGCTCGACCTCCGCTCTGGCGATCTGCGCAAACATGGCATACGTATCAAGCTACAGGACCAGCCTTCTCAGATCTTGTCTATCCTTTTGGAGCACCATGGGGAGATGGTCTCTCGTGAGGAATTGCAACGGCGCCTCTGGCCCAGCGACACCTTCGTCGACTTTGATCACAGCCTGAATACCGCGATCATGAGGCTGCGCGAGGCTCTGGGCGATTCGTCGGACAACCCTCGGTTCATTGAGACGATCCCTCGTCGAGGATATCGTTTTATCGCTCCCGTAGAAGAGGTCACTTCTACGTCTTCCGCGTCCATGGATTCTGCCGAGGGGCCGATCAGTGACGCGTCCGCAGGTCCGTTGCTCTCTAAGAGCGACAGGCTAAAAGGTGTTTCGGTCGATAAGACGAAACGCAGTCCGCGGCTTGTGCTGCGGCGCTTGGCATTCGTCCTCATTACCGTAGCCGTAATCGCCGGCGTCTCTTCGCAAGTCGCTGTTCATTACGCCCGGAGCATTGATGTGACCAAGCCGAAATCGGATCGGAGCACTTCTCTTGTGGTGCTTCCACTGGAGAACCTTTCCGGCGACAAGGACCAGGATTATTTTGCAGATGGGATGACGGATGATCTAATCGCCAACCTCGCGAAGATCCGCTCGCTTCGCGTGATTTCCCGGTCCACGGCAATGGCGTACAAGGGCACGCGGAAGCCACTTTTGCAAATAGCGCGTGAGTTGAACGTGGATGCTGTCGTAGAAGGAACGGTGTTGAAAGCGGGGCCGCGCGTGCGCATAACGGCCGAACTGGTGCAGGTTTCGACGGACCAGCATTTGTGGGCCGAGACGTATGAAACGCAACTGCGGGATATTCTCTCGCTGCAGAATCAAGTCTCATCCGCCATCGTAGATGAAATTCGGATAAATCTTTCCTCGCAAGATAAAGAGCGGCTCTCGAAGAAGACGACTCTGGTGCCGGAGGCTTACGACGACTACTTAAAAGGCCGCTATTACTGGAACAAACGATCGGGAGAAGGATTCGAGAGAGCAATAGGGTACTTCGAAGACGCGACGCGCAAAGACCCGCAATACGCACTGGCATACGCGGGACTCGCCGATTGTTATGGCATTATTGGCGCAACGATGTTTGGGAATGCTCCGGCTGCACGAGCAGGGCCGAAAGCAAAGGCAGCGGCGCTTCGTGCCCTGGAACTGGACCCCACGCTGGCCGAGGCGGAAACTTCTCTCGCGACAGCGGAGTTCAACTACGATTGGGACTGGCAAACCGCGTCAAAGGGATTTCAGAAAGCTATAAGGCTGAACCCGAGCTATGCAACTGCGTATCAACGCTACTCGCTCTACTTGATTGCGATGGGCCGCATTGACGAAAGCTTTGAGCAAATTAACAAGGCGCGCGAACTTGACCCACTTTCGATCAGTATCAATACCAGCTATGGATGGCGGCTCTACCTTGCGAGGCAGTACGACCGCGCTATCGAGCAGCTTCGAACCACACTCGAGATGGATCCGGGCTACGAATGGGCGCACCTGATTCTCGGGCAAGCTTACGAGCAAAAAGGCCAGCTTGATTTGGCAATCTCCGAACTACGCAAAGCTTCCGATCTTTCCCACCAAAGCCCTCTGATGGTCTCGGCGCTGGCGCACGCCCATGCGCTCTCTGGCAACCAAGCAAAGGCGCAAGAGTTGCTGACGCTGCTTTTCGCAGAATCCCGAAAACAGTATGTTTCGCCGTTTTATATCGGCGTGGTTTACGCCGGGCTTGCCAAGAACGACGCAGCCATGGACTGGCTTGAAAAAGCATACGGGGATCGTTCGAATGGGCTCGTGTTTCTGCGCGTTGAGCCGGAGTTGGATTCGTTGCGCACAAGTCCCCGATTTATCGCCCTTCAACGCGGGCTAAACTTTCCAAACTAGATTGTAGCGCATCGAAGTCTTGCGCTTTCAGCGCTCCCCTACTGCGAGTTTGTTTTGCCAGCCTAGGTTTTTAGGCCCTTGAGCACGTCCTTGACGCGGAGACCAGTCACAAGCAACTTCGACTCTTCGCGTTTCATCAAGGCGAGGGTGTTCTGGCGCAAACGTCGGCGTCTCGCGTGTTCCCGGTGGATATCCCCGAGCCCACTGAGTGGACAGGTCCATTCTGAGCTTACAACGCAGCCCGGGCATTTAGATTCGGCAACACTCAAAACGCCTGAGACTTCTTTGCGCCCTTGCCTCAGTGTATTGGCTGTGGCGTTCTGGCCACCAGTTCCTTCTGCGCGGGCAGCTGCGACGAGTCCCAACCTCCGCCCAGTGACTCGATCAATTGAACGCTAGGAAGCCTGCCACGCCGGTACACTTACGATGCCGGTCGAAATGGGACTTCGGCTTTTACTGTGGTTCACGCCCGGGCTCGCTGTGCACAGCAGAATCAGATCGCACACCAGATATGCATCGACAAGGGTCTGATGGGCTCCATAAGATCACATGCGAGGCTGTCACGATTTGGCGTATCTCGATGCAACATGCCTAAGCCTGGATCAAGTCCAAGTTCGGCTGCAGCTAGATGGGCCTCGGCTTCCAGAACGGAATAAAGATAATTCAGAACCGCATTGGGCGGATTCACAGCAAGACGAGGAGAGCCTGTTAATGCAGAAACGCGGGCACCGAAAATTTGCCAGTGTTCCGGCACCCGAGAAAGGTCAGCTCGCGGATATTGGATTGTTAAGGTTGACCACGCGGACCAGTAGGCGAGAGCGGCCTTTGCTTCAATTGAAAGCGGCTCTGAGAACACACAAGAAACATAGGACATTTTGTATCGCAAATCGTAGCGCACTTAGTGAGAGGGTTGCACAGGGGAACTTGAGCCAATTCAACAGCTTAGATTTGGCACTGCCATGGTTCGTAGCCAGACGCTCTATCCAACTGAGCTACGGGCGCAGCAAAACACTTCACTGCCAATAGTTTACGGCAGGTTCTTCTTCGATTTCAACCTCGAGTTTTGGCTGATTCCGAGCACTTGTGAGAATTAGCCGGTGCGTTATCTATCTCATGCGAAATAATTGAAGTAAGTTAATTTCACGCGTGAGCGTCTGGCGATTTACCAGACTTTCAATCGCGGGGAGCAACCGGGCCAAGGCGATGAAGTGGTATGAAAAGAACGACCAGATCTATCCAAGCTGCAAGTAAAACGAGCGTGCGTCTTGCCTCGCGTACCGGACGGGCAAATACACGCGCGTAGCAGGATGCGTAATCGCTCGGCAACGTCCGGGAACAACGAAGGGCTTCGTCTTTTTGAGTCTGCAAGATGAAACAGGAATTTCAAACGTGATTGTGAATCCTGACCTTTACGAGAAAAACCGCGTGGTGATCAACCGTGAGAAATTCCTTCGGGTTGAAGGGGTCCTTCAGAATCAGGACCACACTATATCCATTAAAGGCTTCCCGAGTGCGACCGATCTCCATCACCACGGCGGAGACGCAATCCCACGATTTTCAGTAGCTCAGTTTCGCTTCTAATCGACGAGAGCATGATGAGCGGATACCGGGGTTCTGCTTCATTGCTTGCAATCGGAACCCACTTGAATTCGTGGGATGCGGAGTAGCAGGTGAATGGGGGAATCAGTATACCATTTGTGGTTATGAGAATTCCGAGAGCAAGACTTCCGCGTCCAACTAGGAGGACGTGTTCTCATAGTGGACCTGACTGCCGAGGCCGATACAGAGGGAGCGCTTGATTTACGGAAGTTCCCAACGGACGACACATCTGTGTGAATTTCACAATCAAGCCGTTCAGCAAATTCGTAGGCTGCTGGCCTTGCGGAAGGGTGAAGTTGGTTTGAGAGCAAAGCTCGACGAACGGCAGAGAATACTGTGCTTCGAGGAAATGCGGAAATGGAGGTTCGCACGAGGGTTCCCCCAAGCGATGCATGACAAATGCGAGGCAATTGCTGCAAGTCTGGGGTCCGCGCCGTTGTCCTGGCAACGGCACAGATCGAAACAGCTCCCTCAAGCGTGGACAAGTTGATTGACTCGCTTGACGTGAATCTGCTTTTCGCGTTTGCGAGTTTGGGCGATATCG
>WNGC01001860.1_pt1 | contig 12924 bp, 11 predicted proteins | sample 5400051 | NCBI WGS metagenome assembly WNGC01 (sample SAMN13153368, study PRJNA577476) | soil metagenome | isolation source: 20 cm soil or saprolite under grassland replicate 2 | place: USA:California | collected 2016-06-15 | reverse complement strand
TCGCCGTGTTGCGAACCCCTCCGCGTCTCTTGTTCGGTGTGTTGTTCGGCCTCGTGGCGCAGGAGCTCGCGTTCTACGCGGGGCTGCTGCTGAGCGACGCCTCTCGCGTCGCGATCGTCCCCTGGCCGCACGTGGTCGCCGCGAACGTTCTGTCGGGGTTCGTGCTCATGGCGTATCTGCACCGGGCCGCGCGGGATCAGCATCCGTTCGGGCCGGCCGGGCTCAAGGGCCATCCGCTGCTCACCCAGGGTCTCGTTACCGGGCTGGTGGGAGCCGGCGTGGTCGCCCTCTGGTTCTTCGCGCTCGACGTCGCCGCGGGCCACCCGCTGCGCACGCCGGCCGCTCTCGGCGCGGCCCTGCTGTTCGGCGCGTCCAACGTGGGGACGATCGACGTGAACCTCGGCGTGGTGGCGGCCTACACCATCGTGCACGTCGCGGCCTTCGTCGCTGCGGGCGTGCTGTTCGTGGCGATCGCCGAGCAGATCGAGCGCACACCGGCGTTCATCCTGCTCGCCGCCATGGCGCTGATCGTGCTCGACGCGGTCGTCAGCGCGGCGCTCGCACTCGGCGCCCAATGGGTCGTGGGCACGCTCGGGGCATCGTCGGTGCTGGTCGCGAACTTCCTTGCGGTGGGCGCGATGAGCTGGTACGTCTGGGCGACTCACCCGCTGCTGCGGCGCAGGCTGCACGAGCAGGTGCAGGTGCATGTTTGACGTAATCCGTGATCCCTAGAGAAGGTGGCTGACGACGTCGGTCTCTGTCTCACCTGCCGCTGGATGCGATCGGTCACCAATCGGCGCGGCTCCACCTTCTTCCGGTGCGGCCGCGCCGACGCCGATCCGAGCTTCCCCCGCTACCCGCCGCTGCCGGTGTTGCAGTGCCGCGGGTACGAGGCCGGCACGTCGCCGGAGGAAACGGGAAGCGGGCCGAGGGGAGGATCTCGCTAGCGCCCCGTGACGCGCTCGCCGAGGGTCGGTCGGGCAGGGACCCCCGGGGCGCCCTATTGCGTCGGCGAGGCTGTTGCCTCACTTTGAGTTGCGTCCCCCGGACACCGCACAACAGCGAGGTCGCTCGTGGCTCAACCGCGTCCGCTGGAGCGCGCGAAGCTGCTCTTCTTCCGCTACTTCGAGCAGACGTTCGTGCTGCTGCTCGTGCTCGCGATGGTCGCGATTCACAACCTGGTGGAGCAGAAGTTCGCGTTTCTCAGCTTCTACTACCTGCCCATGATCCTCGCCGGCTTCTACGGCGGTCGGCGCTTCGCGGTGATGGCCGGGGTGTTCGTGGTCGGTCTGGTGTTCTACTGGCAGGATGTGCAGGGGCTCGACATGCTGCCGGGGCTGTACGGCGACGCGCTGCTGGCGCTCGCGCCGTGGGCGGGGTTCCTCATCCTCACGGGGTACGTCGTGGGCGGGCTCGCGGAGCAGCGTCAGGCGCGCCTGGCCGAGGTGAAGAACGCGTATCTGGCGACGCTCGAGCTCCTCACCTACCACATCGAATCCTCCGAGCGCAACCAGCAAGGCCACTCGAACCGCGTGGCGGAGGTCGCGGCGGCGATCGGGCGTGAATTGAACCTCCCGGAGGAGGACGTGGAGAACCTGCGCGTGGCGGCGTTGCTGCACGAGGTGGGCACGCGCGATCCGCGGCTGCTGCGCCTCCTGTCCCGCTCGGTGACGGATTCGTCGGTGACGGTGGCGCGCGCCATGCGAGGCGCCGCCCAGATCATCGGCGAATACGGGCACTACTACGAGATCGTGGGCGAGGACTGGGACATCGAAGCGCTGCCGCTCCCGACCACCGTGAAGGTCCTCGCCGTGGCGGACGCGTTCGAGACGCTGCAGATGGCGACGCCGGTGCGTCCGGCGTTTCCCAAGTGGAGCGCGCTCGAGGAAGTCGAGAAGGGCGCGGGCAAGACGTTCGCGAAGAACGCGGTGCGTGCGTTGCGGGCCGTGGCCGGCCGGCCCGAGGCGACGGCGCCGGAGGCGGGATTGAAGGTCGTCTAGGCGGGGGGGGGCTCGCGGCGCCCGCTCACCACCCCGCTCGCCACACCCACACCGAACGCGACCGCGGTCCCGATGGTGACGATCGGGAGCGCGGCGATAGGAAGGGCGACCGCGGTCGCCGCGAGTCCCGCCACGAGCGGCGCCGCGGGGCGCTGGACCACCCCGACGAAGCGCAGCCGGCGGCGCACGAAGCTCCGCGCGCCCACGAACCCGCCGCCCAACGCCGCCGCTCCGATCAGCAAGCCTATCATCTGGTCTCTCCCGGTCGCGCGCCCTACGCAACTTGCGACCGCGGAGTTTCCACCGCAATCTCTGCACGTGCAACCGTGCAGGTGATTCGTCAATCAGAGGAGTGATGATGCCCCGTATCTCGTCTGCGACGCCCGTGTTGCTTGGCCTCGTGTCCGCCGCCGTCTCCCTGTCCGCCCAGACCCTCCGCGTCCCCTACACGACGTTCACGCTCCCCAACGGCCTGCAGGTGCTGGTGCACGAGGACCACTCGGTGCCGGTGGTGGCGGTGAACACGTGGTACCACGTCGGGTCGTCGGACGAGCGGACCGGTCGCACCGGGTTCGCCCATCTGTTCGAGCACATCATGTTCATGGGCTCGGAGCACGTTCCGACGGGCGAGTTCGACCGACTGCTCGAGGCGGCGGGCGCCGACAACAACGGCTCGACCACGGAAGACCGCACCAACTACTACGAAGACGGGCCGGCCAACGCCCTGCCCCTCATGCTGTACCTCGACTCGGACCGCCTGGGATTCCTGCTGCCCGAGATCACCGCCGACAAGGTCGACATCCAGCGGGGCGTGGTGCAGAACGAGCGGCGCCAGAGCTATGAGAACCGCCCCTACGGGCTCGCCCAGGAGAATATTCTCGAGCGGCTGTTTCCGCCGAATCACCCGTACCATTGGCCGGTGATCGGGTCGATGAAGGACCTGGAGGCGGCCACGCTCGACGACGTGCGCCGCTTCTTCCAGACCTACTACACGCCCAACAACTCGACCATCGCGATCGCGGGGGACATCTCGCCGCGCGACGCGCGCGCGCTCGTGCAGCGCTACTTCGGCGACATTCCGCGCGGCCCCGCGGTGACTCGCACGCCGGTGCCCCCGCTTCGCCTCACCACGGACGTCGCCGCGGTGCTCGAGGATCGGGTGCAGCTGCCGCGGGTGTACGACGCCTGGCACACGGTCAAGGCGTTCGCGGACGACGACGCGACGCTGGACGTGGTCGCCGATGTGCTCGCCGGGGGCCGCTCGTCGCGGCTGTACCGGCGCCTCGTGTACGAGCTGCAGATCGCGACGGACGTCGTGGCGTTTCAGGACGGCACCCGCATCGACGGCAAGTTCGAGATCTTCGCCACCGCGCGCCCGGGCCACGAGCTCGGCGAGCTGCAGCGCGTGATCGATGTGGAGCTGCGCAAGCTGGCGGACCAGGGTCCGACGGCGCGGGAAGTCGAACGGGCCCACAACACGTTCGAAGCGCAGTTCCTGTCCCGCATGGAGCGAGTGGGTGGCTTCGGGGGCAAAGCGGATCAGCTGAACTTCTACAACTACTTCGTGGGCACGCCGGACTACTTCCAAAAGGACCTCGACCGCTACGGTCGCGTGCGGCCTGCGGCCGTGCAGCGCGCCGTACAGACCTATCTCACGGGCGCGCACCGCGTGGTGCTGAGCGTGGTGCCGCAGGGGAAAGCGGAGCTGGGGGTGAAGCCATGAGCCGGCTCCGCTGCCCCAGCGCGATCGTGGTCGCGACGCTGCTGGCCGGTCGTCTGAGTGCCCAAGCCGTCGATCGCTCGAAGCCTCCCACGCTCCCGCCCCCGCCCGCGCTCAAGCTCCCCGCGATCCAGACGGCGACGCTCCCCAACGGCCTGACGCTCGCGGTGGTGGAGATGCACAAGGTGCCGGTGGTGGACGTCCAGGTGCTCCTGGACGCCGGGGCGGCGCGTGATCCGGCGGACCTCCCGGGGCTCGCGACGTTCACCGCGCTGATGCTGCAGCAGGGGGCGGGCACACGCGGCGCGCTCGACGTGGCGGACGAGGCGGCGTTCCTCGGCGCGCAGCTCAACACGACGGCGACGGCGGACGGCGCCGTGGCGTCGCTGCACGCGCCGCGGCGGCGGCTCGAGGCGGCGCTCGACCTGCTCGCGGACGTGGTGCTGCGGCCCACGTTTTCCGACTCGGAGGTGGCCCGGCAGCGCGAGCTCCGGGGTGCGCAGCTGGTGCAACAGCGGGACGAGCCCGTCGCCGTGGCCAACGTCGCGTTCCCGGCGATCGTGTACGGGCCGGCTCATCCCTACGGGCATCCGCTCAACGGCACCGACGCCGCCACCGCCGCGCTGACGCGCGATCGCGTCGCGGGGTTTTATCGCGCCTGCTACCGGCCCAACGCCGCCCGCGTGCTCATGGTCGGCGACATCACACTGGCCCAGGCGCGCGGGCTCGTGGCCGCGCGGTTCGGCGCGTGGGAGCGGGGCGACGTGCCGGAGGTCGCCGGTGGCAGTGCCGCGGCCCCCGCGGCGCGGGCGGTCTATCTGATCGACAAACCGGGCGCGGCGCAGTCGGTGATCCGGATCGGTCAGCTCGGGCCGGCGCGCTCCACGCCCGACTGGTACGTGCTGGAGGTGCTCAACACCATCCTCGGCGGGGCGTTTACCTCGCGCCTGAATCAGAATCTGCGCGAAACCCACGGGTACACGTACGGCGCGTTCTCGCAGTTCGCCGCCCGTCGGCTGGCGGGCGCGTTCGTCGCGCTCGCGTCGGTCGTGACCGCCAAGACCGACAGCTCGCTGGTCGAGTTCCTGAAAGAGCTGCGTCGCATCCGCGAGGAGCCCGTGCCGGAGGGCGAGCTCGCCAAGGCCAAGGCGTACGTCACGCTCGGGCTGCCGGGAGATTTCGAGACCACGGGCGGGGCCGCCGCGCGGTTCCGCGACGTGCTCGGCTACGGCCTGCCGCTCGACTACTACGATCGCTACATCGAGCGGATCGGCGCCGTCACCGCCGCCGACGTGCAGCGCGTGGCCCGGCAGTACATCGATCCGGACCATTTCGACATCGTGGTGGTGGGCGACAAGGCGCAAATCGAGGCGGGAATCCGGGCGTTGAACGAGGGACCGATCGTCTACCGGGATCTGTGGGGGCAGGAGGTGACTACCCCGTAGCAGCAACTACTCGGATGGTCGTGCCGCCGAACGCGGGCTATCGCCCATGGACGACCACAACTCGCACGCCGGCGACCAGCTCGGCGGACACCGCTCCATCTTTCAGCAACTGGACTTCCGCAAAGGGTCGGAGGAGCCGCCCCCGACGTTCGGCCCCGATCTGTCCCAGGAGGCCCAGGTCCGTGGCCACGACACCCAGGTCGGAGCTCCGGCTCCAATAAGGACCCGCTGCGACGTACGCATGGAACGAGGTCGATCGCGGCATCCAACGAAGCGTCGTGCTGAATCTCCAAAGGCGTCCGGATGTGACGAAGTAGGACTGGACCGCCGGGTACAACGCGAGCCCTGCGGGGAGGTCGATGATCGCATGGACGCCTGCGCCGGGCTCGTCGAGGTCGTTGAAGTTGTACGCTCCATGGATCCCGATGCTCAGACCGCGCAGGCCTTGCGCGGCCCCGAAGGACGGAACGGCGAGAAGCGCAATGACGACGATGAAGGGACACGACAAACGCGAGGCTCGCATGCGGCACCTCCGGTTTCGGGCTTGCGCTGCTTCAAGATTCGTGCAGGAGAGAGCGTAAGCACCACCGAAGCGCGGCGTGTGGCGTGAACACGACACTCACCACCGGATCGCCGCGCTCGCCCATGTAAAGCCCGACCCGAACGCCGTGAGGACGAGCAGGTCGCCCCGGGCGAGCCGCCCCTCCTCCAGGGCCTCGTGCAGCGCGATCGGGATCGACGCGGCGGTCGTGTTGCCGTACTTCTGGATGTTCACGTACACCTGATCGTCCCGCAGGCCGGCCGCCTTCTGCACCATCTCGATGATCCGCAGGTTCGCCTGGTGCGGCACCAGCAGCTTCACGTCGGCGGGCGTCAGGCCGTTCGTCATGAGCGCGGCCTTGATCGACTGTGGCATCAGGATGGAGGCGTACTTGAAAACCTCGCGCCCGTCCATCACAGCGCGGTGCTTGCCATCGCGGATCAGCTCTTCGCTGATGAACGGGTCGTGCGCGAGGCCGGGAGCGTCCACCCACAGCTTCTCGGCATGCCGGCCGTCGGCGTACAGGTGGGTCGTGAGCACGCCGCGTTGCAAGTCATCCGTCGGGCCGAGGATCGCGACGCCGGCGCCGTCGCCGAACAGCACCGCGGTATCGCGACCGGCCGTCGTCTTGTCGAGCCCGCGCGAGTGCACTTCCGCGCCCACCAGCAGCACGCGGCGGTACTGGCCGGTGCGGATCCAGGCGTCGGCCACCGAGAGCCCGTACACGAACCCCGAGCACTGGTTGCGCACGTCGATGGCCGGCACGTCGGACAGGCCCAGCTCGCGCGCCAGAAACACACCGTTGCCGGGCTCGAAATGGTCCGGCGTGCAGGTACAGTAGACGATGCAATCCAGGTCCGCGGCCCGCATGCTCGCCCGGTCGAGGGCGCGGCACGTCGCCTCGCGCGCGAGCGAGACGCCGGTCTCACCCTCCGACACCCAGTGGCGAGTCCTGATCCCGGAGCGCTGCGCGATCCACTCGTCGGACGTCTCCATCATCCGGGAGAGATCGTCGTTCGAGACGACCCGCTCGGGGACATGGAAGCCGGTGGCGATGAACTCCGTGCGGGGCATGGACCTTCCTTGCGGGGACGGGGCGACCGCAGGAGATTTCGCCCCCGACCCGCTCGTTGGCAAGGACTCATGGATCTCACCGTCACCCGGGCGCAGTACGACGCCGTGCGCGCGGCCCGGCACCTGCCCGACGTGCTGAAAAAGGTGCTCGACGGCGCCAGCCAGGCGGGCGACGGGGGGGGCTACCGGCTACACCTCACGTACGAGGAGGCCACGGCCCTGAACGAGCTGTGCTCCTGGAACGTCCACACGGACGCGAGCGGGGCCGTGACCCCGGACTCCAAAGTGTTCGACGACCTGGTGAAGGCGATCCTGACACATCCAGACTACTAGACGCGCAGACGCGTAGACACACAGACGCACAGGGGGCATATGACGAAACAGCTCTTGGTGGTGCTCGGATGTCTCACGTTTCCCGTTTCCCCTTTCCCGTTTCCCGTCCTTTCCTCGCAGCAACGCGCCCTCACCGTCGACGAGTACCTGGCTCTGCCGGTGGTCGGTGACCCGCAGCTCTCGCCCGACGGCAAATGGGTCGCCTACACGGTGACCCACTCCTCGCTCAAGGAGAACCGCGGCACCACGCGCATCTGGCTGGCCGACGTCACGGCCGGCACGACGCGCCAGCTCACCGCCGGCCCCGGCTCGGACCGCCAGCCCCGCTGGTCGCCGGACGGCCGCACGCTCGCCTTCGTCTCGACGCGGGAGAGCGGGCCGCAGCTGTGGCTGTTGCCCGTGGGCGGGACGGGGGGCGAGGCACGCCGCGTCTCGAGCCTCGCCGACGGCGTGTCCGACCCGGTGTGGCTGCCCGACGGAACGGGCGTGCTGGTCACGAGCGACATCAAGTGGCCCGCGGACCAGGAGATCGACCGCCGCAACGGGGAGTACCCCACCGAGGCCCGCATCTGGACGGAGCTGATGTGGCGCCATTGGGACGACTGGCGTGCCGGGAAGCGGCAGCACCTGTTCCTCGTGTCCGTCGCCGACGGCGCGGCCCGTGATCTCTCGCCCGTGGATCACGATGTGCCCACCATCGCGACGAGCGGCGACGGCGACGTGGCGGTGGCGCCGGACGGTAAGGAGATCGCGGTGGCACTGCACGGCGATTCGAGCGTGGCCGACAATACCAACGTCGACATCTACCTCACCACGAGGGATGAGGGAGGGGGGACGGGGGACGGGGGGCTGCGGCAGCTCACGACCGGGAAGGGCGCCGACAACACGCCGCGCTATTCCCCCGACGGGCACTGGCTCGCGTATCTCTCGATGGAGCGGCCGGGGTTCGAGGCGGATCGAGAACGGTTGATGCTGGTCGAGCGGGAGGGTGGCCGGACGCTCGAGGCGACCGCCGGCTGGACGCTCTCGGTCGGCTCCTACGGCTGGTGCCCCGACTCGAAGTGCATCTACGCGGTGGTGGAGGAGCGCGGGCGCGAGAACGTGTATCGCATCGATGTGCCGTCGTTTCAGCGGTCCCTGGTCATCGGGTCGGCGGGCGTGAACACGAGCGTCAGCATCGCTCCCGATGGCAAGACGCTCGCCTACCTCCATCAGACGGCCACGCATCCCGCGGAGCTGTGGGTCGGAGGACGCCAGCTGTCGCATCACAGCGACGCCGCCGTGGCGGGGCTGGCGCTGGCGCCGCTCGAGCAGTTCGGCTTCCGCGGCGCGCTGGGCGACTCGGTGTACGGCTGGGTCCTCAAGCCGCCGGGGTTCGATGCGTCCAAGAAATATCCGCTCGTCTACCTGCTGCACGGCGGTCCCCAAACGGCCTGGCTCGACCTGTGGCACGCGCGCTGGAACTATCAGATGTTCGCGGCGCGAGGCTACGTCGTGGCGGCCGTGAATCGCCACGGCTCGACCGGCTACGGACAGAAGTTCACCGACGCCGTGTCGCAGCACTGGGGCGACTATCCTTACGAAGACCTGATGAAGGGGCTCGACATCGTGGCCCGGCTGCCGTACGTGGACTCGACGCGCATGGGCGCCGCCGGGGCTTCCTACGGCGGCTACATGGTGTACTGGATGGCCGGCCACACCAACCGCTTCAAGGCCCTGGTCGCCCACGACGGCGTGTTCGACCCGGCGAGCATGGCGGGGAGCACCGAGGAGCTGTGGTTCGTGGACTGGGAGTTCGGCGGCCCGCCGTACGCCAGCCGGGCGCTGTACGAGAAGTGGTCGCCCTTGAACTTCGCGCGCACCTGGAAGACGCCGATCCTGATCGTGCATTCGCAGCTCGATTACCGCGTGGACCTGTCGGAGGGCTACCAGGCGTTCACCGCCGCCAAGGTGCTGGGCGTGCCGGCCAAGTTCCTGTACTTTCCCGACGAGGGACACTGGGTGCTCAAGCCCCGCAACCGCCGCCTGTGGTGGAATACGGTGCTCGACTGGCTCGACCAGTACCTCCGGCCGCAATCGTTGACGGGAGCGCGCTGATGGGTGAGCCCTTCCTGAAGACCCTGACTCGCACCACGCTCGTGGCCGGTGTGGTGGGAGTGGTGTTCCTCGTGCTCCTGCCGCGCCACGGGTCGCTCGGCTCCGACTTCGTGGACAGCTTCACGGTGGCATTCTGTTTCACGTTCCTCGGCTACTATATCGACCGACTGCTGCTTGCCCTCCCGGGAATCCGCGAGGGCGTGGGGCCGCTGGTGCGCGTCGTCGGCTGGTTCGGGGGTGGGCTGTGGTGCTACGTCATCGCGCGCTGGCTGTGGATGCACTACGGGCGGGAGCTCCGTGATCTGCCGGGGCTCGTGTGGGGGGGCGTATTCCTGGTCGTCCTGAACGGCGTTGCCCGACGCCAGGACGCCAAGTTCCACGATGGGGGTGCGTGACCGCCGTCGTGCAACGTGGCGTCATGGCGACGTGTAACGCAGTTAAGGTTTCATCCAGACATTATTCCCCCGCCGCACATCCGGAAAATTCTGCCCCGGATCGATCTCCACCCGCACCACCTCCGCCGGTACCTTCCGCTCGTAGACGAAGTGATTGCCCTGAAACCAGATCTCCACCGGCAGCCGGACGTCGTCCGCCGCGCCGTTGGCGTAGCTCAGCCGCAGGTCCACCGGCATCGGCAGCGCGCCCGGGCTCGAGAGGAAGACGGCCGCGGTGGTGCCGGTCGAGTCGCTGCGCATGCGCACCGAATCCACGGCCTGGTCCACGACGTCCGTGCGGTAGAACCAGCCGCGCCAGAACCACGAGAGGTCCTCGCCCAGCCCGTCTTCCATGGAGCGGAAGAAATCCGCCGGCGTGGGGTGTTTGTAGGCCCAGCGCCGGATGTACTCGCGAAACGCGGCGTCGAAACGGCCCGTGTCGGCGAGAATGTGCTGGCGCAAGAGATACAGCCCCGTCGCCGGCTTGTTGTACTCGATCTGGCCCAGCAGGCGCGGGCTCACGCGATCGGCGGCGACGAGCGGCGGCTCATCCTGGCCGCTCGCGGCGAACTGCGCCCACTGGGCCGCCACCCCTCGTCCCTGAGGGATGGCGTCGTGATAGAACGCCAGCGTCGAGTAAATATTGATGAACGTGTTGAACCCCTCGTCCATCCAGGCGTAGAGTCGCTCGTTCGACCCGACGACCATCGGGAACCATTCGTGGCCCAGCTCGTGCGTGGTCACGCCGAACAGGCCGCGCTCTCCCGCGCGCAGGCCGCAGAACACGATCATCGGGTATTCCATACCGCCCACGGGCCCCGCCACGTTGATCGCGGTCGGGTAGGGGTAGCGCAGCCACTTTTCCGAGTAGTGCTTGATCGAGTGGCGGGCGTACTCGGTGGAGCGCGCCCAGTCGGGGTTCGCCTCGGGTGGATAGAACGACTGGATCAGGACGCCGTCGTAGCCGCTCGCGTCCCAGATGAAGGTCGCGGCCGCGGCCCAGGCCACGTCGCGCACGTGCTTCGCGGTGAAGTGCCACGTCAACGTGGGCCTCGCCCCGGAGGGGCGGGTCGACGCCTGTCCCACCTCCGCCTTCGCGACGATGGCGACCGTCGTTTCCGACCGGATCGCACGCGCGAGACGGGCGCGCTCGGCCGCCGTGAGCACCTCTACGGGGTTCTCGAGTGTACCGGTCGCGGCCACGAGAAAGCCGCGCGGCACCGTGATGGCGACGTCGAAGTCACCGTACTCGAGGTAGAACTCGCCTTGGCCGAGATATTGCTCCGTGTTCCAGCCGCGCACGTCGTCGTAGACCGCCACGCGCGGGTACCACTGCGCGACCTCGTACAGCCAGCCGCCGGTGAGCTGCTCTCGTCCCATGCGGTCGGATCCGTGCTCCGGTACTTCGAAGCGATACGCCAGCTCGAGCTCCGTCTGGCCCCCGGGCGCGAGCGGCCGGTCGAGATCGGCGCGCAGCATGGTGCCGTTCAGTGTCGTGGCGAGCGGGACTCGTCCCGCTGCCCGCCCGATGCGCCGCACGGTCCGGACGTAATCGATCGTATACCCTCCCTCGAAGCCGCGGCCCGCGAAGCGCGCGTCCGTCGGATTGAGAAACGCCCCGCGGCTCGACGCCTTGTAGATGTTTTGGTCGAGCTGGAGCCAGAGGTAGCGCAGGGTGTCGGGGGAGTTGTTCGTATAGCGGATCGTCTCCGCGCCCGCGATGGTGTGGGTCGCCGTGTCGAGCGACGCGCGGATGGTGTAGTCGGCCCGTTGCTGCCAATAGCGCGGCCCGGGGGCACCGGAGCCCTCGCGGATCAGCGTGGGCGCCGGGAGGGCGAGCCGCCGGAAGGGCGACGTATCGCCCACCTGGGGCGGTAGGGTGATTGGGCCGACGGCCGGCTGCTGCAGCGCGGCCAGCACGAGCGCGAGGGCGAGCATCGCGGGTACGTCCTCCTATTCGGTGGGGGGGAGCTTCGCTTCCTGGAGATACCCCGTGGCCACGCCGCCCACGACCATGATGAGCCCCAGCCAGCCGAGCGGCGTCAGCCGCTGATTGAACAGGGTCAGCGCGAGCAGCGTTCCCACCACCGGCTCGATCGTGGCGGCCACGGCCGTGGGCGCGGCGTCGATCCGCTTCACGCCCGCGAAAAACAGGAAATTCGCCGCCAGCACGGAGCCGAGTGACAGGAGCAGCACGTAGATCCACGCGCCCGCCGTGTGCGGCGGTAGCGGCGTGTGCCCGCTCAGCGGCAGCACCACGCCCAACACGACCACCCCGCCGACGATCTCGAGGAACAGCACCTGGAGCGAGCCATAGCGCGGCACGGCGAATCGGGCGAGCAGCGTGGTCCCCGCGTACGACAGCATGGCGAGCAGCCCGCCGGCGACGCCCTGGATCAGGCTCGGCAACGGGATGGCAGCCGCGCCCGCGCCGCGGCTTCCTCCCTGGACCGTGAGCGCCGCCCCCGCCATGACGACGAGGGCGAGGACGACGCGCAGCGTGGTGAGCCGCTCGCCCAGGAGCGGCTTGGCGAGAATCGCGACGAGCACCGGCGCGATGTAGAGCAATGCCGCGGCTCCGGCGACGCCAGCTCCGGCGATGCCGAACTGGTACGCCACCTCGAACAGGGCCACGAGCGCACCGCCGCCCAAACCCACGAGCAGCCAAGCGGTGCGATCGATTCGAAACAGCTGCGGCCGAAACACGCCGTACACGAGCAGGCCGGCGACACCGAGCGCGAGGCGCCAGAAGCCGATGCCGGTGATCGCCTCGCCGGCCCGGTAGAGCGCCGTCGACAGCGGGCCCGTGGTGCCCCACACGGCACCGGCCGCGAGGGCGAACAGGTAGCCCGCGAGGCGGCTGGGACGCGCGCTCAGACGCGGTCGCCCGCGCGGAGCGCGGCGCGAATGGCCTGAGTGATGGCGTCGCGGTCGCCCGGCCGGCCCCACCACTCGAGCGCGAAGCGGCCGAACGCCAGCACGCCCAGCAGGCTGCCGAGCAGGAGCAGGACGATCCGGGGGCCGGTCGTCTGAGGCTCGAGGCGGGTGGGCACGAGCGCCAGCACGAAGCACACAGCGGCGGGGGCGAGCCACACCGGCAGGAGCAGCCGGGCGAGCAACGTCATCCCGAACCGACCCTCAAGCACGGTGGCGTCGCCCCGCTGGCGGAACTGCCCGACGAACGTGCGGCGGAACAGCGCGCGGTAGCGGGCGGCGTCGCGGTAATAGAGCACCGCGCCGCCCCCGCGAATCCAGCCGTCCATCCCGGCCGCGTTCCAGG
>WNGC01001859.1_pt1 | contig 12925 bp, 12 predicted proteins | sample 5400051 | NCBI WGS metagenome assembly WNGC01 (sample SAMN13153368, study PRJNA577476) | soil metagenome | isolation source: 20 cm soil or saprolite under grassland replicate 2 | place: USA:California | collected 2016-06-15 | reverse complement strand
TTCGGCCACGCTTAGTTTAGCAGCGCCTCGCTGCGCCAGCGCGAATGGGATCGCGCAAATGGCGATGAGCAGAAGCAGGTAAAAGGCACCTCGGATAAGGTACGCTTTGATACTGGGGCCAATTTGTCTTTTCACGGGGGGACGTGTTCTGGGGTTTCCAACTTGCGACATTATATGTGCAAGTGGCATATGCCTTTAGGAGGGGACCCGAAAAATGTCAAGCCTTTTCTTAAGGGTTGTTTTCTTAAGAATTTTAGACGGCGGAACTGTGGCGCTAGGTATGTCCCCCTGCGCGCCGGAATTTGCCTCCGTCGCAAGATTCGTCGTCGAAGGAGAAAAACGCTAATCGCTCCGCATCGCCATCGATGCTTTGACGGAACGATAGTCGGTCTGCACCTCGAGGAAGTGACTGAGTAGCTGTTGAGGCAGCCGTGCCGGCTGAGGCTATGCACGCGACACGCGTGCCGCTACAGTTCGATACTCGCCCGCGTCGAGGCAACGGCGCGTGGCAAACGAGACCGGTCGCGACAGTGCATCCCGTTGGCGGCCGACCTAGTAACGCTTCACGGATTGGTCTTGGTTCTTTTGTAAATCCCCGCCAAGTCTGTCAAATGCAGAACTTATATTTGCGTACGTCTGGGCCGTCCATACTCCAAAAGGTTTGTTCCAGGCGAACCAAATCAGGCCCCCAATAATCACGACTTCAATCAACAGTCGTTTCATGATGCCCGAGATTGCCAGAAACGCAGCGTGAGATCAATGGAAATTGTCGAATCGCCGCAACACTCGTGGACGGTGGCATCGGGCAAGTCCATCGAATTAAGCGCTTGCCAGCCCGACACGGGTATTGATATAACGCGGCTCCCCCATGTCTGTTCCCAGTACCGGCGGTCGGCGAGTTTGCATTCTCAACTCCGTAAAGGAGCGCGGATCCTCCGGAGTTTTAGTCTCTCAGTTATCAACGGTCGACTCGCAGCGCTGCTGCACTGCATTTACCCCGCCGAGCCGGCGTGAGCGCCCTGGCGGTTTTACGTTGCTCGAACTGCTCATCGTCATCGGCCTCATTGCCATTCTGCTGGTGTTAGTCGGTCCCGCGTTTACGACAATGAAAAGCGGGAGCGATGTCACCAGCGCCATTTATGAAGTAAAGGGAATACTCGAGAACGCACGAGCGTACGCAAAGACAAACCACAGCTATGTCTTTGTTGGTTTTGCCGAGGTGGACTCTTCGATCGACGCCTCGGTCAGTCCACAGATTTCAACAGGCGATACACCTTACGGCAGAGTAGCCGTGGCGGTGGTTGCGTCGAAGGACGGCACTTCACAATATCAATATGCTACGACCGATCAAGGCACCGACTGGAAAGCTAACTACGCCAATGGCGCTCATCTGGTCGCGGTCGGAAAATTACAGACCTATGAGAATGTGCACTTTGTGCCGGTTGATTTTGGATCGTGGAGTCCTGGCGCGCATCCGGACTCCAAAATGGCGCGCTATCAACCCACCGGTCCACCGTACATTTTGAGCAACGCTGCCTCCACCTCGGTAACGCCCTTTACGTGGCCGCTGGGATCACCACTTGACTCTGGCTATCAGTATCGATTTGATCGCGTGATAAACTTCGATCCAACAGGCATCGCACGGATCGCCACTGCTAACAACGGGGACGCTATTGCCCACGTTATCGAAATCGATTTTCAACCGACTCATGGAACAGTGGTGCCGGCACCGCCTGAGGACCAAGATGTGGGAACCCATGCAGTTATACAGCTTGGCACGACAAGCGGAGCAGTCCGTGTGTATCGACCATGAGAGCGAGGGCATTTTCTCTGGTTGAAGTCGTCCTTGCTTTGGGAGTTCTGGCCTTTTGCCTGATCGCCGTTTTCGGTTTGATGCCTGTCGGTATGCAGACAAACCGCAACGCGACTTCACAGACCGCTGCGACTAACATCATTGGCGGCATCGTGGCGGATTTGCGGGCGACGCCGGCAGCGGCCACGACTTCTCCGCAGTTTGCGATAACCTTTGGGACCGGCAAGACATTATATTTTGATGTTTCAGGGCAGGCCTCGACATCCCTTACTACTGACTCTCGTTATCGACTGAATATAACATGGAATTCTGCTCCTACAGGATTGCATTATGCTGCTCTAAAGGTGACCTGGCCCGCAGCTGCTGATCCCGCAATAACAACACCAAGCGGATCCGTGGAGATATTCGCCGCCTTCGACAGGAGTTAGGGCCATGCTCGACGAGTCAAGTCCAACAGCTGTAGAGGCAGCCGTGTCGGCTGCTAAGTTTAGTGCTGTGCAGGCGACACGCCTGCCGCTACAGCACCGCTTCAGCGCTTTTACGCTGGCCGAACTTCTTGTCAGTATGGGCGTGCTGGTGGTGCTTACGTTGCTAGCTACTCAGCTTCTTAACAGCGCGGCGAAGATTATAACGCATGGTCACAGGCAGATGGATGCCGACTCACAGGCCCGTGAATTGTTCGACCGCTTGGCTATCGACTTCGCGCAGATGGTCAGAAGATCCGACGTCGATTACTACCTTAAGTCTTCCACGACCGCGAATGACTGCACGCTTTGTACCAGGCAAAGGGGGAATGATCAGATAGCATTCTACAGCACGGTTCCAGGTTGGTCGGCCATAACTGGCGCGCAGCAGAGTCCCGTCTCGATCATTGGATATCGGATCCATGTCAGTTCGGACATACTTTCCAACAGGATGGAACGATTAGGTGAAGCCCTGGTTTGGAACGGCGCCACGAGTGACACGCGCTCGGATGGCAAGCCGGCATCAGTTATTTTTTGGGCGCCCTTAAATCCTTGGGCGAGTGTGACGAACAGTCCGTTCGACATTATCGGACATGATGTCTTTCGTTTTGAATATCGTTATCTGTTGAAAAATGGAGATGTGTCCGCCACTCCGTGGTACGCGACCGCGAGCGTGCGTGGGTTGCAAGATGTATCCGCAATCATAGTAAACATCGCTGTGATCGATTCTAAGAGCAGAGTGCTGCTTAGCAATTCGGATGTTGCGGCGCTAGTAGAGGACCTGGCGGACTATGGCGGACAGTCTCCTGGAGGTTTGGTTGCAGCCTGGCGAGCTACTCTGGATGGAAATACAACCTTGCCGCGCCCGGCGCTTTCAAGTGTTCGCGTGTACGAGCGCTCTTTTTATTTTCCCCCTGGAAGCTTATGAGCACTGGCTGGACTTCTTCTGGGGAGATCGTCCAGCAGAGGATTAAGCACGAATGGACACACATGGGAGCGAATGTTTTTGGTCGCCGCGGCGACCCTTGGAGTGCCCGACTCATCGTGGCCGCAGGACAGATTCGCCGCGATAAACTTGACGCCGCTTTCTTTCACACGAACGAACCCGTGTACACACAGGATGGCGATGACTAGCGAGCGAACTGCCCTGAAGACCCGGCTGAGGTCCGTTACAAATCATGAGTAAGAGCAAGAGAAACAATCAGGGCGTTGCTCTGATAATCGTTCTTGCATTTGTTGTGCTCTTAACTGGCCTCTCCCTGGTTTATTTCTCCCATACGGCCAGCGACCGACAGCTTGCCAAGGCGAGTTTTCACGACACCAGTGCGGAGCTCCTTGCCCATAGTGCCCTTGATATTATCCTCAGTAGTCTCAAACGGGAGATTATCACTGCGGGCCTTAACGTTACCCAAGGCAATGTTCAACCGCAACGCTCTGGCGACGACGCATCCATCCCAAATTTAATTCGCCGGAGTGTGCGCGATGACAACATCCCGCCACCCGGTGTTCCAAGCTTGGCGTCCGCTATCAGCTCCGGGCCAGTTGACCCGACAAATCCTACTCGGGGTGAGGTAACACGCCCTCGTTGGAATAGCCACTACTTAATTCCAAGTACCGCCAGCTTTACACCACCCGACTGGGTGCTGGTAACGGCTCGCGGACCCGATCTCGCGCCTGCGCCGAGCGACGTGATCGGGAGGTATGCCTTCGCGGTGTACGACGAGGGAGGTTTGCTCGATATGAATCTGGCAGGATTTCCCACCTGGTCGGGCAGCAGCGATGATAGTCCAGTTCCCACGCCAACACCCTGGCAGGTAAACGTCGGACGAAAAGGGATCGTAGCTTTTGCTGATCTTACTGCCTTCCCTGCGCCAACACCGACGTCATCGGAGATTCGTCGAATTGTTGGCTGGCGGAATTATGGTACAACGAAACAGGTAGCGACCAGCTTTGGCCGGTTCAGTTTTCAGCTAAGCCCTAACCTCCAACAAGATGCCTGGGGCACTTATCTGCTCGATTTCGGCGACGCCCCTTACGCCGATTCGTCGATCTACCCGTTTGCTTCTGCCCCGAGTGACTTTGGCTCGAATAGCCGAACGGACCAGGCTCTGATGAGCCGGAGAGAATTGTTGCGACTGCAAAGCACCATCCGCTTCAGCCAGGATCACCTTCAATACATGGCCACTTTTTCCCGCGAACGTAATCACCCGGCGCCTGATTGGAGAAGCCTCAATAACCGATTACCTGATAGGTTTCCCACGAATGCATTTGGTTTGGTCAAGCCCGGGCCTCCAAATTCCGTCACAACACGTGGGCGCGGCAACGGCAATGGCAATGGAAGCGATTGGAGAGGTCGCGGCCGATACAGAGGCTCCGCGCGCGACATTCTCGACATGTTTGGATTGAAATGGATTGCCGGCACTGGCACAGATCAGACTCAGCTTGAATATTGGGGGCACTGGAGATATGTCGGTGAGCAAGGCCCATCCGATCCGCCTAACACTGATCTGCTGGCGTATGTTCCTCCGCTGAGGGGGCGGCCGGAGTTTATCAGGACCGTCCACTATGCGTTGAACCAGGCAGACCTCGGCTGGGATCCGCTTTCCAACGACACCAGCGCAGCTCGCATTACGCGGACGCTCGCAATTACGGCGTCATTGCTCGACCAATATGACGAGTCCGGTGACCCTTACGAGCCTGATCCAAGGACTGGCAATCACACGACCATTATTGAATATGGCGGCGGATTTGTGCTCGGTTGGGAAAACGAAAATTGGCCTACCGATCCCGGCTACGACGCAACCAAGGATCCTTATCAATGGATAGTTGACCCCAATACCGGGACGACGAAACAGCGGCCTCCTGCCAAGCCGATGGTGTTAGACCATGCATTCAGCAACGTCGGAGAGTTTGGGTACGGTCTTGATACCACAAGCACTAACTTTTCACCTTTAAGCTTTACCAGTGAAACCAGTAGTGACAAACCCGTCCTCGACTTCTTTAGTTATAACCCGATCCGGCACAGTTATCCGCGCTCTGGCATTTTCAATCTCAACACGAGGAACGCTCCCGTCCTGGCCGCAGCCTTGAAAGGTGCGCTCAAGAACGACACACTGGTGCCTCCGCCATCATCAGGCGTCATTTCCGCCAGTGAAGCCGCCGCTGCAGCGCAGCGGATCGTTGACGAGACCAGGTTGCATCCCGTGTTAAACCGTGGAGACGTCGCCCGGCTAGTGAGAGTCGGTGCGAGTGCCAGTTGGACAAAGGAACAGAAAGAAGCAATCGGACGCGTGTTGGCTGAAATGGGACAGGCGCGGACTTGGAACCTCTTCGTCGACGTCATCGCGCAGACTGGAAAGTGCGCGCCTGGAGAGACCGACTTAACAAAATTCGTTGTCGAAGGCGAGAAACGCTACTGGCTGCATATCGCACTCGGTCGCGACCCGATCGGCATATGTCCCAGTTGCACCGTGGACGTCCTCGGCAGCCAGCTGGAAGAAGTAATTGAGTAATTTGCACTGGCGGTCTATGACGGCCGAAGATCTAGTGGGGCTTGACCGAGTTGTCCTGTTTTTTTTGCGGCTTTTTGCCGATGTCGTGCAACCCAGATGTGATTGTTCTGTTCGCGTAAGCGAAGCGTTCTTTGAACGGCTTGCTCCAGCCAAGAGAGATCACCGCCCCAATGATCACGACTTCAATCACGAATCGCACGATGTTTGAGATTGCCAGAAACGGCCGGGTGAGAGCAATCGAAATCGTTAAATTGTTAAACCCTGTTGCCGGCGCTCCCGAACCAGCCTTTGCATAAAGCCTCTGTCTTCGCTAAAGCTCCGACGTGCCTTGAATCATGAGTTCGTCGAAACGTGACTGGTTTTTCTGCGTGATCCTGGCCGTGGTCACAATGCTGGCTTATCAGCCCGCCTGGCACGGGGCACTCTTATGGGATGACGACGCCAACAGGACGACTCTCGAGTTGCGTTCGCTGGATGGTTTGAAGCGAATCTGGTTCGTGCCGAGGACGACGCAGCAATATTATCCTCTTCTTTACAGCTCCTACTGGTTCCAGCAAAGATTGTTTGGCGATTCGACCACTGGCTATCATTTGGTCAATCTTCTTCTCCACATCGGCTGTGCCGTGCTGGTGCTAAAGATCCTTCGTTTTCTGCGAATTCCGGGAGCAGAACTGGCAACGATGATCTTTGCGCTACACCCAGTGAATGTGGAAACGGTCGCTTGGATTGCGGAACGTAAGAACACGCTCTCAGGAATCTTTGGCCTGGCAGCGACCCTCTGCTATCTCAAGTTTGACGACAGCCGAAGCAGACGAACTTATGCTTGTGCCCTCGCTCTGTTCCTTCTGGGGTTGCTGAGTAAAACCGCCATTGTAACGCTGCCTTTGGCATGGCTGGTTATTTTCTGGTGGAAACGCGGCGCAATCTCCTGGCGGCGCGATGTTGTACCGTCGATCCCATTTTTTCTTCTGTCGGCCGGAGCGGGGTTGATGACCCGCTGGGTTGAATCGGGTAATATGGACTACAAAGCGAACACGCTCGCGTTTTCTCCGCTCGATCGTTGTCTCATTGCTGCGAGGGCCTTTTGGTTTCAACTAGGAAAGGTGCTTTGGCCGTCGAATCTGATGTTCGTTTATCCGCGCTGGGACATTAATGCTGGCGTGTGGTGGCAGTATCTCTTTCCTCTCGCGGTCCTGGGATTACTGGTAGTTTTATGGAGTCTGCGGCGATGGTCCCGCGCTCCATTGGCGGGAGTGCTCATTTATATTTGCCTGTTGTTGCCGACGCTGGGTTTTCTCAATCAATATTTCTTCATCTATTCGTTTGTATCCGATCACTGGCAATATCTGGCCTGCCTGGGGATCATCACACCGTGCGCCAGTGGAATAGTGCTGCTCGTACAACGATTTAAATATTGGCAAGTCTGGCTTGAGCCTGGCACCACCCTGTTGCTGGGCGGAGCACTGTTTCTTCTGACTTGGCAGCAAAGCCGGATGTACACCGACAACGAAACACTTTATCGCACGACTATAGCCCGTAATCCCGCTTGCTGGATGGCGTACACTAACCTCACTCAAATGGTTTATGAGGCCGGTCGGATTCCTGAGGCAATGGAGCTGTTTAGCCAAGCCTTACGAATCAACCCTGCCGTAGCTTACTACTCTCTGGGCAACGCCTTAATCCGAACGGGCCGGGTCTTAGAGGCAATTGATGAATATAAGCAGGCGTTGCAGATCGATCCTGGTTATGCCGAGGCGCACACTAATCTAGGTGACGCCTTGTTGTTAACAGGCCGAACTTCAGAAGCAATAGACCAATACGAGCAGGCTTTGCGGATCAGCCCTGATTATGCGCACGCGCACATTAATTTGGCCAACGCTTTGGTCAAAACTAGTCGAGTTTCAGAAGCAATAGACCACTACAAACAGGCGGCGCGGATGACTCCTAATTCCGGCACCGTGCACAATAATCTAGGAGCTGTTCTGGGACAGATGGGTCGAATTTCCGAGGCAATAGAAGAAGTCAAAACTGCGCTGCGGATCAATCCCAGCGACATTGAAGCACGGAACAACCTGAGAAAGCTGGAAGCTCTGCAGAAAACGGAATCACTAAAGCCTTAAAGGTGATAAGCCATCGCGCTGTTCCTTCATGATGCCAGCGCTGATTGACCTCAATCGCCCAAAGGCGGTTCAGGTGAACCGCCCTACCACCGAAGACCTGGCGGTCCGTCCGCACATGAGAAAGGTTCTATTGCAACAGCGGCGCAATCAGCGCGCGTTCCTCAGGCAAAAGCGATTTGGCGCTGAGAATGCGCGCGTCGTTGCGGGCGCCGTCTTCGAAGCCGTTTGCCGCCAGAATTGCAGCGCGCACGGCGATGGGGCCCGGCGGCTCGACGCCTGTTACCGGTGGTTCGCGTATTGCTGCGAGCGCATCCTTGCTCCGGCCAAGGCGAAGACGCGCCAGGCCGAGTGTTGCCCGGGCTAACCAGTTACGCGGTTCTTTTGCGACAAGCACCCGAGCTTCGCTTTCAGCTGCTTCGGCTCGCTCACCCGTTGCGCCGAGCAGCAATTGGAGATAGGCGTTCTGATTGCGCGCTTCTGCGTCATCCGGCCAAAGCCGAGCGATCTCTGCTGCGATGGTTTGCGCTCGAGCGGTCTGGCCTGCCGCCAGAGCAAGATGCAGCCGGCCTGCGTACGCCGCCCGGTTTTGTGGCTCGATCTTGATCGCGCCAGCGTAAGCGGCATCGGCGATATCATTCGCGGAATTTTGTTCGGCGTATTTTGCGAGAGCCAACAATTTCTCGGCCGTGTTCGCAACTTCCAAAGCGCGCTGCCACTCGTTAGTCGCGCCGGTTGCTGAGCCAAGGCGCGTCTGGGCGACGGCAAGATGCATATGTTGCAGTAGCGGCTCAATCGGAAAACGTTCGCTGCTCAGCAGTTCTTTGATTTCATTCCAGCGCTGGAGCGCCTCGAGCGCGTTGAGGTAATACAGAAAAAGATCCTGCCTTTGTACTGCAAGTGCCTGAGGCAACACCTCCAACGTTTTTGCTGGCCGGCCAATTTTGTTCAGCCATGAAGCGAGGGCGAGGAGCGTTTCATCGGCAAGATCTGCGCCCCCTTGATGAGTTTCTGCCAGGCGCGCCGCGTTTCCGAATCGCTCAACAGCATCGGCCACGTACTGATCTATCAGAATTGGATCCTGTCGTGCACGAACTTCAAGTGCCAGGAGCTTGTGAAACACTCGTGCATCTGGATGATTTTCAAGAGCGTTGGCCACTTCTGTGAGGCTCATCGTGCGCCCGACTGAAGCAGGTGGTGGAGTCGTAGCGAGATTGAGAGTCACCGTATCGCTCGATTGTGCCTCAGGCGTTGATTGAGGCGCGGAGCTCAACGGCGGACTGGCACCTTCAAGTGCTGGAGCGACCTCGGGTGCGCCAGGAGAAATCGCTGGTTCTCGAGTTGCAGGTGTTCGTTGAGGTGTCGAGGCGCCGTGTTCGCTAGGGCTACGACGCCCAGGGCTTTCAAGGGAAAGGGATGCGTTGCCGCCAATTGCAGGTATGGGTGGGAGCGCGTCTTCCCGTGCGAGAACCGCAAGCGCGTCCAACGATCCCGGATTCTTTGGATTGCGCGCCACATCTTCAATTCTCTTCCACGCGCTGGCGTATAGCGGCGAATCGCGCCTCGTTGCCGAGAGAATGAGGGTCGCAGCTGAGAGAACATCATACGGTCTCGCACGCTGATCCGCCAGCGCGCGTTCGGCATAATCGAGTGCCAGGACGGGATCGCTCTGGCGAATAGCAACTTGAGCAGCGAGTACGATGTCGATTGGCGCCGCTCGATCGCCTTGTCTCAGCAATGCTTCAACCTGTCTCGCAGCCAGCGTCAGATCACCGGTAAAGAGTGCGGCGCCGATGAAATCGCGCCGGTCCTCGACTGTGAGACGGTCTGCGTTCTCGACTCTTTTCCACCAGTCCATCGCTGCTTGCCATTGGTTGGTGCGGGATGCCAGTCGGGCGATTGCGCGCCACGCCTCGGGTTCGGTCGGACGCAGCACGAGCGCGTCGCGCGCTTTAGCATTGGCCTCGCTCCACTTTCTTTGCTCGATGAGAGCGAATGCCTCACGGGCAAGGCGACGTGACTGCCAGCCCTTGATCGCTTTCCCCAGCGGCGGTGCAGCGAAGTAGATTGCGGTGCCCAGCACACACGCGCCTAGAACGCCGAGGAAGACGACCCGCCGAATCCGTCGTGCCCGAATTTCTTCGGGCGTAGTGATGTCGAGATCATCCGTCTTTGTGGCGGGACGTAACGGCAGCTTAGCCACGGCAGACCGTATTTACTATGCAGTCGCGACATACGCAATGTAGTGCTCTCGACAGGTCAGGATCCCCTTACATCGCATTGCCATTTCATAGCTAAATCGCGGTTGCGTTAGATGAATTTCTTGCATTTTCGGACAGTTTTCGGACAAAAATTCAGCATTTAATGACGAGCCGTCGGCAGAGCGATCATATGGTGCTGTGATTCGGGTGTACTTCGCCATGCTGCCACGCAATCGAAGCAGATCAAAGATGATCGATTCAATATCTGTTAATGACATTGGCACGCGGAATCTTAACTCGCATCTCTGCCGAAGCACGGAACAGACCTGTTGGTTGGCTGGCAAAGCGCCCTCTGCTGACTTTGATCGCTAAGTAGTGGCGCGGGCAGCGCGTCTTTGTGAGCACGTCCTCGGGAAAGAATTTCAACTGCCTCGACTCAGCAAAGGCAATTATAGTCAGCTGCCGATGAATCGTGCCCGAATTTATTCGTTGCTCATTCCTGCTGCGACGCTCCTGGCTTATGCCAACAGCTTTTCAGGGCCATTTAGTTTCGATGATTTGCCCTGGACTGAACTCAACCCGCATATACGACATCTCTGGCCGTTATGGAATACATTACAACCGCCGCAGGGCGTACCTGGGACAGGTCGGCCGATAGTCTGTTTTACGCTGGCGTTGAATTACGCGGTCAGCGGGTTGGACCCGTGGAGTTATCACGTGGCCAATCTGGTGATCCATGTATCTGCGGCGCTGGTCATGTTTGGGATTGTGCGCCGCACACTGCAAGGGCCGCGATTGCGCGACCGCTTCGGGACGCAGGCGAACGGTCTGGCGGCGGCAGTCGCGGTGTGTTGGGCAGTGCATCCTCTGCAGACTGAAAGCGTGACCTATATCATCCAACGCACGGAGTCGATGATGGGTTTGTTTTTACTTCTGACCTTGTACTGCCTTATTCGCGGTCATGACTCTCCGCGACGCTTAGAGTGGTACGCTACGGCAGTTGTCTGCTGCGCGCTGGGGATGGGCAGCAAGGAATCGATGGTAATTGCACCCATCATTGTGCTGCTGTACGACCGTATTTTTCTGGCCGACTCGTGGACGGAGCTTTGGAAAAAACGATCAATGTTATATGCAGGTTTGGCTGCGACCTGGCTGATTCTGATTTCGCTCGTAATTGTGAATAACGCCCGAGGAGGCGGCTTGTTGGGCTCTCCTGCTGTTTCTTGGTGGCGTTATGCGAAAAATCAATTCGGGGCGATCGCTCATTACTTGCGTCTGACATTTTGGCCGGACACGCTGTGCCTTGATTATGGCTGGCAGGTCTCCCCCCTGCCCAGATCGTGGAAGGCGATCGGGGTGGTGCTTGTCGTTGGGCTTGCGGCGGCAACGGGATGGGCGTTGGCAAATGTTCCGCCAGTAGGATTTTTAGGCGCGTGGTTCTTTCTAACGTTGGCGCCGACTTCAAGCGTTGTGCCGATTCAGGATATGGTGGCCGAGCGGCGAATGTATTTACCCCTGGCCGCCGTGGTGACGCTGACGGTAATAGCGGCTTGGAATGGCCTGTCGACATTGAGCCGGCGATTTAAATTGACACCAGCTATGCTTCGATGGGCTTTCTTTACGCTGATTGCAGGAGCGTTGGCTTGGCGAACAGCACAGCGAAATGAGGATTATCACAGCGAGATCGCCATTTGGACTGACACGACTCGGCAACGGCCGCAGAATGGCCGCGCCTGGGGCAATCTCGGTGTATCTTACTTCAAGGCGAGGCAATTTGATTCAGCCTTCGCCTCTCTTGAGCGGGCGATTGAGCTGCTGCCGACGTACTCGTCGGCACGTGTCATCGCTTACACTAATTTGGGCGACGTGCGGTTCGCGCAAGGCCGATACCATGATGCGATCACGTACTTATCTGAAGCACTTCGCCTGAATCCTAACGACGCCGTTGCTCACAACGATTTGGCATGCGCGTTGCAACAACGCGGCGACCGACAGCAGGCAATGGTTCATTTCCGCACCGCGATTCGCCTGCAACCGGACTACGCTCTCGCGCATTACAATATGGGCCTGCTACTCACGGACCTCGGCGACTCCGATCAGGGATTGCGCGAAGTACAAACAGCTCGACGCTTGCTGCCTGATCGTGCAGAAATTCTTTTCAAGCTTGGTGTGCTTTTGAGCAATCGTGGGCTCTACTCGGAGGCTTGTGCGAATTTCACCGAAGCAGTGCGGCTCAAACCTGATTTCGAGGGAGCGCTTCAGTATCTTCGTTTCTGCGAAGAAAAGGCCCGCAAGTCCGAAGCACACTGATATTGCGTTCCCATGGGCACTGTAGAGGCAGCCGTGTCGGCTGCGACCTGCACGCGACACGCGTGCCACCACAGTTGTACGGGCCGCTCCGAAAGCACTCGGCTGCAACGATCCAAATCCCGCAGGCGACACGCCTGGCGCTACAGGATCAACCGCGCTACGCGCGCCGAAAACGCACTGACCGAATCAATCGTCGCCGCTGATGCCAGCAGAGGCCAAGGACACCGAGCAGCCCACCCGCGACGGTCGTTGGCTCAGGAACCCCAGTGAGCTGGATGTTGTCAATCACGGTCTGGAGATTGTTGCCCTGTGACGTCCCTCCGGTGAAAGTCAGACGCAAGATGACATCTGACTGGTGATCAATGGCCGAAGGCAGGTTGGCGAAAGTCACGGTGTTGAACCCGCCGCCTTGTATAAGTGGCTGCGAGGCAATATCGGTGAAATTTAATCCCCCATCAGTGCTATAGGACAACGTTGCAAGGTTGAAGCCATTGCCTGAGGTATTGCA
>WNGC01003264.1_pt1 | contig 12929 bp, 13 predicted proteins | sample 5400051 | NCBI WGS metagenome assembly WNGC01 (sample SAMN13153368, study PRJNA577476) | soil metagenome | isolation source: 20 cm soil or saprolite under grassland replicate 2 | place: USA:California | collected 2016-06-15 | reverse complement strand
GCTCCACCGCCGCCAGCCCATGCAGCGCCCGGCATTCCACCAGGGCATCTTCCTCGGCGCGCCCCGCCACGAGCGCGGCCCCCAGGCGCCTCCGGGCCGCGTCGAACTGGCGCAGCCCCAGCTCCGCCTCGCCCAGCCCCAACTCGGCGTGCATCTGCATCGCTTCGCTCCGGCACGCCCGGGCGAGGTCCCCTAACTCCGCAAACACGCTGCGCGCCGCCTCGAACTGCCGCCGGCTCAGTTCGCTCCGTCCCCGGCTCGCCAGCACGGCCAGAAATTTCTCGGACACGGTATCCTCGGCGTCGAGGAAATACGACACCGGCTGCCCGAGCCGCGCCGCCAGCCGGACGAGCGTGGCGACCGACGGTTTAGCGCGGTCGTGCTCAAGAAGGCTGATGAATCCCTTGGTCAGCTCAGGCTTGCCCAGCGATTCCTGGGTGAGCCCCGCCGCCAGCCGGGCCCGTTTGAGCCGCTGCCCTAAGGTGAGCCTGGGCACGCTTCCCCCCCGCTCAAGGTCGACAGTTTATGATTGCTGAACGAGTAGGAGACTTCATTAAACCGCCGCGGCCGCACTTCCTTCCGTTAGGGAAATGCTTCACGGGCCGGGCGCCGCAAGCGGCGGGCGGTAGGGTTATTTTGCGGGCAGGTGATAGCCGGCCGGCCAGACCACGAAGGCGCCGGTTTGCCCGCGGGCCGCGTGGTTGTACAGGTTGCAGACGAACCCGTACTGGCCGCGCCCCTTGGCGACGAACGTGACCTCGGCCTTTTCCCCGGGCTCGAGCCGGATATACTTGGTCCCGTCGGTCGTCACGCCCTGCTTGCCCTGGCCGGTCACTTGAAAGTCCACGGCCGAGAGATAGGGTGAGTTGAACGCGTGCGGGCGATCTGTGGCGACGTTCTCGAGGCGCAGGACGACGGTATCCCCCTCGTTGACGAAGAACATGCTCGGCTCAAACTTGAACGAGCTGAGGGCGATGGGGATGACGCGCCTCGTCTGCGCCGGCGACCCGGCGCTCACGCCGAACAGCAGGATGCCGGCCAGTACCGCGGCGGCAGGAATTCGGACTCTCACAGTTTCCCCTCCTCCTCGCGGATCTACGCGGGTGACACGCACTGGGAACATACCATGCTGCGGTAAAGAACTTGTAAAATGCCACTTCTACGGGGCCAGAAACTCGGTGATCGGGACGAAGACAATCCCGGCCCGCCGGAACTCCGGCAGCAGCCGCAGGACCACCTGCGGGGTCCCGGTGGTGATGTGGGCCGCGGCCAGCACTGAGCCCTGCCGCTGCGCGAGCCGGATGAGCGCCCGCACCTTCCGTTCGATGTCGACCGGCGGGTCGTCAAGGTAGGTCGTGATCAGGACCCGGCGCACGCCCAGGCGGGCCGCCACATCCGAGGCGACCGACGCCGGCGTGGTCCGGTTTTCTTCAAACCACAGCCCGCGCGCCTTCACCGTGCGCAGCACCGCCGTCATGATGCGCGGGTCGGCCGTGGCCCGCGACCCGGCGTGATTGCTGACCCCAACGACCCCGGGGGTGCTGGCCAGATCGTCCTCGACGATGCGCGTGATCTGGGGGTCCGTCATCCGCACCCACACCGCTCCGGCGACCGGCGCCGTGTCGGCGGGATTGCGGGCCTCCATGGGCAGATGCAGGATGGGGACCAGGCCGTGCGCCATCGCGTCGCGGACAATCTGCGCCGAGTAGCGCTTGTGCGGAAAGATCCCCAGGCCGAACGGCTGGTGCATCGCGTAGATCGGCGCCAGGTCCGCGAGGCTCGCGCCGGCGTGCTCGAACACGATGGCCACCCGCGGCGGCGCTGCGGCGCGGGCGGCGGGCGGTCCCGGGAGCCATGACCACGACGCCAACGGCGGGACGGCCAGCGCCAGCGAAAGCGCGGCCGCCGCAACGAGGAGGAACACCCTCAGGCGCGGCGCCGGGATCCCCAACGGCGATCGGCGCGGAGGCATTGTGAATCTTATTATACACTTGAACCAACTGACCCAAACCCGCCGATACCGATCTCGCGGGCACGTCTGCGCACGATTGAGCACAGCGGCGGCAGGCCGCCGGACTCGACTGGATGCGGGGAGGACGAGGATGGAACCGCTCGCGGCGTTTCACGTCCTGGACCTGAGGGTCGGGCACATCGTCAGGGCCGAGCCCAATGACAAGGCCCGAAAACCCGCCTACAAGCTCTGGATCGATTTTGGCCCGGCCGGGATCAAAGCGTCCAGCGCGCAGCTCACGGATCTCTATCGTGTCGAGGATCTCATCGGGCGGCAGGTCATCGCGGCGATGAACCTGGGCGAGCGCAGCGTCGCGGGGTTCACGTCCCAGGTGTTGGTGCTGGGAGTCCCGGACGACGCCGGCCGCGTGGTGCTGCTCGCCACCGAACGCACGGTCCCCGCCGGCGGCCGGGTGTTTTAGGCCGGCCGGTGGCCAAGCGCCAAGAGCCGGTTTGGCCGCAAGAAGCGGATAGACTTCTTCCTGAAAATCCCGTACTGTCGTGGCAGGAGCAGTTGACCATGGCGCGACACCCGCAGGTCCACAACGATTTGGGAGGCGGCAACGGAGACCGCTACTGGCGGGCGGTCGTCGGCCGGGAGCCCGCCGCGGACGGGACATTCGTCTACGCCGTCCGCTCCACGGGCATCTACTGCCGGCCGACCTGCGCAGCCCGCAAACCCCGGCGTGCGCAGGTCGTCTTCTTCCCGGGGCCTGAGGAAGCGGAGCGGGCGGGATTCCGCCCGTGCCGGAGGTGCCGTCCCCGGGGCGAAGCCGCCGGCGCCGCCCAAGCCGCGCTGGTCCGGCTGGTGTGCCGCTACATCGATGAGCACCTCGAGGACACGATCTCGCTCGCCTCGCTGGCCGGGATCGGCGTGGACGCCGGCCTGAGCCCGCACCGGCTTCAGCGCACGTTCAAGCGCGTCCTCGGGATCACGCCTCGCCAGTATGCCGACGCCCGCCGCCTTCACCGGCTCAAGGGAAGGCTCAGAGAGGGGGAAACCGTGACCCGCGCGTTGTACGATGCAGGGTATGGATCCAGCAGCCGTCTGTATGAGCGGGTGCCCGGCCACTTCGGGATGACCCCGGCGACGTACCGGCGGGGGGGACAGGGCATGCAGATCGGGTTTGCGATCGCGGACTCTCCGCTGGGGCGCCTGCTCGTCGCGTCGACCCCGCGCGGCGTCTGCGCGGTCTACCTGGGCGATTCCGACCGCGCGCTCGAGGCCGCGCTCGCCGAGGAGTATCCGGCCGCGGAGATCCGCCGGGGCAACGGCGACGCCGATCGCTGGATCGGCGCGGTCGCGCGGCACCTGGAAGGCCATCAACCCCGCCTGGATCTGCCGCTGGACGTTCAGGCCACCGCCTTCCAACGGCGCGTCTGGGAGGAACTGAGGGCGATCCCGTACGGCGCGACGCGCTCCTACGGCGACATCGCCCGGCGTCTCGGCGAGCCCGGCGCGGCGCGGGCGGTCGGCCGGGCGTGCGCGACGAACCCGGTCTCGCTGGTGGTCCCGTGCCACCGCGCCGTCCGGGAAGACGGCAGCCTGGGCGGCTATCGCTGGGGGGTCGAGCGCAAGCAGCGCCTCCTCAGATTGGAGCGCAGCGCGGCCGCCCGCAAGGGACCCGCGCGCCCCGCGGAGGCCGCGTCGACTGGAGAGTAGTCTGCTGACGCTGCAATCCAGAGCGCGCCTCAACAACACGACAGCCATCCCGCTGCTGGGATTGGGCGTATGGCAGATCCCGGACGGGACGCCGACCGCCGACGCGGTGGCATGGGCGCTCCAAGCCGGCTATCGACACTTCGATACCGCCAAGATCTACGGCAATGAAAAAGGGGTCGGGGCAGGGATCCGGCGCAGCGGGATTCCGCGCGCAGAGATCTGGGTGACGACAAAATTATGGCCGACGGATCAGCTGAACATTCGGAAAGCGTTTGAATCCAGCCTCGGCAGACTCGATGTCGGGTACATTGATCTGTACCTGGTGCACTGGCCGACGCCGGGCCTGGTGACGCGAATCTGGAAAGCGATGGAAGCACTCTACGCGGGAGGCGCCTGCAAAGCGATCGGTGTCAGCAACCACTCCATCGGTCAACTCTCCCAGATCCTCCGCATCGCCCAAACGCCTCCCGCGGTCAACCAGGTGAAGTTTTCCCCGTTCGGATTCGATCAGGAGCTGCTCGAGTTCTGCACCAACAACAGCATCGTCGTCGAGGCCTACAGTCCGCTGACGAAAGGCGCGAGGCTCCAGGACGACCGGCTTCGAGCCATCGCCCAACAGTACGGCAAATCCCCGGCGCAGATCCTCATCCGCTGGGCGCTGCAAAAAGGCACCGTGGTCCTGCCGAAGTCTCAGAACAGAGACCGGATCAACGAGAACGCCCGGGTGTTTGATTTTGCCATCGCCGCGCACGACATGGACCGGCTCGACCGGCTGGCAGCGCCCTGAGCGCGGGCGCCCCCGCCGGCCCTTGCGGCGGGCGCGCCTCTTCTGATACTATCGCCTGTAGCATGTTTGCCATCCACAGCCTCAACCAGCGCCCGCGCGAGTGCATCTGTCCTCCGCGGAGGTAGTCCGCCTCCGCTTCCAACCGTAACCCCAGCGTTTCAACAACCGAGGAGGATCACGATGAGGACCCAAGAGCATCGCATTGGCGTTGTGTATGAGCACCCGGAGTGGTTTGGCCCTCTGTTCGCGGAGATGGACCGGCGCGGTCTCCCGTACGACCGCATCGACGTTTCCGCCCACGCCTTCGACCCCGAGCGCCGGGACGTCCCCTGGTCCCTGGTGCTCAACCGCATGAGCCCGTCGGCATACCTGCGGGGCCATGGACAGGCGATCGCCTACACCCACGAACTGCTTCGCTATCTGGAATCCACCGGCGCCGACGTCGTGAACGGGACGGCCGCCTTCGCCCTCGAAACCTCGAAGGTCGCGCAGTCGCTGCTGCTGCAGCGGCTGGGCCTCCCGACTCCGCGCACCCGCGTCATCAACCATCCGTCGCAGGCTCCGGCCGCGGCGGCCGGGCTCCGGTTTCCCGTCATCGTCAAGCCGAACATCGGCGGCAGCGGCGCCGGCATGCAGCGCTTCGAGACGCCCGAAGCCCTCCGCGGGGCGGTGGAGGAGGGGGCCCTGTCCCTGGGGATCAACCACACCGCGCTGGTTCAGGAGTTCCTCCCGGCCCGTCACGGGCACATCGTGCGCGCCGAGGTCCTGGACCGCAGGTTCCTGTACGCGATCAAGGTGTACCCGAACCCCAACGCGGGGTTCAACCTCTGCCCGGCCGACATCTGCCACCCTGACGCCGCCGGGGAACCCCTCCGGGACGCGAACCCCGCGGACCTGTGCCCCGCAGACCTCCCCAAGGTCGCGCTGCGGGTCGAAGGCTACACGCCGCCGGACGAGATCGTCCGAGACGTGCTGGCCCTCGTCGCGGCGGCCGGGCTCGATCTGGGGGGAGTAGAGTATCTCGTCAACGATCGGGACGGGCGCGTCTACTACTACGACATCAACGCGTTGTCGAACTTCGTGACCGATGCGGTGCGCCTGGTGGGGTTCGACCCGTACGCGGCGCTCGTCGACTACCTCGTCGCGCGCGGCCGGGTCCGCGAGCCCGCGCAGGTCCGACTGTAAGGTCGCCGGCCGGGTCGCGTGGGTTCGCCGCTTGCCACCGTCTCCTTTGGGCTGGCGGCCGCCGCATCCTGGGGCGCGGGTGACTTCACCGGTGGAATCGCCACCCGCAAGGCGGATGTCTACGCCGTGGGCCTGGTGTCGCAGGCGGCCGGCGTCGTGGCGCTCGCCGCGCTCGCGGGTGCGCGCGCCGAGCCGTTCGCGCCGCCCCCGGCTCTGGGGTGGGGAGCCGTCGCGGGCGTCTTCGGCGCGTTGGGCATCGCCGCCCTGTACCGCGCGCTCGCCGTGGGCCGGATGGGCATCGCGGCGCCGGTCACCGCCGTCCTGGCGGCGGCGCTGCCGGTCTGCTTCGCCGCGCTCTCGCAGGGTCTCCCGTCTCCGCTCCAGTTCACCGGCTTTGGCCTCGCGCTCGGCGGCGTCTGGCTGATCTCACGACCGGAGGGAGCGGGCGGATCTCCAGAAGGCCTGGGTCTGGCGCTGCTCGCCGGTGTGGGGTTCGGAGGATTCATGATCTTTATTGGCCAGGTTCAGGCGCCGGCGGTGTTCTGGCCGCTCGCCGCCGCGAAGGTTTCGTCCCTGCTCTCGATGCTCGTGGCCGCCCGCGCCGCGGGCAGACTTCCGCGGTCGCCGCGATCGCTGCTCCTGCCGGCCGCGCTCGCCGGCCTCCTGGACGCCGGAGGCAACGCGTTCTTCGTGCTCGCCGAGCAGGGGGGACGCCTCGACGTGGCGTCTATTCTGGCCTCGCTCTACCCCGCCGCCACCGTGTTTCTGGCGCGGCTGGTCCTGGGGGAACGTGTGTCACGGACCCAGGCGGTGGGGATCGCGGCCGCACTCATCGCCATCCCGCTGATCGCGACCTGATCCCGGCGGTGGGCGGCTCCGGAGGCTTCAGGGCGCCGCGAACAACTCCTGGCCGTGGGTGTCGTGAAGCCGCAACTCGGGCATGCCCGCGGGGAGGACCGACAGCGCCGCGCGCTGCTGCTCCTGCGCGCCAAAGAGGACGATCCCGGTCGCTCCGCTGCGGGCCACGAACAGGCCGAGACGCTCCTTCTGGGTCCCATCGTAAATCCGGAGCACGGAGGCGCCGTCCCGCGTCATGCCCATCCGCAGACGATGGTGGCCCGCGTCGTCGACGATGTCGATCCCCCGGCTCCGCAGCACACGGTACGACGTCACCTGCCGCAACGTGAGCGTCAGAACGGTCAGCAGGATGGTTGCAAACACCAAGGCGATCGTCATCAGTTTCATCAGCCGCTCGAGCTTTCCAATCCTGACCTGCAGCGCGTCAAGCATTGCTGGCTCCATGAGAGCCACCTCCGTCTCACTCGAGGAGACAATGATTCGAGGTTCGCCGCGGCCGCGATCAAATCCCTTGCCGCGCCGTCGATTGCGCGAGCGGGAGTTACACCAAAGCTCCAGGAATTGTACAGCGTGAGGGCGACCGCCGCCGGCTGCGGCTCGGGGGCCGGGCCGCCGCCGGATCAGGAGGATCGCAGATGCTGCCGTGGAGCATCGACATGCGCGGACGGTTCGAGGAGCACCGATTCGACAGCGCCGCCCTGCGGGGCAATCCGTTGGGCGACCCCTCCCAGCGCCCGCTGTGGGTGTACCTGCCGCCGGGATACGACGACGCGCCCACCCGCCGGTACCCGACGATCTACCAGATCCAGGGCCTGACCGGCCAGGTGGACATGTGGCGGAATCGCTCGCCGTTCCGGAAGAACTTCCCCGAACTTGCCGACGAGCTGCTCGCGCGCGGGGAAGCTCCGCCGTGCATCGTCGTCTGGGTGGACTGCTGGACCTCGCTCGGCGGAAGCCAGTTCCTGGATTCACCGGGGACGGGCCGGTATCACACCTACCTCTGCGAGGAGATCGTCCCCTGGATCGACGGGCGCTACCGCACCCTGCCCGAGCGTGAGCACCGGGGGATCGCCGGCAAATCGAGCGGCGGCTACGGCGCCATGGTGACCCCCATGCTCCGGCCGGACCTCTGGGGCGGACTGGCCACGCACGCGGGGGACGCGCTGTTTGAGATCTGCTACCTCCCGGATTTCCGGGCGTCGGCCCGGGCGCTGCGAGATCACTACGGCGGCTCGTTCGAGCAATTCTGGAAGGACTTCCGCAGCCGCCCGGCCTTCGCCAAAGACTCCGACCATCATCTGCTCAACGACTGGTGCATGGCCGCATGCTATTCGACCGATCCCGACGGGACGGTCCGGCTGCCGTACGATCCTGCCACCGGCGCCCTCATCCCTGCCGTCTGGGCGCGGTGGCTGGCGTGGGACCCGGTGCGGATGGTCCCCCGGCACGCCGCCGCCCTCAGGACGATGCGGGCCATCTACATCGACGCGGGCAGGCGCGACCAGTTCTTCCTGGATCTGGGCGCCGAGGCCTTCCGCCGGGCGCTCGCGGAGATCGGGGTCACCGACGTGTACTTTGAACTCTTCGACGCCACCCACAGCAACATCGAGTACCGCTATCCCCTCAGCCTGCAATATCTCGCGGAGCGGCTGACCCCGCGGTGACCGCCGTGGACCCGGCGCGACCTCTGCGGACCGCGCGTCCCGGAGCGCCGGCGACGTGAAGATCACGCGGATCGAGGTCTTCGGCTACGATCTGCACTACGTGCACGGCAGCTACGTCATGTCCGGGGGGCGGGTGGTCACGGGGCTTCCAAGCACCGTGGTGCGCCTCACCGCCGATGACGGCCTGACCGGCTGGGGGGAGGTCTGCCCCCTGGGGCCCGCCTACCTGCCCGCGTTCGCCGAGGGCGCGCGCGCCGCGCTGCGCGAGATGGCTCCCGCCGTGGTGGGCCTCGACCCCCGCAACCTGGGCCTCATCAACGACCGGATGGACGCCGCCCTGCGGGGTCACGGGTACGCGAAGAGCCCCATCGACATCGCCTGCTGGGATCTGCTCGGCCGGGCCGCGGGGTGTCCGGTCTCCACGCTGCTCGGCGGCCTGAGACAGCCCGGCTTTCCACTCTATATCGCGGTGCCGCTCGGCTCCGCGGAGGAGATGGCCGCGTATGCGCGGGCGAGGCGGGCGGAGGGAATCCACCGCTTCCAGCTCAAGATCGGCGATGATCCGTACACCGACCGCGATCGGGTCGAAGCCGTGCTCGGGGTGACCGATCAGGCCGACATGGTGATCGCCGACGCCAACGGCGGGTGGACGCTGCAGGAAGCGACGGTGGGCGCCCGGCTCCTCGAGCCGCTGCCGCGCGTCTACCTCGAGCAGCCGTGCCCGACGCTCGAGGAATGCCTCTACGTCCGCCGCCGCACCACGCTCCCCATCGTGCTCGACGAGATCATCACCGACGTCCACTCCCTCCTGCGCGCCTTCCAGGCTGGGGCGATGGAGGCGATCAACCTCAAGATCAGCAAAGTGGGCGGACTCACCAGGGCACGGGTGATCCGCGACCTGGCCGCCGCCCTGGGCGTGCGCATGACGATCGAGGACACGTGGGGCGGGGATGTCGTCACGGCCGCGATCAGCCACCTGGCCGGCAGTACCGCGCCCGAGATGCTGTTCACCGTGTCGTTCATGAATGACTGGGTGAAGGAGCATATCGCCGGACACCGCCCCCGGTCGCAGCGCGGGGCCGGCGCGCCGCCGGAAGGTCCCGGGCTGGGCATTGAGGTCGACGCTTCGTCGCTGGGGGCGCCGCTCTTCACCTGGCCGTGACGGCGCCCGAGGGACCCGCGGGAGGGCGGCACGCCCCGGACGAGCGCGCACCTCACGTCCACCATCACCGCCGGACGTGGCGGCAGTTCTTCCAGGTCATGGGCCCAGGGGTCGTGTCGGGGGCCGCCGACAACGATCCGGCCGGGATCGTCACCTATATCCAGGTGGGGGCGACCACGGGCGTGGGGCTTTTGTGGTTGTTGCTGGTGTCGACGCCCATGCTCTACTACCTCGAGGAGATGTCGACCCGGATCGGGGTGGTCACCAAGCGGGGGATCGGACGGGTCCTCCGCGACCGCTACGGCCGCGGGGTCGCCGCCGCCGTGATCGGGCCGCTCTTCGCCAGTTACCGGACGATCAGCCGGTTCCTGCTGGTGCTGACGCCGTTGTTTGTCCTGTACATCATCACGGGGTTCATCGTCCGTCCCCACTGGGACGCGGTGCTGCGGGCCACGTTCATCCCTGCGGTGCGGTTCACCCCCACGTATCTGACGGCGGCCCTGGGGCTCCTCGGCGCCACGCTCACGCCCTACATGTTCTTCTGGCAGGCCACCGAGCAGGTCGAGGCGCGGCGCAAGGTGGAGGATCTGGCGGATGAACGGATCGATGTGGCGGCGGGAATGGTCTACGCGAACCTGGTGTTCTACTTCGTCATCCTCGTTGCCGGCGTTGTGTTCTACGGGAAGGGCGTGAGCGTTCAGACCGTGAACGACGCGGCGCTGTCTCTGCGCCCCCTGGCCGGGGCCGGCGCGGCGCTGCTCTTCGGGCTCGGCATCCTGGTGAGCGGCATCCTCTCGGTCCCCGTCATGGCCGCCTGCACCGCGTACAGCCTGGCGGAATTCTTCGGGTGGGTGGAAGGGCTGGACAAGGAGGTCCGGCGGGCCCGCGGATTCTACCTGATCATCGCCGGAGCGCTCGGCACCGGCGCCGCGATCGGGCTCCTGCGCATCTCCCCGGTCGCGCTCATGTACTGGTCGCAGATCATCAACGGATTCCTCCTGGCCCCCCTGTTCTTCACGCTCGTGCGCCTGGGGAACGACCGCCGGGTGCTGGGGAAACACACCAACGGGATCCTGTCCAACATCGTGGGGTGGGGCGCGGTGCTCTTGACGCTCGCGCTCGCGATCCTGACGCTCCGGCAGATCGTCGGGGGCCATTGAGCCGGCCTGTCCTCCACAATATCTCCACATGCCGCTCACGACCGGTCCACAACCGCGCCTTACGATTGGTTCAGCGCTGAACATCAGCGCTGACAAGAGGAGGCGAATCATGAGAGCGGTGCTAGGGATCCTGGTGGTGCTGGCGGTGGTCGCGGGCGTGGCAGGCTTCGCGACGTATTCCTACAATCTCGGGGTCGCCCAGGGGCTGGCTCAGCACGGCGGGGCGCCGGCCCCAGGCCCGGGGGCCGGGCCAGGTGGCCCGGGCGCCGCCCCGTACCCGATGTACGCATATCCGGCGTACCCGTCTGGGTACCCATTTCACGGCCCCTTCGGCTTCGGATTCTTCGGACTGCTGGGACCGATCCTGTTCATCTTCCTGCTCTTCGCGCTCGCGCGTGGACTGTTCTGGCGCGGGTATGGATATGGGTGCGGCAGGGGGTGGGGAAGAGGGGTGCCGCCGCGATTTGAGGAATGGCACCGCCGGGCCCATGAACAGCCCAAGGAATCCACGGGTGCCACCGGGACGGTGTAAGCGCCGGATGGGGGGGACGCCCCCCATCCGGCGCTTCGGACCGCGACACGCGCCGTGAGATCGATTCTCGTCGTCGACGATGAGCCCAAGATCGTGAAGATCGCCCGCGATTACCTGGAGCGAGCCGGTTTTCGCGTCCAGACCGCCGGCGACGGCCGCTCGGTGCTGCCGATGGTGCGAAGCGCGAAGCCGGATCTCATCGTCCTCGACCTCGCCTTGCCGGGGATGGACGGGCTGGACGTCGCGCGGACGATCCGCAAGGAGTCCGAGGTCCCCATCATCATGCTCACCGCCCGGGCCGACGAAGCCGACCGGCTGATCGGGCTGGAACTCGGGGCGGACGACTACATCGTCAAACCCTTCAGCCCGAAGGAGCTGGTGGCCCGCGTGCGCGCCGTGCTGCGGCGGTGGGACGGAGCGCGCGCGGGGACCGACGTCGTCCGCGCGGGCGACCTCGTGCTCGACCTCCCCCGGATGCGCGCGAGCGTCGGCGACCGGACGATTCCCCTCACGCCGACCGAGTTCCAGCTGCTGGCCGTGATGGCGCGCCAGCCCGGCCGGGTCTTCACACGCGGCCAGCTGCTGGAGGCGGTGCACGGCGTCGCCGTGGAATCCTACGAGCGCGCCATCGACTCGCACGTCAAGAACATCCGGCGCAAGATCGAGCCCGACCCCCGCCATCCGCGCCACATCCTGGCCGTCCACGGTATCGGATACCGGTTCGCCGAGGAATGACCCCGGAGCCCTGCGGACCGCCCTGGAAGTCCCGGCGGGGTGGGCCGCCCTGGCGGTCCCGGCGCGGCCGGCCGCCCTGGTGGCCGGAAGGCGAGACGTGGCCGCCCGCTGGGCCGCCCGGAGCCCAGGCGTGGCGGCGCATGCGCAGGCATTTCCTGCGCCGCGCGGTGTTCTTCCTGGCTGCCGTGGTCACCCTGACGCTTGGGGTGTCCGCGCTGTTCCTGTGGGCCGCGGCGGGCCTGCTCCACCTGCTCAAGATCTCTCCCGGGCCCGGAGGCACCGGCCAGGCCGTCCTTGCCGTGATGCTCCTGTTGCTGCTCGTGCTGGCGGCCGTCGTGCTCGCCGCCCGAGCCTTCCGCCGGGTCGCGGCGCCGGTCGAGGACCTGATGGCCGCGCTGGGACAGATTGCCGACGGCGGCTACTCCACGCGAGTCCAGGAACGCGGCCCGCGCGAGGTCCGCCCGCTGACCCGGGCGTTCAACGCGATGGCCGAGCGCCTCGAGCGGCAGGACGCGCAGCGCCGCAGTCTGTTGATGGATATCTCACACGAGCTCCGCACCCCGCTCGCCGTGCTCCAAGGCACCTTGGAAGGAATGCTCGACGGCGTGTATCCGCGCGACGACGCGCACCTGGCGTTGATCCTGGAGGAGACGCAGGTGCTCGCCCGCCTGATCGAGGATCTCCGCACGCTCACCCTGGCTGAGAACCTCGAACTGAATCTCGCCAGGGCGCCCACGGACCTGGCGGAGGTGGCGAGCGATGCGCTCGCTTCGTTCCGCTCGCAGGCGGAAGCGGCCGGGGTGGCGTTGGAGCTGGAGGCCGAGCCCGGCGGGCCGCCGGCCGAAGTCGATCCTGAACGGATCCGGCAAGTCTTCACCAACCTCCTGTCCAATGCGCTGCGGTACACGTCGAACGGCGGCACGGTCCGGGTGCGGTGCTCCGCCTGCGCGGCGCCGGGGCAGGTGGTCCTCACCGTCGAAGATACGGGGACCGGGATCCGGGCCGATGATCTCCCTCACGTGTTCGACCGCTTCTACAAGTCGAAGGACTCCCGGGGGACGGGCCTGGGCCTGGCCATCGCCAAGAGCCTGGTCACGGCGCACGGCGGAGAGATCTCGGCGGAGAGCACAGCAGGAAAAGGGACGACGATCCGTGTGACGCTGCCGCTGCGGG
>WNGC01001858.1_pt1 | contig 12930 bp, 9 predicted proteins | sample 5400051 | NCBI WGS metagenome assembly WNGC01 (sample SAMN13153368, study PRJNA577476) | soil metagenome | isolation source: 20 cm soil or saprolite under grassland replicate 2 | place: USA:California | collected 2016-06-15 | reverse complement strand
GCTCCTGATCCTGCTTCTGGCGGAGCTGTTCCTGCTGCTGCTGGTGCTTCTGATCGAGCTGCGGGTTCACGGTGGAGTTCGGATTTCCTCCTGCCGGCCTTGAGGTCGGAGGACGGTCGTTAAACGACTTGTTTCGGCCATTGTTTGCGGGCGAGTTTCCTGGTTGATTGCCTTGTGGCTGCTGTCCGGGGTTATTGGAGGCCGGCGGCCTGTTCGAATTGTTTTGTAAATTAGGCTGAACATTCGTCTGTGGCTGACCCGGACGATAGCCGTTGTTGTTCTGTGGCTGACCGGACCCGTTGGCACGGACGTTTTGCGGAGTCGCAGGCTGGGAGGGTGGTGCGATCTTGATGTTCGGACGGGCTTGTTGCGTGTTCTCGGCCTGGACTTGACGCATTTGAGAAACGACCGGCGGCCTGCCTCCATTGGCTTGAATGGCCTGCTGTTGTTTTACGAAGGATACAGGAGCAGGGGGCGGAGGCCTTTTGGCCACGACGGAGCGTTCCTGAAACCTCGCTGGAGGCCTTGCCGCACCGCCAGCGCCAAGCACGCTTCTTTGTTGCGGCGCGACCGTCGGCGTGGTCGGATTGACCTGCGCGGACTCAACTTCCCGGCGATCGACCCTGATCATGTTTCGTCCGACGGGCTGAGCCGACGTGAAATTCTGCTGCGATGTGGCGGTTACCCCGTTCGGCGCGGTCTGATTCACGTACTTGATGTTGGTGACGTTTTTGTTGACAACCACGTTGTTGTAGTAGTTGTTCACAACCGTGTTGTTCACCGTCGTATTGGAGACGTTCACGTTTGTTACGTAAGTGCGGCTCACGTGATAAGAAGGCACGAAGACCTCACGCGGCCCAAGCGGGAACCAGGCCACGCCGACCCCACCGCCTCCTCCGATTCCTATGCCAATGCTGAAGCGTGGTCCGCCGACCCACGCGACGAGGGCTGGGGCGTAAACCGGGCGCACGTAGGCGACACCTACGACCGCGCGAGGCGCGCATGGCACCCAACCCCAAACGCCGCCGACCGTAACCCAACGGCCGTAATGGAATGGCGCAAACCCCCATGGGGCATCATCTACCCAAGTCCAGCCCCAGGGCGAAATCCACACCCAGTGGCCATAGCGATAAGGCGCCCAACCGGCGATGGTGGTGTGGGGGAACCAAACGGTGCCGTACTCGGGCACCGGGCGCCAGCCTCCGTTGTCGTCGAGGTCTTCATAACCAATGACATCGGAAGAAACATAGCGCGAGGATTGCGAGCGATCTTCGCGGCGGTCGCGGTCACCGCACCAGTGATCGAAGTCGTCATCGTTATCGCCGAATCTCTGAATGTCGGCGTCCAGTTGGTCGGCCCCGGAAAACGTGCCGGTTTCCCGAGGATGAATGGCATAAGCGGAGCCCCCACCGGTGACTTCACCTTCACCGTCGTGGACAACCACGACAGTGGCATCGCCCGCTTCGTTGACATTGATCTTGTAGTTGCCCGGACGAAGGATCGAGAAAGCAAGGTTGGGCGTATCGACTTCGAAAGTTTCGTCCTGTTCGAGACGCCGCACGCGCACGTTAAGAGTGCCTTCGGTTAGCCGGATCTGCGCCATGCGGTCATCCAGATTCAAGAAGGAAAACCCAGTGTTGTCGGAAAGGCGGATCGCCGCAGAGCCGATGTGCAGCTCGGCGCGCGCGCCGTTGTCGGTCCAAAGCTTGTCGCCAGAAGTAATCGGACGGTTGACGACCGCGGAAACCCAATCGTCGGTGCCCCCCGGATTAAACGAAACGGTGCCGTTAGCGTAGCTCAGTCGGGCCACGCGGCTTGGCGGGTCCTCGTCATCATCGGCTGCGGCGCGTTGCGGCACAAAAAGAGCCACCGCCAGCGCCACGCTGAGGAGGCTCGCCATTTTGAGCATGTGTTTTCTCATTTCGAAATCTCTCCTGAATCACGAGCGGCGTCTTTTACTTTCCGCCGCATTTTCTAAGGCCCTGGTACCTGGTTTCTGCCCTTTTGGCACACTAGCACTTCAACGGCGCGGGGCACCTGCCAGGATCTTTCTGCTTGTCGAAACAGGAAACGCCTGGCAAGAAGTGCGTCACTTCATCTAACACACGGCAAGAGAGAGAGTTGCGGGCGACGCATTCCTGAGTGGTGTTGGCGCCTCGCGGATCTATGTGAAGGACCCGAACTAGCGAGGAAGAAAGACTCGCAAAGTGCCAGCTCCAAAAAGCAAAAGCCCGCCCTGAAGATCCAGACGGGCGCTTGAGTTGGCAAGGCTATTAGTGCCGCCCGTGAGAGGCGGAGCCGCCACCGCCGTGTGGGTTTCCGCCGCCACCGCCGCCCCGATTGGCGCCACCCCCGCCGCCGTTGCTGCGACTCGGTGCCGGTGCGGAGTAGGAGTGTGACGGAGCGGAGTAGGAGCGTGACGGAGCGGAGTAGGAGCGTGACGGAGCGGAGTAGGAGCGTGACGGAGCGGGATAGCTACGGCTAGGTGCGGAGTATGTCCGCGGCGATGAGTAAGACTGGTTCGGAGGTGGATTGTACGACCGAGGCTGCGAGTAGCCGCGGTTACCGTAGGACTGCGTGCTGTTGTACGTCCGCTGCGGTGGCTGGTAAGAGCGGCCGTTGTTGGAAGAGCTTGGGCGGTTACCGTTGTAGCTTGGCGCAGAAGGCCGCGATGTCTGGCCGCTGACCGCTCCAGACTGTGAATCGCCGCGTACCCACGGAGGACGATTGCCTTGAGTCTGGCGGGTTGTCTGCTCCTGTGAGTTTCCCGGCCGATTCGAGCTTCCGAAACCTGCCGGGGCGCGGCCGCGATCAGTTGTATTTCCTTGCGCTGCCCACGTGCGTGGGCCATTGCCTGCGCGCTGCGAGGCATTGTTGCCAGTAGCAGCGGCTGATGTCCGGTTCGAGTTCGTCATGGACGAAGGCGGCCGGCTCTGCGACAGCTCCCGCTGCCGGGAAGTCATCCCGGAGGTGCTGGGCATTCTCCCCGGACGGCCATTCATCTCAGGCGCGTTGCGCGACGACGCATTCGGCGTGACGGCATGCTGATTCATGGTGCTGTTCACAGGCCTATTGCCAACGTGGCCCGCAGGCAGGCCAGCGCTGTTGAGCGTGCGAACACGCGCCTGGGACGCACCTTGCGCCGGTGCCGTGCGCGCGATCACCGTGCGGTTCTGAACCGCTGCTGGCGGCGTGGCGACATGCGATCTGGTGTTTACCGAGCCGAGCGAGCTGTGCTGCGTCGGCTTGATCCCGACGGAGTTTGTCACTTGCGCACCTCTCAAAGAAGCTGCCGTCAGGTGCGTGGCTCCGCGGTTGATGGCTTGGCCGTTCATGAAGGCATTGCGATTGGCCGCGGTCACCGCATGCACGTTGTGCGCATTCACAAAATTGAAGTTGCGAACGTTGGTGTTGAAAACATTCCTGTTGCGGATGAAGGTATTCCGTTCGTTGATCCTCTCAAAGAATTCGTGACGGCAGTGGAACCACGGGAAGAACGGTTCGCCAAAGCCGAGCGGGAACCAGCCAACTCCAAATCCGAAACCGCCGCCTAAGAAACCTACAAAAGCAGGCCCATAGATCGGAGCGCCAAAGACCGGGCCCGGGCACCAGCCCCACCTGCCGCCGAAATAGTTCCAACGACCGTAGTGGTACGGGGCGAAACCCCACGGGGAATAGTCAACCCAAGTCCAGCCCCAAGGGCCTACCCAGTTCCAATAGCCATTGCTGTAGGGAGCCCAATCGGGCGCGACGTCGTTGGGATACCAGACATGGCCATATTGCGGCTCGTCTCGCCACGTACCGGAATCATCGAGGTCGCTGTAACCATCCATATCGCGCGATACATACTTCGCTGAAACGGAGTTGTCTTCTTTCAGGTCGCGGTCAGCGGCCCAGCGATCGAGGCCGTCCGGACCGGGAGCCCTGTTAATAATGTAGTCGACTTTGTCCGTGCCGGTGAACTCCCCGCGCTCTCCGGAGTGCACATCATAGGTCTTGCCGCCGGCGGTAACTTCGCCTTCGCCGCGAATCACGGTCACGCGGGCGGAATCGCCGTTTTCATCCACATCAATGCGAAATGCCCCAGCCTGCTTCACGGTGAAAGCCAGATTCGGAACGTCCACTTCGTAGAGGTCGCCTTCGCGCAATTCACTGACGCGGAAGTTGATGCTGCCTTCGGCAAGGCGCATCTGCGTGATACCTTGGTCAAGGTTCAGGAAGGAGAGAGCTGTCATACTGCCGAGATGGATGGAGGCTGTGCCGGCTTGCAATTCAGCTCGAGAATCTTTGTCCACCCAAAGCTTGTCGCCGATCGTGATCGGACGGTTTCTGGCCGCACTACCCCAGTCACCTTCCCCGCCGGGTTGCAGGGAAACGGAACCGTCAACATAGCTGATGCGCGCGACGCGCGTTGGGGGATCCTTTTCTTCGTCCGCTCGCGCCTTCGGCGCCGCAATACTCAGAAGACTAGCCAAACAGAGCACTAGGCTTAAGCTGCGCCTACCGGTAAATGTCATCGTCTTCATGACGAATCCCCTGTCCTCGGCCTGGACGTGGGCCGCTCTGGCCCTCTAATAGGACGTTCCAGCCGATGGGAGCGTAACATCTTATTGCTCCCATTAGATAGAACACCGCAATGGGAGAGAAGTTGCCATAAGGCGTGCAATCGGGCCAAGTGGCTTGGGGTAAGCCGAAGCTAGCCTCCTTATTTTGAATAAGTTGTGTAATATCTGTACGTTAGGCCAGGGACCGCCTGAAAGTGCTACCTCAGCGCGGAACAGAGGGCGTGCTTCCACCGCTTAATATCGATGGTCCAGTAGACTTTGGCTTTCTTGCCGCGATCCAAAATCGGGGCCCAAACCGCTCGATTTCGGTCGTTGGCTGCCACGTTGAGGCGGTCTACCACGGTCATGCCCAAGGTCAATTCGCTGGAGGTTTCCACGTCCACATAATTTTCGCTCTGCTGGGTGACAATCGCAGGGTCCAGCGCAATGGACATCGCCACAGGGTCCGGCAACGAAATTCCATGTTCACCGGTCTGTTCGAAGTAGGCTTCTTGAGCTCGGCTGTTGCATTCAATGGCGAAGCGCGCCTGCGGTGTGCCAATGCTCAGCACATATTTAATGTCGTCGGGATTTAATGCGGCTTCACCGCGGCAAAGGTGCCAACCCACCAGCTCCACCGGCAGTCCGCTGCGTAGCACGATTCGCGCGGCTTCAGGATCGCACCAGATGTTGTATTCGGCGGCCGGAGTCACGTTCCCTTCGCAACACGGGGCGCCGCCCATGACCACACAGCGGCCGACCTTGGCGGCGATTGCAGGATTTCGCTGCAAGGCCAAAGCAACATTCGTAAGAGGTCCTAGGGTCACCAACACGAGACCCGGATTGGCTTCAATAGTCGCAATGATCGCTTCGGCGCCGTGTTGTTTTTCTGGCGCCTTGCTCGGAGGCGGGTAGCTGTGGTCTCCCAGGCCATCGCGGCCATGGAACCAGTGCGCGCTCTCGTGCGCGCGATGCAGCGGCTTTTCCGCGCCCATGAAAACCGGAACGTCTGCGCCACAAAGCTCCGCAGTGTAGAGCGCATTACGTGTGGCCTGCTGAACGGCCACGTTTCCTGCAACCGTGGTCATTGCCAGCACGCGGATAGCAGACGAGCGGAGGGCCATGATCAGGGCCACGGCGTCATCGGAAGCGGTGTCGGTATCGATCAGGAATTGGGGTTTCACGCGGCGTAGGATAGCAAACTCGGCGCGAGGCCGCGCTCAGAAATAATTTCGCTCGATGGAAAGTGAATTCGGTTCCCTGCAGGCAGTCCATCTTCGTCCCAACTAGGTGTGCTGGCCGTTGCCGCCGATCCGATAACCAACACCCCGGATCGTTCGAATCAGGGCCCCGTCGTATCCGGAATCCAGCTAGCGGCGAAGAAAATTGATGTACACGTCCGCGACGTTCGCTCCATGAACAGGATCGCGAATAAGCAGCGCATGCCGTGAAAAGCAGGTGCAAGTTATGTGCCAAGGCAGAGTCATGGTCCGCTGCGTGATTTAGTCGACTGATCTCGCCCCCTAGCACGAGATCCTTCTCAATACGTTGATTCTCTTGGTACTTCATGACTCGTAAGAATACGAATCGCAGTCGGCAAGATTGGATTCCCCTAATCGAATCCAAAACGATGCAAAATGCGCACGTGGCACGGGGTCTGCAAGAGAAACCAGGTTGGTAAGAAACCGTCGTTTTAAATTTGCGCATACCAAATTGACTTCATAACAGATGAGCGTACATTTAAGGAATAAACATTCCCAGCCCGTTGGAGGATTTGATGAATCGCCGTCTCGCTGCGGTCTCGCTGTCTGCTTTTTCCATAGGTGGGCTGGTCGTTGGGTGCCAAAAGCCGGCTGACCAGCAATCCGGTCCGGACGCTAACTCCTCCCCGACCTTGGCAGAAGCGGCAAAGTCCGCTGTGAAAAACGCCATCGAGCCGAAACCGCTGGTCGTTCCTGCTGACACCGTTATCGCTGTAGTTTTGGATCAAACCATAAGTTCAAAAACCAGCAAGCCTGGAGACAGGTTCTCCGCGACCGTCCAATCTCCCGTCGAAGTCGATGGAAAGGTCGCCATCCCGAAGGGTGCTCGCACGGAGGGAGTCGTAAAGGAGGCGAAAGCTGCGGGCCGATTCAAGGGCGGTGCTCTGCTGGTCCTCAAGCTGACGAGCGTCACTGTCAACGGGAAGGATCATGAAATTCAGACTTCTGCTGCCATGACATCCAGCAAGGGAAAAGGCAAGCGCACGGCGGTCATGGTGGGCGGTGGCGCTGCCGGAGGCGCTGGTATCGGGGCGATCGCTGGTGGCGGAAAGGGCGCTGCGATCGGTGCGTTGATCGGTGCGGCGGCGGGTACCGGTGGTGCAGGATTCACTGGCAATCGCGACATCACCCTAGCCGCGGAGACGGCGCTCGATTTCAAACTGCTTGAACCCGTTCATATCAAACAAAAGTAGCAGGTGGCTTTCCTGGTCCGAGGAGTTTTTTTAATGGGAAATGCCTGCGCGCAGATATTGGCTCGCTCGATTTAGGCTTGGCGGATCGCTTCACGGGGCCAAGAAAACCGCGTAACTTCTGCGTCTTCCATCCGTAATACAATTGAGCAACCCAACTATGCCCGCCGCCCCCACGCTTATTCAGGCTGAGAGTGTGTTTCGGGAATATCGGCTGGGCGAAACTGTCATCCGCGCCGTCGACGATGTCTCCCTCACCGTTGAGAAAGGCGAATTTCTGGCCCTCTTGGGAAGTTCCGGATCAGGCAAGTCAACGCTGTTGAGCATGATGGCCGGGCTTGACCGCCCCACCTCTGGCGCGATCCGCGTGCGAAACCGCAACCTGGCCGAATTGGAACCGGACGAACTCGCGCGGTATCGCCGCGAGACGGTCGGGATGGTTTTCCAGTCGTTTAACCTGCTGCCGCGCATGACTCTCGAGGAAAATGTCGAGTTGCCGTTGCGGCTGGCGGAAGTGGATCGTCACGACCGGGAGTCCCGCGTGGCCGAAGCCCTAGCGCGCGTGCGGCTTGGCACACGCAGGCGGCACCGGCCGAGCGAACTATCCGGCGGTGAGCAGCAGCGCGGCGCTCTGGCGCGCGCTCTCGTAAATCGCCCGGCGATTTTGTTTGCGGACGAGCCGACGGGAAATCTCGATAGCGTCAACGGCGAACAGATTCTTCTTCTGCTGCGGGAGTTCCAGGATTCCCTCGGAATGACCATCATCATGGTCACGCACGAGCGGCCCCTCGCCCAGAAGTTCGCGAATCGTATCGCGCTCCTCTCCGATGGACGGCTCGTCAGTGACGGAGCGCAGCGTTGAAAACGCGAGACCTGAGCGAACTGGCGGTACGCAACCTGCGGGAAGCTGTGCTTCGCAACTCGCTCACCACGCTGGGCGTTGCGGTCGGTGTTGCTTCCCTCGTGGCCATGCTTTCGCTGGGCGTTGGGTTGCAGACACTTGCCTCGCAGCGCCTTACGCGCTCAGGCTTGTTCGACGCAGTATTCGTTACATCGCAACGTAATTTTCGCGGCCCGCGGCCACCTGCAGCAGCGGATTCTGCGCCCAAAAAGGAATCGCGTCCCCTGGACGAGGATGCACGCCAGCAACTGAGCAAGCTCTCCAACGTTACGGAAGTCTATCCGCAAATCCGGTTCGTTACGGAGGTCCGGTATGCGGGCAAGTCTGAAACAACTTCGGTTCTCGGCCTGCCTGATTCTTCGCGCTCAAGCGGCGCCTTTGAAGGCATGACGGGCGCGTATTTTTCGTCGCCAGCTGCGGATGAGACAATTCTGCAAATTGAATTCGCAAAAGTGCTCACGGATCAGCCTCCATCGCTCGTAGGAAAAGACTTGACTTTGCGTTATGCGCAACGCGCAACCCTTTCGAAAGACGATGGGGGAGACCCTTTCTTCCCTGAGAGCATGACCGGCTCGGCCACGCCGGGCGGCATTTCGATCGTCCCGCGCGAGAAGACTCTGCGCATCGTTGGCGTGATCGAGTCGGACCCCTCAGCAGGGATTGGCGGGTTCGGAGGCGCGCGCGTTTACCTCCCGCTCAAGACTGCCGAGCAGCTCCATGTCGCGCAGCCAGATGATTTGCAAGCCTTTCTGTCCGACAATCCCGCGAAACCTTCCTACATGGCATTGACCGTACGCGTTCATTCGCCCAAGGACGTGCTGCAAGTCGAAGCGGCGATCAAGCAAATGGGTTTCGCGACCTTTTCTCTCCTGGACGCCACCAAGAGTCTCCGGCTCGTGTTCACTGTTTTTGATCTCTTCCTGGGCCTGTTCGGAAGCCTGGCGCTCACTGTTGCTTCTCTGGGTATCATCAACACTTTGGTGATGGCCATCCTCGAACGCCGCCGCGAGATTGGCATCTTGAAAGCGTTAGGCGCAACCGACCGCGACGTGCGCAGCCTTTTCTTTGCGGAAGCTGGGGCTATGGGTCTTTTCGGCGGTTTTTTCGGTGTCGCGCTCGGTTGGCTGATCGGGTCGGCGCTGACCTGGGGCACAACCATTTATCTCCACAGGCAGAATTTGCCTGGCGTGAAGATTTCCTATATTCCCTGGTGGCTGGCGGTCGGTGCCATTGTATTCGCGATCGCGGTCAGCCTCCTCGCCGGGCTCTACCCCGCAGCGCGCGCGACACGCCTCAATCCTGTTGAAACTCTCCGCTACGAGTGAGTGCCGGTAATACTCCGTCACAAGGAAGGCCGACGGAGCTCTCGGCCAGCGAAGTCGCCGCCGCTCACGAACTCGTCACGCGCTCCAATTCGGCAAGATGAATGTTGCGGTAGCGCGTGCGGCAGCCGTTCCGTATAAACTAGAGGTATGAAGAAATTCCAAGGATAAACGTGGAGACTGCTTACATCTGCGACGCCGTTCGAACGCCGTTCGGTCGTTACGGCGGAACGCTAGCTTCGATTCGCACCGATGATCTCGCGGCGATTCCCGTCAGAGCCCTCGTCGGTCGTAACGCAGGTGTCGACTGGAGCGCTGTGGACGATGTCGTCTACGGCTGTGCCAATCAGGCGGGCGAAGACAATCGAAATGTTGCTCGGATGGCGCTCTTGCTGGCGGGTTTGCCGAAAGAAGTGCCGGGCACAACGGTTAACCGGCTTTGCGGCTCGAGCCTGGACGCGGTCGCGACGGCCGCGCGAGCGATTAAATGCGAAGAGGCCGATCTAGTGATTGCCGGGGGCGTCGAGAGTATGTCGCGGGCGCCTTTTGTGATCGGCAAGGCGGATGGTGCGTATTCGCGTTCGATGAGAATGGAAGACACAACGCTCGGCTGGCGATTCATAAATCCTTGTCTCAAAGCAAAGTACGGTGTTGATTCCATGCCGGAAACCGGCGAGAACGTCGCCGACGAATTTCACATCTCTCGCAGGGATCAGGATCTATTCGCTCTGAGAAGCCAGCAGCGCGCCGCTGAAGCAATCCGAAACGGAAGAATCAAACAGGAAATCGTGGCCGTGCCCGTTCCACAAAAAAAGGGCGACCCGCTACTTTTCTCAGAAGATGAGCATCCCCGGCCGGACACGACGCTGGAAGCGCTTTCGAAACTGAAACCCGTGGTGAAACCCACTGGCACGATCACTGCTGGAAATGCTTCGGGAGTGAACGACGGTGCCTGTGCATTGCTGCTGGCCTCAGAGCCGGCACTGAAACGGCATGGCTTGACGCCAAGAGCGCGAGTCGTTGCTGCGGCGGCCGCTGGCGTCGCTCCCCGAATCATGGGCATGGGGCCAACTCCCGCGACGCGCAAAGTTCTGGCTAAAGCAGGATTGTCGCTCGCGCAAATGGACGTCGTGGAATTGAATGAAGCATTCGCGTCACAGGCGCTGGCTGTGCTGCGCGAATTAGGAATTCCGGACGACGCGACGCACGTGAACCCCAACGGCGGTGCGATTGCTCTCGGACACCCCTTGGGTGCTAGCGGCGCGCGGCTTGTAACCACGGCGCACTACCAGCTCTTGCGAACCAATGGCAGATATGCGCTCTGCACCATGTGCATCGGTGTGGGCCAAGGAATTGCCGTGATTCTCGAACGCGTCTAGCGGGTCCTGGGCTTCAAGAAGGATTCATTTTCTTCAAGGCCCGGATGTCTTGGCTTCCGAGTGGTCGCCGCGGGCCGGGCAAAATTCCTGCCGGAGGAGAATAAACTCGATGCCCATCGTTAAGTCTGGAGAAGCCCGAATTCATTACGCGCTGGAAGGTCAGGGTGGAACAGCCGTGCTGGTGTTCTCGAATTCGCTTGGCACGAATTACTTAATGTGGGATCCGCAAGTTCCCGAGATTCGAAAGAAGCTTCGGATCTTGCGCTACGACACGAGGGGTCACGGGCAATCATCGGTCACGCCGGGACCCTACTCGATCGAGCGGCTCGCGAAAGATGTCATTGCATTGCTGGATGCATTGGACTTGGACCGCGTGCATTTTTGCGGTCTCTCCATGGGCGGAATGATTGGCATGTGGCTGGGGGTCAACGCGCCTGAGCGCCTGAGTAAGCTGGTGCTCTGTAACACTGCCGCCAAGATTGGAACCTCAGAGTTTTGGAAGGCCCGTATCGATGCGGTCCAAAAAAACGGCATGAAGTCTGTCGCTTCGGCAGTGGTCGAACGATGGTTCTCGACCGCTTTCCGCCAGAAGTCTCCAGCAACGGTATCAAGTACTCTGAAAATGGTTGAGGAAGCAAACCCGGCTGGCTATGCGGCCTGTTGCGCCGCCGTTCGCGATTTCGATTTCCGCGAACAATTGAGAAACATTCACATACCGGCTTTGGTGATCGCCGGCACTCACGATCCGGCTACACCGCCTGCGGACGGGCGCTTTCTCGCGGATCACATTCCGGGTGCGCGATATGCTGAGCTCAACGCCGCGCACCTTTCCAATATCGAAGAACAAGACCGGTTCAATAGAGAAATAGCGGCGTTTCTGAACTCCTGATGAGGCCTGCTGATGGATGAACGCCAGCGCCATGAGCAAGGAATGAAGCTGCGGGGTGCCGTGCTGGGGATGCGCACGTCGATGCATCGCTGAAAAATCGCAATGAGTTCCACGAAGCGTTTCAGGACCTGCTCACGCGCTACGCCTGGGGAGAAGTCTGGAGCCGCCCCGGCCTTCCCCGGCAGTCGCGCAACATGATCACGTTGGCGATGGTGGTGGTGCTGAATCGCACTGACGAACTTCGCATGCAGCTGCGCGGAGCGTTGAACAATGGAGTGACGCGCGAGGAAATCCACAGGTTCTCCTGCAAACCGCCATTTATTGCACTGTGCCCGCTGCGAATTCAGCATTTCATCTTGCGCAGAAAGTATTTGCGCAGCAGGACAAATGATCCCCCGGCTGCCGATTCATCTTCGGCCTACTTCCATTTTTCCTCACCCTCGACGATGGTAATGTAGCGATTTACGGGCAGCCCGGTGAAACGCTGAGTCGTCCCTCCGGGCATCGGCCACTTCACTTCGAGCCATTCCAACTTTTCCCGCTTGCCCAGCCCAAGCACCATTCTGGGATCATGCGAAGAAAGATAGCTGCCTCCGCCGACTTTCACGCGCCTGCGTTTCAAGTCTCCAGCCTGGTAGGTGACAACGGCACCGATAGCGTCCGGATTGGACTTTTTCCCTTTGAGATGAATTCCCAGCCACTGATTGTGTCTGCCGGCATTGTTGCGGAGAAGGAGCGGCGCGCCATTATTGACGGAGATCAGCACGTCAACCGCGCCGTCGTTATCGAAATCACCGAGTGCCAATCCTCGCGAGGACATCGGCATGGCAAAAACAGGACCGCTCTTTGCGCTCACGTCTTGGAAGGATTTCCCCGTATTATGAAACAACATGAGCGGCTCTTCGTAAGTGACCTCGCCGTGCAGGGAACTGATGAGGTCATCCGGATTGCCGTTGGCGAGAAACAGATCTAGCTCTCCGTCATTGTCATAATCAAAAAATTTCAAACCCCAGCCACTCATGAATTTTGTGGCCTTGCCGATGCCAGCAGGAAGCGCCACGTCGTCAAATGTTTCGTCATGATTGTTTTTGTATATGGCGAACATTTCGCGGTCGAGGTTCGCCACGAACAGGTCCATCCATCCATCATCATTGAAGTCGGCAGAGTCCACGCCCATGCCGGATCGCGCCCGGCCGCTATCACTGTAAGCAACGCCGGCGGTCGTGGCGATCTCATCGAATTTTCCCTTGCCACGATTGACGAAGAGAAAATTGGCCACCGTGTCGTTGCTTACCCACAGGTCAATCAGTCCGTCGTTGTTGATGTCGGTCGCGACCACGCCCCATACCTTGCCGAGGTGACTGGCGATGCCGGACTCCTTGCTGACGTCGGTGAACGTGCCATCACCGTTGTTGTGGAACAGCCAGCTGGGCATGGGCGAAT
>WNGC01001994.1_pt1 | contig 12932 bp, 11 predicted proteins | sample 5400051 | NCBI WGS metagenome assembly WNGC01 (sample SAMN13153368, study PRJNA577476) | soil metagenome | isolation source: 20 cm soil or saprolite under grassland replicate 2 | place: USA:California | collected 2016-06-15 | reverse complement strand
GCGCAGCGAGCCGCCGAAATCCGTGCCCTCGGCAAGCGGCGCCATGCGCGCGGCGAGCGCCGCCGCACCGCCCCCGGTCGAGCCCGAGGCCGAAAGCGCCGTGTTCCAGGGATTGCGCGTCGCGCCGAACACCTTGTTCACCGTGTTCGCGCCGGCGCCGAACTCGGAGGTGTTGGTCTTGCCGAGAACGATCGCGCCGGCCGCCTTCAGCCTGCGGACGACCTCCGCGTCTTCGGTGGGCACATGGTCCCGGAACAGCGTCGAGCCGAAGGTCGTGCGTATGTCCGCGGTGGGCGTGAGGTCCTTGATCGCGACCGGAACGCCGTGCAGGGGCCGGAGCTTCGCGCGCTTCTTCACCGCGCGCTCCGCCTCGCGCGCCCAGGCGAGCGCCTTCTCGGCGGCGACTGTGCAGAAGGCGTTGACCGCGGGGTTGATCCTCTGGATCGCCGCGAGATGCGCCTCGTCGACCGGGCTCGCCTTTTTCGTGCGGACGAGCCGCGCGAGCTCGACGGCGGAGAGTCGGGTGAGTTCCTTGAACATGGGGAGGGATTCGCGCAAGCGCGATGCGCACGGGTGCCGCACATCATATACTTTCCCGCGCCCGCAATTGTCGCAGCCCGCAGGCGCGGCGAGCCGAGGACAGCCCAGTCATGAGCCCTACCATGCGGCAAGCCTGAGCAGGCTCGACGCAAATACTCTTTCGAACCTCGCTCAGGCGCTTTACTCCACCTTCGCTCCCGAGCGGCGGATGATGTCCGCCCACTTTCCGCTCTCGGCGCGCACGAATTCGGCGAACTGCTCGGGTGTCATCGGGCGCGCCTCGACGCCGAGGTTCGCCATGCGGCGCGCCACCTCCGCGTGCGCGAGCGCGCGCGAGGCGCGGTCGTTCAGCCGGTGGATGATTTCGCGCGAGGTGCCCGAGCGTGCGCCCAGGCCCAGCCACGGGGTCGCCTCGAACCCCGGCAGGCCCGACTCCGCGAGCGTGGGAATTTCGGGCGCGGCGTCGATTCGCTTCAGCTCGGCAACTGCGATCGCGCGCAAGCGGCCGTCGCGGACGTGCTGGAGAGTGGTGCTGGTGTTGACGAAGCTCATCGCCACGCGGCCGGCGAGAAGGTCGGTGGTCGCCTGCGCGGCCGAGCCCTTGTAGGGCACGTGCATCGCATCGACACCCGCGAGCGACTTGAGCAATTCCATCGCGAGGTGTCCGGTCGAGGCGACCGCCTGAGAGGCATAGTGCGCGTGGGCGCCCTCGCCGCGCAGCCAGGCGAGCAGCTCGCGCAGATCCTTCGCCGGCACCGTGGGATGGACGACGAGAAGCAGGGGCGCGACGCCCAGCATCGCCACCGGCGCGACATCGGTCGCCGGATTGAACGGCATGAAGCTCATCAGATGGGTGTTGATGGCGAACGGCCCGGGCGGCGCGACGAACAGCATGTGGCCGTCCGCGGCCGCCTTTACAACCAAGTCGACGCCGATGTTGCCGTTCGCCCCCGGCCGGCTCTCCACCACGAACGGCGCGCCGAAGGTCTTGCTGAAGTCCTCGGCGAGCGCGCGCGAGAGGAAATCCACCGACCCTCCCGGGGGGCTCGTCGCGATGATGCGCACCGTGTGGCTCGGCCAGGAGGGCTGGGCGCGAGCGCCGGGCGGCAGCGCCGACGCGACGGCGAGCGTCAAAACGCTGAGCGCGCACCTCATCGAACGGGATTATCGCACCCCGCGCGCCTCGATCAGCTCGCGCAAGGGATCCGGCAGAAAACCGCGCAGCCGCGCCGACCACCGCGCCTCGCGGCGCTGCCACAGCACCCCCAGCCCGATGATCGCGAGGCCGACCAGCGAGAGCGCGAGCGGAAAGATCATGCTGTCCTTGAACACCTCGTAGGAAAGGTAGCCGAGGTAGCCCGCGACGCCGAGGCCCCCGAACACGGCGAACACGCGCCGGCCGATCACCGCGCCGAGGAGGATCATCGCAACGTTGATTCCGCAGTAGCCGAGCTTGCCGAGCTCGCTCCCCGATTTCATCAGCGACAGTCCGCCCCAGAAAGTGAGCACGCCGAAGAGATACAGCCAGAATGCGTAGTCGCGGGACAGGCGTGAGCGCAGGTCCACCCAGAAGGCGACGAGCACCATCGCGAGGCCGAACCACAGCGAGATGAACTTGCGGATCTCCCAGTCGTACACGCGTTCCGCGCCGAAGAGGAACGGCACGATGTCCATGCTCATGTACCACAGCGTCACCGCGACCGGCATCAGCATGAAGGGGAAGCGGTAGCGCCACAGCAGGATCGCGCCGACGGCGAGCGTGCCGAATTCCATCATGATCCAGCGCCAGTCGATGAACACGTGGTAGTCGCGGAACGGCTTGCTCTCGCCCCAGTAGCCGAGCGCCATCTGCGCGCCGAAGATCGCGAGGGGCACCATCACCACCGCGAGCGTCGCCGTGATCCCGGCGGGGACCTCGAGCTGTTTCCTTGCGAGGAACCAGTGGGTGAGCGCAAGCGCGAGCACCGCGTAGAGGAGCGCGGTGACGAACCCGCCCCAGCCGCCGAGCGCGTTCCAGCCGAGCGTCATGAAGATCGACATCGCGCCGATCGCGATCATCCCGCCGAGGTAATAGAGCACGTGCACGAAACTGAACCGCGGCCCCCCGGAGGGCTGCGTCGCGTCGGTTTCGAGAAACGCAACCAGCCGGTCGGCCTGCGCCGCGCTCAGAATCCCCCCGCGCACCGCCCCGTCCAGCTCCGACCTGCGGATCGTCCCCATGCGAGCGCTCCCCTGTGCCGAGCGCATAGCCTACTCGAAAAGAGCCTGCAAGGCGCCCCTTCTCCGCGAGAGAGAAGGGGTGAGGAACTACGCCGCGAGGACTTCCCCGCGGTCCACGGGAAACCCGGCATCCATCCAGTCCTCCTTGCCCCCGGGATAGACGGCGACGTTCTCGTACCCGAGCTGTTCCAGGCGGTACGCCGCGACATGCGAATTCCGGCAGCTGCGGCTCGCGCAATAGACGACGATCTCGGCGGCCTTGTCGGGCAGCACCCCGGGCGCGAGCCTGTCCACCTCGTCGTGCGGCAGGTGACGCGCCCCGGGCAGGTGCCAGTCGCGCCAGTACTTCTCCGGGAGGGCCTCGACGAGCACCGGCCGGGCGTTTCCGGCGAGCTTGCGGCGCAGCTCTTCACGATCGATTTGCTTCAGCATGGTTCTCTCCTTGAAGGTTGGTGCATCGCTGATAGTTGCAAATGCAACGATATAGTGCCACGCACTAGTTGCAAATGCAACTACCTCTTGCCATAATGCAGCCTGCTCCATGACCAAGGACCACGACCTCAAAGGCCACGCCTGGGCGGTGCTGCTGACCGCGCACGTGACGCTGATCGAGAGAATCGAGACCGCGTTGGCAGAAGCCGGGCTCCCCCCGCTCGGCTGGTACGACGTGCTCTGGGAGCTGGAGAAGGCCGAGGGCGGGAGGCTGCGCATGCACGAGCTCGCCCGCCGCATCGTGCTCTCGAGGAGCAACCTCACGCGCCTCGCCGACCGGCTGGAGGACGCCAAGCTGATTGAGCGCGAGGACACGCCCCACGACCGCCGCGGCTACGACTGCGTCATAACCCGCGCAGGGCTCGCCATGAGGAAAAAAATATGGCCTTTGTACAAAGCCGAAATCGAGAGCCTCTTCTCGCAGCACATCACCGTGCAGGAAGCGCGCACGATCGGGGATGCCCTTGCGCGCGCCGTGAAGGCGGCGGGGGGTGAGGGATGACACCACCCGCTGCTAACACATAATATCTCCTGGACCCGGCCACGACCCGAATTCCGGAACGGAGACTTTTCCACACTGCGAGGTCTACATGAAACCGCCTGTCCTGCTGCGCGTCGCTTCGGTGCTCACCCTGATTTTCTGCGCAGGCCACACGTATGGAGCGCTCGCCGCTTCATCGCGCGACCCGGAACAGGCGGCGGTGTTCATGGCCATGCAGGCCTTCCCGTTCGAGATCATGGGGGCACGGCGCTCGCACTGGGATTTCTATCGCGGGTTCAGCCTCCTTTTCAGCGTGACCCTGCTGCTCCTCGCCGTGCTGCTGTGGCAATTAGCCCGACTTGCGAAACGCGACTCCGCCGGGGCGAGGCCGTTCGTCGCGTCCCTCTTTCTGGCCTACCTGGGGTTCACGATCCTGTGCGGGGTGTATTTCTTCATCGCGCCCGCAGCGTTTTCCGCTGCCGTGGCGATCTGCCTGGCGCTCGCATTCACCTCGGCGAGAACCGGCTGATCCACTATCGGGGCGGGCGAAGCGCTGGGGTAGAATCGCGAATCCCCGTGAGCACCATGTCCGCACCCTCTCCCAGGAAGCAGCACGAAGCCTCGCACTCGAACTTCATCCGCCAGATCATCGAGGCCGATCTCATGGCGGGCAAGTACGCGAGGCGAAAGTGGAACGGCAAGCCCGGCTCCGCGTTTTCCCTTCACAATGCGCCGACCGATCCGGCGAAGATCCGCACGCGCTTCCCGCCGGAGCCCAACGGCTATCTGCATTACGGCCACGCCAAGGCGATCTGCCTCAACTTCGGCCTCGCGCGCGACTACGGCGGCGTCTGCCACCTGCGCTTCGACGACACCAACCCGGCGAAAGAGGAAACCGAGTACGTCGATTCGATCCGCGAGGCAGTGAAGTGGCTAGGCTTTTCCTGGGAGGACCCGGGCGGGAACAGAAACGAGTACTACGCCTCGGACTACTTCGAATATCTGTACCAGTTCGCGGAAGAGCTGGTGCGCCGCGGCCACGCCTACGTGGACAGCCTCTCCGCCGAGCAGATGCGCGCGCTGCGCGGCACGCTCACCGAGCCCGGCAAGAACAGCCCCTACCGCGAGCGCCCCGTCGAGGAGAACCTGAAGCTCTTTCGCGAAATGCACCTGGGCAGGTTCGCCGACGGCGAGCACGTGTTGCGCGCGAAGATCGACATGGCCTCGCCCAACATCAACTTGCGCGACCCGGCCATGTACCGCATCCGCCACGCCGCCCACCACCGCACCGGCGATCACTGGTGCATCTATCCCACCTACGACTGGGCGCACGGCGTGTCGGACGCGCTCGAGAACATCACGCACTCGCTCTGCACGCTCGAGTTCGAGGACCACCGCCCGCTCTACGAATGGTTCAACGAGCGCCTCGCAGAGGACTGGACCGGATACGACGGCGTGAAGAGGCCCGGCCTCCTTCAGCAGCCGCTGCCGCGGCAGATCGAGTTCGCGCGGCTCAATGTCACCTATGTGGTGCTCTCCAAACGGAAATTGATCCAGCTCGTCGAGGAAAGGCACGTGGACGGTTGGGACGACCCGCGCATGCCCACGCTCGTCGGCGCGCGCCGGCGCGGGTTCACTCCCGAGGGCTTTCGACTCTTTGCGGAGCGCATCGGCGTGGCGAAGGCGGATTCCTGGATCGACTTCTCGGTGCTCGAGGACTGCATGCGCGAGCACCTGAACGAGGCCGCGCCGCGCCGCATCGCGGTGCTCGATCCGGTGAAGCTCGTCATCGAGAACTACCCGGAAGGAAAGGAAGAGGAGTGCGAAGCGCCCAACCACCCGCACAAGCCGGAATGGGGCAGGCGCAAGCTGCCGCTCTCGCGCGAGCTGTGGATCGAGCGCGAGGATTTCTCCGAGAACCCGCCGAAGGGCTACTTCCGTCTCTTCCCCGGCAACAGGGTGCGCCTGCGCTACGGCTACATCGTCGAGTGCATCGGGTACGACAAGACGACCGACACCGTGCGCTGCACCTACGACCCCGACACCCGATCAGGCACGCCAGGCGCGGAGAAGGTCAAGGTCAAGGGCAACATCCATTGGCTGAGCGCGAAGCATTCGCACCCGGCGGAAGTGCGGCTGTACGACCGGCTGTTCAAAGTCCCGCATCCGGGAGCGGGAGACAGCGAGCTCGTGCCGACCCTGAATCCGGATTCGAAGAAGCTCGTCACCGCGCAGCTCGAGCCGGCGCTCAAGGACGCAGCGCCCGAGGAGCGGTTCCAGTTCGAGCGCCACGGATATTTCACGTGCGACCGCGTCGACTCCAGGCCCGGCGCGCCGAAATTCAACCGCGCGGTGACGCTGCGGGATTCCTGGTCCAAGTAGGCATGTTCGGGATATCCATGAGGGCGGCCACGGTCGTCCGGCGAGCGGTCCTGGTAGCCGTGCTCGCTGTCTGCAGCGGATGCGCGGCCAGCTACACCGTCGGCGGGGTGGTTTCGGGCTTGAGCGGCACGGGCCTCGTGCTTCAGAACAACGGCGGCAACAACCTCAGCATCAACGCGAATGGCTCCTTCACGTTTACCACGAGAGCCCTCGAGCACGCTCCCTACAACGTCACGGTGCTCACCCAGCCCTCCGGGCAAGCCTGCTCGGTGACGAACGGCAGCGGCAGGGTTGCGGGGGCGAACGTGACGGACATCTTCGTGAACTGCACCAATGCAGTTCACGCTTTCTATACCTTCGTCGCCAACTTCAGCGACGGCAGCGTCTCGACCTACGCCGCCGACGTCTCGACCGGGCGCCTCAAGTACCTTGGAAAGGCCTCCGCCGGAACGAATCCCCAGTCGGTCGCGGTCGACCCCTCGGGGAGGTATGTCTACGTCGCGAACAACGCGGGCAACACCGTTTCGCAGTACACGATAGGCGCGAACGGCGCGCTCACGCCCATGGCGTCCCCTACGGTTGCGACGGGGCAGCTTCCCTTTTCCGTGACCGTCGATCCGTCCGGCAGATACGCCTACGTGGCGAACGGCGGTGGCGACAGCGTTTCGCAATACACCCTGGGCGCGGACGGCTCGCTCACACCCATGTCCACCGCTACCGTCGGGGCGGGGACGAATCCCCAGTCCGTCGCCATCGACCCCTCGGGCAAATATGCGTACGTCGCGAACGATGGCGGAAATGTCTCGCAGTACACGATCGGGGCGGACGGTTCGCTCACGCCCATGTCCCCCACCGCGGTCGCGGCGGGGGCGAATCCCCAGTCCGCCACTATCGACCCCACGGGCAAGTATGTCTACGTTGCGAACAAGACCGGCAACAGCATCTCGCAGTACGCGATCGGCGCGGACGGTTCGCTCGCGTCCATCGCCGCCGACGTCGCGGCCGGAACGGGCCCCCAATCGATTGCCGTGGACCCTTCGGGCAAACATGTCTATGTTGCGAACATCACCGGCGGCAGCGTCTCGCAGTACGCGATAGGAGCGAACGGATCGCTCGCGCCCCTCGCAAGCATCGCGGCGGGATCGAGTCCGCGATCCGTTTCCGTCGACCCGTCTGGTCTATACGTCTATGTGGCAAACCGGGGGAGCAACAGCCTTTCGCTGTACACGATCGGTGCAAACGGTTCGCTGACGAGCAGCTCTCCCTCCTCGGTCTCCAGCCAGAGCGGCCCGCAGTCGATAGCGATGGCGAAAATCGCTGTCCAGCTGGTCCCCCATTACGCCTATGTTGCGAACGAGGGAGACGACAGCGTCTCGCAGTACACCGTCGGTTCCAATGGTTCGCTTGCGCCCATGTCCACTGCCGCCGTCGCGACGGGATCGGGTCCTCGATCCCTTGCCGTCGACCCTTCCGGCAGGCTCGCTTACGTGACGAATGCGGCTGGCGGCGATATCTCGCAATACACGATCGGTGCGAATGGCTCGCTCACGCCCACGACCCGCGTCGCCGCGGGAACAGGCCCCGCGTCTTCCGCAGTCGATTCCTTGGGCAAAAACGCATACGTGGCGAACTCGGGTAGCAGCAACGTCTCGCAGTACACGATAGCCGCGGATGGATCGCTTACCGCCATGTCCACCGCCACGGTCGCGGCGGGATCCGGCCCCCAATCCCTTGCCGTCGATCCCTCGGGCAGATACGCCTACGTCGCGAACTCCGGAAGCAACAACGTCTCGCAGTACACGATAGCCACGGATGGATCGCTTACCGCCATGTCCCCCGCCACGGTCGCGGCGGGAATCGGTCCCCAATCCCTTGCCGTCGATCCCTCGGGCAGATACGCCTACGTCGCGAACTCCGGCAGCGACAACGTCTCGCAGTACACGATAGGGGCGGATGGTTCGCTTGCGCCCATGTCCACCGCTACCGTCGCTGCGGGATCGGGTCCCCAATCCCTTGCCGTCGATCCCTCGGGCAGATACGCCTACGTCGCGAACTCCGGCAGCAACAACGTCTCGCAGTACGCGATAGCTGCGGACGGAGCGCTCACGCCGACCTCCACTATCGCGGCGAGGACAAACCCCGTCGCCCTCACCGTCGATCCCTCCGGAGTTTTCGTCTATGTTGCGAACCTCGGCAGCGCCGATGTCTCGCAATACGCGATCGGCCTCAACGGGATACTGACGCTCATGGCTACCCCCGCCGTGGCGGCGGGAACGAGTCCCCGGTCCGTGAGCGCCGTCGGCGGGTACCGATAGAGCAATGTCGCCGATACACGACAGCCGAAGCTCTGCCAGATCAGCGTTCTACCATCTCGCGCTCTCGGGGCCGTCGTTGCGCGGCGACGGAATCAAAAAGCTTCCCGGCCCCAACAATGCGCTAACCGTTTGATCGTTCGCGGATTCGATGCTCTGGCACGGAGGTTGCGGTCATCGGCTCATCGGCGCAGGAGGCGTCGCGGCACCTGCGCCTTTAAATGCACGGGAGACCGCCATGGACCGCAGGCTGACTGCCGAAGATATCGATTGGCTGCGCAAGCTGCGCGACGCGAGAGCCGCAAACCAGCCTTCCCCCGACATCCCCACGAGCGTGGTGCGCAAACTGACATTGCTCGCGTACGCGGAGGTCAAGAGCCCGAGAGAACATCCGATCAAGCTCAGAGACCGCGACGAGCTGGACCGGAGGAAACAAAGCGGCTGACCTTCCGCGCGAGCCGCGGTGCCGCATCTTTCCCGCACGAGTTGGACGCGCCCTACTCCAGCGGCTCGACCTTCACGATGGCCGCGTGGTGATTGTTCCCCACCCAGAACGTGGGCGGCGTGGTCGAATCGTCCACGAACACGCGGCGGATGTTGGTCTGGCTCGGGAGCGGATACTCGGTGAACTGGCCCGTGTCGAGGTCCATGCGCAGCACGCGATCGGTGTTCATGCCCGCGGTCCACACCTTGCCGGACTTGTCGAGGACGACGTCGTAAGGCGCGGCATGGGGCGTGGGGACATTCCATTCCCTGAACGTTTCCGTCTTGGTGTCGAACATCCCGATTTTTTCGGCTCGCCATTCGGCGAACCAGACGCGGTCCTGAGCGTCCATCCTGCCGCGGCGTGGCCTGGATCGAGGCGTCGGCGTCGGGAAGAGTGTCAGCTTCCCGGTCGCGGCTTCGATCTTGCCGACGTTCTCTCCGCCGAAATCCATGAAGAAGATGTTGTTCTTCGAATCGGCGTAGATGCCGTAGACGGAATGCGGTCCTTTCATGTTCTGGTAGGGTTTCCATGTCTCGAACTTGCCGGTCGCCATGTCCAGGCGATGCAGGCCCGGAATTCCGGCGTCGTTCAGCCACACCTTGCGGTCCACTGTCCAGCGCTGCGGGCCGACCATCGACTGCTGTGAATTCTCGTTGACGACTCCGGATGGCAGCGGAAACGCCTGGAACTTTTCGGTCTTCTTGTCGAATTTCACGATTCCCGACTGGAACATGTGCGAGAGCCAGAGGTTGCCTTCGGGATCGACCTCGAGGTCGAGCGTGCCCTTGGGAAAATCGGGCCGCTGCACGGGAATCGCGAACTCGGCGTGCTTCAGCGTCTTCGGATCGAATCTGCCGAGGAATTGCTGGTCGAACTGCGAATACCAGACGACGCCGTCGCGATCGACGATCACGTCGTGCGGCATCAGGGGCCGGCGCGGAAGGTCGTATTCGGTGATGACGACGCGCGTGCTCTTGCCTTTGACGCGGGGCAGGGTCTTCAAGTCATACGACCAGGCGCCCGAGCTCTGATTGAGGCTGGCGAGATACGCGGCCTGCTTGTCGGAGTCGGGGCCGAAATCGCGCATGGGGTCGCGCGCGACCACTCGCACCTGCGGCCGCTCGATGTGGCTGTTGTTGGCGTAGGTCGCCATGCGCTTCATGACCTGCAGGAAAGCGGCCGCGTCGTGCTTCGATTTCGCGACGCGCTCCAGGGTGTGGCAGCCCACGCAGCCGTAGAGAAACTTCTTCTGGTCGGGCATCCCGGGAAAGCTCGCGATCCATTCGGCGTTCGTCATCTGGGGCGTGATGTCCCGGACCTTGCGCAGCTTCAGTTCGACCGCGACGGGCAGGGCGAGGGTGATCTCCACCGGGCCCGGGCCGTCGAGCTCGTATCCCGTTGCCCGGATCTTCAGCGAATACGAGCCGGACCCGAGCTTCGACGAAGGAAAAGCGAACCGGCCCCGATCGTCGCTGACGACGCTGACCGTCACCGTCGAGCCGGCTTTCTTCGCGCTGACGACGACGCCCTCCATCGCGCCTTCTTCCGCCGAGCTCACCCGCCCGGTCAGGGCGGTGGAAGTCTGGGCCGCGGTGGGGCCACGGCCCGCGAGAAGCGCGGTAAACACGAGACCGGCGCTTACGACGAACAAAAGGCGTCTTGTCATGGACGACTCCCTTGTGGATCCCCTCCGACTAGCCCTATATTTTAGTCCTATTCGGTTTAGAGTTACGGCTTTCAACGTCCCCCACGGAGCCAGAGACCATGATCGACCTCTACGCGGCCGGCACTTCGAACGGCATGCGCGCGCGCATCGGGCTGGAAGAATGCGGCCTCGCCTACAAGTTCCATCCCCTCGACCTCGGCAAAGGCGAGCAGAAATCGCCCTCGTTCCTCGCCATGAACCCGAACGGGCAGATCCCGGTGATCGTCGACAGCGACGGCCCGGGCGGAAAGCCGGTGACGCTTTCGCAGTCGGTCGCGGTGCTGCTGTACTGCGCCGAGAAATCGGGCAAGTTCCTGCCCAAGGATCCCGCGGCGCGGCCCGCGTTCTGGCAGGCGCTCGCGAGCGCGGCGAGCGACATGAGCGCCATGGTCACCGCGATCTTCACACTGTCCCGCGCCAAGGACCAACACGGGCCGGCGATCGAAACGTTCAAATCTATGTGGAACAACTACATGAAGGTCTGGGACGGCAGGCTCGCAAAACAGCGCTACTGTGCCGGCGGCGAGGTGACCATCGCCGACTTTGCGCTCTACGGCGTGGTCGCGCGCATGAAGGCGGCGCAACCGGCTCTGCTCGAGGGCTTTGCCAACGTCGCGCGCTGGGCGGATGAAATGGCCGCGCGGCCCGCGGTCCAGCGAGCGATGAAGTTCTGACAAAAAGAGGAACATCATGAAGGGCTTCAAGACTTGGACGGCTGTTTGCGCGGGCGCGTCCGCACTCGCGTTTTCCATCGTGCTGTTCGCGCAGACCGGTTTCCCGCCGCCGCCGCCGAGGGTGAGCCCCGCCGCGGGAGCGATCGACATTCACGTTCACAGCGATCCGGACGCGTTCAACCGCAGCCTGGATGATTTCGATATTGCGCGCATCGCGGCGCGCAAGGGCATGCGCGGCATCGTGCTGAAGAACCACGTCGCGCCCACCGCCGCCCGCGCGGCCCTGGTCATGCGCACCGTTCCGGGAATAGAGGTCTGGGGTGGCATCGCGCTCAACCGCGCCGTGGGCGGCGTGAATCCGCTCGCAGTCGAGTGGTTTCACCGCATGTCGGGCGGCCGCGGCAAGGTGGTGTGGCTGCCGACCTTCGACGCCGATAACCAGCATAAGATCCTCAAGGAACCCGGCGAAGGGCTCAAGGTCGCGGCGAACGGCAAGGTGTTTCCGGAAATGGAGGAGGTGCTCAAGATCATCGCCCGGGAGAACCTTTCGCTCGCGACCGGGCATGTCGCGCCCGAGGAGTCGCTCGCGGTGATCAAGCGGGCGAAAGAGCTCGGCGTGAAGAACGTCGTGGTCACCCACGCGATGGCCGAGGTTCCGGGGATGACGCTCGCGCAGGTGAAGCAGGCGGTCGCCATGGGCGCCTACATCGAGTACTGCTTCCTCAACGACATCCACGGACCGCAGTCCTACTGGCCGTTCCTGCGCAGCTGGCGCCGCGTCTCCTTTGCCGACATCGCCAAGGTGATCAAGGAAGTCGGCGCAGCGCATTTCATCCTCTCCAGCGACCTCGGGCAGAACGGCACGCCCACGCATCCGGACGGCATGGAGATGATGGTGAACGGCATGAAGCGCGAGGGCCTGTCGCAGGCCGACATCGACCTCATGGTGAAGAGGAACCCGGCGAGGTTCCTCGGCCTGGAGAGCTAGAAACGACGACTCGGGTCAGCCGACGACCAGGGCCGCGTGCTGGCTCTGGCCCTCGGTCATTCCGCGGGCCTTCATCCAGTCGTAGGCGCGGTTGAACAGCGCCGGATCGTAGTAGTCGACGTGCTTGTAGTGGACGAAGGCGCGCAGCAGCTCGCGCGGCTGCAAGGCGCCTTTCGCGGCTGCGGCGACGTGATGCGCGTACTTGTAGAAGTCGCCGTTGATGAGATCCACCGCCTGGTTCTCCGCGTCGTAATAGGCCCTGCGCTCTTCCGCAGTCAGATCGGCCGCCACCACCTCGCCGCCGCGATAGAACGACGCGGCGATGATATGCGCGCCCTCCTTCAATCCGAGGCTGATAAAAGGCTCCATCACCGCCACCGCACGATAAGTGCGGTTCCAGAGGCCCTCCCAACGCTTGGACGGCAGGCTGCCGTTCTGGATCTTGACGTGCTCGCGGCCCACGGCGCTCTCCAACATCTGCAGCGTCGTGTAGTGCGACCCGGTGAGCTCCTGCACCACCACGGGAACGTCGGCCAAGTCGCGCGGCGTCTGCAGCTTCTCATCGAAAGTCAGGATGGCCTGCGCAGCGACCGCGGCGCGCAGGGCCGCGATGCTGCCTCCGCGCTTGCCGCGCTCGAGGCGATCGATGCT
>WNGC01004657.1_pt1 | contig 12938 bp, 11 predicted proteins | sample 5400051 | NCBI WGS metagenome assembly WNGC01 (sample SAMN13153368, study PRJNA577476) | soil metagenome | isolation source: 20 cm soil or saprolite under grassland replicate 2 | place: USA:California | collected 2016-06-15 | reverse complement strand
TGGCGCGGCGCAATTTTCGTTTAACGATATTGGCAGCAGCATGCTTACATTCGGAACGGTCTTCACAGTAATTAACAACACCGCCACAACACCGATCGCAGGCACATTCAGTAATCTTCCCGACGGCTCGACCTTCGCCGCTAACGGCAACACTTACCACGTGAATTACGACGGCGGCGACGGCAACGATCTCACGTTGACAGTGGTGCCTTAGCTTTCATCTTTAATCGCGCCGAAAAAACGAAACCGCATCGCGCAACCGCGCCTAACGAACAAGAGCAACCCCATGAACAAACCACGCACCACGGCATCCCATAGCTCAGTCTCACCGCGCTTATCCCCAAGCGTGCTAATCGCAGTCATGTTGTTGCTGCTGCTTGCAATGCCATGCACTACGTTTGCGGACAGCGCAACGTGGAAGATGAGCCCCGCTACGGGCGATTGGAATCACGCCGCGAACTGGACGCCCCCGACCATTCCTAACGGGCCGTCCGACACGGCGACATTCGCGGCTTCGAACACAATTGGTGTCTCCCTTTCAGCTAACACGGAAGTGAACGGCATCGTGTTCAATCCCAGCGCAAGCGCATTCACAATCACCGCCGCTCCCACATTAAGGTTGACGATCAGCGGCACGGGCATCACGAACAATTCGGAGATCACGCAGAACTTCGTAGTTGATGCGGATGATTCCTGCGACGTGTTTGGATACGTCTTCACCAACACCGCGACTGCCGGCAACGCAACAATGTTTACCATGGGCGGAGGCACGATACCGCGCCCGTGCCCCGGCGGCACGCGTTTTAGTGGTATGTCAACTGCGGGCAATGGCGTGTTTATCAATAACGGCGGAGGAAGCGGAAGCGAGGGCGGTGGCGTCACGCAATTCAGCGACAGGTCAACCGCGGCCAATGGAACGTTCGTTACGCACGGCAACACGTTCCCCGGCATCCGCTCGGCTGAAGTTAGCTTCGGCCTCAGCTCGAGTGCAGACAACGGGCATTTTACCAACAACGGCAGCGCGGTGAGCGGGGCAGTGGGGGGAAGGACATTTCTATTGGGGAGCGGGGTAGTGGGCATCGCTTCGACCGCAGCTCATGCCACTTTCATAAACAATGGAGGCACGGTCAGCAATGCAGGCGGCGGTTCCACAGAGCTTGTAGCGAATCTCGCGAACCCGACCGCGGCCAATGGTATCTTCATAAACAACGCCGGGACAGTGAGCGGCGCGCGCGGGGGTGGAACGAATTTCAGCAGCGGCGACGCAGGGAACGCGACACTGATTGCCAACGGCGGCCCGGGCGACGGCGGTTTTATTCATTTCTTGGGCGATCCCGTCGGCGGCATGGCACGGGTGAAGGTCTTCGGCAACGGCAACCTGGATGTCACCCGTGTTTCAGGAGGTCCGGTGAACGATACGATCGGCTCGATCGAAGGTGATGGTCTCGTTTTCCTCGGAGCTAACAATCTGACCGTCGGCAGCAACAATCTAACCACCGTCTTTTCCGGTAAGGTCCAGGATGGCGGCGCTTATGGTGGCACAGGCGGCTCGCTGACTAAAATTGGGACGGGTAAGCTGGTTCTGAGCCATAGGAACACCTACACCGGAGGCACCACGATTAAACGCGGCAAACTGATGGTCAATAACATAGGAGGTTCCGGCACGGGCAGCGGGCCTGTGCAGGTCGACGGCGGCTGGCTCGGTGGCAAGGGCATAATCGCCGGCGCGGTGACGGTCGGAACAGGAAGCGGGTCCGGAGCGGTTCTAGCCCCCGGGTATGTACATGGCCTCGGCAGCCCCGGCGCCCTTACCATCCAGAGTGCGTTGACCTTTAGCGTCGACGCTACCTACAATGTGGACGTGAACAGCAGCAACGCCACCGCCGATGAGGTGGTCGCCAACGGGGTGACCATTAACAGTGGCGCGCAATTTTCCTTTGCTGATCTTGGAAGTGGCACCCTCACACCGGGTACAGTTTTCACGGTAATCAACAATACGGCGGCGACACCGATTGCAGGCACATTCAGTAATCTTCCGGACGGCTCGATCTTCACCAGTAACGGCAACACCTACCAGGTGAGCTACCAAGGCGGCGATGGCAACGACCTTACCTTGACTGTAATTCCGTAGATTTAGCAAAGACCTAAGTTGGCGGTGTACGCAGCGGTGGATGAAGAAGGACGAACAATCGGATTGTTGATGCACACCGCGGCGACGGAAAGCGTTTCCATTGTGCGAGCGGATGAAAAGTTGACCGCGTCTCTGGAACTTGAAGCCGCAATCTGCCTCTGCGGATAAATTTCTTGACAAGTTTGCGTAAATTCTGCCAGACTCGGCGTGTTAAACGGATCTGAATCAGGTGAGGGACATTTCCCCCTGCTGTGTTCTTCGCCTCTTCCGAGCCGCATTGTCAAAATTAACTCAGCGGGGAAACAGGAAAATAAAGAACATGAATCCATTCATCCGATTTAAAACAATAGTTGTCGTATTGATATTGGCTGCTGTGGCGCAGCTTGCTAGCGCACAGTCGATGCGCAGGTTAAAGCCTCCTCCGCCGAAAAAGGACGCAATCGTCCTTAAAGCAACTACCGCCCTCGCTCCCAACTCGCCGTGGCAGTTACTGACGAACCAACCTCCGGTTCTGGACTATACGGATTGCGGCCCTGGTAACCCGATCTTACTGACCGACGGCACTGTTATGCTCGCAGATAATGGTTGCCAAGATTGGTGGAAACTCACTCCTGACGAATTCGGCAGTTACGTCAACGGAACCTGGACTCAATTGGCTTCACTGCCAGACGGCTACAGCCCGCTGTATCACGCGTCAGCCGTTCTTCCCGACGGCCGGGTCATCATCGAGGGCGGCGAATACATTTTCTCCAACGGAAGCTTTCACGCCGTCTGGTCAGATCAGGGCGCGATTTATGATCCTTTGGCCGACACTTGGACGCTCGTAGCTCCTCCTCCGTTTTTTGGGGGCTTTGGGCCTTTTCCCAGAACGATCGGGGACGCCCAAAGTGTCGTTCTCTTCGACGGAACTTTCATGCTGGCCGATTGCTGCACCCGAGACACCGCTCTGCTCGATCCAATAACTCTCACTTGGACACCGACCGGCGCAAACAAGTTCGACATCCATGATGAAGAAGGATGGACGTTGCTACCCAACAAGAAGGTTCTGACAGTCGATGCCTATGTCGCTCAGTACGACCCTACCGGTATGAACTTTGAGCTCTACAATCCCGCGTCGGGCAAGTGGACGAGTCCCGGCAGAGGCACAGGTGTGCAACTTTGGGACTCCGCCGCAGATTGCGGCGGACGCCGTTTCGCCTCATTCGAGGTCGGGCCCGCGGTCTTGATGAACGATGGAAGCGTCTTCGCAACCGGAGCCAATGCCTGCGGCGCTGCCCACACCGCGATTTTCAAGGGAAGCTGGAAACCGGGTCCGGATTTCCCTGACGATCTGGGTATTTCCGATGGTCCCGCCGCGCTCGAGCCCAACGGCAAGGTCCTGATGATGGCAAGCCCGTTCATCTTTCAAACCCCATCGACGTTCTTGGAGTGGGACGGGAACAGCCTGACGACAGTCCCTCCGGCTCCCAACGCGGCGAACGATTCGTCGTTCTACGGCAACATGCTGATCCTTCCCACCGGCCAGATCCTTTTCACGGACTTCTTCTTCGTCTCCGTTTACAATCCCACGGGGGCCTACGATCCGGCTTGGGCGCCAAGAATCCAATCTGCACCTGTCAGGGTTAGTCCCGGCGAATCGTACGTCATCTCCGGCCATCTTTTCAATGGCATGTCGCAAGGGGCGGCTTACGGGGACGATCAGCAATCGGCAACGAACTATCCGCTCGTCCGCATCACCAATAACGCAACTGGACACGTGTTTTATAGCCGGACCCACGACCACAGTAGCATGGCCGTCGCATTCAACGGCATCGTATCGACTCATTTCGATGTGCCAGCAAACCAAGAGCTAGGCGCGAGCCAGCTTGTTGTCGTGGCTAACGGCATTCCCTCCCCTCCCGTTTCCGTTACAGTGCAGTGAGGATCACCTAGCACGAATTTCTATAGTTTACGGCTAAAGAGAAAAGAAGATCAGTGCCTTGTCGCGTCACAGTCCGGCGAGCGTAGGTAGGTTTCGGAACCGAGGCTCTGGAAAGAATCCTTTTTTTGCCGCTACGCGCGCTTGTCGAAAGACCTTTGCGAAAGACTCGCCTTGGACCAGCAGAGAGCCTCCGATCTATGACTTCCCTAATGTGAGACTGCTAGTCTGTCGCAGCTGCCGAATTATCGATCGTGACTTTGTTCCGTGGATTAGGCACATGAATCGTGGTTTCGATCACATTTGAGTATCTGTTCTCGCCTTCATCGAAAGTATGTGCCGCGTTAATCTCGACGTGCACAATATAGTCACCTTCCGGCACGCCGGTGATGTCAATCCATTGGCCGCTGAGCTGTTTGAAATACCAGTCCGCCCAGCCAGTCGTGATGCCTTGGAAGGCACAGTTGTAACCACTGCTCTTGTTGTCGTTCGTGTATTTGAGCAGGTCTTCGAGACAGAACGCTTGTTTATGTCCCTGCGCGGCGATCGTGCGATCCATGTTGAGCAATTGATAATTGGAAAACCCCTCGATGTGGTAATGATTGTGACACGGTGAAAAGACGAACACCGAATGATATGGATTTCTGGGATCAGTGGGACTGCCCACGACAAGGTCTCCATCGCCGCTGTTCATGAGGACGGTATCGAAGCGCAGCAAACGGCGATAACCAGTTCCGCCGACTGAACCTTCCACTAACTCGCAGCTCGACGCGTCAAAGAAGCGGTCCATGATTTGCATCTGGGAGACGAACCGCTTCGGATCGACCGTCAGATCCGGTTGGCCGTGATTGTTGTAAACAGGGAAGTCGCGCGAGACATCGGTGCGCACGGCTTTCGTCACGAACGGGATTGTGCTCAGGACAAGAAGCGAACCGATGAACCAGGCCATAACTTTCTTACGTGTGAAGATAAACTTCATTTCGTCGCAGATTCTTGTGAATTTTCAGTGATTAGCAATAGAACAAATCAAAAATCATCTGGTCGGATCTGACAAGACAATTGTAAATGCAATCCGTTCACCCGGTCATAAAGAGCGAAATGATGTACATTTGCGAAATCCGCCCGCGCAAAGATAAACGCAATGTCGATCTAATTTCCGATGTGCTGCCGTTCGGTCGACTGTGCTACGGCGAGCCGAACTCGGTCTGCAACGCAGTCAGCTACGCGATGCATTTATAGCCGGTCACAGGATGCTGTGATTCGCGTTTACGATGAGACTGGCAATGTGATAGAAACGCACGAGCACAAGGGCGATTTCAAAGAGTGGTAAGAGTCGACAGCTTTACTGATCGTTCAAAACCGTTTGCGGTGCGGGTTTGCTCAGTTCCAGCTGTGCGCTCACTTTCTGTAGGCCAGCAGTCAGCGCGTCAATTTGCTTTTGCAGGCGCGCAATCGTCGCCCCTTGTTGCTGCACGGTCTTGTGTTCTTTCAAGCCAATCCTGTTGGCCGGACCGATATCTGCGGCAACCCCAAACGCCAATTTCCCGTTCGATTGTCTGTAAACCACAGAAAGATCTCCCAACCTAGTTTCTTCGCCAAATCTTCCGGGAAGACCAACGTAAGGGATAGTGCTGGAGTCGACATATCGACTGTTGGCGCGATACTTAGCGCGCTTCTTCATGGGCGAGTTCCAGTGCTTCGCAGGGTGGAACGCACTGGCTGCTGCATTCATCTACCACGAGAGATCTATAACCGCGCCGACCCACTGATCTATGCTCAATATTATCTGATGAACCAAGGGTTGGCCGTCACCTGGGACAATCCAGATATCACGATTCTTGCCAAGTGTTAGGGTTCGCACAGCACGCTGGAGAAGCCGCGAAAAGTCGGTATAGTTTAAAAAGCGATGATCGGATCGGTCAAGATTACTCTTACCCGGATACCATCGATTTGATCGGCGAATTGCGGCCGCCAAGAGCTCGTCTGATCGACATACACGATGATAGCCGCTTCCTGATTGTTGATGTCCGAGACGCCGATGCCAACGCCCAGGACTCCTGGCTGCGACATTAAATCGTGACGATTTTGTTCCAACCCCTTTCGCGCGTCATCGACTGCTTTTTGTGGAAGTTGCAACCCTTGTCCTCCAACTTGTTGCGAGGGGGAACTCGTGCAAGTCCCGCCAACGAAGCTTACATCTGCGCCAAGCGCTGCCCCTAAATTGGTAAGGACCTCGCTGATCGGATTCGCAACCGTGGTCGAACTGCTACCGGCAAAGAGAAGGCCGACCGGCTGGAAACAGCCATCGTTAGATACAATGAGAGAGCCCGAATCACCTCCCGCGCTGAAAGTCGTGCTGTCGATGATTATTTGGTTAGTGTAACTGATGATGTAATTCCTACCTTGGCCACAGCGGATCTGATACTGGACATTCACGCTTGCATTGATCGCGCCGATCGTTCCCGTCGTGGTTCCGGTCGTGCGTCCACTCTTTACGACTGCTAACCCCACAGCCGGAGCCTTAACAACGCTGCTGATGGTCCCGATCCCTTCAATATAACCGCTGGTATTCATCCGGCTGCCCCTGAGCTGCGCGATGGCGGCATCGACATTCGTCCCCAACTGAGGAGCAGTCGTAAAGTCTGCAACAATCGTGGCTCGCTGGCAGCCATTGTCAATCAAACCGGGCTGCGAAATATTTTGACCGGGCGATGCTTTGTCCTGACGAGCTAAAATGTGATTGTTACTAAGGATATATAGTGTACCCCCCGCAGTGACTAGTGATCCAAGCGTACCGCCACAACAGAATCCACTGGTGAAGTCTCTGACGTTGCTACCGGACACGCCGAAATGCTTATTTCTACTCTGATACGGGTTTTGAGCTTGAGTTGGCAGCGGGGCATAAATCAGCGCTGTTAAGACGATGAACGCGAAAAAACATATTTTAGGCTTAAACATGAAATAATCATGCCATAGGCACGACTTCTGGCAACCCAGACGTCATTAGGAGCGATGGCCTACGCGAGAGCAGAGTTTTCGGACAAAATCGGACACTCGAACTGCGTAGTTCTGCGCGAATCGTGCAGACTGGCTGATTTGCATTTTCTCCCTTAACGCGCAGCCTACCGCATATTTATGCTGAAATCGCGCAATGCCGCGAAATTTCAAAAATGGGGTTCGAATCCCGTTAGGGTCGGTCTCCATAGTAAATCGGAAACCAGGGGACGTTCCCATAACACTAGGACATAAACAGCCCAGCCCTGTTTAGAGGTGTCCCCACCTGTCTAATGACACCGAGACCCAGATCAGCGACGCCTTGCGGTAGCAGTGCAATTACGAAACTGAGGTGATGAAGCACCGCTCCGTGAACGGGCGAATTGTGGCAAATGGCGAACCCGGAGATTGACGATCTTTTGGAACTGGACGCGCGTGCCACGGCTGCCAATCACTCCCGTTTGGGCAGCTCGGCTCATTTGCGGCCGCCTTTCTTGGTCCCGTACGCATTGTTGATCTTGGTTACTTGGTCGACAGCGGCAAACCCTACTTTCGCGCCTTCTTGGCGGTACCACTGATACACGTCCTCGGACGCGACGTGCTGCTCAGGTTGCCCGCGTAACTTTGCTTCCAATCGCAACCGATCCATGTCGTCTTTTATCGTGCGCTCATCGCGGAGAATCTGATCTTGCAGCTTGAACATCGCATCAGTTGCCGTGCGTACGTTGTGCAGTGCTAGGTCTTGCAGTGCTACGTACCACTCAGCCACCATGCCGTTCCAGCGTTGCAATAACGTCTGCTCAGCAAGCGCGGCTTGAATCTGCGCTTCACTAAGTGCAGACGATGGCGTTGGTGCTTGCTGCTGCGCCAGCGCGGTACTTGCGAGCGCGAACGCGATTCATGTCATACGGAGCATGACGATTGCTCTAATGGTTTTCATCTTTGTGCTGCGGTTGTTTTGCCGCAAACACTATTCGGATGTCAATGTCCCATACGACAACAGCTATACATTTCCATCGCGCAGCTACGGATTGCTAGTCCGTCGTGCCGATCAAGCACGTCATCGAAAAACCGAATCAAGGTTGGTGATTTCAATCCAGCCTTTCCGTAAAACGTGACGAGTTGCCAACGTGTCCGCGATGCAACTCGTCGAATGCGCACCTTCACCATCGTCACGGCCCATCGCGCGGTAAGTGCAGCCTTCTGCTGTGCCTCTTTCCAATTCACCAAAATGGTTGAACTCCTCTTTTGGTCTTACCGATGCTTATGACAACACATGCGGCTGAATGCAGTCGCTTGTAATAAAGCTTGGCCGGTCTTCGGATCGCAGCGGCAAGCCAGGTGGCGTGATCTGTTCGCGTGCTTTTTCTTTTTTGGCGCAGGTGAGATTGAGTTGGAGCAGGAACGTTAATGGATCGGTGTTAGCCGGCATTCCGTACGTGGCACGAACAGCGACGTCGAGCCACGCGTGCGTATCGCGCAATGGATTGTCGCCGGGTTGTTCGAGCGTGCGGTAAAGATCGCGCAGCGAGTAGTTCAACTTCCGCATCGTCTCCCGCCGCAACGTGCGCAACGCCACTCCCGCTTCCGCCACTGCTTTAATCTGTGCGCGCCCCGGCTTCTGCGGCCACGGAAAGGTGTCGAACACTGTATCGCTTGTATAACGAAAGTCGCCCTTGAGCGCGGAACAACGCGCTTTGAACCACTCGAAGTGAATCCCCGACTGCAAAATGCCGAAAGAATAATCGTCGGCTAACGGGAACGCTGTGAGTGCGTCGTTTGGGCGAATTGCTGAATCGACAAAAACGAAGATTGGCCGTTTAGTCACACGTGCGCAGGCGATGTATCGAGGAATTTGGCTGATAGCCCTTAGCAGTTCGCCGCGCCCGCGCCAGTGCTTCCACCATTTCTTTGCGTGGCTTTGCCTTGGGCCGGTCGTGCGCTTACTAACGCGTTGCTCCTTTTCTGCTGCGGCTTGCATAGCAGGCATGACGGTCTCCTCGACGTGTTGGAACGCTGATCCGAACCCGCGTGCCGCCAGAACGTCTTTGGCTTCGTTCAGGTCGATCACATATCGCGTTGGCTCTCCGCCTTCCAGGAAGTCATCGCCAGTAAGGTAAGGATGCAACACTCGCGCTGCTCGCTCATCCTTACTGACTTGCTTCGCCTCAACAAAATCCAGCAAGAATCCTTCATGGCCGTGCGTCTGACCTTGGAAACAAGCTTCCGATGAGATATTGGCCCGTAGTGGTATTGCGGCGGTCACGTCGAGCCCCGGAGACAATGCGCTGTTAATCCACTCCAGCGAATACTGTTCCCACGGACTGTCGCGGTTATCGCCTTTTGAATGAAAAGCTGCTTGGGACCTACCTCAGTCCCTTTGACCCAGTTAACGATGGAAACGTGGACTACAGCCTCGCCAGACCACACCTCGGTTTGATACTGCTTCAGTAATAGTTCCGCCGTTTTCGACGATATAGTCCAGTCCGCCAATTCGCGAATAGTTCTGTCGGACAGTGTTTGTTCCGACAAGTCCCGCTCGCTGACCTGGCGTAAGGTAATCATGAGCTTTGCGGAACCAGTAAACACAAAAGTCAGCTCGGCCCGGAACACCCGGGTAAGTCTTGCGAACCTTCTTTACGTAATCTTCCCCTAGCTCGGGAACCATTTTGTTCTTCGCGACGAAAGGAGGATTTCCAATTACAGCGTCGGCTCGCGGCCATTGAGTAAAGAGCGCGTCGGCGCAGATGATGTTTCCGTCGAGATTATCGAGCGGAAGGGGTTTTTCTTCGATGAGAAGTTGATCGGTCTCGGCGAGTTTTTGCGCTTCGATTACCTCGAGTTCCTTCGCCAGCATGAGCGTGACTTTGGCGAGTTCAACGGCGAACGGGATAATGTCGATCCCAAAGAATTGGTGCAGCGAGATGACGCTTTCCAGTGGTTCGCGTTTGCTCACTTCGCGCAGGCGTAAAAGGATGTCCCGTTCCAGTCGCTTCATTTCGCGATAAGCGATGAAGAGAAAGTTCCCCGAACCGCAAGCTGGGTCGAGAACGCGGAATTCCCGAAGATCGGCGAGCGCTTTGCGCAATTCACTGACATTCTTTCCCGCAGCTTCGATTCGCTCGCGCCATGGTCTAACGATTGTTGGTCCGACAACTTTGCGAATGTCGAACTCGCTCGTGAAATGAGCACCGAACGCATGACGCTCTTTCTTGTCCATGCTGTCTTGAAATAGCGTGCCAAAAATTTCAGGCCGAACCTTGCTCCAGTCGTTGTGCGATGCCGTTTCGTAAAGCGCGTAAACTTCGGCGCGTTTTAATTCGATTGGCTCAACGATTTCAAACAGGCCGCCATTGAAGTACTGAACGTTTTTGAACCGTCCCGCGCGAGCGGGCTGGTTACTTTGCATCTGTCGGAACAAACCGCCGAAGAGATCGTACGAGCTTTCGTTCTTCTCGGAACAAGCGAAGAGAAGGTCAGTGACAATGTCGGACGGCAGCAGGCCGGTGTCCTCCGCCACCATCGCGACGAGTAGCTGAAGTATGAAACGTTGGGCACGTTGTCGATCTTCACCGCGAAAAACGATTTCGCGAAAGACGCGCGCCATCAGATCGGCAGCGCGGCGCGTAACTTCAACACGATCGTTGTCGAACTTCGGTTCATGCTTGTGCGGAAGCATGTACGCAAACGCACGCCAGCTCTCCGCGACTCTCGGCAACGCGACACGATCAACCGGATCGAAAAGCTGCGTGTTAAAATCATAAATCCAGAACTCATCGAAGTTGCAGAGGATGGCGTAAGGCGGGCGTTTTGGAACGATGTGACTCCAATAATCGAAGAGTTGATCGTAATAGCGTTCCAATTTTTCCCCGCGCCCTTTCATCTCTATGAGCACACGATCCGGCCACAGCAGATCAGCGAACTTCTTCCCGCCTTTGGTTTTCGTCGGAGCGCCGTTGCCTTGGATCAGTTCCAGTTGCGGTGAGCCAGGTTTCTTCGCCACTCGAAACTCGAATGTCGCGCCCGCTTCAATGGCGCCTTTGTGACCAAACGCGCGGAAGAAATGGTCGAGAAACGTTTGCGCCTCGCTCTTTTCATCACCACGAAGTGTTTGTGCGAATCGAACGAACTCGCTCAGCGCATTCTTTAGATCATCCGGCATCGACGCGGCTCAGAAGCTAGCGAAAACCTTTTCCGATGGAAAGACGTTTAACGCTGAAGGACTTCGAGTCTCATCGCCGGATGAATCTCCCAAACAGCATAATCAGGCAGTCGCTTTCGCCGGTTCGATCCATCTTTCGGTGCGTGGCCGATGTCCCAAAGTGCTTTTTTAGAACGCTTTATGTCCGTTGAGGCAGTACAGATTCGAAGTTGCTTCACACGACAACCGCAACGTGATATTAGCGGGCGGTGTGAAACGCACACGGTTCGACAGCATAGAGTAAAAAATGAAAAACCTAATTGCAGGTTTAACATTGTTGTGGTCGACGGTATATGCCGATCTGTCCGCGTACCACGAATCGCCATATATCGAGGGTTCCAGTGAGGGGCAGGCGCACTACACAGTTATCGAGCAAAAATGCGGCTCTGGCTGCCAAGAATGCGCCTTGCTGTTCATTTCTTATGACGGCATTCGCATGGTTGAGCGATCGTTGTTGGATAAAGTTTTCCACGATCTATTCCCTGATATTAAGCTAGGGGACGAGAAGGGATATGCCCACTTCGGGGTCGTATTTGAGGGTTGGGATATTCCTAACAACAAGTTGTTTCTGACCGTGTATGCTAATCAAGCACCAAACTTTGAGCCGCCAAATATTGAGCGGCGCGTGATCTATGACCTAAAGACGCACAAGGTAGCTCTCGAAAAATGAAATACAGAGAAAGGCCGGTAGCAATTGAGGCCAAGCTATTCAAACACTGAATATACGATGCGTGAACCGTCGGACGACAGAATGTTGACGGTCTTTCCGGAAACAGACAATCTACCGGGAATAGTCGCCGACAACATCAGGTATCAGTTTGTCATTGCCGTGTGGAGCGCAGAAGCGGCAGAATCCGCCGCGTGAAGTACGGCACAACGCACTGGCAATCTTGGCGGCACTGTCTGTGTCACCCGCGCTGGCTGAGGACTTCAAGACCGTTAACGGTAAAGAATACAAAGACGCCACAATTAACCGCGTCGAACCTGACGGCATTGTGTTGAAAACCAAATCTGGAATATCGAAGGTTTATTTCGTTGAGTTGCCCAAAGAGGTTCAGGAACGCTTTCATTACAATCCGCCGACCGATGTAGCACGGTCATCAACACAGAATCCGAACACGACGGCAACATCAGAGATCGAAGGTTTACCGCCGATCACAGTTGAACTGAAGGATGAAATCCTGAATGCACTCAAAATGACGGACAAACTGGATGCGCTGTATAAAGGCGGTTGTACGAGCGCAGAATTTATTACAGCGGCCGTACCTGTGGAATCTGTATTTATAAAATTGCAGGCGAAACTTCCTAAAGGTGATCCGCGTCGTGATTTATTTGCCAATACTTTCGATGCGTATCAGCAGACGGCTATCGCGATGACAGCCTACGAGCGTGGCAGGGGTGAACGTCCCATCGCCATGTTTCGTACGGCAGAACTTCGCAAATTTCTACTTACGAAAATCCTTGAGGGGACCATGACGCCAGAAGAAAAAAAGGTGTACTACGCGTGGCGAAAGGCGCTGGAAACCAATCCGTGAGTAGCATGAAGCACTGGGAAATCATCGCTGACGATCTCAGCAAAGCCGGGCTTGAGTTGGGGCTGCGTGTCAGCTTTGGACGCGCACGGGCGAACCATCTGGATTGCCAACGCACATCGCGACCGAAGGCGTTTCGTCGTACGTGCAGATGAAAAGCTA
>WNGC01004818.1_pt1 | contig 12942 bp, 10 predicted proteins | sample 5400051 | NCBI WGS metagenome assembly WNGC01 (sample SAMN13153368, study PRJNA577476) | soil metagenome | isolation source: 20 cm soil or saprolite under grassland replicate 2 | place: USA:California | collected 2016-06-15 | reverse complement strand
GTAGATGTGCCAGAAACGTCCAAGGCCGAGAGAGAGCGGGATGCCACAGAGCGCCAGCCAGCCGAGCCGGGCACCGAAATTCCCCATGTCTCGCCTCCGCTAATCGCGAGCCAGACTGGGGATGGTGGGCGACGCAAAGCGGACGACCCGCTGCCCGGCAATCATTGGCCGATACGCCAGGCGCCAATAGGTCGCGAACGCGAATGCCAGCGCCAGGATCGCAAAGGCAAGCGGCAGGCTGCCCCAGAGGATGCCCGCGGCGTCCGGGGCCGCGAAACGGAGCGCCTCAGCCGGAACTGGTGGAGCCGCAGGATTTTCCCACACCTCGATTCCCCCGGGCAGCATTCCCCGTGCTGCGAAGCCCGCCTCGGCGAGGTAGGGGTCATAGTCCGGCTCGCGGCTAAAGGCCCATCGGATTGAATAGAAATCGGCGCGAGCCAAGACGCGGCGCAGCACGCGGCCAGAAGGATCCCACCAGAGCGCGGCATCGAGGTTGCCGATGCCGCTGCCGGTAAGCTCGGGCAGGCGTCGGGCTGAGAAGTAGGAGCCGTCGATGGTGGTGGCCCGCGTCTGGTAGGCCACCGCCGTCGAATCATTCCCGAAGCCGAACGTCTGATATCGCCATTGGGTGCGTCCGGCGTTCAGGTACTCGACGATCGGCCGGACATCCCGGCTCGCGACCGACGAGCTCAATGACATGACGGCGTTGGCACCGGAGTAGGCGAACAGGACAAACAGGGCCGCAATCCCGAGGGCGCGGCTGAGCGCGAACCGGACCGACACGAGATGGTTGACGGCGACACCGGCGAGTGGCAGGAGCGCGACGGCCGCCCACAGCGCGAACCGATCGTAGGTAAGCCATTGCCACTGCGACCCGAAGAGTAACGCCGGGATCGCGGTGGTGCCGCCGAGCCCGATCACGCCAAGGAATCCGGCGAGGACGGCGACCGCGACCGTGCGCCGGTCGATGCGTCGCCACAGCCCGAAGACGGCCAGCGCCGGGACCACGCCGTACTCACCCCACACGAACAGCGACTGCGCGTTGGCATCAACCAGGAAGTTCGTCCGACTGTTGTGCGGGATGAACGCCTGGGGCAAGCCAGCCCCCGCCCACAACCAGAAGGGCGCGATGACGACGACACCCGCGATCAGGCAGGTGGCCACGGCGATGACGGCGCGCCGAAGGCGTAGACCGCGCGTTTCGCGGTCGTCGCCGACGAGCAGCACCGTCGACAGGCTCGCCAGCAGTGCCGGGGGCATGAACAATAGCGGCGTGGCGTGGTGGGCGGCGAAAGCCATCCCGGCAAGGCCGGCGATCAGGCCGAGCGCGAACCCGCCGCCTCGCTCGACGAAGCGGGTGCACTCGAAAACCAGGAACAGCGTGATCGTAAGGGACACGGCCGTCGGCAGCTGGCCATACGCGTATCCAGCGAGCGCCACCCCGGGAAGGAACACCGCAACGACCGCGGCCGCGCTCGCCGCCGCCGGGGAAACGAAAATCCTCGCGAATCGCCAGACAGCCACCGGGATCGCAATGAGCGTCGTCAGGAGCAGGATGGCGAAGGCGCCGTCGTAGCCGAACGGAATGCTGAGCAGCGCCAGCAGCTGGTGGACGAGTGGCGGGTAGGAGCTGACCGAGAACCCGCCAAACCAGCGAGGCTCCCACAGCCCGAACCAGGACCGACGGTAATGGTCGGCCAGGAAGATATGGGTCGCGACGTCGGCGCTGTGCCGATACAGTCCCGCGGCGACCAGCGGACCGTGGACGCAGAGCGCCAGCCAAACGCCCAGCATCGGACCCCGGCCGAGCTTCACCGCGCTCCCCCCCGCTCGAGCACCTGGATTGGGTCGCGGGCTGGAAGCACGTGCGGATCCGACGTCCGTGCGCCGCCGTTGGCGAATTCCGCGAGGTATGCCTCAACCGTCTGCGCGGGACCGAGCCGCTTCATCGCTTCGAGGTTGTGTCGCACGACCCGCTGTCGACGCTTCCGGTCGTCGAGCAAGGCCTCGAGCGCCTCCGCGAGCGCGGCCGGGTTGCCGGGCTCGAACCAGGCGAGCTCCAGGTTTTCGTCCTCGGCGAGGGCACGGTAGTCGAGCAGGTCGCTCGCGAGCACCGCCCGGCCGTGACTCATCGCGCGATAGATCACCCCCGACGATCCCGTCGAAGCGAGCGGCGGAACGACGACGACGGTCGACCTTGCGAAAAGGGCACCGAGCCGCTCGGCCGGGACGTAGCCGATCCACGACCCGTTCAAGCCGTGGCGTTCGCGACACGCCGCCATGAATCCGGGATAGCGTGGGTTGTCGGCGCCGGCCACGAGAAGTCTGACGACGCGACCCCGCCGCCGCAGGCGTGTCACCGCCTCCGCGACGACGCCGGGATCCTTGTGTGGGCCGAAGGTGCCGAAGACGAGGACCGTCTCCTGGGCCGGTTCGTCGGCACACTCTGGTTCGTTATAGGCACCGTGCGCGATGTGGCGAACGTTGCCCGCCCCATGTCGCTCCATCAGGTAACGGCGATAGTGGCCGAGCGTGACCACCACCAGATCGGCCCGCAGGACCAACCTGGGCGCGAGAGACAAGCCGAGGCGAAGGGCGCCGGGGCGAAATCCGAGCGCGGGGAGATTCGTGAGAGCAGGCAGTTCGTGAAGCGTCACGACGGTGCGATATCCGAGCATGCTGGTGCAAAGGGGGGCGACGAGGCCGCCGGCGGCGGCCGATAGACGCGTTCCGAACATCGTGACCCCCAGGTTGAACCAGACGACATCGGGGCGTACCGACTGGACGGCGCTCAGCAGGGTTGCGCAGGTGCCCAGGCTGTTCCGCCTCCAGACTCGATGAACGTCGACGCGACCGGCTCGTTCGCGTGGATTCGCCCCTGGCGCCCGGTCAGCGAGCACCGTGAGGCTCTCGACCCGGGGATCACGGGCGAGACGCTGCGCGAGATGGGCCCCGTAGTCGGCGATCCCGGCCCGACTGGGGGGATAGGCAGTGACGGCGCAGATCCTGACGAATGCGGCGAAGAGCGCCGCGTTGAGGAGGAGCGAGCCCAGGTCGACCAGCCTGGAATCGATGGTGGGCAGGCGATGCTGCAGATGGAGACGCACGATCCATGGGATCAGGCCGAACCAGAGGCTCCCCGCCAGGGCGACCCCGACCAGGATTGCCGGCGCCACGCGACGGGCGCGGTGAAGGGTCAACTGGCGTCCAATGCCATGGCGTCGCCGGATGCAACCTCTAGATAGAGGTTGTGGAACGTGGTGGCGCACAGCTCGAGGCCGTATTCCGCCACGGCACGCGTTCGCGCCGTCTGACCTGACCTGATTCGACTCGGTTCGTCATCGAGGAGCCCTGCGATCGCGTCGGCAAGGCCTTGTGCATCGCCGACCGGCGCGACCCGGGCCGCGGCGGGCGCCAGTTCGGGCAGGACCCCGACCCTGGTCCCCACCACCGGTAGCCCGCAGGCCGCCGCCTCCAGCGCGACCATCGACTGGGCTTCGTGCCGCGAACTCAGCACGAACACCTGCGCGCGCTGGTATTCGCGCGGCAGCCGGTCGTGCACGATCTCCCCGCGCCACCGGACAATCGAGTCGAGGTCGAGGCGTCCAGCCATCGACCGGAGCTCGCCCTGGAGCGGGCCGCTGCCGGTGATCTCGAGCTCGAACGCGTAGCCGCGCTCGCGGAGCAGCGTCGCCGCCCGCAGCAGCGTCGCTTGATCCTTCACCCGGGAGAGCGACGCGACGTTCAAGAGTCGCGGCAAGCGGTCGCCCGGGCGGACCTCCGCTGGAGCAAACATCGCGAGGTCGACACCGAGCGGAATTCGCCGCATCCGCCACGGGGGCCGTGAGCCGAGCCATGACGTCGCCGACTCGATCGTCGGGGCGGACCCTGCCGTCACCACGCGGGCGAGTCGGAGCGCCAGTCGGGTCTTGATCCGCTCCGCCCGCCGGAGGAGGCCGCCGTAGTCAATATCGCGCAGCCGCGCCAGCTCGCCGCCGGCGAGACTGACCACGGTCGGGATGTGCAGCACGCGGCCCATCAGCGCGGTCACGAACCCCGGCTCCCCAGCCCAGAATGCGTGGAGGACGTCAAACGGGTGAGCGCGATGCTCGGCAGCAAGCGCCGATGCGGTCCGCCGCCACACGCCGGCACTGCCGAGACCGCGCGCCTCCCCGCCGCCGAGCGCCGTGATGCGCGCGCCGAACAGCTCGTAGCGGGCGGGGCGACCGGGGTAGCGGAGGGTGAAGACATGAAGGTCGACCACACTCGCAAGCTGACGAACCAGGTTGCGTAATGCCGGTATGCACCAGTCGTTCGCATCCGCGCTGAAGCCGGGGACGACGAGGCCGATCCTCATGGCGCGCCCCGTCTGACGACGAAGAGCGTGACGCCGCTGCGGACCCCGAGCGGTACCAGCCCCGGCCCGTCCCGCAGCGAACGGTAGTTGACCCAGGGCGGCAGTCCCGTCCACTGCCGCTCGATGCCTGGTACGTCGAGCAGGACCACTGTCGGCCGGCCGTCGGAGAGCAGTGCCGCCATCTTCGCCGAGCCGAGCTCGGAGAGGTCGAGCGTCTCGAGCCGGCCATACTGCTGGAAGGTGGCGGTCAGCCCGAAGGTGAGCAGCCGCGCATTCGCAGGCGCGAGGCGCTCGGTCCAGCGCACCGTGGCGACGTCATTCTGTTTGCGCTCGATGAACTCGTTCGTCAGCCGCCGGATTTGCTGGTGCGCTGCGGCTTGAAGTTGCGCAAATCCCAGGGCGGCAAGAATGGCCAGCGGAGGTAAATAGGCGAGCGCGAAACGCGGATTCTGCCAGGGTGCGCCGGCGTGGAAGGCGTAGACGATTGCGACCCAGGCCACCAGAAGATACGCGGACGGCATGGCGCCGCGACGAAGCACAGCGCGAAGCCCGGGCAGGACGAGAACGGCAAGTGGGGGACCCCAGAACCACCAGAAGGCGGGGGCGATTGCGTAATAGAGTCCGTTCGGAAGGCTGTAACTCAGTTCTCCGTCCCCGGTCACGAACACGCGTCGGAACGCGTTGACGGGACTCCACGAATAGACTTGCAGATCGCCCGCGAACGGCAGATTGCCGCCGGCGATGAGACCGGCAGCAGCCGGAAGCATGACGGGCCCGAGGATGAGGGCCGCGGCCGCCGCGGCGCCAGCACCGTGCCGGAGCGCCACTGGGCGCGGACGGCCTGCCAGCAGGACCAGCGACCAGAGCGCGAATGGAAGCGCGACGAGGCCGTAGATCCAGCGCGTGATGATCGCCCCGGCGAACGCGGCGGCGGAGATCGCGAGCCAGCGCGCGTTGCCCGTTCGTCGATATCTCACGAACGCCCAGGCGCCCGCCGTCGCTAAGGCGAGGCCGAGCGTGTCGGCCATCACCACGAGACTTGATTGCAACAGCTGTCCGGTCACGGCGACGATCAGACCGGCCACCAGCGGAACCAACGGCCAGCGCGGGTTGGTCGTCATTGGGTGGTCGCTCTTGCCCATTTCCGCGGCCAGCAGGACGGTGAAGGCCGGCACCGCCGCACCGGCGCCGACGCTCACGATCTGCCCGGCGAGCGGGATGATTCCAACCAGGACCGACATCACGGCGACCAGCAGCGGGTACCCAGGCGGCCAGAAGAACGGTGGCGGCGGCTGCAGGTGCAAGAGGCCTTGCCGGAGGGGGCCGGTCGCGTAATGGAAGTAGGCGAACGAATCCTGCCCGTACAGGCCGTCGAAACGGGTCAGAGCGAGCACGACAAGCGCCGCTACCGCCAGCAGCACCGTGGGCAGCAGGGAAAGCCAGCGCAATCTCTTCGGGGAAAAGAAAATCGCCCCGCCCGCGGGCACGGCATCGACGCGCCCAACCCGCGGCTGCCCGCGAATGGCTTCGCCGATCACTGCGCTCGCGGACTCATGTAGAGCGTGCAGACGCATTTCTGGCAGATCGGATCGCGCCGAACGTCAAGCCGGCGTCGGAAGGCCATCGCCGCGCGGCCGTTGAGGATCTCGTCGAGGGGTTGGTCCCGGATGTTACCCAGGCTGCGATGGAAGAAGCAGGGACGCACCGTGCCGTCGGCCTCGATCACCGTCGAGACCCAGGGTGCATTGCAGGTGTTCTCGGGAAACTCCCCCTCACCGTTGAGCGCCTTGAAGTAGCGTGGTAACCGGCGAAGCCGATCTGGATGCTCGGCCACGAAGCCGCTGGCGAATTCATCTGGATAGCGAGCGATCGTTTCTTCGACGATTCGCGTGAAGCGCACTGCATCGGCAGAGGTGAGCGCCACGGCTGCGACCCGTTCCGGCGGCCAGCCCTCGGGCCGGTTGAAGGCCGAGCTCGAGACGTCGACCCCCAGGAAGGAGATCTGGTCGAGGCCGAGCGCCTTCGCCGACTCGATGATATTGGGCAGATCGCTGTAGTTCTGCTGCTGGATCACCGATCGTGCGGTGACGCGAAAACCCGGAGCCAGCAGTCGGAGTGCGCGCACCCCCGCGGCGAGGCGGTCGTAGGCGTTGGGGATGTTGCGGATACGATCATGAACCTCGCGACCGCCGTCGAGCGAGACCGTGACCTCATCGCACCAGCGCACGACCTCCGCCGCCCGCCGCTCGAGCAGGAGCCCGGTTGAGAGCAACGTGATGCGCGCGACACCGGCCTCGCGCAACAGGTCGCACAGCGTCCAGAGGTTCGAGTGCATCAACGCCTCGCCTCCGGATAGCACGACGTGCTTGGCGCCGAGCCGGCGCATCGACGGGAGATGTCGGAACAGGTCCTCGCGTGACAATTCCCGCTTGTTGCGATTCGCCATCCAGATGTCGCACATCACGCAACGGCAGTTGCACGCGCTGTGGGGCATCAGGACCACGAGCGGCAGCGCGTAGATCCGGTGGGTCGAGAGAGTCAGCTGCCGTTTGGCGAGCTCGACGGCACCCATCAGCGCTTTTCAAGCTCGAGCGCGAAGAATCGACCCCAATCGTTAAAGGGGCGCGTCGCCCGAACCGGCCTTTCGAGTCGATCGAGAACCGTGACAACGGCCGGCGGAACCCGACGAAGGGTGTGCGGCGGGCGCAGGATGCCGAGTCCATAGGCACGGCGCAGACGGAAATGCGCCGCGAAAAACCGCGCATACAGCTCGCGGGCGTGGTACAGGTAGTGCCGGACGGGGCGCCCGCCGATCACGAAATTCCGCTCAACGTGACGGCCGAGCTGGCGCGCGGCGCGAAAACGACCGTGGCGAACCAGGCTCAACCAATCCCAGAGGCTCGAGCGATTCAGCAGATGCAGCACCATGGCGCCACGAGGCCGCAGCAGGCTCGCCGCCTGCTGGGCGAAGGCCTCGAGATCGGCGACCGTACTCAGGCTCGCGAAGGCGGAGATGATCCCATCAAAGCCCGGCGCCGGCAGTGAACCGATTTCACGGAGGTCCAGCACCCGCAACTCGACCAGCTCCCTGGATGGGTCGAACTCGAGCCTGGCTCGCGCCTGAGCAATCATCGACGGGGACGCGTCGATGCCCACCACGCGGACCGCGCTGCGGGCGAGGAATAGCGCATCGATCCCGGTCCCGCATCCGACGTCGAGCACGGCATCACCCGGCCGGAACAGCCGCGCGTAGCGTTCCCAGAGAAGGTTGCGCATCCAGGCGTCTCCCTGCAGCCGCGCGTCGTACGCGGCCGCTTCAACGTCGTACGCCCCGCTCAGACTCCCGCGGGCGATCTATGCCCCTCTCGTCTCCGGCCGCTGATAGCCGGTCACCTTCTCCAGCACCTGCAGCTCGAGCGGGAGGGCGTAGAGACGCAGGTGGTAGCGCCAGGAACTGAAGGTACGCAGGATCCAGCAGACCGGGCCTCGCAGCAGCCGGGCGTTGGTCACCGTCGGGTAATACGCGTTCAGCACCCGCTCGAACTGACGCACACGGGTCCGCAAGGCCGTGTGGACCCAGGGGAGCCTCGCGCCCTGCCGCTGCGAGAATTCCGACCAGTCCGCCGACACCCAGTCCTCGAGCGTCTGCGGAAAACGAAAGCCCTCGGCGACGGCCGCATCGTAGAGGTCCCCAGAAAGCGGCACGGGTGTGTAGACGTACATGACGATCTCGGCGCGCGAGTTCACGCGCTTGACTTTGCGGATGAACTCGATCGTCTGGTTGGTGTCTTCGTCCGGATCCGGTGGATTGCCAAGCACGAACGAGAACTCAGGGACGATTCCGTAAGAGCGCATCAGGCCGGCCATCTCGAGCGTCTTCTCGGCGGCAGCGGTGCCGCCCTTGTTCATCCGCTTGAGCGTGTCGTCGGAACCCGACTCCGCGCCCATGAAGACCATCCGCAGGCCGGACTCGGCCATGGTCCGCCACGATGCCGGGCGGTAGCGGAGCAAGGTGTCGATGCGCGACTCGCCCCACCAGCCGATCCCCAGGTCGCGGATCCGCTCAGCGAACTCCACCGTGCGCGCCTCGTGCACGAAGAAGTTGTTGTCGTAGAACTCGACGGCATCGGCGCCGTGCCGATCGTGCAGGTAGCGCGCGACGCTCGCCGTCCGTTCCGCGCTCTGAGGCAGCCAGCGGCCGCCGACCATATTGACCACGGCACAGAAGTTGCAGAAGAATGGACACCCATAGCTCGAGTGGTGCGGCAGCGTCCGTTTGCCGAGGAAGCTCTCCCTCGAGTAGGACCGTACGGGAACGCGGTCGTAGGGGAAGTCCGGGAGCTCCTGCGGATTCGGGATGGAGGGCATCGGGTTCGAGGCGATGCCGTCGCCATTCGCGCGAAACGCGAGGCCGGGCACATCGGCCGGCTTGCCCCCGTGTTCAAGCTGGTCCAGCAATTGGAGGAAACTCGCCTCGCCGTGCCCGCGGATCACGTAGTCGACGTAGGGTGCGCGCACGCAGACGTCGTAGTGCTGCGTTGGAAAATACCCGCCCCACACCATGATCAGGTCCGGATGCCGCCGTTTCAGCTCTCGGGCAAAGGGCACCGCCTGGCTGAGTTGTGGACCGGGCATGACCGTCATCGCGAGCACCCGCGCGCCCCAGTCGCGCACCCGTCCGTCCAGCGCGCTGAGCGAATCCGGCTCGACGTTGCCGTCGACGATCACATAATCGTGGCGGCCCTCGATGACCGCCCCCAGGGCCAGCAACGAAAGCGGGAGGATACGCTTTCGCGAAGCGGTGCTCTGGGGGTTATACAGAATGACCTTCATCGAGCTGTCCCCCTTGGCTGGAACACAACCGACTTCCTGCAGGACGGTACGCCGTCGGGTTACAACGACCCGCGGCTGAGCATCGAGAAACCCCGGGGCGTACAAACAGGCAGACTGGTGATCTCGGTCATCCTGACCACGTATGAACGGCGCGAGCTGCTGGCCCGCGCGTTGGCCAGCGTGCTTGCCCAGACGCTCACCGACCGTGAGGTGATCGTCGTGGACGATGGTTCGACGGACGGCACGGCCGAGTTCCTCGCCGCTCAGCCGGTGACGTCGATCCGCATCGCCCACTCGCGGAACCCCGCGGTCGTGCGCAATGCGGGCCTGAAGCGAGCTCAAGGGGAGCTCATAACGTTCCTCGACTCGGATGACGTCTGGCGGCCGAGCGCGCTGGCCGAGCTCGCCCAGGCCCTGTACCAGCATCCCGACACCGGTTTCGCTTACTGCGACGATCAGATTCCCTCGTCTTCAACGCCGAAATTGGGGGGCGTCAGCGACATCTTCGACCCGCTGCTGCAGACCGACTTTCTGGTCACCGGCGGCGTCATGATCCGACGCTCCATCGCCACCGCGGTGGGCGAGTTCGATCCCCTGTGCAGTCCCGCCGAAGACTGGGACTACTGGCTGCGAATGGCCGCGCTCGTTCCCGGCGCGTACCTCCCCCTTTCGTTGATCACCATCGACGCGCCGGCCGACAGCCTCAGCCGGGCGCCCGGCGGTGCAATCTTCGGGGCGAACATTCGGGTGATGCGGAAAGCGCTCGCGTGGTGTCTGACGAATCGTCCCGCCTCAGTCCGGCTCGCGCGCGAATGCCTTCGGCGCAACCTCCTGGCGTCGGCGCGCTATCACCGGCGTCACCGTGCCTTCGGCCGGTCGATTCGCGACCTGGTTATGGTGGCACGTGGTCGCTGAACTCGGCACGCTGCGCCGCCCGCTGCGGAACGTCGCGGTGCTGCTCAGTGGCAACCTGGTCAAGCTGGCGTTCGGCTTGCTGGCCTCCGTACTCATCTATCGGGCGCTCGCCCCGGCGGACGCGGGCCGCTTCGCGATTGTGATGGGCCTGGTGAGCCTGTTTTCGTTCGTCGCGGAGTTCGGCTTTCGCGACGCCGCCGTGACCTACATCGCCGGAGCCGCCTCGCAGGCCGGGGCCCAGGCCATCGCGCGGTCATTCTTGATGGCAAAGCTCGTGTTCGGCACGCTCGCGGCCGCGCTACTGGCCGGCCTCGCCGGGTGGATCGTGAACGGATGGTATGTGGGCGCGGTCCAGCCAGGACTCATTCGACTGGCCGCACTCGTGCTCCTCACCGGTGGGCTGCTGAACTACGTGCAGACGCTGCTCGAGGCGCGCCAGACCTTTGGTGCGCTGAGCCTGCTCAGCATGGCGCAAGCGCTGCTGCGAGCCATCGTTATCGTGGCGCTCTTTCTCACCAGCCGGATCGCACTCTGGCCGCTGGTCGGCATCGAGGTCGTGCTTCCGCTGGTGCTCCTGGTCGTGGGCCAGCGCTCCCTCCCGTCCGATCTTCGACCGCGCCTGCTGGCATCGCTCGGCACGCACTTCGGGCAGCTGTGGCGCTTCAGTCGCTGGATCGCGGTCGCGGCCATCGCCTCCACCATCTTCCTGAGCCTGGATGTTCTCCTCCTCGGCCACTTCCGCCCGGCGGCCGAAGTCGGACTCTACGGCGCCGCGCTGGCGCTGCTGGCCAAGTTCGAAGTCGTCCAGAACGCGGTGCTCACCGCGTCATTTCCGGATGCGAGCCGGTACCGGGCAAAAGCCGACCTGCGCGCCTATGTCGCTCGTACGCTGCGCCTCACCGGGCTCGCGTCGGTCGCATTGCTCGTGATCTTGCCGCTCGCCACCGCGCTCATCGTTGCTCTCTACGGGGCGGCCTATGCCGGCGCCACGCTTCCGTTCGCGATCCTGGCGGTGGGCTTTGTCATCGGCCTCAACGCGCAGCCCGCCGCCTTCGTCCTCTACCCCCTCGAGCGCGTGCGGTACATCGCCGCCGGTGACGTCCTTCAACTCGTCTTTTTCACCGGGATGGGCCTCTGGCTGATCCCGATCTACGGCGCTCGGGGCGCTGCGCTCGCGGTCCTGGCCCGGCAGATCTTCGGAGCGGGCCTGACGGCCCTGTTCGTCAAGCGGGCCCTGGCATGAACGCGGAGCAGCTGATCGACACACGGTCGGCGTTTGACTCCGTGGCCGATGCGTATGACGGCCCGCTGGGCAACAACGCACTGGTGCAAGCGGTGCGCGCGCGAACGCTGGCCGAGGTTCGTCGCCGGGTTCCGCCGGGGGCGGCCCTTTTAGACCTCGGCTGCGGGACCGGTCTCGACGCCGCGGCGCTTGCCCAACAGGGCTACCGCGTCACGGCCATCGACTGGTCGCCGGAGATGGTGCGGCGGACCGAGGACCGCGCCGCACGAGGCGGGCTCGAGCGGATGCTGACGGTGCATCGCCTCGGCATCCACGAGCTCGACCGGTTGCCCGCCGGCGACTTCGACGCCGCCTACTCCGACCTCGGCTCACTGAACTGCGTGCCCGATCTTGGCGTGGCTGCCCTGGCGATTGCCGGCAGGCTCCGGCCTCAGGGCACGCTGATCGCGTCCGTCATCGGCCGTGTCTGTCCGTGGGAGCTCGCGCTCTTTAGCGTGAAACGGCAGTGGCGCGAGGCGCGGAGACGCGCAGCGAAGCGGGCCGTGGCGGTCCCGCTGAACGGCCGCACCGTCTGGACCTCCTACTACAGTCCCGCCGAGTTCCGGTCGGCCTTCGGGCGCGCGGGCTTCGGGCTCCGCTCGCTGCGCAGCCTGGGATTGCTCGCCCCGCCGCCCTACATGGATGCGTTCGCGCAGCGGCACCAACGCGCTGTGGCGATGCTGCAGGCTCTCGAGGACCGCGTGGCGGGATGGCCCGGACTGCGCCGGTGGGGTGATCACTTCCTGATCGTGATGCAACGCCGTGGCTGAGCCGGCTTGGATGCCGGCGTTCATCTGTCCGCAATGCGCGTCGCCCCTCACGGCATCCCCTGGGAGCGCGCCGACCTGTCGGGCGTGCGGCGCCGAAATCCCGCTGCGCCACGGCATCTACCGCCTGTTGAAGCCAGGGCGCCTTCAAGAGATCGAGCCGTTTCTCGCCCAGTATCGACGGATCCGGGGCAACGACGGGTACCGGCAGCGCGGCGCCGAATATTACCGCTCGCTTCCCAAGGTCGACGCGCGCGATCCTCAAGCGGCAACCTGGCGGGTGCGCCGGGAGAGCTTTCGCAACCTCGGCCGGGTGCTGCGGCGGTTCAGGGGGCGGCCGTTACGAATCCTCGATCTTGGTGCCGGGAGCGGCTGGCTGTCGGCGCGCTTGACTGAAGTCGGGCACTCCTGCGTGGCCGTCGATTGGCTCGACGACGTCGAGGATGGACTGGGGGCGATTGCGCACTACGCGATCCGCTTCACTTGTGTCCAGGCGGACTTCGATGACCCGCCCATCGCCCCCGGCCAGTTCGATGTCGCGATCTTCAATGCGTCGCTCCATTATTCGAACGATCCCGCCCACACGCTTCGCCGGGTGCGCGCAATGCTCGCCCCGGGAGGGACCTTGGTCGTGATGGATTCACCGCTCTTTGGCAGCGATGACGCCGGCCGTCGAATGCTCGACGCCCAGCAAATCGCCTTCCACGCAACCTGCGAGCGAGTGATTCGATGCGGCATCGGCTATCTCACCAAGAGCGGCCTGCGCCGCGCGGCCCGCGACGCCAGAC
>WNGC01005979.1_pt1 | contig 12949 bp, 13 predicted proteins | sample 5400051 | NCBI WGS metagenome assembly WNGC01 (sample SAMN13153368, study PRJNA577476) | soil metagenome | isolation source: 20 cm soil or saprolite under grassland replicate 2 | place: USA:California | collected 2016-06-15 | reverse complement strand
CTGGCGGCAAACGCGCGGATTGGTTCCGGCGCGTAGCGTCCGAGGATTTTGGGGATGCCGCCCGCTTTTTCAAAATCCTGTTTGAACCATTTGAAGATGCTGGAAATTTCCACCTTCTTTTCGTTAGGTAAAAATTTGTTCAGATCTTCGCGACCAAGCCACGCTCGATAGGCGCGGTCATCTTGTTCGTCGAATTTGTCTGAACTGTAAGCGAAACGCTGCAATGGCGGACAACTGCGCGCCGCGCACACCAGCACGGCGTGCGCACGATAACCGATTAAGGGTCGCAGGCTCCCATGCTCGATATCGTCGAGCGCGACTTTGCGCCCGCCGACATCGTTTCGTTTGCCAGAAAACGAATCTTTTAACTGCCAGATGCTCTCGGTCGGATAATTTTTAAGAATCCACTGGAGGACAAATGCGTTGTAAGCGTTCACGAGTGAAGCGGCTTTCTCATTTCCCTGCGCGGCATTATCGGCCTTTGCTGCGAACTGATGGAGATACTCATCGAGCGCGGACAGATCCGCTGCGTTTTGTTTCCATCCGCCGTAATTTACCAGTCCCTGCTCGTTCACGTACTTTTTCAACAGGCGGTCGAACTCGTCGTGATCAATTCCGGAACGAACATCGACATTTTCGCCAGTCTGCGGGCGCGCAGTCAGACGGATAGGGAAAAAGCCGGCGATGAAAAGAAGGATCCAAAGTTTGTTCATGATTTTTCGCAGAAACTACAAAACGTACGACCGGAGCTGATCCGTCTGGCCTTCGAGAGCGAGCATGTAAGTCATCTCGCCACCGCGCCAGGTGGCCGTGGCCCACTCACCTTGCTGAACGAATCGCGGGACGTCCTCGCGCTCGCCATCGACAGCTTTTGTACAAACGAGATGAATCAATCCGCCGTCGGCGCGCATGAAGCAGATCACGGAGATCGGTTGGACGCGCCAGGAAAATGTTCTGCAGCCGAGGCTTTCGAGTCTCCCCAGATTTGGCGGCAACTTTTCTGCGGCTGGCGCATGATTTGCCCGCAACCAAGCGAGAAGCTCTCCCGCGTCATGCGATTGCGCGTCAAAGCTGGACTCTTGCCTAACGAGCGATGAGATCACACCGAGCGCCTCGTTTTGCCATCCGGCCAGATGCCGCGGCCGCGTCTCTTGCCATATCAAAGAGCCCAGGATCGCCATTGAGATGAGTGCGGCGGCAATTGCCCAGTTGACGAAGGGCTTGGACCAGCGGAGTGGGCGGCTAACCTTTGCGCCCGCGAGAATGTTTTCCCGCAAATCAGGCGGCACCGCGATGGCGCGTAATTTTCCGGTCATAGCTGTATCGAATTCGATTGATTCGTTGAACCAGTGTTCCAAGACCGGATCGCGCCGGGCTTGTTCGAGCGCGTCGGCAAAGCGCGGGTCACTCGCGTCCTGACCTCCCGGCCGGTACGCGTTCAAAACAAATTTCGCTTCCCGATTATCCATGTGATTCTTCCCTTCTGTCTGATTGGAAGGAAACGACTTTATTCCTTAGAACTTCTTCGTTTGAGAGCAGTTGTTCACGCAGCTGTGCTTTCCCGCGCGACAATCGCGACATCACTGTGCCGATCGGCACCTCGAGGATGTCCGCGATTTCCTGATACGAAAATTGTTCCAAGTAAAAAAGTGTGAGCGGCGCGCGAAAGAGTTCTTCCACATTGCGCAAAGCTTGCAAGACTGTCGTGCTGTCGAACACGTTCACATTCGGGGAGATCGACATCTCCTGTTCACGCACGTCGTCCAACTCCACCTTCGGAAAACGCACTTCGTGCCGTCGCCGGCCCAGAAACTCGCGATATAAAATGGTAAAAAGCCACGATCTTGCTTTGGACCGGTCGCGCAAGTGATCGCCCTTCGAGGCCCAGAGGAAAAATGTCTGCTGAGTCAAGTCCGCCGCATCGGCCTCCGACTTCGCGAGGCTGAGCGCAAAGCGATAGAGCAGCGCGTATTGCTGATCGACTAACTGCTGAAAATGGTCCGTGCTCATGCTGGACTCGCCCACTACACGAGGTAAGAACCGCCAGAACTGTCGTTATTCCAAACTTCCTATTTCCCTGCCGAAAGAAAATCAAGCAGTTGCGCGTAGCCGCCATCCGCCAGCCGCTCCGCAGCCATTTTCGTGTACGCCTCCGGTGCCTCAACGCCGAGACCGTTCACCAGTCGGTTCATCAAATTGAACAGACCGCAAATGGCGACGGCGTCGTGTAATGCGCGATCATTCCAACCTGCAGCAAAGATTGGGTCGGCGTCTGCAGACGTAATTTTGTCCGGGGAAAGAGTCAGCTTACGTACGAAAGTCAACACCGGCCGCAAGCGCGTATCGACATGTTTATCCAGCGAATTCGAAAGCATGTGCGTGATCGTCTCTGCTCCGATCCCGAATGCGACCGCTGTTTGTGAGTGAACGGCGCGGCAATAGTTGCAGTCGTTAAGCGCCGAGACGTACGCGGCAATGAGTTCGCGTTCGGCTGCGTTGAACGGCGATTCGCCGCGCAACAAAACCTCGTGATATTCAAGCAGCGGTCGAGCAACTTCAGGGAAGGCCTGAAAAATTTGCAGGAGACCGGCGTCCGGCTTCAGCGAACGCAAATAACTCATCGCGAGATTTTGGCTGAAGCTTTGCTGGGCGCAGGGCGCGTCAAAAGATTGGCGAGTGTTTTAAGATCAGTGGTCGGAAGTTGACAGACGAAGTTCTCGCAGACGTAGGCCGTAGGTTTGCCGTCCGTCTCCGTCACGCTCTTCATGAATTCAACCCGCTTGGCAAAAAACTGCTGACCCGCGTTGCCATCGGCCAGGATGAGAAGCCAATGTGGGACAAAATGCTGATGCACTTCCCGCACCATTGCCTGAGTGGCGGCGACGTCAGCTTTCCCGGCGATAACAATCTGTTTCGGTTTTGAGCGAGACCAGGAAAGCGCGACCAGCATTTGCGGCGCCGAAACTGGCGCGTTTTCAATTTGCTTGGCAAATATTTTCATTGTTTTTTCCGCGCGTTTTCTCGCGTCGCCTTGATCAAACAGGTAGCTGATGCGCAGAAGGTTTAGCGCGGCGACGGAATTCGGCGACGGCTCAGCCATGTCATCGACTTCTTTCATGCGCAAAAGCACGTTTGCATCGCCGCTGGTGGTCGAGAAGTAACCACCTTGGTCCGCGTCGCCGAACAATTCATCCTGGCGCTGCTGCAATTTCATCGCCCATTCCAACCGTCCGACGTCGAAAGAAGCTTCGTAAAGATCCAACAGCCCCTGCAGGAGAAACGCGTAATCACTAGCAAATCCTTTCACGTCGCTCGCTCCCTCGCGATAGCTGCGCAGGAGCGTGTCTTTATTCGCGTAGTAGAGTTTTTGCTGGATGAAATCGGCAGCTTTATTTGCCACTTGCAAATACGCAGGATCATCAAGCACCTGATATGCGCGTGCGAATGCTGAAATCATCAAGCCATTCCATGCCGTCACGATCTTGTCGTCACGCGCTGGCCGTGGACGCTCCGCGCGCGCGTCGAAGAGTATTTTCCGGCTTTCCGCGACCACTTGCTCGACTTTCTCTTTCGTTATGCCGAACTTCTTGGCGGTTTCGGCGACATCGTGGCGCTGAATTAAGATATTCTTATTCTTAAATTCGCCCTGCGGATCTTCGGGCGCGTTGCCGTTTTCTTCGACACCGAATTGATAATCGAAAACCTTCGCCCGTTCCGCGCCAAGCAACCGAGCGATCTCGTCCTTTGACCAAACATAAAATGCGCCCTCGCCCCAGTCTCGCTTGCCTTGCGCGATCAAGCTGTCGGCGTCTTCCGCAGAATAGAACCCGCCGTCTTTGTCGGTCATGTCGCGGCGGACGTAATTGAGAATGTCGCGCGCGGTTTTCTCGAAGAGCGGATCGCGCGTGATCTGGAATGCGGTGAGATACGCAATGGCCAGCTGCGCCTGGTCGTAGAGCATTTTCTCGAAATGCGGGACGTGCCAGAACTTGTCTGTGGAATATCGATGAAATCCGCCACCGATGTGATCGTGAATCCCGCCCTCGGCCATTTTGCGCAAGGTGAAGATCGACATCTCCAGCGCGCGCTTGCCCTCTCTTGATTCCGGATCGCTGGCGTAGAAATCGAAGAGAAAATTCAACGTGACCGGTCGCGGAAATTTCGGCGAGCCGCCGAACCCGCCGAATTTATCGTCAAACTGTGAGGCGAATTGCTCGTAGGCCTTGCTGCCAATGCCACCCGCTAGTTTGTCGGCGCCGGCCGATTGCTCGACCACACTCTGCAACTGACGCAGAATCTGATCCGAGCTGGCAACGATCTTGTCCCGGTCGGTTTTCCACGCCTCCGCGATTTTTTTCAGTATCTTCTTAAAACCAGGCTGGCCCCACTTATCGTCAGGCGGAAAATAGGTGCCTCCAACGAACGGTTTCAAATCTGGCGTCAACCACACACTCATCGGCCATCCGCCGCTGCCGGTCGTTGCCTGGACGAACGTCATGTAAATCTGATCGATGTCCGGCCGTTGTTCGCGGTCGACTTTGATATTCACGAAGTTGTCGTTCATCAGTTTTGCGACCTCGGGGTTCTCGAACGACTCGTGCTCCATCACGTGACACCAGTGGCACGTCGAATAACCAACGGAGAGAAAAATCGGTTTGTTCTCCTTTTTCGCTTTGTCGAACGCTTCTTTTCCCCACGGATACCAATCCACGGGGTTATGCGCATGCTGGAGCAGATACGGTGATTTTTCGTGAATGAGGCGATTGGTATATTTTTCGTCGCTGCCCTCGACGGTGATTGCCTTGATAGCGACTAGGGTCAAGCCCGCGAGTAAAATAGGAGCGACTAGTTTCATTGTTTGCCCGCCTGGTTGGAATCCGATGCTAGATTTTTGAACCGCTGCTACAGCAGTGACTTAATTTCTTTTTCGAAGGCCGCTTTGTCATCGTAGCCTATGTGCTCGCTCACGATGCGACCTTGTCGATCAACCACAAAGGTAGTGGGAATAACATAGACCCCACCGTACGCCTCGACGATTTTCTGGTTTCCGATCACAATCGTGTAGTTAACGCCGAGTCGCTTAACGAACTTCTTCGCGACCTCCGGACCTTGTTCATCCAGCGAAACGCCGATGACCGTCAAACCCTTGTCACCGTATTGCTTTTGTAACTCGACAAAGTGCGGGATCTCTATGCGACACGGAGCACACCACGTCGCCCAGAAATCCAGAATAAGAACGTGGCCGCGGAAATCGGAAGACTTTACCAGCTTGCTAGTTAGGTCGGTCAGTTCCCAGTCTGGCGCCGGCGTCTTCGCGGGCGAAGCCTCCTGCGCGAGCGCGGATGGCATTTCCAAACAGAGGAGCCCAATGGCGAGGAAACGAGTGAGGCAGGCAGTACGCACGTGGCAAATGCAGTCAGCTTTCATGGTGACAATATGGAGGATGCTCCGCCGCGGCTTTTATTCCTTCGCGTCGCAGGCGGATTTTCTAGTGAGCACTCAATCGATTGGAAGAACCCAGCCTAAAAAGAGTATCAAGATCACGCAGGTAATAGAGAGTAAAGCACGCACCGAGCATCGCTGCGTGAAGCAGCAGCACTAGACCGTACGTCAGCCACGGCGCAAAGCCGATCACAAAACCAATCAACAGCACGAGTTCGGCTATACCAATTGAGTAAATGATCGCCGGACCGAGCCCGCGCAAGAAATAGAAATGCTCGTAGACGGATGTGGCGTGCGCCGGGCGAACAAACTTGTCGATGGTCCAAACGAGCATAACGGCAAAAACTGTGACGCGCAGAACCAGCAACGCTACCCCGACGCGGTTGCGATCATCGAGCGAATTCATTCCTAATGATGAGCGAGGATGTGCGTAAAGCGCGAGGACAAACATGAAGTGCGCTGAGGCAGCAGGACCTTGAGGAAGCTCGCAATCAGCAAGCCCGGCACGCTGACGTTGGCAAGAACTTTGTTGAATGCGACGAAGATGAAAAAGTAAAGTGCCGATGTTAGACATCGCGCTTGCTCCGCAACTTGCGCTCAAGCTTGTCTAGGGGTGAGAAGATGAGACACGCCAGCTCGGTGTGCTTTCCAAAGAAGATGCCGGGGATCGCCATGAGTTCGCAGCCGGGAGCAGCGCGCACGCCGGCAACCACCAACGAGACGCCGAAAAAGGTAGCCGCTGCGAGCTGACCTTTGCCATGGCCAAGGATGGGTAACACCGAGCCACCGGCAACATACAGCGTAACGAGCAACCCAAACGCGACGACGGCTCCAAGGCACGAGCCAAAGGCAACGATGCGTCGCGATACAACGATATGGATTAGGCTGTAGACGCCAATCAATCCGATTACCAGAAGCAACGACCCCATGGCAACTCGCACCGGGACTTGAAAGTAAACGGGCGCCACGTAAGCAATCAACACGAGGCCGAGCAGGATGCGGACCACACGACCCACCGGCGGTGCCTTGCGCGGTTGTTGGACCAACGCCTGAGAATCGAGCGAAGCTGTAGTCACCTTTGTATAGTCTGGGGGGCGAATTTCAGGAACAACATAGTGACCCAATCTGAACAGGTGGGCATGGCACTGATCCGTAAGTGCAAAAGACGCAGCAGTCACCGGCCTTCGGCCTTAGTTTCGCACCACACGCCGGACAATCGTAAAAGAAGAGACAAGCGTTTGCCGGCATCGTCTCTTCAGTGCGATTTCCGCACTTTGGGCACGTAATTATCGATCTCAACATCATGTCTGTTGCGCGAAGGTTAGTCTTTCGCGAGATACACCGGTTGTCATATTTGCTCCTGAATTCAAGGATTAGCCTTCATTCGGCAACGGACGCGCACCTTTTTCGATGGCTTCCCTTAAAATCTTCAGTTGCTCTTGATCGAGATATTTGCCGGCTACGTCCTCGCAGGACGGTTGCTTTTGGTCTGGGGCAGAACACTCGCCCGTCAACTGCTTGCGAATAGCGCCTGTCAGGTCGCGTTCAAGCCCATCGGCCTTGTCTTTCGCCAATGCGGTCCTTGCTTGCACTCTGCGAACAAATCTCGCCGCGATAACTCCAGCCTCTTCCTCGCTCAATCGGTCCACGTCAGCGCCTCGATACCAGCCTTTGCCGGACAAGAAGTCCTTCACGGCTTCATCGCGAGACTTTCCTTGCATCTCTACTGCGTGGTCTTCTTTCAGCTCCGTCGCCACGTTGCGTCGAGTTTCAGCATTCGACTCGGGTTTCCACACAACGGCGATTATTGTTCCGGCGCGGTTTAACCATGCTTCGAGCACGCCGGCCTGCCGCTCCAAGTCTAAAAGAATCGGCTTCGAAGCACTGCCGCAACCAATCTGCGGCGCGGCCGGACAGACTAACGGAGCCCTAAATACGCTGATCCTATTCGCTGTGGTGGCCGCTGCGTTTTCACCGACGCTCACTCTGGCGACTTTTGTTTCAGCATCCTTAGTGTTCCTATTTTTAGCCATAGATGCTGAATCACTCACGTTGTCAGGCAACGAAGCGCGATACCCCGTAGAATTTATCGCAGCAACAAGCTGCTCGGTGTTCGTTTTGGCTGCGTCATAATCGACCGTTGCGGTCTTTGTCGCGACGCTGACATGCGCCGATTTGACGCCGTCGATTCGCTTGAGCGCGTGTCGCACGGCGACTTCACAAGTGGCGCAACTCATCCCCTCAACCGGGATGACAATTCGCTGGAAGGTTGGGCTTTGCGAAACCGGAGCGGGTGAACCGGGAAATGCATAGCTGCTGATGTTAAGCGCGGCGAAAGCTACGACGATTACCGAGGCGACAATCAATGTCAGCAAGCTAATGCGTCGGCCATACATCGCGCGGTGCTCACAAGCACATTGCGCTTTCTCACGGAAATGTTTAGTCCAGGCCCAGACAAGAACTACAATCGCCGCCCCGACAAAGATCCAGTGATATCGACCGATAATCGCTGCGCTGGTGCCGAGACCGAGCGCAATCAGCAACAACGGCCCAACACAGCAAATCGATCCCAGCACGGCGGAAAGAATCCCGGCGTATTTCGCTTTCATGCCCGCACGCTAGACCCTCTAGTTAAGTAAAGGGTCAAACGTTTTTTCGAAACTTTGTGGGCTAGGGCAATCGCTCGATCAGATCGCAAAATTCGCCCGCGCAAACGCGCCTCGGCTTGTCGTCTTTTGCCCATTCATTCACGGATCTCGCGAGCAGTCGATGAAATGCCTGCAACTGAGTTAGACGAGCCTCAATCTCCTGCAGATGTTTGTGGGCGAGCTTGACTACCCGGTGACATGGCGCGCGTCCGTGGTCCTTCAAATCCAGGATTTGCTTTGTCTCCTCAAGTGTTAGCCCCACGGCCCGCGCCTTCTTGATGAATTGCACACGACGAATTGTTTCCGGTGAGTAGAGCCGGTAGTTTGCCGCCGAGCGCTCCGGTTTCGGCAACAATCCAAGTCGCTCGTAATAATGCAGCGTCTGCACACCCACTCCGGCCGCTTTTGCCACCGCGCCCACCTTCAACGCCTGATCATCACAGAGCATTGCAAGTTAGCTAGAGATGAATCTTCGACACAATCAAATGATCGAAGCTAAGCCAGCCGGGACCCGAGAAAAACAGCCACACAAGAATTACTAAACAGAGCGCCTCCGGAAGATAGAAAAATTCGGCGAGCCAGCCGAGTGGAGATGTCGCTTTGATATTTCGAATCGCGGTAGTTGCAATGGCTACGATCATCACGCCGCTAAGCATCACGCACGCGATAGGAGTGATTGCCCCGAAGACAAGTAAGAGACCAAAAACAAATTCAAGTGTCGAAACGAAAAGAGCGTTGAATTCGGGAAACGGAACATGGGCCTCGATCAGTGTTTGGCGCATCTGTTCCCGGCGTTCAGGCACAAAAAGCTTACCGCGCCCAGAAAGGAAAAACAGGAGACCGACAATTACGCGCGCTACGAGAATTCCGATCCATTGCCAAGCGTGCAACTCACTCAGGAATGTTCGCGCCCACAGCATTGCATTCATTGGATGACTGTTGCCAATCTTTATTCCTTTTAACGACCAGCCTGCAACGGAATAATCAAAGCAACTCGCGCCTTGAAACCTCGCAGCAGTTCCAGATGAAAAAAGGTGAAGGCATCTATAATGTCGTGGTAATCGGCGCTGGCACGGCCGGTCTGGTCACCGCCGCTGGAACAGCTGGACTCGGCGGGCGCGTGGCGCTGATCGAACGCAATTTAATGGGTGGCGATTGCCTGAACTTCGGCTGCGTGCCGAGCAAGGCGCTCATTTCCTCAGCGCGGTTGATCCAGCAAATCCGCGAATCTGAAAAGTGGGGCTTGGATCGACAACAACCGCAATTTGTTTTCGAAAAAGTCTTTGAGCGAATGCGGGCGCGGCGCGCCAGGATCGCGCCGAACGATTCGCAAGAACGCTTCGAGTCCTTAGGCGTGGATGTCTTCCGCGGCGAAGCGCGTTTTGTTTCGCCATACGAAACCGAAGTCAATGGTCAGAAGCTACGCGCGAAAAATTTCGTAATCGCTACTGGCAGCCGCGCTGTCATCCCCAAAATCGAAGGCATCGACAGCATCCCGTATTTCACCAACGAAACCATTTTCGATGGGTTAAAAGAAAGACCGGAAAGCATGATTGTGCTCGGCGGCGGCCCGATTGGTTGCGAACTCGGCCAGGCATTCCGCCGGCTCGGCGTTAAGATCACGACCGTCCAGAATCGCGATCAACTGCTGCCGCGCGAGGACGCTGATGTCGTCGAGTTCATGCAAAAGCGATTTATGGCCGAGAGTATTGATGTGCGGCTCAACGCGACCGCGAAGCGCGTGAGATTGCAAAATGGCAAAGTCGTTTTGCACACGAATGCAGGTGAACTGAACGGCGAGGTGCTGCTAATCGCCGCGGGACGCGCGCCAAACATCGAGGACCTAAATCTTGCCGCAGCCGGCGTGAAGTACACCGAGCACGGTGTGGAAGTAAACGATTACATGCAGACTTCACAGCCGCACATCTATGCGTCCGGCGACGTTGCGAACCGGCTCAAGTTTACCCATACCGCCGATTACACTGCGCGCGTCGTTGTTCGAAATATCCTGATGCCGTTCCAATTTCTGCGGCAGAAAGTCGATTGCACAATCGTGCCGTGGTGCACTTACACCGATCCCGAAGTTGCGCACGTCGGGCTGGGCGAAAAGGAAGCGAAACAGAAAAACGTTGAGTACGATTTGTTTGTCGTGCCACTCGAGGATGTCGATCGTGCCGTGGTCGAGAGCGAAGAGATGGGCTTTGCCAAGGTTCTGACCGCAAAACGGTCCGACAAGATTCTCGGGGCGACAATCGTCGCGCCGCACGCAGGCGATTTGCTGCACGAAGTTGTGCTTGCAATGAAAACGGGCGTCGGCCTCGGCACGATTGCCTCGACCATTCATGCCTATCCGACGCTTGCCGAGTTGGCGCGCAAAGCTGGTGACAAATACAACAAGACCCGGCTAACGCCGCTCGCGAAAAAGTTTTTCGCCTGGCTCTACGAGCGCGCACGCAAGTGACCGCGAAAAAGACTGCGCCGAAGAGCGCAATCATTCGGCTGATTGTGGTGATCGGCATCCTGATTGCGCTCTTTCTGACAATGAAATTCCTGCCGGTCCAGCAATGGCTGAGAAATTTTAACGACTGGGTCGGCCAGATGGGCGTGGTTGGAATTTTTATTTTCATCATCGTTTACGCAGTAGCCACAGTATTGCTCGCGCCGGGATCCGTCCTGACCATCGGCGCAGGGTTCGCATTCGGGCTATGGAAAGGTTTTGTTGCCGTTTCCGCCGGGTCAACTCTCGGCGCTGCTTTGGCTTTCCTCGTCGCGCGATTCATTGCGCGCGACAAAATTGAAGCGATCGCGCAGCGAAATGAGAAATTCCGCAGGATCGACAACGCTATCGGCAAACAAGGGGCGAAGTTGATTTTGCTGCTTCGGCTAAGTCCGGTGATTCCGTTCAACCTAAGCAATTATTTCTATGGTCTGACCGGAGTGAGATTCTGGCCTTATGTGCTGGCGAGCTGGATTGGCATGATGCCCGGCACATTCCTTTACGTTTATATCGGCACGGCTGGCAAAGCTGCTGCATCAGCGGCTGCCGGTGGCGAAGCGATGAAACACGGCTGGCAATATTGGACATTCATGAGTGTTGGTCTTGTCGCGACAATTATCGTGACAATCTGGGTAACCAAGATCGCGCGTAACGCGCTCCGGAAGACCGAGCTGACGTAGAATTGCGAGCTTTTCAGGAATAAAATGCTCTGTTAAAGCTTCGGATTAAGATGATGGAACTCCAGAGTAAAGAAACTGTCGTGCGTAAGCGCTATGCTGACGGAGCAAAAGAACGCGTCGATAACCTTTGTTGTCCGGTCGATTACGATTCCGACTACCTCAAAGTCATTCCGCAGGAAGTGATCGAGCGCGATTACGGCTGCGGCGATCCGTCGCGTTACCTTCGCGAAGGCGAAACCGTCCTCGATCTGGGCAGCGGCACCGGGAAAATCTGTTTCATCGCCGCGCAAATCGTCGGGGCAAACGGGAAAGTGATTGGCGTTGATATGACGGACGAGATGCTCGAAGTCGCGCGCCGCAACGCGCCGGTAGTCGCCGAACGCCTTGGCTACGCGAACATCGAATTTCGTAAGGGCCGCATTCAGGATCTGGCACTCGACCTTGAATTGTTGGATCGACAACTGAAAAAGAATCCAATAACTGATACGGCTTCATTTCTCGCCGCCGACGACCTCGCGGACGAATTGCGGGTCAAACATCCGCTGATCGCCAGTGACTCGATCGATGTTGTCGTTTCCAATTGTGTTCTCAATCTGGTCGAGCCGAAATTGAAACGGCAACTCTTCGACGAAATTTTTCGCGTCTTGAAAAAAGGTGGCCGCGCCGTCATTTGCGATATCGCCAGCGATGAAGAGGTGCCGGAGGAAATGCAAAACGATCCGGAGCTTTGGAGCGGCTGCATTTCCGGCGCGCTCACTGAAGAAGGATTCATCGCCGCATTTGAGAACGCCGGCTTTTACGGAATTCAAATCTTGAAACGAGACGCGCAACCATGGCGCACAGTGCAAGGGATCGAGTTTCGTTCCGTAGCGATCGCGGCATTTAAGGGAAAACAGGGTGCCTGTTTCGAGCGAAACCAAGCCGTGATTTATCGCGGGCCGTTCAAGGAAGTGCTCGACGACGACAATCACCGGATGGAACGCGGCAAGCGTTACGCTGTTTGCGACAAGACCTACAATCTCTACAAAAAGCCGCCGTATCGGGAGTTCTTCGAGCTTGTTGATCCGATTGTCGATGTACCGCTCGAACAAGCCAAGCCGTTCAATTGCTCGCGCACGGCATTGCGGCATCCGAAGGAAACCAAAGGTCGCGATTACGATGTAACCACGGAAGCACATAACACATGCTGTGATGGCGGCAGTTGCTGCTGATCTAAATGAATCGCTTCTCCGATCGACTTTCCGCGGAAGGTTTGCAGCTTCGCCGCGGTCGCCCGGAGGTTCTTCAGGTCAACGTGGGCAAGCTTTGTAATCTGACTTGCGTGCATTGTCACGTGAACGCCGGGCCAAACCGGAAGGAAATCATGTCGCACGAGACAATCGATCGGATTATCGATTGGCTGGGTAAAGCGGATATCCCCACTGTTGACCTTACCGGCGGGGCGCCGGAAATGATTCCCGATTTTCGCTACTTCATCGAGTATGTGAAATCGTTGCAACCGCACCGGCACATCATAGACCGCTGCAATCTCACGATTTTGTTGGAGCGCGGTTACGAGGACCTCGCTGCGTTTCTTGCAAACCATAAGGTAGAGATTATCGCGTCGATGCCGTGCTACTCGCCCGAAAATGTGAACGCGCAACGAGGCGAAGGCGTTTTTGAAGGCAGCATCGCAGCCCTAC
>WNGC01003921.1_pt1 | contig 12954 bp, 11 predicted proteins | sample 5400051 | NCBI WGS metagenome assembly WNGC01 (sample SAMN13153368, study PRJNA577476) | soil metagenome | isolation source: 20 cm soil or saprolite under grassland replicate 2 | place: USA:California | collected 2016-06-15 | reverse complement strand
CATGGGGAAGTTGGTCACCCGACAAGACGGCGCTGACGATTTCACTCACGCGCATCATGTGGCCGTTCATGTTACTCGTGTCGCTTGCGGCGCTGGTGATGGGCATGCTCAACGCGAAACATGTCTTCGGCCCGCCAGCGATGGCCTCGAGCTATTTTAATCTCGGTTCCATTATCGCCGGTGTTGCAATTGGTTGGTGGCTTGATCCGCATTTCGGCGCTCGCTCGCTTGTGGGATTGGCAATCGGGACGCTGGTCGGCGGTGCCTGGCAATTGGCTGGACAATTTCCTTCTCTTTGGCGCGTTGGCTACAAATATCACGCCGATTTTCGATGGCGCGACGAAGGCGTTCGCACTGTGCTTACGCTCATGGGGCCTGCCGTGATCGCCGCCAGCGCCGTGCAAGTGAACGTGCTGATCAATAGCGGATTTGCGGCGAGCCTTGGCAACGGTCCGGTCAGTTGGTTGAACATTGCGTTTCGCTTGATGCAATTGCCCCTCGGACTTTTCGGCGTGGCGATCGGAACCGTGACCCTTCCGTTGGTATCGAAAAGTGCGGCTGTTGGAAACGTAGACGAGTTTCGCGCGATTCTCGCTCGGGGGATACGACTCGCATTCTTGCTCACGATTCCACCCATCATCAGCGTCATCTATCAACACGGGCGGTTTACCGCGGAAATGACACGCGAGACTGCCGGTGCGCTGGAATTCTACGCGGTCGGACTTGTTTGCTATGCAGGTTTGAGGGTGTTAACGCCCGCGTTCTACGCGATCGGCAAACGCAACACGCCAATGATCATCAGTTTCGTTGCGATCGGTGCGAATCTTTTTCTTAACTGGCTTTTTACATTTCGACTCGGGTGGGGACATCGTGGTCTTGCATTTTCGACTAGCCTGGTAGCGACCATTAATTTCCTGTCGCTTTACGCGTTAATGCGACACCACGTGCGCAGGCTGGAAACGCGGCAGCTGCTAGTTGGTCTCGGAAAAATGTGTCTCGCTGGCGCGGTGCTGGCATTGGTTTGCTGGGCGGCAAATTACTGGTGGCTTGGTGCGTGGTATCAGCTGCGCTTCTTGCCAAAGTTATGCGAACTGCTGGTCGCGATCGCCATCGGTGCAGCCGCATTCTTTGCCTGCGCGTTTTTGCTACGCGTGCGCGAAGTTCTGGACATCGTTGATATCTTTCGGCGTCGATTTCATTAACACCGGCTTTTAAGCCGGTGGTTCACGAACAGCCGGGCCAAAGCCGTTTAAACGGCTTGTTCCATTGCGCGTAACAGCACCGCCCTGAAGGCCGTTGTTAATGATACGACCACATGAGGAAGCGCCGTCCCGATTAGCCCAGCGCTTGGTCGAGGTCTTCGATAAGATCGGCGGCGTTCTCCAGGCCAATCGACAATCGCAAGAGACCTTCAGGCGAAGTTGTTCCTGTGCCTTCGATTGATGCCCGATGTTCAATCAGGCTTTCCACCCCGCCGAGACTGGTCGCTCGCGTAAAGATTTTCGTTTTAGCGGCGACTGACATCGCTGCATCACGACCGTCCTTAGCCTCAAAGGAGAGCATTCCACCGAACAACTTGTCCTCAGAGCCAGCCGATTGGGTCGACATCTGCTTCGCAGCGATTTCATGTCCAGGATGCGATTTCAACCCGGGATAATGGACACGCGCAACTTTTGGGTGCCCCGAAAGAAAATCAGCGACTTTCATTGCATTTTCCGAATGTGCGCGCATCCGCCAGGGAAGCGTGCGCATGCCGCGCAGGATCAGCCAGCAATCGAAAGGCGAGGGGACAGCACCGCCCTCATATTGAATGCTCTTGATACGTTTGAAAAAATCGCTCTCAGTTTTCGCAACGACAATTCCTCCGAGTACGTCGCAATGACCGCCGAAATATTTTGTTGTCGAATGTAGGATCAAATCCGCGCCAAGATCGAACGGGCGCTGTAGTGTGGGCGCCCACGTATTGTCACAAACGCAGATGGCGTCCGTTCCGTGGACAATCTTTGCAACGGCAGCAAGGTCGACAATTTTTAACAGGGGATTGGACGGTGTTTCCATCCAGGCGAGTTTTGTCTTCGACTGCAGCGCCTTTTCCACGGCGCTAAGATCGCTCATATCGACAAAGCTGATGTCGAGTCCCCAGCGCCGGAAAATTTCTCGCAGCAAGCGGGATGTTCCGTAGTACGCATCTACGTGCGCGAGGACGTGATCGCCCGGCACGAGCGTCTGAAAGATCGACATGCTCGCACCTGTTCCGGAAGCAAAAGCCGCCGCGCCTGCGCCACCTTCTAATGCGCTGATCCCTTGCTCGAGTGCCTGGCGGTTCGGATTGTTATTGCGAGTGTACATGAACCCGCGCGAGTAGGTGCCTTCAATGTCTCGCTCGAACGTGGTTGAAAGATGAATCGGCGACGAAACTGCGCCCGTCGCCGGATCAATGATGTGGCCCGCATGGACAGCTAAAGTTTCGATTCTCATTGTGGTTGACTTTTCGAATGGACGCTACGGGTTGCAAATGCGGTTGTCGAACTTATGGTGTTGCGGCTTTCGGGGTTAACTCACGAACGGATTCGGAGTTGACGGCTCCATTTGCCCAGCGCCGAATAGCAACTGCATTTGGCGACCGACCGACCTAGCGTGTTTATTTCATGAGTATTTACGACGACGACATTTTTCGAATGGCGTGCGACCAATTTCAGGTCATCGCCGATTATTTGAGCATCAATAAAAATGATCGCGAGCGCTTGATGTATCCAAAGCGCGCCATCGCCGTGACGCTACCTGTGCATATGGACGATGGCAGCACAAGAACGTTCCAAGGCTACCGTGTCCAGCATCACTTGACCCTGGGTCCAACAAAAGGCGGAACGCGGTTCGCTCCATCTTTGTCCATGGGCGAAACGGCGGCGCTGGCGATGTGGATGAGCTGGAAATGCGCGCTCTCCAATTTGCCGTATGGCGGAGCCAAAGGCGGAGTCGCAGTCGACCCTGCCAAATTATCGCGAACCGAGCTGGAGCGTGTTTCGCGCCGATACATGCAAGAGATGATTCCCTTTGTCGGACCACATACCGACATCATGGGCCCGGACATGGGCACAAATGAACAAGTCATGGCATGGTTCATGGACACCTATTCAGTTCATCAAGGCTATTCCGTCAGCGAAATCGTGACCGGCAAACCGGTTGCCATCGGCGGAACAGAAGGCCGACGCGAGGCAACCGGACGTGGCGTCGTTTATTTGGTTGAGCGCGCCATGAACATGCTCAAACTGGATCCCGAAAAATGCACGGCCATCGTGCAGGGATTCGGCAACGTCGGGTCCGTAGCGGCTCTTTCGTTAGCCTACAAGAGCGGCGTCAAAGTCGTTGGTATCAGCGACGCACATGCGGCGATCTACAATCCCAAAGGAATCGATATCCAAGCCGCCGAACAGCACATTTTTAAGAAAGGAACCCTGCGTGCGTTCGCCCAGGACGATCATGTCGACCCAAACGAACTCCTCACCATGCCGTGCGATATCCTGGTGCCAGCAGCGGTCGATCGCGTCATTAACGGAAAGAACGCCGGGCAACTCAAATGCCGAATCCTGGCTGAAGGCGCCAATGGGCCAACCACGCCGGAGGCAGACTTGATTCTGGAAAAACGCTGGGACGAAGTTTTCGTGATCCCAGACATCTTGTGTAACGCTGGCGGCGTAATTGTTTCTTACTTTGAGTGGGTGCAGGGCTTGCAATCCTATCTTTGGACGGAAATGGAAGTGACCGACAAGCTTTTCCGAATTCTGGAGCATTCGTTTGCTCAGGTTATCAGACGCGCGAAAGCGCATAAGATTTCTCATCGCACTGCGGCCATGGCGATACGACGCTCGTGAACAGGACAAAACCCTCACCCTAGCCCTCTCCCTTGCGAAGGGAGAGGCGGAATGCCTCGCTGACTGACCACAATGAAGTTTTCGCACTGCGAAGAAGACCGCGATGGAAAACATCTCGATGTCCTGATCGACGAGGAAAACGGCCTCCGGATTGTGGTTTCGCGCCTGGGCGCGGAATTAATCAGTCTTGCGCGAGTCAACGAGGAAGGGGAATGGTCCGGCTTTCTTTATCGCGATAACGACCTATCGGCACCGCCTCAGGGCTGGGCGAACCATGCGACGGTGATGGGTTACTATCTCCATCGGCTTAAAGATGGACGCAGCTTCTACCGGGGCCGCGAGATCAAAGGCGGCAATCACGGCTTCCTTCGGTCCAAGACTTGGCAGTTCCCCGGAACTTCTCTTCAGGGAAGCGGCGCTTCATTGCGGTATTCGATAACGCCGAATGATTTCTCACCAGATGAATATCCGTTGAAAGTCAGCGTGAATCTCACCTACAGAATCGACGCGAATAAAGTTGGAGTGTTCTTCGAGTTTCGAAACGAGGAGTCTGAGTTGGATGCGCACGTTTCTTTTGGTTTGCATCCTGGTTTTGCAGCGACCTCCTTTGAAACTTTTCATCTTCAAATGCCACGGGGACTTTACCGCCGGCATTTTTCGCCGGAAAATTATCTTTCAGGACAAACGCGCGATATTGAGTTCGCAGGCGGCGAAATGCCGTTTTCGAGAACTGAATTGCCTGGTTCCATTATTCTTGAACTTCTCGACGTTCCGAGGCGTCAATTTTCCTATGTCGATCCGCCCAGCGGCCGCTGGGTCATCCTCGATCTAACGGGCGTGCCGTACCTGACCTTGTGGTCCGACGGCGGCCCGTTTCTTTGCATCGAACCATGCTGGGGACTAACTGATCATCAGCAACAGCGTCCTTTTGAAAACAAAGAAGGAATTCAGATAATCGCGCCGGGCGACGTATTGCGCGCGTCGTTCGGCATGGCTCCGGAACTTGCCTCTTGCGATTAACCGGATAATTGACGACTGACCGCTATGCGCGCTGCTTCACTCCGTGTCTTGCTCACGCACGCAATTGATTATGCGGGAATGTTTCCGCCTTGTAGTCTCGGGCTCGAACCAGCGCTGAAAAATCAGGCGGAATATGTCCAATCTTCGGACGCATGGATGCTTGGCGCGTTTGTTCTCCCTATTCAACAATTTGATGCGACCAGGCAACTCCTTTCGCAATTTGATGCTGAACATCCACTGCGCGTTGCTGCACTTGGACCGAAGACCGCGAGGGCGGATGCTTTTCTCGAAGCGCTCGACGATGCGGACGCGGCGATCCGCTCGTTATCGAGGCACAACGTCGATCTTATATCAATGAGTCATCTTGAGATGCTTATGCCGGACAAGGTCGATGTTGCGTCGCTGAAGGAGGCGAAATCCATTCTCGGCGATTTGCCAGTTTTCTGGGAAGCACCTCCCGATCGAGCGGAACAGACTATCGCGTTGCTCGCCGAAGTTAACTCTGACGCTGATTCTGCAACCTTTGGTTACAAACTGCGCACTGGTGGAGTGACTGCGGATGCGTTTCCAACTCCGCTGCAGATGGCCAAAGCGCTCGTGACTCCGGCTACGCATCAGCTGCCGATCAAGTTTACCGCTGGCCTTCATCATCCGCTGCGACAATACCGAGAGGAAGTTCAGACAAAGATGCACGGTTTCCTGAATGTGTTTGGCGCTGCGGTGCTGGCTGCGGAACATCGATGGGATGCGAACCAAACTGCGATCATGCTGGAAGACGAAAACGTGGGTTCGTTTTCGTTCACCGACGATTTTTTTGCGTGGCGCGAATGGCGGATTGATATCAAACGGCTGCAATATCGCCGCCGGTTCGTTGTTTCTTTTGGCAGTTGCAGCTTCGATGAGCCGCGCGAGGATTTGCGCCGGTTGAATTTATTGTAGCGGCGGTCTATGACCGCCGACGATGTGGCGCGAGTTTGTTACTTGCGTTCTCAAAATCGCAACTTAGAGAGTCGCACAACGTAATTTCGGCGCTCACAGAGCGCCGCTACAGCTAACATGTCACTGAAATCATTCATCGATGTTTCGCCTGATTCGCATTTTCCCATCCAAAATCTTCCGTTCGGAATGTTTCAGCCCAGAGGAGGCAAACCGCGCGCCGGAGTCGCCATCGGCGATTTGATTGTCGATCTTTCCGTTCTCGAAGAACTCGGTCATTTCCGGTCGCCGGAATTTCAAGGCCGAAAACCCTTTTCAGAAGAATCCTTGAATGCGTTTCTCGCGCTTGGCCGTCCGGCGTGGCGCAAGGCGCGCGCGGTGCTTCAACGCCTTCTCTCGTCAAAAACGCCGATTCTGCGCGACGACAAGAGGCTGCGGGCTCGGGTCTTTCACACGCAAAAAAGTGTCGCCATGAAATTGCCCGTGCGCATTGCGAATTACACCGATTTCTATTCGTCCTATCATCATGCGCACAACGTGGGCACCATGTTGCGCGGGCCGGAAAACGCGCTCATGCCAAATTGGAAGTGGTTGCCGGTAGCCTATCACGGACGGGCCAGCTCGGTTGTGATCAGCGGCACCGATGTGCAGAGGCCCCGAGGGCAGGTCAAACCACCTGATGCCTCACCACCGACCTTCGGTCCGGCAAAGAGCCTCGATTACGAACTTGAGATGGCGTTCCTGATTGGCCCGGGAAATTCGTTAGGCCAACCGGTGCCGATTGATCGCGCGGTCGATCACATATTCGGCTTGGTTCTAATGAACGATTGGAGCGCTCGCGATATTCAGGCGTGGGAGTACCAACCACTTGGGCCATTCCTGGCAAAGAATTTTTGCACCAGCATCTCACCATGGGTGGTAACGTTGGAGGCGCTCGAGCCTTTTCGGAGACCGCTCCCGAAGCAGGATCCCGAGCCGATGCCATACTTGCGAGCAAAGGATGACTTCACATTCGACATCCAACTCGAAGCGAGTTTGCAAACCTCAACGATGAATTCGGCGCACGTTATCACATGCACAAATTTCCAAAATCTTTATTGGAGTATTGCCCAGCAACTCGCTCATCACACGGTCAACGGGTGCAATTTGCAGCCTGGCGATTTGCTGGCGAGCGGAACAATCAGCGGATCAACCGAAGAATCGCGGGGTTGCATGTTGGAATTGACCTGGCGCGGAGCGAATCCATTAAAGCTTCCGAATGGCGACGCGCGCAAATGGCTGGAAGATGGGGATACTCTCGCAATTAGTGGCTGGTGCCAGGGCGAAGGCTACCGTGTCGGCTTCGGTGAAGTAAGCGGGCGCATTATTGGAAGTAGCAAGTGACAAGTGAATCGTGACAAGATTGAACTCAAGCCGACTGTTGTTTTTGCGCGATGGATTTCGTGGATTGGGCATCCGCTGGTTTTCATCAGTCTTTCGGTGGGCATAATCATTTCCTTGCGCCTCGCTAATCGTGCGGGTCTGGCACTTTCACTCACGCTGTTTGCGACGGTCATTCTGCCGATGGCGCTTTTACTTTTTCGCGGGTTCCGAACAGGCCGGTGGAGCGATCCGGATGTTTCCAATCGCGCTGAACGCGTCCGATTTTATCCACCCGCAATTTCAATTTCGACGGTGGCCGTGATTGTACTTTTGTTATTGCGCGCCCCGGCTTTTGCATTGCGCGGAGCCGCGGTGACGTTGTTTCTGCTGATGATGGCTGCGCTAATCAATTTTCGGATGAAGCTGTCGTTGCATGCGCTTTTTGCGTTCTATAGCGCCATCATTCTGTTTGTGCTCAATCCCATCGCCGGAGCAGCAGCCTTCATGCTGGCTCTCCTTGTTTTCTGGTCGCGCCTCTATCTAAAGCGCCATGATCTTTCGGAAATGCTCGTCGGCGCTGTTCTCGGTTTGCTGGGTGGACTGGTCACCAGTTGGTAGCCAGGCTGACATGGCCCGCCACGGCCAAAGGAAAGGCTTAATAGCCTCGTGCGACGTAATGGCCGTGGATCCACACTTTCTGACCATTTCGCCATGCCCAGTGACCGGGCTTCCAGACATAATACACGCGGCCATACCAGTATCCGGGGCCGCGAACATAATAGGGCCGATCATAAACCGCGATGTTCACGGAACCGGGATAGCCGCCATAGTACGGCCCAGGCCCGTAGCCCGGTCCGTAGCCCGGGTAAGCGGTGTAATAACCTTCACATCCAGTCGCAACAAGCGCTGCGGAAACCAGGGCAAGCCGGAGAATAAACCATTTCACTTTCATACAATTAGTATTCGGTTCCGACGGCATTTTCGCGCCTGCGCTTCAGATAGGGTAAAGAGCTCTAACGTTAGCTGGTCAGTCAGACCTTAGACCACGCCCTGATCGAGCATTGCGTCAGCCACCTTTACAAATCCAGCGATGTTCGCGCCGACGACAAGATTGCCTGGATGCCCATACTCCTCGGCCGTTTCCCACGAGTTTTTGAAAATCGTAAACATGATGTGGCGCAACCGTGAATCTACTTCTTCGCGCGGCCATGGCAGACGCATCGAGTTTTGGCTCATCTCCAGACCTGAAGTCGCCACGCCACCTGCATTCGCCGCCTTGCCGGGACCGAAGAGAATTTTCTTCTCCAGGAAAAGATCGACGCCCGCCGGCACGGTTGGCATGTTGGCCGCTTCCGACACCAGATAGCAACCGTTCTCAACCAGTTTCTTGGCATCTTCACCAGTGATCTCGTTCTGGGTGGCGCATGGAAAGGCGCAATCGCATTTGATGCTCCAGGGCCGCTGACCGGCCACAAATTTTGCGCGAAATTTTTTCGCATATTCCGCGATCCGGCCGCGCCGCACGTTCTTAACACTTTTCACCCAGGCTAGTTTTTCTTCCGTGATCCCGTTCTTGTCGTAAATGAAACCGCCCGAATCGGACATGGTGATAGGCTTTGCGCCGCACTCGAGCAATTTTTCCACGGTAAATTGGGCAGCATTGCCAGCGCCAGAGACCGTACAAATTTTTCCCTCGATCGTTTCGTTGCGCGTCTTGAGCATTTCCTGCGCGAAATAAACCGCGCCGTATCCAGTCGCTTCGGGCCGTATGAGCGAGCCGCCCCAATTAAGTCTTTTACCGGTCAATACACCTGTGAATTCGTTTGCCAGGCGTTTGTATTGGCCAAAGAGATATCCGATCTCGCGACCACCCACGCCGATGTCGCCTGCCGGCACATCAGTATTGGCGCCAATGTGGCGGAATAGTTCGGTCATGAACGATTGGCAAAAGCGCATGACTTCAGTATCGGATTTCCCTTTGGGATCGAAATCCGCGCCACCTTTGCCACCGCCCATCGGAAGACCAGTGAGTGAATTTTTAAAAACTTGTTCGAATGCGAGGAACTTAATGATGCTCGCACAGACCGTCGGATGAAAACGCAGGCCACCTTTGTAGGGACCGAGCGCGCTGTTCATCTGGACGCGGAACCCGCGATTGACTTGAATCTGGCCTTTGTCGTCGATCCAGGGAACCCGGAACTGGATCACTCGCTCCGGCTCCACCAAGCGCTCAAGAATCTTTCCGTCCCGATATTTCTTGTTACGCTGGATGACCGGGCGAATTGATTCCAGCACTTCAGTCACGGCCTGAAGAAACTCAGGCTCATTTGGATTGCGCTTTTTAACAACTTCGAGAACTTGCTGCACCAGGCCCATAAAGATGTTACTTCTGCAGGTTATTGCCCTCGTAGGCAAATAAAAACAATAGTGCGCGATGGAGGGGTTGAACCTCTGACTTATCGCCGCGGCGACCGGGTTGTCGTCAGGTCGTGCCTCCGATTTCGAGCGACGAGCAAAAAAATGCGCGATGCAGGGTTCGAACCTGCGACTTCTTGCGTGTGAAGCAAGCGCTCTACCACTGAGCTAATCGCGCGCCTTTCCGAGAAGCGGTCAAAATAAAGCCTGCGGGAAGCAGCGCAAGCAAGTCGCCGGGATTGTAGGGGAGCCGCCTCGCCTGCCAAACGGGGCCACCGGCACGCGAAACGCTTGCCCTAGAACAGATGCCATTCTATCTAAAAGCATGTCCGAACATAAAATTACTCTCACCTGGAAACGCGGCGACACGCCGTTCGAGTATCAGAAATATTCGCGCGATCACACTTGGAAATTTGACGGCGGACACGAAATGCAAGCATCGGCTGCCCCCGCTTATCTCGGAAACCCAAAGCTTGTCGATCCGGAGGAAGCGTTTGTAGCGTCTCTTTCGAGTTGCCACATGCTGACGTTCCTTGCCATCGCATGCAAAAAGAAGTTCGTGCTCGACGAGTATGGCGACGACGCGGTTGGCCATATGGAGAAAAATGCGGAAGGCAGGCTGGCTATTACGCGTGTGACTCTAAACCAGCGATTAAAGTTCTCCGGCGACAAGGAACCCACAGTGCAAGAGATCGAGGAGATGAATCATGCCGCCCACGAGCAATGCTTCATTGCGAATTCGGTGAAGACCGAAATCACAGTCGAAACACAAAAGTAAATGAACCTCGCTTGATGCAACGTTGGTGTCTCTTGTCATCTCGAGCGAAGTCGAGACATCTCTGGATCTTTTGGAATTAGTAAGAGATTCCTCGACTTCGCTCGGAATGACAAAAAGGGACGCTAAGCTTCGGCACAACTCATGAGCACAGAGACTGATCCGCAGCGCATGGAGAAAATCGTCAGCCTGTGCAAAAGGCGCGGTTTCATTTTTCAATCGAGCGAGATTTACGGTGGGTTGAACGGCCTTTGGGATTACGGACCACTCGGTGTCGAGTTAAAACGAAATCTCAAAAACTACTGGTGGCAGGTGACGGTGCATGAACGCGACGATGTCGTCGGTATGGACGGATCGATCCTGACGCATCCTGCGGTGCTGAAGGCGTCCGGGCACGTCGAAGGATTTTCAGATCCGATGATCGATTGCCGGACTTGCAAAGCACACTTGCGCGCTGACCAGCTCATCGAGAAGAAAGGTGGCCAGCAGTGTCCGAATTGCGGTGGAAAGGATCTAACCGCGCCGCGCCAGTTCAACTTAATGTTCGAAACACAGGTCGGCGCCGCAGCGGACGAAAGTTCCATCGCGTATCTGCGACCCGAAACAGCGCAGTCGATCTTCGTTCAATTCAAAAACATTCTCGAAATATCGCGCAAGAAATTACCATTCGGTATCGCGCAGATCGGGAAAGCGTTTCGCAACGAAATTAACCCGCGCAATTTCACCTTTCGATCCCGCGAGTTCGAACAAATGGAGCTCGAATATTTTTGTCGTCCAGAGCAGGGAATGGAGTTGCTCGAATATTGGAAGGAAGAACGGCTTAAGTTTTACGAAAGCGTTGGTATCCTTCGCAGCAAACTTCATGCGCTGACGGTGCCCGATGACGAGCGCGCGTTCTATTCAAAGGGCACGTACGATATCGAATATGATTTTCCGTTTGGACGACAGGAACTCGAGGGCGTCGCGTATCGGACCGATTACGATTTGTCGCAGCATCAGAAGGCGAGCGGAAAATCCCTCGAATATTTTGATGAAGAAACCAAGCAACGATTTGTGCCGCACGTTGTCGAGCCGAGCGCAGGCGTCGATCGCGCAGTGCTGGCATTGATTTGCGAGGCGTATTCGGAAGATCAAGCGCCGGATGAAAAAGGGAGAATGGAGACGCGCATCGTGCTGCGTTTTCAGCCGCGAATTGCCCCGATTAAATGCGGTGTATTCCCCTTGCTGAAGAACAACCCGCTGTTGGTCGCGAAAGCAAAGGAGATCGTGCAGCTCTTGCGGGCACAAATAACTGTTTTCTATGATGAGAGCGGCGCTATCGGTCGCCGATACCGGCGGCAGGACGAAATCGGCACGCCTTTCGGGGTCACAGTTGATTTTGAGACATTGGGTGAAAAGGATCCGGCGTTGCGCGACACAGTGACATTGCGTGATCGCGATTCGATGAAACAGGAACGCGTCGCGATTCAAGACCTGCCGGCAATTTTACGCGAACGGCTGGTCTGATGGATCTCGAGCAGTTTCGTGAATATTGTCTGAGCAAAGCTTGCGCGACTGAAAGCACGCCATTCGGCCCCGATGTTCTCGTGTTTAAAGTCAGCGGTAAAATGTTCGCATTAGCAGCTCTCGACGAACTGCCAACGACCGTGAACCTGAAATGCGACCCTGATTTGGCGCTCGAGTTGCGCGATCGTTACGAGCAAGTCACACCGGGTTACCACATGAACAAGAAACATTGGAACACCGTGGAAATTGAATCCGGTATTCCTGATCCCGAGCTGCGAAAAATGATCGACCATTCCTTCGATCTCGTGGCCAAAGGGTTGCCAAAACCTAGGGCAAAGGGTGCAGCTCGATCTCGCCGAAACTCAACTGCAGCGCGTCGCGGGCGACGTTGAGAAAATTGTCAGCCGGATCGGTGAGAGCGACACGTAGCTCACCGCGATTTGATAGGGCCGCCCGAAGCGATTCCCGATCCAATATTTCTTCCACCGCGCGTGCGCAATTTTGCGCAGAATCGACAAGCTTGATTTGGCGTTTGACCGCTCGCGCGATCGCGTTAGTGAGCAGTGGATAATGCGTACAACCAAGCACCAGTGTATCGATCTCATCAGTGAGCATCGGTTCGAGATAGCGCATGATTACTTGGTCCGTCACATCGTCGTTGAGCAGCCCTTCTTCGATTAACGGGACGAGCAACGGACAGGCGCGACTGCTCACGCGCACACCTTTGTCCGCTGCGCGCAGAGCCTTTTCGTACGCGCCACTGCGAATCGTTGCATGCGTGCCGATTACACCGATGTGCCGATTGCGTGTCGCCTGTAATGCGGCGATTGCTCCTGGCTCGATCACACCGATCACAGGTACGGGAAATTTTCTTGTTAACATCGGCAGCGCAACGGACGAAACGGTGTTACACGCGACAACGAGCGCCTTCGCGTTTTTGCGCGTCAAGATTCCGGCCAGTTCCACGGCGTAGCGCTGTACGGTTTCCGGGCTTTTCGGGCCGTAAGGAACACGCGCGGTGTCGCCGAGATAAAAAATGTCTTCGTTTGAGAGCAAATCGCGTAGCGC
>WNGC01001977.1_pt1 | contig 12954 bp, 11 predicted proteins | sample 5400051 | NCBI WGS metagenome assembly WNGC01 (sample SAMN13153368, study PRJNA577476) | soil metagenome | isolation source: 20 cm soil or saprolite under grassland replicate 2 | place: USA:California | collected 2016-06-15 | reverse complement strand
GCTGCTCACCGAGGACGCGCCCAGCCCGCTCAACCCGCTCGGCATCAAGGGCGCGGGCGAGGGAGGCGTCAACCCCGTCGGCGCGGTCATCGCCTCGGCGATCGACGATGCGCTCGGCGTCCCGGGCGCGGTGACGCGGCTGCCCGTCACGCCGCCGCGTCTCGTGGAGATCATGAGAGCGGAGCGCCGATGAAGCCGCCGCGCTTCCACTATCACGATCCCGAGACCGTCCCCGAGGTCGTCGCCCTGCTGAAGACGCTGCCGAACGCGCGCATGCTCGCCGGCGGCCAGTCGCTGATGCCGATGCTGAACATGCGGCTGGTGCTGCCCGACCATCTGGTCGATCTCAACCGGGTCGAAGGGCTCGCGTACATCCGGGAGACGGGCGGCGCGCTCGAGATCGGCGCGATGACGATCGAATTCGCCGGAGCCGTGCGCGAGCGCTGCCCGTTGATGCGCGAAGCGATCCTGCAGGTCGGCCACCGGCAGACACGCAATCGCGGCACGCTCGGCGGATCGCTGTGCCAGCTCGACCCTTCGGCTGAGCTGGTCGCCGTCGCCGCCGCACTCGAGGCGACCGTCACCGTTACAGGGCCCAAAGGCACGCGCGCGATCCCGTTTTCCGAATTCCCTAAGACCTATATGACGCCGGCGATCGGGCCCGATGAATTGCTCACCGGCGTGCGCTTTCCGCTGTGGGCGAAGAACCACGGCCACGCCTTCGTCGAATTCGCGCGCCGGCACGGCGACTTCGCGATCGTCTCCGCGGCAGCGCTGCTCGAGGAGGACGGCGCCGGCAAGATCAAGCGGGCCTCGGTCACCCTCGGCGGCGTCGGCCCCGCGCCGTTGCGGGTGAAAGAGCTCGAAAAGGCGCTCGTCGGCCAGACCGCCTCCGACGCGCTCTTTCGCGACGCCTGCGAGGTCTGCCGCAAGATCGAAGCCATCGAAGACGTGCACGCGCCTGCGTCGTACCGCCGGCACCTCGCCGCGGTGTTGTCGCGACGCGCGCTCGAGAAGGCGCACGCGCGAATATGAGCAAAACCCGGAACATCGCCGTGACGGTGAACGGTAAGCGCTACGAGCGCAGCGTCGAGGTGCGCCTGACGCTGGCCGACTTCCTGCGCGGACAGCTGGGGCTGACCGGGACGCACCTCGGCTGCGAGCACGGCGTCTGCGGGGCGTGCACCATCTTGCTCGACGGCCAGTCGGCGCGCTCCTGCCTGATGCTCGCGGTGCAGGCAAACGGGCGCGAGATCGCCACGGTGGAGGGCCTGGCGCCCTCGCAAGAGGCGCTGCACCCGCTGCAGGAGGCGTTCCGCGACAACCACGGCCTGCAGTGCGGTTTCTGCACGCCCGGGATCCTGATGACGCTGGTCGAGTTCCTGCGCGACAACCCCGACCCCACGGAGGCCGAGGTGCGCGTCGCGATCTCCGGCAATCTTTGCCGGTGCACCGGCTATCAAGGCATCGTCGCGGCGGCGCTGGACGCGGCGAAGCGCATGCGCAAGAGCAAGGGCGGCTGACCGTGGGCGTCATCGGCAGCCGCGTCCGCAGGCTGGAGGATCCGGACCTTCTCCGCGGCAAAGGCCGCTTCGTCGACGACGTTGTCCTGCCGAACATGCTGCACGCGGCCTTCGTGCGCAGCCCGCACGGCCACGCCGCGATCCGCGATATCGATAAGCGGACGGCGCTCGCGCTGCCGGGCGTGCACGCAGTCCTGGCCCGGGATGACCTCGTCCCCCATCTGCGCAACGAACGCCTCGTCGTCGGCCTTCCGAGCAAGAGCTACAAGCAGGACCTGAATCGTCCCGCGCTCGCTATCGGCGAAGTCGTCTACGTCGGCGAGCCGGTCGCGATCGTCGTGGCCGAAGACCGCTACATCGCCGAGGACGCCGCCGCGCTGGTCGAGGTCGACTACGACCCGCTGCCTGCGGTCGCCGACTGCCGCGCCGCGCTCGCGCCCGGGGCCCCGGTCGTGCACCGGGGCGCTCCGCACAATCTCTTGGCCGAATTTCGCATGGGCTACGGCAATGCCGATGCCGCGTTCGCCAAGGCGGCCCACGTGTTCAGCGAATCGCTGTGGCAGCACCGCGGCGGGAGCCATTCCATCGAATGCCGCGGCGCGGTCGCGTCCTACGACGCGATCGAAGACAGGCTCACCCTGTGGAGCTCGACGCAGATGCCGCACCAGGCGATGCGCCAGCTCTGCGACATGCTGGGGCGCGACGAGAACCAGGTGCGCGTGGTGACGCCCGACGTGGGCGGCGGCTTCGGGCCGAAGCTCGTGTTCTATCCGGAAGACGTGGTCACCGCGCTCGCCGCGATGCTCCTCAAGCGGCCCGTGAAATGGATCGAGGACCGGCGCGAGCATTTCGTCGCTAGCACCCAGGAACGCGACCAGTACTGGCAAGTCGAGATCGCGGTCGATCGCGAAGCGCGCATTCTCGGCGTGCGGGGCACGATCATCCATGATCACGGCGCCTATACGGCGCGAGGTGTCAACCTTCCCCACAATTCGGCGGAAACCGTGCCCCTGCAGTACGACGTTCCCGCGTACTCGATGAACGTCAAAGTGGCCCTGACCAACAAAATTCCCGTGACGCCGGTGCGCGGCGCCGGGCACCCGCAGGGAACGTTCGCGATGGAGCGCCTGCTCGATCGGGTCGCGCGCGAGCTGAAGATCGACCGCGCCGAGGTGCGACGGCGCAACCTGATCCCCGCGAGCAAGATGCCTTACACCACGCAGCTCAAGGCCCGCGGCGGCATGCCGGTGGTGCTCGACAGCGGCGACTATCCCAAATGCCAGGCCGATGCGCTCGTGCGGGCGGGCTGGAACGACTTTCCGGCGCGCCAGCAGGCGGCGCACAAGGCCGGGCATTATCTCGGTATCGGAATGGCTAACTTCTGCAAGGGGACCGGCCGCGGCCCGTTCGAGTCGGCCACGGTGCGGATCGGCCCCTCGGGCAAGGTGCACGTGTACTCCGGCGCCGCCGCGATGGGACAGAGCACCAGGACGATGCTCGCGCAGATCGTCGCGGAGCAGCTCGGGTCCGACATGGAGAACGTGACGGTGACTACGGGCGATACCGCCGCGATCCCGCTGGGGCTGGGGGGGTCGAACAGCCGCCAGACCGTGATGGCCGGCTCTTCCGCGCACGTCGCCGCGGTGAAGGTGCGCGAGAAGGCGCTCGCGGTCGCGGCGCAGCTGCTCGAGGCGGCGGCGGGAGACCTGGAAATCGTCGGCGATCACGTCCGCGTGAAAGGCGTCCCCGACATGAAGGTCGGCCTCGCCAAGGTGGCGCGCGCCGTCGCGGGGACCGCCGGCTTCTCGCTGCCGCAAGGCGTGGCGCCGGGACTGGAGGCGACCGAGCACGTCGTGATCGACGATATGGCGCATGCCAACGGCACTGCGGTCGTCGAGGTCGAGGTCGACGTCGAGACCGGACGCGTGGACGTGCTCAGGTTCGTCGCGCTCCACGACTGCGGCCGCATGATGCACCCGACGCTGGTCGACGGCCAGATCATCGGCGGTACGGCGCACGGCATCGGCAACGTGCTATTCGAATGGATGGGCTTCGACGAGAATGCCCAGCCCGTGACGACCACCTTCGCCGACTACCTGCTGGTCACCGCGACCGAAATGCCGCACGTCGAAGTGGCGCATCACGAATCGCCATCGCCGCTCAATCCGCTCGGCGTCAAAGGCGTCGGTGAATGCGGCGTGATACCGGTGGCCGCGGCCGTCGTCTCCGCAGTCGAGGACGCGCTCTCGCCCTTCGGGGTGCGCATCGCGCAGACGCCGATATTTCCAGCACAGATCGTGAAGCTGATCGAGGAGGCACGCCGGTGAAACGGCTGCTGATCGCGATGCTGCTCTCTGTTGCCGCGTCCGCCTTCGCCCAGACGTACCCGAGCCGCCCGGTCAGGCTGGTCGTCCCTTTCGCGCCGGGCGGCAGCGCCGACCTGGTCGCGCGCCTGATCGGGCAGAAGCTCGGCGAGTCGTGGGGACAGCAGGTGATCGTCGAGAACAAGGGCGGCGGCAGCGGCATGATCGGCAACGACTTCGTCGCCAAGTCGGCGCCCGACGGCTACACGCTCACGGTCGGCACGATGGGGCCGTTCTCGGTGAACGCGACGCTCTTCGACAAGATGCCGTACGATCCGGTGCGCGACTTCGCGCCGATCACGCTGACCGGCATCGCCTCGCACGTGCTGGTCGCGAACGCGTCGGTGCCGCTGCGCACGGTGGGCGAGCTGATCGCGCTCGCCCGCGCGAAGCCGGGGCAGCTCACCTTCGCCTCGAGCGGCACCGGCAACGCCACGCACTTGACGTTCGAATTGTTCAAGTCGACGGCGGGCATCGACATCGTGCACGTGCCGTACAAAGGCGGGGGACCTGCGATGGCGGACCTCGTGGGTGGGCAGGTCGCCTTCTCCTTCGCGAGCATGCCCTCGGCGCTGCCTTACGTTCAGGCCGGGCGGCTGCGCGCGATCGCGGTCGGCGGCGCGCACCGCTCGCCGCTTTTCCCGGACGTGCCGACGGTCGCCGAGTCGGGGCTTCCCGGCTTCGTGTCCGAGGACTGGCAGGGCATCCTCGCGCCGGCGCGGACGCCCGCGCCGGTCGTCGCCAAGCTCAACGCCGACCTCGTGCGAGTGCTGCATCTTCTCGAGATGAAGGCGAAGCTCGCCGGCGCCGGCTTCGACGTCAAGACCAGCACGCCGCGCGAGTTCGCGGACTTCATCCGCTCGGACACCGCGAAATGGGCGGGCATCCTGAAGCGATCGGGGACGAAGGCGCAGTAGCGCGAAGGCATTTCACGTCGGAGGGCGACATGGCTCCTGAAGGCGGCACAAAAGGTTCGAAGCGGCAGGTCCATTACCGCGGCCTGCGCGAGTGGCTGGAGCGGGTCGACAAGATGGGCGAGCTGCTTCGCGTGAGCGGCGCGCACTGGGACACGGAGATGGGCGCGCTCACGCACATGCTCACCGAGAAGAGCGGCGGCACCGCGCCCGCCATCCTGTTCGACGACGTCCCAGGTTATCCGAAGGGCTTCCGCACGCTCTACGGGCATTTTTCCTCGATCCGGCGCGTCGCGCTGACGCTCGGGCTGCCGCTTGAGTACGAGCACAAGGTCGACATTGTCCGCGCTTATTACGAGCGGACGCGCGAGGCGAAGCCGATCCCGCCCCGGTACGTCAACGACGGCGCGATTCTCCAGAACGTGATCAAGGGCGACGCTTGCGACGTCCTCAAGTTCCCGGTACCCCGTCACCATGAGGAAGACAAGGCGCGCTTCATCGGCACCGCGGACTGCGTGATTACCCAGGATCCGGACGCGGGATGGGTCAATCTGGGCGCGTACCGCTCCCAAGTCTACGACGGCAAGACCATCGGCTGCCAGATCACCGAGGGCAAGCACGGCCGCATCCACCGCGACAAGTATTTCGCGCGCGGCCAGCCGATGAAGGTCGTGATCCTCTGCGGCCAGGATCCGCTGCTGTTCATGCTCGCCGGGATTCCGATCCCCGAGATCAGCGAGCTCGACATCGCCGGCGGCATACGCGGCGAGCCGATCGACATCATCCGCGGGCCTTACACCGGCTTTCCTATCCCGGCCGACTGCGAGATCGCGATCGAGGGCGAGACGGTGCCGGGCCAGGTCAGGCCCGAGGGACCGTTCGGCGAGTGGATGGGCTACTACTCGGACGACACGCAGCCGCGCCCCTACGTCAACGTCAAGACGATCCTCCACCGCAACGACCCCATCCTGTGCTGCGCGCCGCAGCACAAGCCCGTGGACGAGACCGGCCTGCTCAAGGGGATCGGGGGAGCGGCGGAGATCTGGCGGGCGCTGGACGCATGCGGGATCCCGGACGTGCTCGGCGTGTGGAACCACGAGGGCGCTCCCGCGACGCGCTTTACCGTGATCCAGATCAGGCAGCGCTACCCGGGTCACGCGCGCAACGCGCTGCACGTCGCGTCGAACTGCCTGGGCGGCGCCTATGCGGGGAAATGGACCGTGGTGGTCGATGAGGACATCGACGCGGGCGACCTCGACCAGGTCCTCTGGGCGATGAGCACGCGCTTCGACCCGGTCACCGACATCGATATCATTCACAAGGCCTGGGCTTCGAAGCGGGACCCGCTGTATCTGCCAGGCAACTTCAACCACCGCATCCTGATCGACGCCTGCATTCCGTACGACAAGAAGCTGGCGGGCACTTTCCCGAAGGTCGTCGACGTGAGCGCGGAGCTTCGGGCAAAGCTCAAGGCGAAATTCGGCCACGTCTTCCGGTAGGGACAGACCCCATTTCTTTCCAACAAGGTCATTCATGGATGTCGTCGTGAAAAATGGGGTCTGTCCCCGGTTTTTCGTGGCGGCAGTCGCTGCGCTGTTGCTGACCGCCGCGCACGCGCAGCACTTTCCCGTCAGGCCCGTGCGCTTTCTCATCCCTTTTCCACCCGGCGGCCCGACCGATATTCTCGGACGCCTGACTGCCGAGCGGCTGGCCCGGACCTGGAACGTGCAGGTCATCGCGGACAATCGTCCCGGCGGCGGAGGCAACATCGGCACGGAGCTGTGCGCCAAGTCGCCCGCCGACGGCTATACGATCTGCATGATCTCGATCGCGCAGAGCATTTCGCCGTCGATCTACACGAAGCTCGGCTTCGATCCGGTCAGGGATTTCTCGCACGTGACCTTGCTGGCGACCTTGCCGAGCCTTCTGGTCGTGCACCCGTCCCTGCCGGTGAAGAACGTGAAGGAGCTGATTGCGTACGCGAGAACCAAGCCGGGCGTGCTGAACTACGCCTCCGGGGGCAGCGGCACCAGTTCCCACCTGCTGATGGAGATGTTCAATCTGCAGGGCGGAATCAGCATGGTGCACGTCGCTTACAAGGGCACCGGGCCCGCGCTGATCGATCAGGTCTCCGGTTTGATCGAGGTCGCGTTCGGCACCGCCATCGCGGTTCTGCCCTACGTGCAGTCGGGAAGGTTACGGGCGCTGGCCGTTTCGACCAAGGAACGCCTGCCGACCTTGCCCGACGTCCCGACGATCGACGAATCGGGACTCGCCGGCTTCGACGGCGGCTCCTGGCAGGGCGTGGTCATGCCTGCGGGCGCGCCGCGCGAGATCGTCAATACGGTCCATGGCGATCTGGTGAAGATGTTGCGCTCGTCCGACATGAAGGAAAGAATCCTTGCGATGGGCGGGATCGCCCTGGGCAATGCTCCCGATGAATTCTCGGCGTTCATGAAGGCCGAGGGCGAGCGGTGGGCGAAGGTGGCGAAAGCGGCCAACGTGAGGATGGAATGAGCGAGAGCTGAGATGCAATCGACAAATCCGTTGCGTCGGGCAGCAGCGGTAACACTTGCGGTTATCTGCGCCGTCCATGCGATGGCGTCGAATGCCCAAACTCCAGCCTCGTCCAACTATCCGTCCCGGCCCCTGCGTCTGATCGTGCCGTTCGCGCCGGGCGGCGGCAACGATATCCTCGCCCGCATCCTGGCGACGCAGCTCGCCGCCGGGCTCGGGCAACAGACGCTCGTCGACAACCGTCCCGGCGCCGCCGGAATCACCGCAACAGAAATCGTGGCCAAGGCGTCGCCCGACGGATACACGCTGCTGCTGGGCTTCATGGGACCGCTCGTGATCTCGCCCGCCTTCACTCCGCTGCCCTATGACCCGGTCAGAGATTTCGCCCCGCTCGATCTGCTCGCGACGTCGTACCACATCCTGGTCGTCAACCCCTCCCTGCCGGCGCGCTCGGTGAAGGAGCTGATCGACCTTGCAAAAAGCCAGCCGGGCAAGCTCAACTACGCTTCAAGCGGCCTCGGCGCCAACCTGCACCTGATGACGGAGCTCTTCAAGACGGTCGCCGGCGTCGACATCGTGCACATACCCTACAAGGGCAGCGGACCGGCGGCGAACGCCGTGCTCGCCGGAGAGGCCCAGATGCTGTTCGGCTCGATCACATCGTCGCTTCCCTATGTGCGCGCAAACCGTCTTGCGGCCCTTGCCGTCACCAGCCCCGCGCGGTCTCCTCTGGCGCCCGAAGTTCCGACGCTGACGGAAAGCGGGGTCTCCGGGGTGGACGTGCCCTCGTGGTACACGCTGCTCGCACCGGCGCGCACGCAGCGCGACGCGGCGGACAAGCTGCGCGCGGAGTTGAAACGTATCGCATCGGCCGCCGATTTCCGCGAGCAGCTTGCGCACCAGGCGATCGACGTGCGCATGCTGGCACCCGATGAATACGCCGGCTTCCTCAGGGCGGAAATCGAGAAATGGGGCAAGGTCGTGCGCAGCCAGGGACTCAAGGTGGAATGACGATGAAGCTTGCCTCGCACGCATCGCCGCGCGATTTCTTCGCCGCTATTGCGGCTTTATGCGCCATCGGGACACTGCTTCCCGCGGCATCGGCGCAGCACCCGTTCCCGGCGAAACCGATTCGCTTCGTGGTCGCGTTCGCGCCGGGCGGGATTGCGGACACCATAGCACGCACCATCGGTCACAAGCTCACCGACAGGGTCGGCCAGCCGATCGTTGTCGAGAACCGCAGCGGGGCCGGCGGCATGCTGGCCGCGAAGCTGGTCGCAGCGGCGCAACCCGACGGCACCACGCTGCTCGTAACGACTACGGCGATCGCGGTGAATGCGAGCGCGTCGAAGGAGGCCGTCGACCCGCTTGTCCAGCTCACGCCCGTCGCACTCGCCGCGAGCACGCCGACGATTTTCGCGGTGCACGGCTCGGTGAAGGCAAAAAGCCTGATGGAGTACGTCCGCGGCGTCAAAGGCTCGCGCTTCACCTATTCCTCGGCGGGCGTCGGCACGACCCAGCACCTTACCGGCGAATACCTGTTCAAGGCCTTGCCCGGGCTGGAGGCGACGCATGTTCCGTTTCAAGGCGGCGCACCGGTGAACACCGCGGTGGTGGCTCAGCAGGTGGACATGGCGTCCACCACCCTGCCGACGGCCTTTGCGTACATCAGGCAGGGTGCGATGCGAGTGCTCGCAGTGGCGAGCCACACGCGGATGCGCTTGCTCCCGGAGGTACAGACGCTCGCCGAATCCGGTTTTCCCGATTTCGAGGACCGGTCGTGGATCGCTTTTTTCGCGCCCGCGAATACACCCGCGGCCATCGTCCAACTCCTCAACAGCGAGATCAATCGGGCCTTGCGCCAACCCGACGTGACTGAGCGTCTGTCGACGATTGGTCTTGACCCGCAGACCCTTTCGCAGGGCGAATTTGCAGAATATGTGAAGACCGAGGTCGCCAAGTGGGGCGAGATTATCAAGACGACCGGTATTGCACCGAATTGAATCGGGAGCGCAGTATCACTCCGGCTTGATGCCGGCGAAATCCACGATCTTTTTGATCTGTTCGGCGTCGTTGCGCATGATGTTGCCCATCTCGGTCGAAGTGAGCAGGAAAATCTCCATTCCGCTGTTGATGAAGCGCTGCTGCACGACCGGCATTGCCATCACGCGGCGGATATCGGCTTCGATTCTCGCCAGCACCGGCCCGGGCGTGGCGGCCGGCGCCATAAAGCCGAAGTAGATGTTAGCGTCGTAGTCCTTCAGCTCCGGAATCCCGGACTCGCGGAAAGTCGGAATGTCGGGCGCCGATACGGAGCGGTTCTTCGACGTGATGGCGAGCACTTTCAGCTTGCCCGTCTTGTGGTGCGGCAGCACGGTGGCGAGCGAGGTCATGACCGTGTCGACTTGGCCGGCCACGGTCTCGACCACCGCGGGCCCGCAACCCTTGTACGGGATGTGCTGCGCGGTCGTTTTGGTCTGGAATTTGTACAGCTCGAAGGCGAAATGATGCGTCGTTGCCACGCCGCAGGTGGCGTACTGCGCCTTGCCGCCTGCGGCGCGTAGGCGCGCCGTGAAGTCTTTCAGGTTGTTGTCCTTGACGCCGGGATGAACGGCAAGCGCCATCGGCGTCGAGGTCACGAGGGCGATCGGCGCGAAGTCCCTGAACAGATCGAAAGGCAGCTTGGGATACAGCGCGACGTTGATGGGCTGCGCGGTCGAGGCCAAGAGCAGCGTGTAACCGTCGGGGGCCGAGCGATACACCGCTTCCACGCCGATGTTGCCGCCCGCACCGATGCGGTTCTCGACGATCGCCTGCTGCTTCCACATCTCCGCGAGTTTCTCGCCCACCACCCGCGCGGTAAGATCGGCGGCCCCGCCCGGAGTAAAGGTGACGATGATCCGCACCGGCTTCGCGGGCCAGGCGTCCTGCGCCAGCGTCGAGCCGGCGGCGAGGGCAAGCGTGCAGGCGAGCGAACCGGCGGCGAATCGTTTCAATCGCTACTCCGGCTTGATCTGCGCCGACAGGACGACCTGCCTGAATTGCCGGATGTCGGCATCAAGCGCAGCGGCAAGGTCTTTCGCGGTGCCCAGCCTCACCTCTATCCCGGCGGCAGAAAGCTTTTTTTGGACCTCGGGCGTTTGCAGGGTGGCCCGGGTTTCCGCATCGAACTTGGCGATAAGCTCAGCCGGCGTGCCGAGCGGTGCCATGAAGCCGTACCAGTTGCCGATCACGTACGACTTCAACTCCGGAATGCCGCTTTCGGCTACCGTTGGAATCGACGGCGCTGAGGCCGCGCGTCGCGCGTTGGTCACCGCAACGGCGCGCAAGCGCCCCGTTGAGGCATACGGCAAGATGGAGGGCGCCGAGCTGACGACGAGATCGACCTGCCCGCCCGCGGCGTCGCTCGCGGCGGGGGCGCAGCCGCGGTAGGGAACGTGCAGAATCGATGCTCCGGAGCGGGCCTTGAAGATTTCCATTGCCAGGTGATGGGCCGTGCCTACGCCGCACGAGGCATAGGACATTCTTCCAGGCTCTCGCTTCGCCTCTGTCAGAAGGTGCGCGATGCTCGTTATCCCGGTACGCGGGTGCGCTGCGATCACGATCGGTGAGTCGCCGATCAGGTAGACGGGAAGGAAGTCCTTCTGAATGTCATAGGGCAGCTTGGAGTATAGAGCCTGGCTGACAGCGATGCTGTTGCTCATCAGGGAAAAATTGTAGCCGTCCGAGGGCATTTGCCGCGCCGCTGCCATCCCGATCGTGCCGCCGGCGCCGCTGCGATTCTCGACGAGTACCGGCACCCGCCAAGATTCGGCGAGCTTTTCCCCGATAAGGCGCGCCAGTACGTCGGCGGCGCCGCCCGCCGGGAACGGTACCAGCACGTGGAGCGGCCTGCTCGGATAACCGGCGGTCTGCGCGGCGGCCGGCTGCGCAGACAATATGCCGATAAACATGCAAGCGACAAAGGGCGCGAGTCTCAGCATGACTTTCAAATTTTCGCCAGATCGAGGGTCGACTCGAAAAAGAGCTCCTCGGGCGCTACGCGCCGCGAAGACAAGCCCTGCTCGTGATGATACCGGGTGAAAGTTTCCAGGACGTGCCGATTGCGGTCAAAATCGTAACTCCAGTAGTCGTCACCGAGCAGTTTTTTTGCCTCCTCGTACTCCGCAACGCCCCAGGGGAGGCTCACAAAAAGATGCCCGATCTGGCCCAATTCGTACATGGCCAGCTCTTTCGCCTGCATGAACGCCTTGAAAACGCTTGACGGCAGCCACGGATGGCGTTCGACCAAGGATTTTCGGATCCCGATGATATGCATGATCGGGAAAATCCCGGTGCGCTTGAAGTAGTCGGCTTCGGTGCGCCTGTAATCCCGGAAAAGCCGGGCGACATTTTTCGCTCCCCGGCTAAAGCAGGAGGGCGCTCTGGCGCTGATCACTGCATCGACCTCGCCGGACTCGAGCATCTGCGACAGAGTTCGGTCGTCGGGAATTTGCTGAAGATCGATATTGGAAGGAAGCGACAAAGGCGCGCGTTCGCCCCTCCCCGGCTGTTCGAGGCCGCCGCTGCGCCAATGCACATCGGAGGCGTCGACGCCAAAGTCGTCTTTTAAGATGCCGCGGATCCACACGTTCGCCGTAATCTGATATTCGGGCAGTCCGACGGTTTTTCCCTTGAGGTCTTCGGGGCGGTTGATGTCTCGATCCGTCCGGATATATATCCCCGAATGGCGGAAAAGACGTGAGACAAAGGCTGGAGTGCCGACATACTGATTTTGGCCGCGGGACGTCAGCAGCGTGTGGCTGCTAAGAGAGAGTTCCGAGACGTCAAACTCGTTGAATCGAAACGCGCGGTGAAAAGCTTCTTCGGGCTCTATCGCCGTCCCGATGACCTTGCAACCTTCGATAGGAGCCCTCCCATCGAGGACAGCGCGGGTGCGATCGTAGTCACAGCAACCCAGGCTCAACTCTAATTTGGCCACGTCCCCTCCGGTAAATCGCCGCGTGAGACACGAATTATGATGGACCCAGCGATTCGAGACCCGCTATAATCAGCACCTCGTTTCGCGCCCGTAGCTCAGTTGGATAGAGTACCTGGCTACGAACCAGGGGGTCGTGGGTTCAATTCCTGCCGGGCGCGCCAGATACTTCAAGCGGTTAAGTGCAAAAGCGCTTAGCCGCAGTAGAGCCCGGGACGCTTCGCGGTTGCCACGGTTCTTGCCGAGAGTCGGTTCAGTTGTCGCTTATCCATACTCCTACCCATACGTTGAAGGCGGATTTCCTAGAACCGTCCCGGACGTTTCGGTCACCGCTCTCTCTCATTGCAGAAGAGCAGGCTGAAACTCACCGGCAACAAGTTTCGTGAACTCCCGTGCAATACTTCACGCCGATCCTGGCGTGATTGTTGCTTTTCATACTCCATCGTCACTTAACGTGGAATCGGGGAGGGAATCCATGTCAGTTCTCCGCAGGTTCGCCTACACGAAAATCCTGGCGTTCAGTCTCGCGCTCCTCGTGCTTTCGTCTTGTGGCGGCGGAGGCGGCGGCGACGGCGGGGGTGGGACGACAGGGAGCGGGCTGCCCGACCTGGCGATCACAAGTTTCAGCGCACCCACCGCCGGCGTTGCGGGCAACGACT
>WNGC01003514.1_pt1 | contig 12960 bp, 11 predicted proteins | sample 5400051 | NCBI WGS metagenome assembly WNGC01 (sample SAMN13153368, study PRJNA577476) | soil metagenome | isolation source: 20 cm soil or saprolite under grassland replicate 2 | place: USA:California | collected 2016-06-15 | reverse complement strand
CAACCCAGAACATCATCGAGAAGCAGCTCGCGGCCGAGGGCAAGACAAAGTTCGATCTTGGCCGTGAAGCATTTGTTGAGCGGACGATTGCGTTCGTTACGGAGACCGGCGGCGAGATCCTTCGTCAGCTGCGTGCGATCGGCGCTTCCGCCGACTGGAATCGTACCGCCTACACACTCTCTCCCGAACTGTCGCGGGCGGTACGCGAAGCGTTCGTTCACCTATACGAGCGCGGGCTCATCTATCGCGGCCATCGCGTCATCCACTGGTGCCCGCGTTGCATGACGTCGTTGAGCGACGAAGAGGCTGAGCATGCAGAGGAAACTGGAAACTTGTATCACATCCTCTACGCCTTGGCGGACACCGCTAGCGGCGCGGCGCGCACCTCGGCCGAGCAAAGGGCAAAGGGCGACACGGATAGCACGATGGGCTACCTCCCTGTCGCCACCACGCGTCCCGAGACGATGCTCGGCGACGTCGCTCTCGCGGTTCACCCCGAAGACGAACGATTCAAGCAACTGATCGGAAAAGAAGCTCTGATTCCAATCACCAACATCAGAATCCCGATTATCGCCGACGAATACGTGGATCCGACTTTTGGAACCGGCATCGTCAAGATCACGCCCGCGCACGACGCGAACGATTTCGAGGTTGGTAAGCGCCACAAGCTGCCGATGCCTGTCATCATGGCGCCGGATGGCACGATGGCCAACGGTGCAGACGCTGATTCACGCGTACCGGCCGAGCTGCTTGGCGCGGACAGATTCGAGGCGCGGGAGCGGATCGTTCGCGCACTGGAGAAGACGAAGCAGCTACGCACGGTGCGAACGCATCAGCATGCGGTCAGGCATTGCTACCGCTGCGACACCGTCGTCGAGCCGCGCCTTTCCGACCAGTGGTTCGTGAAAATGGAACCGCTCGCCAGGCCTGCGCTCAAGGCCGTGCGCGACGGAACCATCCGCATTCTACCCGAGAGATGGGAAGCAGTTTACATCAATTGGCTGGAGAACATCCGCGACTGGAACATCTCGCGGCAGCTTTGGTGGGGCCATCGCATTCCAGTCTGGTACTGCGAGAAATGCGATTGTCAGATCGTGAGTCGCACCGATGTCGCGGCGTGCGAAAAGTGTGGTGGCGAAGTGCGTCAGGACGAAGACGTCCTCGACACCTGGTTTTCTTCATGGCTGTTTCCGATCTCGACCCTCGGCTGGCCCGACAAGGACGCCGCCGCGCTCGCCGCGTTCTATCCGACCGACGACCTCATCACGGCGCCGGAGATTCTGTTTTTCTGGGTCTCGCGCATGATCATGGCTGGCTACGCGTTCATGGACGCGACACCGTTCCACACCGTCTATCTGCACGGGACCGTTCGCGACACGAGCCACGTCAAGATGTCGAAGTCGCTTGGCAACGGCATCGATCCTCTCGACGTCGTCACCAACTACGGCGCCGATGCGCTGCGCTATACGGTGATCGCTGGCATGGGAATGGGCGCTGACCTCGTACTCGACCATCGCGATCTCGAGCGGTCTTTTTCGCCGGGAAGAAACTTCGCGACGAAGCTCTGGAACATCGGACGATTTCTGCTGGCGAACGTTGGTGCGGCGCCGGTGCGGAGTGTCGACGAGCTCCGCGACAACGAGCTCACGCTCGCTGACCAGTGGATACTAGGTCGACTCAACGCGACGATCCTTGAATGCGACTCGGCGCTCGGTCCAGCGCGACCAGAGAAAGGAAAATGGCGGGTCGAAGAGCGGTACTCTGGCCTTCGACTCAGCGAGTATGCCGAAGCGGCGCGCCGCTTTGTCTGGAACGAGCTCGCGGATTGGTATCTCGAGAGCACGAAGGGGCGGATCGGTACTTCTGAAACCGACAGTGAAGTCGCGCGCTCCGTCCTCACGCACGTGTTCGACTACGCGTTGAGGCTGCTGCACCCGATCATGCCCTTCATCACCGAGACGCTATGGCAGCGACTCCCAGTTCCCTTAGCTACTGACCGTTGCGAATTCCTGGCAATCGCGTCGTGGCCGATTCCGCATTCGGAGTCGGCCGATGAGCGTACGGCGACGTCGCGCTTCGACCTGCTCCGCGAGGCCGTGAGCGTCGTACGTCAGATTCGATCCGACTACGCGATTCCTCCGGGAAAGCTGATGGATGTGGCGATTCAAACGCGATTGAACGCGTCGCTGTTCACCGATCACGCCGACCTCGTCGGTCGACTGTCGCGCTCGACAGTGAAAGTTGGCGGCGAGTCCATCGGCGCCGGCGCGGCCCATTCCGTTCTTGCCGATGGCAGCGAGGTCATCGTTCCCCTCGGTGGGGTCGTGGATCTCGCCAAGGAATGCGGCAAGCTGCGCACCGAGTTGGAGCAGCTCGACGTACAGCTCGAAGCGTTGTCAAAACGTCTCCGAAACGAAGGATTCACGAGCCGCGCACCAGCGAATGTGGTCGAGGCTGAGCGAAAGAAGGAAGAAGACTGGATCAAGCGTCGCGGCCAGCTCTCTGACAAGGTGAAAGCGCTTTGCGGCGGCTGACAGCCGTCGCGCTGCTCGGACTGGCGTGCGCCTCGCCCGGAATGCCTCCGGGTGGACCACCCGACGTTGCCGCGCCGCAGATCGTCGCGGTCGTTCCCGATTCGGGGCAGGTTGGCGTCAAGCCGAAGGAAGTACTCTTTCGATTCGACGAGGTCGTATCAGAGCGGTCGCCGGCCGCAACCTCCCTGTCCGACCTGTTCCTGATTTCGCCACGCGACGGAGCTCCGGACGCGTCCTGGCATCGCGATGCGGTCGGAGTCAAGCCGGCACACGGCTGGCGCGCGAACACTGCGTACACCGTCATCATGCAGAGAGGACTCGCCGACATCCGTGGCAATGTGCGGAACACAGGCGCGACGACTTTCTTTTCGACGGGACCGGTGATTCCGCGCACGACGATTACCGGCAACGTCTTCGACTGGGTGAGTGGAACGCCGGCCAACGGCGCTCTCGTCGAGTCATTCGTCACCGACAGCATTCACGCGTACGTGGCACTCGCCGATTCGAACGGAGCGTTCGCGCTCGAGCATCTCCCGCCCGCGCGCTACACCGTGCGCGCTTACCTCGATCGCAACAAGAACCAGGGAATCGATCCCTCCGAGCCGTGGGACACGGTTTCCGTCAACCTCATTGACAGTGCAAGGACAAATCTCCTGATCTTTGTCCACGACACCGCGCCGCCAGCCATTCGCGACGTGCGCGCCGCGGATTCGCTCACGCTGCAGGTATCCTTCGACAAGCCGGTCGACCCATCCCAGAGTCTGGGCGTCGCGAACTTTGCCGTGATCGGTCCCGACTCGGTGCCCGTCCCCATTTTGAGCGCGGGCCCCCCGACCGCCGATACGACGCGCCAAGGCCGGTGATGCCGCGACCGGTTCCGATTTCCGAGGTATCGATAAAGCTGCAACGTCCCCTCACTCCAAAACTCGTTTACAGGGTTCGCGCGATTGGCATTCGGGGCTTGTTGGGACGCGTTGGCGACAGCGAGCGCAGCTACACTCGACCCGCGCCCGCTCCTCCGCCCGTGAAGCCACCGGCGGGTGCGCCGACAACCACACCACCACCGCCGCCACTGCGATGACGGACCCGAGGCGTGGGCTACCCAGCGTCAGCGCGCTGCTCGAGACCGTCGGCGTGAAGTCGCTGCTGGAGCACCATCCGCGACGCGTCGTCCTCGATGCGGTGAGAACCACCGTCGAAACAGCGCGCATCAGCGGTAACGTGGCGCGGACCGAGGAACAGTGGGTGGACACCATCGCATCGGCAGTGGCCGAGGCCAACCGTCCATCGCTGCGCCGCGTGATAAATGCGACTGGCGTCGTCCTCCACACCAATCTCGGCCGCGCTCCGCTGGCTGATTCCGCCATCCGCGCGATCGAGCACGTAGCCGAGGGATTCAGCAATCTCGAATACGACATCGAAACCGGCCAGCGCGGCTCGCGCTACTCGCATTGCGTCGGACTGCTGCGCCAGCTCACCGGAGCCGAGGACGCGCTTGTAGTCAATAACTGCGCGGCGGCGATCGTGCTTACGCTAAACGCTCTCGCCCAGAGGAAGGAAGTCCTCGTGTCCAGAGGCGAGCTCGTCGAGATCGGCGGGAGCTTCCGCATTCCGGACATCATGGCGCGCAGTGGCGCGAAGCTCGTAGAAGTCGGCACGACGAATCGCACTCACGACGACGATTATCGGCGCTCGATCACGCCGAAGACGGCCGCGATCGTAAAGGTCCACCGCAGCAACTTTGCGATCGAGGGCTTCACGGCGGACGTAAGCGTCGAGCGACTAGTGTTCATCGCCGCCGAGCACGGTCTTCCCGTGATCCACGATCTCGGCAGCGGACTCATGCTCTCGCTCGACGAATACGGATTGACCGGTGAGCCGACCGCGTCCTCCGCGCTCGCTTCGGGAGCCACTCTCGTGCTCATGAGCGGCGACAAGCTCCTCGGTGGTCCACAAGCCGGAATAATTCTCGGCAAGGCAGCGGCGGTCGCGAAGCTGCGTAAGAACCCTCTCGCCAGAGCGGTGCGGGTCGACAAGCTCACTCTCTCCGCCCTCGAAGCCACGCTCCGACTCTACCTCGAGCCACAACGCGCTCTGAAGGAACTACCCGTGCTCGCGATGCTTTCCGCAGGACTGGACGAATTAGAATCACGTGCTCACTCGATTGTCACCACGCTGCGCGCCAGCGGGATTGTCGCGGCAGTGGCGCCTAGCACCGCGAGCGTTGGCGGAGGCGCGTTCCCGACCGCGGCCATTCCTTCTCGCGCCGTCGTCGTCGAATCTGATGTCGAGCACGTCGAAGAAAAGCTTCGTCGCGGTGACCCCGCTGTCATCGGTCGGATCGCTGAGGGCAAACTGGTGCTCGACCTCCGCAGCGTGATGCCACGGGAGGACGCAATCCTGACCGCGACGCTGGTGAGGGCGCTATCGTGACGGCGCTTCCCAAAGCGGTGTTTCTCGATCGCGACGGCACGATCATGGAAGACGCCCACTACATCAAGTCTCCGAACCAGGTTCGTCTCCTGCCCGGCGCTGCCGCGGCCGTCAAACGACTCAACGACGCGAAGATTCGCGTTATCGTTGCTACGAACCAGTCCGGCATCGCGCGCGGCAAGTTCACGGTCCAGGACTACGAAGCGGTCCGCGCGCGGCTCGAGTCGCTGCTCAAGGCCGAGGGGGCACACATCGACGCGAGCTACTATTGTCCCCATTATCCGAGCATCACCGGCCCGTGCAACTGCCGGAAGCCCGGCCTCAAGATGTTCACGGATGCAATGCTCGACTCCATGGTCGAAGCCGACGATGTCGCCTACATCGGCGATCGCTGGCGGGACGTGACCGCGGCGACAAAGCTCGGTGGGCGAGGAATAATGATCAATTCGCCAGTGACCACGGACGCGGACCGGCGCCTGGCGCAAGACGATGGAATCGAGACCGCTGAATCAATCACCCAGGCGGTCGACATGCTTTTCGGTCTTACTGACCGGGACGACTCGGCGTAAAATCGGGGATGCCGTCACGACTCGCCGTGCTCGCATCGGGACGCGGCTCAAATCTTCAGGCAATCATAGAGCATTTCGAGAGTCTCGCGCGCGAGCGGGTAGCGCGGGTCGTGCTCGTCGCATCGAATCGCGCGGACGCGCCAGCGCTCGTACGGGGTGCGACCTCGTCGATCGATATCGCGTCGTTTGACGCGACCGACGACGGATCGCAGCTGCTCGAGCTCCTCCGCAAATTCCGCATCGATCTGGTCGTGCTGGCTGGATATCTGAAGCGTATCCCGTCCAGTGTGATCCAGGAATACAGTGGCCGAATCATCAATATCCACCCTGCCCTGCTCCCGGATTTCGGCGGTGAAGGCATGTACGGTGCGCGAGTCCATGAGGCGGTGATCGCCTCAGGCGCGAAAGAAAGTGGCGTCACAGTGCACATGGTGGACGACGACTACGACCGCGGACCGATCGTCGCCCAATGGCGCATTCCAGTGGACAAATCTGATACCGCTGAATCGCTCGCCGCTCGCGTCCTCGCCGTCGAGCACATCGTTTATCCCCGGGTGGTGGAGATGGTCGCGCTGCTCCAGCAGCTCGAAACGAAAGTCCCTGTCTGATATGCCAACCGCGCTACTTTCTGTCTCCGATAAGACTGGCCTCGTCGACTTCGCCAAGGGCCTGGTTGCACTCGGCTGGGATCTCGTCTCGACCGGTGGAACCGCCAAGGCGCTCCGAACGGCCGGCGTTAACGTCCGCGACGTCAGCGACATCACGCATTTTCCCGAAATGCTTGATGGCCGGATCAAGACGCTGCACCCGGCGGTCCACGGGGCTCTCCTTGCGAGGCGCGATGCCGCCGGTCACCTCGAGGCGCTCGCGGAGCATCAGATCGCGCCGATAGACCTCGTCGCGGTAAACCTCTACCCGTTCGAAGAAACAGCGGCGCGCGCGGCATCGAAACCGGATGAAATCGTCGAGCAGATCGACATCGGCGGTCCGTCGATGCTGCGGTCGGCCGCAAAGAACTTCGCTGCTGTCACTGTAGTCGTAGACCCGGCTGACTACACGCGCGTGCTCGCCGCGCTTGCAGCGAAAGACGACGACCTCGATCTGCGCCGCCTGCTCGCCGAGAAAGCCTTTGCGCGCACCGCAGCGTACGACGCAGCGATCTCTCATTGGTTCAGCTGCGAGCGCGACGAGATCTTCCCCGATCGCATTGCGATCCCGCTCGCGAAAGTCACGGCTCTTCGTTACGGAGAGAACCCCGGGCAGCGCGCCGCGTTCTATGTCGAGCGGAACAGCGACGGCATCGCGGGCCTCGAGCAGAAGGGCGGAAAGGAGCTGTCGTTCAACAACCTGCTCGACCTGGAGGGAGCGCTCTTCGCGACCGACCCGTTCCATGACGAAGTCTGCTGCGCAATCGTGAAGCACACCACGCCTTGCGGGCTTGCAACCGGAGCATCCGCGGTCGATGCCTACAGGAAGGCGCTCGCCTGTGATCCGCTATCGGCGTTCGGGTCAGTGATCTCCTTCACCACGCCCGTCGACGACGAGACAGCCGAAGCGGTGTCGAGCCTGTTCGTCGAATGCATCGTCGCGCCACAGTTCACAGCGGGCGCGCTCGAGATACTCGGCCGCAAAAAAAATCTTCGCGTACTGGAAGGAACGGCGCAGTGGCGCGAGCATGCGCTCGACTACAAGCGCGTGCGGGGCGGATTTCTGGCGCAGGAGCGTGCGGCTCGCGACGAAGGTGAACAATGGCGCGTCGTCACCAAGCGGCAGCCTACCGACGTGGAGCTCAAGGATCTTCAGTTCGCCTGGCGCACGGTCGGCAGCGTCAAGTCGAACGCTATCGTGCTTTGCAGAGATGGGGCGACGATCGGCATTGGGGCCGGGCAAATGTCGCGCGTCGACGCGGCTTTTCTTTCAGTGCACAAGGCCCGGCTCGTGGGACACGACACCAAAGGCGCGGTAATGGGATCCGATGCGTTTTTCCCCTTTCGCGATGGAGTCGAGCAGGCGGCCGAAGCCGGAGTATCGGCGATCGTCCAGCCCGGCGGGTCGGTGCGCGACGAGGAAGTGATCCAGGCGGCCGACGAATACGACATCGCGATGGTGTTTACCGGCAAGCGACAATTCCGCCACTAGGATGAGCGAGCTCGACTACCGGCCATCGTATCGCGCCGCTGCGATCGCTTCGGCTCTGGTATTCGTTCTTTACCTTGTGACTCTGTCGCCGTCGACGGCGATGTGGGACACCAGTGAGTACATCGCGGCCGCGTACACGTTTGGACTCCCGCATCCGCCCGGCAATCCGTTCTTCGTCCTGTTGGGGCGGTTCTTCGCGGTCCTCCCGATCGCGCCCAACGTTGCGATGCGCATCAACATTCTCGCCGCGCTGTGCAGCGCGGGCGCCGCCGGCATGTGGTTCCTGATCACCGAGCGCGTCCTCGTGGGATGGCTGGCGGAGCGGTGGCAACGAATAGTCGGGGGCTCGCTCGCCGCACTCATCGGCGCCACCGCGTTCACCGTGTGGGCGCAGTCTGTGGTGAACGAAAAAGTTTATACGGTCTCGCTGTTCGGAATGGCAGTCGTGTCGTGGCTGACGGTTCGCTGGTGCGACGAGCCAGACGGGAGAAAGGGGGATCGCCTTCTCGTGTTGATCGCATACCTGAGTGGACTTGGTTACGCGAATCACATGGCGGGCTTTCTGGCGTTGCCGGCTGTCGCCGCCGCTGTAGTCATTCGGCGGCCGGCGACGCTCGTCCGCTGGCGGCTGCTACTCGCCATTGCCGGAGCGCTGGCGCTGGGCATGACGCCATTCCTTACTCAGCCGCTGCGCGCCGCGCGCTTCCCTGCTATCAACGAAGGCGAGCCGACCGGCTGCGCGACCCACATCGGCGTTGGCTGCACATTCAGCAAAGCGACGTATGATCGCTTCATGTACAACTTCAATCGCGGCCAGTACGCGAAGCCGGCGCTGACCGACAGGCAGGCGCCGTTCGTCGCGCAAGTCGAGATGTGGTGGCTCTATTTCCGCTGGCAGTGGCTGAGGGATCCGTTCGACAGCCATCCCGCCCTTCAGAACATGCTCGCAACGCTCTTCCTCCTCCTCGGCGGACTCGGCGGGTACGTGCACTGGAAGCGCGACCGACGGTCGTTCTCGTATTTCGGCCCGCTGATGTTCATGGTGACCATCGCGCTCATCTATTACATGAACTTCAAGTACGGCTCGTCGCAGGCGCCGGATCTCGGCGACACAGTTCCGCGCGAAGTGCGCGATCGTGACTACTTCTATCTCTGGAGCTTCTCCGCGTGGAGCGTGTGGTCGGCGCTCGGGCTGGTCTTTGTTTGGGAGACGATCGCGGCTCTGATCGGGTCGGACAAGGTCCTGGTGGGCAACGAGACGCTCGACCTGCCCCGTCGTCGCAGCTGGCTACTCGCGGCGCCGCTCCTCGGCCTTACGCTGATTCCACTCTTCGCGAACTGGCAGTCCGCGTCACGCGCTGGACAGACCGACACCGCCGATTTTGCGGCGGATCTCCTCAATTCCGTCGAGCCCTACGGCGTTCTGGTCACCGCGGGCGACAATGACACGTTTCCGCTCTGGTACGCGCAGGAAGTCGAAGGAATCCGGCGCGATGTCATCGTCGCTTGTCTTTCTCTGCTCAACACCGATTGGTACACGCGCCAATTGCTGCGCCGACCGATATACGAGTACGACTCGCTGCGCGGCCCGGCGATCTATCGCGGCAAGATCTGGAAAAAACCAAACGGGCCGCCGCTAAGACTGACGATGCGGGAAGCCGACGCCGTCCCGCCCGCAATCGAGTTGTGGGCGCCGCAGACATTTCGCAAAGAGGGCACCGACCTCGTGCTCAACATCCAACCGCGCTCGTTCGGTGATTTCAAGGGCCTCGAGCGCGCCGATCTTTTTGTGCTCTACATGATTCGCGACGGATTTCCAGAACGGCCGTTTTTCTTCAGCCGTACCACGGGCGGCTATCCGGACGATCTCGGCTTCACTCCATACACGGTCACGACTGGCTTGGCGCGAAAACTGGTATCGCGGCCTCCGAAGGGCGGCGCTGGCCTGGTGCCGGTTCAGGGCGAAGGCTGGTTTGACGTCGCGACAAACCGCGTGTTGTGGGAGAACGTGTTCACAGCAACGAAATCGATGGCCAAACGTGCCCTATGGGTCGACCGTCCCTCGGCCGGGATTCCTTACCTCTATGTTCGAACCGGTCTCGTGCTGAGTGCCGCGCTGGCGCAGACCGGAAACGCGGGCGAAGCGGCGCGTGTGCGCGCTCAGGTCGAAAGACTCGCGCGCGCTACGCAGCTCGAGGATGTCGTCGCAAATGCGTCACGGTAGTCGGGCCCGCGGCGTACTGTGCATCCAACAAATTCTGTTATCTTGAGCACCGGAGGGTTGGCAGAACGGCTATTGCACCAGTCTTGAAAACTGGCGCCCGCAAGGGCTTGGGGGTTCGAATCCCTCACCCTCCGTCCACGATGCGCAAACGCCACCCGATCCTTCCAACCGATCGAGTGGCGTTCTGATCACCACTAAATCCTGTTACTGACCCTGGGTCCTCGGCGCTGGTCCGAGCCGTCCGAGACGGCTCTTCATCGTGTTGAACCCCGAATCGTTAGTCTGAAGACTGTTGAGTTGCGATGCCGGCATCTGGTTGAGCAGCCGTTGGATGTCCGCAATACGATCCTGCGTGCCCGGGTGATCCGCAAACCATGCCGAGGCGGCCCTGCTGCCTGATTGCTCTTCGGAAAGCAGTTTCTCGAATAAAGTCAGCATGCCACGCGGAGTGATTCCGGCGCGAATTACGTTGTTGAACCCGCCTTCGTCCGCTTGCACTTCGTCGGTCCTGCTGAACTTGGCGAATACAGCGGTTCCACCGATGTTGATCGCTGCCTGCGCCAATCCGCTTTGACAGAACCCGGTCAACGCGCAGGCAATCCCAACTCCGACGTTCGCGCCCTGTGCCTGCTCCATTTGCTTGACCGAGTGACGTCTGACGACGTGTTCGATCTCGTGTCCGAGCACGCCTGCTACTTCAGACATATTGCTCGCGCGCTCGAGGACACCTCTGTTGATGTACACGAATCCGCCCGGGAGCGCGAACGCGTTCACTACGTCCGAATTAACGACCTGAAATTGCCAGTTGAGATCAGCGCGTGAGGTGCGGCTCGCAATGCGCTGGCCTAGCGAGTTTACGTAGTTCTGAATCACTGCATCCTGCACCATCGGCAGTTGGGCGTTGACCTGTTGCGCCTCTTCCTGCCCCATCTGGACTTCCTGTTGGGTAGACACACCGCAGGCAGCGAGCAACCCCGCCGCGGCGATTGTTAGTGAGACTTTGAGCATCTACGCCCCCCGCAAAAGTGTCTGTTCGTCGGCTCTGCCATGACTGCCGCACCCCCTCCGTAAAGGGCAGGAAGCAAGCCATTGGCGCTCGCGGGGCCGTATGGATCGGCTTACTTTCCCCCATCGCTTCCGGACAGGTCATGGCCGACTTCACCAAAGAATGGATCGAGCACCTCAAGACGCAGATCGCGGGACGTATGGGCGTCGTGGCGGAAAAGATGGACCCTCAGACTTATGACGAGCTCGTAACCGACCTCGCCTGGTTCACCTTCCGCTTCGCGCGCGATCCCGACACGAAGATGAGGAAAGTTTTCCGGTAATATCCCGGCGGCAGCGGCATTAGATTCGCCGTACACCCCCCTCTGGAATCACATGCCGAGGCGGAGATGGCGAAGTGCGAAGTCTGCGGCAACGATTACGACAAGTCGTTCACCGTCACCATGAAAGGGAAATCACATACCTTCGACTCGTTCGAGTGCGCCATCCACTCTCTGGCGCCCGAATGCTCGCATTGCGGGTGCAAGATCATCGGGCACGGCCTCGAGAGCAGAGGATCCTTCTATTGCTGCGCGAGCTGCGCCCACCTGTCGGGCGTGAAAGGTCTGGAGGACCGCGTATGACGTCGATTGAGGAGAGCAAACGTTGAAGTGGAAGAGCCGACGCGATCCTGACGGGAAAATCGGCGATGAGCGCGTACGCACGAGGTTCGCGTGGTTGCCCGTCGAGGCCGACGATGGCTACACCTATTGGCTCACACCGGTAGTGGTGCGCGAAAAGCTTTTGCCCAAGGTCACCCGCGGTGGCTTCGAGGACGACGAAGAGGTCTGGGAGGTCGTCGAAGCGAAGCCCGTGAAGGACGGCAGAAAACAGGGCAAAAAATAACTGCTTGCCGCTCACTATCGACCTCAACGCGGATCTGGGCGAAGGGTTTGGCAGCTCCCGCATTTTCGAAGATGCGGCGTTGCTCGAGCTCGTCTCCTCCGCCAACATTGCATGCGGCTTTCACGCCGGCGATGCGACGACGATGCGCGATACCGTACACGCCGCCCGTGTCCGCGGCGTCACGATTGGAGCGCATCCTTCCTACCCCGACATTTCCAACTTTGGCCGGCGCGAGTTAGGACTCTCGCCGAAACAGATATCCGTTCACGTCGCCTACCAGATCCGCGCTCTACGCGACGTCTGCGGCGCTGAGGGCGCCAGGCTTTCGTACGTGAAGCCCCATGGAGCTCTGTACAACAGAGCGGCCCGCGACCCCGAAGCAGCGGCCGCGGTCGTCAAAGCGATTCGGGATGTGGAAACCTCCCTGACACTGCTCGGACTAGCGGGCAGCAAGATGGCGCTCGCCGCCGAGCGCGGCGGAATCGCGTTCGCGAGCGAAGCGTTCGTCGACAGGGCATACAAGCCGGACGGAACGCTGGTACCTCGCGACGAGTCGGGCGCGGTCATACATGATGTCAAGAGCGCCGTGCAGCGCGCCGTCATGCTGGTAAAGGGAAAAACCATTACGGCGGACGACGGCTCGGAGCTTCGCATCGCGGCGCAGTCGCTCTGCGTCCACGGCGACAACCCTGAGGCGGCGGCGATGCTGCGCGCGCTCCGGGCGCGGCTCCAGGACGCCGGGGTCACCATAACGCCGTTCGCCGGCTGAGTCGCGACCCACCTCCAATGGTGCAAGCCCATCCACTCGGAGATTCGGCAATAACCATCTCGTTCGGTAGCGAGCGTAGCGCGGATCTATTGGCCCGCATCCACGCTGCGGCGCGCGCACTGGAGGCGGCGAAGATCCCGAACGTCGAAGACATCGTTCCGGCCTATGTCGCGCTGACCGTCTTCTACGACCCGCTCCACATCTCCTACGCCGAGATGGCGGAGACGCTCGTGACCGCGTGCGAGGGGATGCCGCGCGCGATAACCACCGGCGCACCGCCTCGCGAACACCGAATCAAGGTGAGCTACGACGGCATCGACCTCGAAAATGTCGCCGCTTCTACTGGCCTCTCTGTGGATGAAGTGGTCGCTCGGCACGTCGCCGCCACGTACACAGTGGACT
>WNGC01001904.1_pt1 | contig 12961 bp, 13 predicted proteins | sample 5400051 | NCBI WGS metagenome assembly WNGC01 (sample SAMN13153368, study PRJNA577476) | soil metagenome | isolation source: 20 cm soil or saprolite under grassland replicate 2 | place: USA:California | collected 2016-06-15 | reverse complement strand
GACACGACCAGGAAGATCAGGAAGAGCGCGACGGGCAGGTGACCGCCCGAGAGGTTGATGACGGCGCTCGAGAACGCGAGCGCGACGCCCGTGCGGCTCATCGCGGCGACGATCAGGCCCGACGCCGCCAGCACCGTGGCGACGATCACGCCCGAGCGCATCGCCTCGCCCAGCGTGTCGAAGATCCGCCGCGGCGTCATCGGCTGATCGCCCGCGAACCACGAGACGACGATCGCGGCGAGAAGACTGTAGAGCGCCGCCTTCGACGGCGAGTAGCCCGCCTCGAGGAAGTAGACGACGATGACGAACGGCGTGAAGAGGAGCGAGCGCCGCGCCAGCATGCTGAGCGGCGGAATGTCGGCCTTCATCGTGCCGATGTTCTGCTTCAGCGCCTCCCAGTGAACCGTCGCCATGATCCCGACGTAGTAGAGGACCGCGGGGAGCGCGGCCGCCACGATGATCTGCGAGTACGGCACGCCGGTCAGCTCCGCCATGATGAAGGCGCCGGCGCCCATGATGGGCGGCATGAGCGGGCCGCCGCACGAGGCGCACGCCTCGATCGCGCCCGCGATCTCGGGCTTGTAGCCGATCCTCTTCATGAGCGGGATCGTGAAGCTGCCGGTCGCGTAGCAGTCGGCGACCGACGAGCCGCTGATCGTGCCGTAGAGACCGGACGAGAGGACCGCGACCTTCGCGGGCCCGCCGCGGAAGCGGCCGGCGAGGGCGACCGAGACGTCCATGAAGAACTGCCCGACGCCGGAATAGAGCATGACCGAGGCGAAGACGATGAAGATCATCAGGATGTTCGACGAGATACCGGTGAGCGAGCCGAGCACGCCCTCGTCGGCGTAGAGATAGAACATCTCGATGAGCCGGGGGTAGCTGTAGGCGCGCGGCGATCTGAGAAAGCCCGGCATCCACGGCGCCAGCACCAGAAACGCCATGAACGCGAGCGTGGTGACGAAGAACCAGAAGCCGACGGCGCGACGCGAGGCCTCGAGCACCGCGACGACGAGCACCGTGCCGACGACGACCTGGGGTAGCGTGACCGGGTGCACGCCTTCCCAGCGCTCCGTGAGCTCGTGCACGTTCCAGAGGACGTAGAGACAGGGGAGGACCGAGCCAACGGCCCAGGCCCAGTCCCACCGGCTGACGCGGTCGCCGGGGGATCGCGCACTGGCCGGGAAGAGGAGGAAGGCGAGGGGGAGCAGGAAGAGGAGGTGGGTCGCGCGCATCTGCCGCGGCTCCCACACGCCGGCGTACGCGGTCCAGATGTGGAACAGGGCGGCGGCGGCGGCCCAGCCGCCGACCGCCCAGCCCGCGAGTCCGGCGAGCCGTCTCAGTTGAGGAGCCTCGCGTCCCTGTACGCCTTGGCGGCGCCCGGGTGGAGCGGCACGTTGGCGAGCTTCACCGCGTCCTTCGGGTCGAAGGCCTTGAACGCCGGGTGCACTCGGCGGACGTCGTCGAGGTTCTTCAGGAGGATCATGGTGAATGCGTACACGTCCTGCTCTCGCACCTTCGCGTTGGCGACGATCGTGTTGGCCATCGTGATGGTGGGAATGTCCGCGTCGTTGTTGACGACGTCCTTGTAGCTGCCCTTCGGGATCACACCGCGGGACAGGCCTTGGCCCTCCATGAACCTGATGAGGTCGTCTTCCATGGGCAGGATCCGCATCTTGCGGCCGAGCGAGGCCTCCTGGATGGCGGCGCCGGGCACGGCCAGGTTGGCGAAGAAGATGTCCATGTTGCGGTCGCGGTACTGCGTGACGAGGTCCGTGTACGAGACGAGGATGACCTTGCCGCCGCGGCCCCGGACGTCGTTGTATGTCGTCTTGTAGAACTCGAAGATCTTCCTCATCACCCACTCGTCCGAGCCGCCGGGTGGCGTCGTGCCGATCGTGATCGGCGCCTTCTTCTCGAAGATCTCGCGGATCGACGTGTACGGATAGTCCGCGGGCACGCCCCACTGGATGTGCACGAAGCCGAGCCCGTTCATGACCAGGCGCAAGTCCGAGTGCTTGTCCTTGTAGGGATCCTGGCCGTTGTACGAGGCCGCGATGAACGGCGGGAGCCCCCAGGCGATCTCGGTCTCGCCCTGCTGGAGCTTGCTCATGTTCTGGATGCCGGCGCCCGGCACCACCTTGATGTTGAAGCTCGGGTCCTTCGACTTGATCAACTCGACGAAGCCACCGGCCTGCGCGTACCAGCCGCCGCCGACCTGGCCGGCCGTCCACGTGAGGTTCTTCTGCTGCGCCCACACGGCCGCGGAGCCGAGCGCGAGCACGAGGGTCACGATCGCCACCGTGAGACGCCGCATACGTCCTCCTCCTCGAGGGGTCAGTGTCGGGCCCACTCCTTCAACCGTCGCTCGTCCACCTCGACGCCGAGGCCCGGGCCGTCGAGGGCGAGAATCGCGCCGTCGGCGTACTGGACCGGCCGGCGCACGACGTCGCCGGCGAGGAGCAGCGGCCCGAAGAGCTCGCAGCCCCAGGTGACGGGCGTCGCCGCGAGCGCGACGTGCAGGTACGCGGCGGTGCCGAGCGACGTCTCGATCATGCAGCCGACGTAGCAGCCGAGGCCGGCAGCCTCGGCGATGCGCGCGATCGCCATCGTGCCGAGGATGCCCGCCGACTTGGTGAGCTTGAGCGCGAGGATGCTGACGCCGCCGAGACGCGCGATGGCCATGGCGTCGTGGGGCGAGCAGCAGGACTCGTCGGCCATGATCGGCACCGACACGCTGCGCGCGATCTCGGCCATGCCGCCGAGGTCCCACTTCGGCAGCGGCTGCTCGACGAAGTCGAGGCGATAGGGCTCGAGCGCGCGGATCGCCCGCAGCGCGGTCGGCCGGTCCCAGCCCTGGTTCGCGTCGGCGCGCAGCGCGACGTCCGGGCCGACGGCCTCACGGATCCGGCGCACGCGCTCCGCGTCCCCGGCGACGGGGTGGGCCGCGGTCTTGATCTTGAAGATCCGGTGGCCGAGCGCGACCTTCGCGTGCACCTCCGCGATCTCCGCGTCGGCGTCCGCGACGGCGAGTGACCAGGAGAGCGGCACGCGGTCGCGCACCTTGCCCCCGAGGAGCCGGTGGACGGGGACGCCGATCGCCTTGCCGTTCAAGTCCCAGAGCGCCATCTCCACCGCCGCGCGCGCGAAGGGGTTGCCCTGGACCCGGCGCGCCATCTCCAGGCGGAGCGGCTCGACCTCGGAGGCGTCGCGGCCGACGAGCCACGGCGCCACGTAGCGCTCGATCGTCGCGGCCACCGACTCGGCCGACTCCTCGCTCCACGTGGGACCGCCGAGGCACGCGGCCTCGCCCCAGCCCGTCACGCCGTCGGTCGTCTCCACGCGCACGAAGGCAAAGTTCACGGCGTGGAGCGTCGTGAAGGACATCGTGTGCGGGCGCCTCACCGGGATGTCGGCGAGCGTCACGCGGACGTCGGCGATCTTCATCCGGCTATTCCGCGTCGGCCTCGTCGTGCTGGAGCGCGGCGCCCGCCTCGAACCGGCGCGGGTCGAAGAGGGCCAGGTCCAGCGAGGGCCGACCGTCGAGCACCCACTCGGCGACGTAGCGACCGGTCGCGGGCGAGTGCTGGAAGCCGTGGCCGCCGAAGCCGACGGCGAGGAAGAAGCCCTCGCGGCCCGGCGCCCAGCCGACGATCGCGTGGTCGTCGGGCGTGAGGGGGCGGAGCCCCGCCCAGCCGCCCGAGATCCGCGCCTGCTCGATGATCGGCAGGCGATGGACCGCCTTCTGGACCGTATCCTCGACCTTGCCCCAGTCCATCGCCACCTCGAGGTCCGTGCCGATGTCCTCGACGTCGCCCGGGCTCAGCAGCAGCTGCTGCAGCTCCTTCCTGAAGTAGAAGCCGCTCGTGACGTCGGTCGTGAGCGGCACGGGGCCCGGGATCTCGGGGAAGGGCTCGGTGAAGAAGATATGGCGGCGCCGCGGGTGGACGGGGAGCTCGAGCCCGGCGAGGCGGCCGACACGCGCCGCGGCGGGCCCCGCCGCGTTGATGGTGACGGGCGCGCTGAGCGTGCCCTGCGCGGTCCGGACACCCGTGATGCGGCCGTCGGCACCCTCGAGCGCCGTGACGTCGACGCCCTCGAGGATCGTCGCGCCGAGCTCCCGCGCCCGGCGTGCGTACGCGTTCGTGACCTCGGCGGGGCCGGCCATGCCGTCCTGCGGTCCCCAGACGCCGGCGACGAGATCGTCGACGCGGAGGGCGGGGACGAGCCGCTTCGCGTCGTCGGGCGTCAGCACGCGCACGTCGGCGCCGAGACGCCGCTGGAGCGCGATCCGCGTCTCGAACGCGCGGAGCTGGCGCGGCTCGGCGAGCAAATAGAGGTAGCCGATCTTCGTGTAACCCGGGTCTGCGCCGAACTCGTCCTTGAAGCGCTCGAAGACCTGGATCGACTCGAGCGAGAAGCGGACCTCGGTCTCGTGCGCGAACTGCACGCGGATCCCCCCCGCCGCCTTGCTCGTCGTGCCGCCGCCGACGCTCTCGCGCTCGAGGACGACGACGTCGCGTGCGCCGCGACGCGCCAGGTGATAGGCGATCGAGCAGCCGACCACACCGCCGCCGATGATCACCGCGCTGGCGCTCCGGGGCAGGCCCATGGACGCCCTATGATGATGGCGCCGCCGCCAGGACGCAAGCCTGCCCCGGGGTGCTGAGCCTCTGGTATCATCGCGTCATGCTCGATCCCATCACGGTCTCCGTCCTCACGCACCGCTTCGAGGCGATCGTCCAGGAGATGGGCGAAGCGATGCTGCGCACGGCGTACTCGCAGATCCTGAACTCGAGCCGCGACTTCTCGACGGCGATCTGTGACGGCCAGGCGCGGCTCGTCGCCCAGGCCGAGCACGTGCCGATCCACGTGGGGGCGATCCCGTGGGCCGTGGAGTCCGTACGCGACGCCTTCGCGGGGCGCGTGCGTCCCGGCGACGTCTTCCTGCTGAACGACCCCTACCACGGCAACAACCACCTGCCGGACCTCACGGCCTTCGTGCCGGTGTTCGTCGACGACGAGGTGGCCTTCTGGTCCATCAACCGCGCCCACCAGAGCGACATCGGCGGCTCGACCCACGGCGCCTACAACCCGGGCGCGACGGAGATCTGGCAGGAGGGCCTCCGGATCACGCCGCTCAAGCTCTACGACGCGGGCGCGCTGCGCGACGACGTGCTGAAGATGATCACGACGAACGTGCGCCACCCGCACGACTTCATGGGCGACCTGCGCGCCATGATCGGCTCGGCGAAGGTCGGTGAGCGCCGCCTGCGCGCGCTCCTGGACGAGTACGGGACGAAGACGGTCGTGGGCGCGGTGGACGAGATCCTCGACGGCGCGGAGAAGCAGGCGCGCGCCTGCGTCCGGACGTGGAAGGACGGCGTGTACCGCGGCGAGACGATCCTGGACGACGACGGCCACGGCTTCACCGACATCTGGATCCGGGCCACGGTCACGAAGAAGGGCGACGCGCTCACGGTGGATCTCTCCGACTCGCACCGGCAGGTCCACGGCTTCATCAACTCGTCGTTCCCGAACACGATGTCGTCCGTGCACATGGCGTTCGCCTACCTCATCGACCCGCGCACGCCGAAGAACTCGGGGACCTTCCGCCCCGTGAAGACCATCCTGAAGGAGGGCACGATCGTCTGGCCGTTCGCGCCGGCGCCGGTGACGCTCGCGACCAACCACTGCGCCCAGGACATCGCCGAGGCGATCATCAAGGCCCTGGCGCCCGCGTGTCCCGAGCGCTCGATCGCGGGCTGGGGGCGGCGCTTCCGCATCGCGATCAAGGGCGTCAACCCGAGGACGCGGCGGCCGTTCATCTGGCACCTGTTCCACGCGCGGCCGGGCGGTGGCGCCACCGCCGCGGGCGACGGCTGGGAGACCGCGGGCGAGGGCCAGGCCGCGGGCGGCATCAAGTTCGGGAGCGTCGAGGTCGCCGAGGTGCGCTTCCCGCTGACCTTCGAGCATCACGAGTTCCGCGCGGACTCGGGCGGCGACGGCATGCACCGGGGCGGCGTCGGCGCGGTGCTCCGCCTGCGCATGGAGACCGAGGAGCCCGCCGTCGCCAACACCGCGGGCGACGGCATCCGCCACGCGCCCTACGGCCTGCTCGGCGGCAAGGACGGGCTCCCGCACCGCTACCGGCTCCTCTCGCGCGGCCGGCCGCCGCGGGCCCTGAAGACGAAGGAGGTCGGCATCGTCGTCCGGCCGGGCGACGTGTTCTTCGTCGAGTCGTCGGGCGGCGGCGGGTACGGGCCGCCGTCGAGGCGGGCGCGCGCGGCGCGCGCGGCGGACGTCGGGAACGGCGTGGTCACGAAGCGCGGCGCCAGGTGAGGAGGGCGGGCATGTGGACGCACGTCGTGACGTCGGAGCAAGACCTGAGAGACCTCCTCGGCTCGCCGAGCGAGCGGGCGGTGAAGAAGGACATCGCGGTCCTGGATGCGCACTGCCGCGCCTTCATCGCGGGCTCGCCCTTCCTGCTGCTCGCGTCCTCGAACGCGAGGGGTCAGTGCGACGTCTCGCCCAAGGGCGACGCCCCGGGCTTCGTCCGCGTGCTCGACGACCGGCACCTCGTCGTTCCCGACCGGCCGGGCAACCGGCGGCTCGACGGGATGCGGAACCTCCTCCAGAACCCCCACGTCGGGATGATCTTCCTCGTCCCGGGGCGCGAGGAGACGCTGCGGGTCAACGGGCGTGCCTGGATCGTGCGCGACGCCCCACTGCTCGCCTCGCTCGCGGCGCGCGGCCGCGAGCCGCTCCTCGCGATCGGCGTCGAGGTCGAGGAGTGCTTCTTCCACTGTCCGAAGGCGTTCCGGCGCGCGGAGCTCTGGGAGCCGGCGCGCTGGCCCGCCCGCGACGCCCTGCCGTCGATGGCGTGCGTGCTCTACGACCAGGTCCGTCCCGAGGGCAAGACCCTCGAAGAGTACCAGCGCGAGAGCGAGGAGGGGCTCAAGAGGACGCTCTACTGATGGCGCGCGTGCCGCTGATCACGCAGAAGGACGAGCTGCCGTCGGAGTATCACGCCGCGTTCGACTCGATCACGCAGAGCCGGGGCCAGGTGGCCGGACCCTTCAGCGTGCTCCTCCACAGCCCCGAGGTCGCCAAGCGCATCGCGCACCTCGGCACCTACGTGCGCTTCGAGTCCGCGCTCTCGGGCGAGCAGCGCGAGCTGGCGATCCTCGCCACGGCGCGCGCGATGGACTGCCGCTACGAGTGGGCCGCGCACGTGCCGCTCGCGAAGAAGGCGGGCGTGCGCGGCGAGGCGATCGCCGCGATCCGCGACAAGCGCGCCCCCGCCGGGCTCACGCCCGCGGAGACCGAGATCGTCCAGTACGCGACGGCGCTCCTGCGCGGCCACCGCGTGAGCGACGCCGTATACGAGGCGCTGCGCGCGCGCTTCGGGACGCAGGCCCTCGTCGAGCTGACCGCGACCGCGGGCTACTACGCGATGATCGCCTGCGCGCTGAACGCCTTCGCCGTGGAGCCCGAGCCGGGCTCCGACGTCCTGCCGGACTAGTTCCGTGTACCGCGTCGGGATCGACGTCGGCGGCACCTTCACCGACCTGGCCGCCGTGGACGCGCGCGGCCTGGTCGTCATCGCCAAGAGCGCCTCCACGCCGCGCGACCCGTCCGAGGGGCTCATGGAGGGGCTGCGCCTCCTGGCGGCCGAGCTCGGTACCGACCTCCGGGGCCTCCTCGCGGCCACCACGTCCATCGTGCACGGCACGACGGTCGCGACCAACGCGCTGCTCGAGCGGAAGGGCGCGAAGGTCGGTCTCCTGACGACCGAGGGGCATCGCGACGTCATCGAGATGCGCGAGGGGCTGAAGGACGACCGCTACAACCTCCGGATGCCGCCCCCGGTCCCCCTCGTCCCGCGCGCGCGGCGCCTCGGGGTCCGGGAGCGCATGCGATTCGACGGCACGGTCATGGCGCGGCTCGACGCGAAATCGCTCGCCGCCGCCGTCGGCCGGCTCGCCAGGGACGGCGTCGAGGCGGTGGCCGTCTGCTACCTGCACGCCTACCGCAACGCCCGGCACGAGGTGGAGACCGGGCGCCTGGTCGCGAAACGCCTGCCCGACGCCTACGTCTCGCTCTCGTCCGAGGTCCTGCCGCAGATCAAGGAGTACGAGCGCGTCTGGACGACGGTCGTCAACGCATACGTCGGGCCCGGTCTCGCGCGCTACCTGGCGAGCCTCGCCACGCGGCTCCGGGCCGCCGGCTATCGCGGCGACGTGCTGATCATGCAGTCGCACGGCGGCGTCGCGCCGATGAAAGAGTCGGCGCGCCTCGCGGCCGGCGCGGTCCTGTCCGGGCCGGCGGGCGGTGTCGCGGCCGGCCGCTACTCGGCGCGGCTCCTCGGCGAGGGGAACCTGATCACCTTCGACATGGGCGGGACGAGCACCGACATCGCGCTCCTCCAGCGGGGGGAGCCCCAGCTGACCGGCGAGAAGACGGTCGGCGTCGCGAAGGTCGCGTTGCCGGCCCTCGACATCCACACGCTCGGCGCCGGCGGCGGCTCGATCGCCTGGGTGGACCCGGGCCGTATCCTGCACGTCGGGCCCGAGAGCGCCGGCGCGGACCCCGGCCCCGCCGGCTATGCGAAGGGCGGCACCCGCGCGACGGTCACCGACGCGAACCTCGTCCTCGGCTACCTCGACCCGGCGAACTTCCTCGGCGGACGCATCGGCCTCGACGCGAAGGCGGCGGAGCGCGCGGTCGCGCAGGTCGCCAAGCAGCTCGGGACGAGCCTCCGCGAGGCGGCCCTCGGCATCTCGCGCGTCGTCAACACCAACATGGCCGAGGGGATCAAGATCGTCTCGGTGCGGCGGGGCGTGGACCCGAGGAAGTTCGCGCTGGTCGCCTTCGGCGGCGCGGCGGGCCTCCACGTCACGGAGGTCGCGCGCCTGCTCGAGATCCGGCGCGTCGTCGTGCCGTCGGTCGCCGCGGTGCTCTCGGCCTGGGGCATGCTCGCGACCGATCTCCGGTACGAGCTGGTGCGCTCCCACGTGAGCGAGGTCTCACGCATGACGCCCGCGGCCCTGCGGCGGCTCTTCGCCGAGCTCGAGGAGGAAGGGCGGCGACGTCTCGGCGCCTTCGAGGGGCCGGTGAGCGTCCACCGCTCGCTCGACATGCGCTACGGCGAGCAGATCTTCGAGATCCAGGTGCCGCTCGACGGCGTGGACCTCGAGGCGGCGAGCCTGATGGACGAGGTCGCCGACCGCTTCCACCGCCGCCACGAGGAGCTCTACGCCTACAGCGCGCCGGGCCAGGAGGTCGTCATCGTCAACGCGCGTGTCGCCGTCGTCGGCGCCTTGCCCGTGCTGCCCGCGGAGGGCCAGGCGGAGGCGGGGCGCGCGGCGGCGGGTCCCGGGCGGCGGCGCGTGTGGCTCGGCGACTGGGTCGAGGTGCCCGTCTGGAAGCTCGACGCGCTGGCCGCGGGCCACGAGGTGAAGGGCCCGGCGATCTTCGAGTCGGCGACGACCACGGTCCTGGCGCGCGAGGGCGAGCGCGTGACCGTGACGCGCCACGGCTGGCTCGATATCCGCCTCGCCTGAGACGCGTGGCCGCGCGCGAGCTGGTCGTGCGAGGCGCGCCCGAGGAGGTCGTCTACCGCGCCGCGCTCGCGCTCCGGCGGCTCGGCGCGCGCATCGTCCGCTACGATACGGGTGAGGCGTCGCTCGAGGCGCGCGCCGGGCGCCGGCTCCTGCCGCAGGTCGTCCGCGTGCGCGCCCGCCCCGAGGGTGAGGCCGCGACGCGAGTCGTGATCGACACCGACCGCAGGGACTGGCGCGCGCTCGTGCGCCAGCTCGCGGCCGAGCTCGAGACGGCGGAGTGGCGCTGACCCCCGGCCTGCGCCACAACCTCCTCGCACTCGGCGTCGACCACGCGGTCTTCATGCTCGGGCTCTCGTTCGCCTCGCAGGCCACGATCCTGCCCGCGTTCGCCACCCACCTCGGCGCGCCCAATGTCGTGATCGGCGCGATCCCCGCGGTGATGACGCTCGGCTGGTTCCTGCCCTCGCTCTTCGCCGCGGGCCACACCGAAGCGCTCGCGCGGAAGCTCCCGTTCGTGGTCCGCTACACGATCTGGGAGCGCGCGCCGTTCCTGGTCCTGGCGCTCGCCGCCTTCCTCCTCGCCGAGCGGGCGCCCGGGGTGACGCTCGCGCTCCTGCTCCTCATGCTCCTCACGCTCACCGGTGTCGGGGGCGTGCTGATGCCGGCGTGGATGGACATCGTCGGGCGCGCGATTCCGGTGACCGCGCGCGGGCGCTTCTTCGCAGCCTCGAGCCTCGCCGCGGGCGTCGGCGGGTTCGCCGGGAGCTTCCTCACGGCGCGCATCCTGTCCACCGTGCCGGCGCCCGCGAGCTACGGGGTCTGCTTCCTCTGCGCGGCCGCGTGCATGGCCGTCTCGTTCGCCGCGCTCCTGCTGGTGCGCGAGCCTCCGGCCGCGGTCGCCGCGCCGCCGGTCGGGCTCCGGGCGTACCTGGCGCGCGTGCCCGCGCTGCTCGGGCGCGACCGGAACCTCCGCTGGTTCCTCGTGGCGCGCGCCATCGGCATGGTCTCCGGGATGGGGAACGGCTTTTACACCGTCTACGCGCTGCTCACGTGGGCCCCGCCAGAGGCGCAGGTGGGCGTGTTCACGGCACTGCTCCTCGGCGGGCAGGTGGCCGGTACCGTGACGCTCGGCTGGCTCGCCGACCGGGCGGGCCACCGTCTCGTGCTCCTCATCGGTCTCGCGGCGGGGGCGGGCGGAAGCGCGCTCGCACTCGCCGCGCCGTCGCTCGCGGCGTTCGGCGTCGTGTTCGTCCTGACGGGCCTCCAGGGCTCGGCGCTCACGATCTCGAACCTCAACGTGCTGCTCGAGTTCGCGCCCTCGCCCGCGGAGCGGCCGACCTACATCGGCCTCGGGACGACGTCCCTGGCGCCGGTGGCGTTCGGCGCGCCGCTCGTCGCCGGCCTGCTGGCCGACGCGTGGGGCTTCACGGTGGTCTTCGGCGTCGCGGCGCTTTCGGGCGCGGTCGCCCTGGGACTGCTCCTCGTGAGGGTCCGGGACCCGCGTCACCGGCCTGCTGAGGGCTGAGAGAGGCGGTGCGGCGGCTCTGGCTGAGCCAAGAAATGTCAGTCCATTGGCCCGAAAATGGTCAGCCAGGCCCGAAGGCGCAGACCGTGGCCGTCGGACAAACTACGATGGGTTCAGCAAAGCTGCGCAATCGAGGGGCTTGGTACAGAGATTGCCACGAAGAGTCGCGGATATGCGTATAGAAGATTCCGGAATGCAGCGCGTCGGGCTGAGGCGGACACCCGCGCCGACCCTCACGACCATCCCTGAAGCGGGCGGTTCCCAGGTATATTTTGGGGTAGCCATGCGGCGGATCGGCAGCGCAGGCTTCAGCCTCGTCGAGTTGCTCGTGCTCGTGGGGGTGATCGCCGTCATCACGTCGGTCAGCGCGCCCGCGTTCGTCTCGTACTGGCGGTCGGCGACGCTGCTGGGGGGCGCCCGGGAACTGGCGACCATTATCAACCGGGGCCGCCAGGTTGCGATCTCGCAGAACACGACGGTCTGCGTGAAGCAGGGGGGCTCCACTCAGGTGCAGTTCCTGACCGGCGGGTGCGCCGGCACGGTCTGGACGGGACCGGGCACGGACGCGAACGGCTGGTTCACGCTCCAGAACAACGTCCAAGTAAGCTCGGCGACCGCCAACGTGGTGTTCAACTACATGGGGGCGGCGACCACCTCGGGGGTCTACACCGTGAGAAACCCCATCAACAGCGGAACGATGACCGTCACCGTCGCCCTCTCCGGGCGCGTCACGATCGGGCCATGAGGTTTGCCATGAGGTTCAACGATCAGCGCGGATTCACGGTGGCCGAGGTGCTCGTCGCCGCGGTCATCGTCTCGCTCGCGTTCGTTGCGCTCGCGACGATCGTGCCGGTCGCGACCTCCGCGGTCCAGGAGGGCCACCAGCTCTCCACGGCGACGTTCCTCGCCGACCAGAAGATGGAGCAGATCCGGAGCCTGCCGTGGAACCCAACGTCGCTGACGGCTGCCTACGACTGTCTCGGCGTCTCGGTGTCGTCGACCGCCGCCCCGACCGTGCCCGTGGCCAGCTCGAGCTCGAGCGGTACGTGCACCTACGGGCCAACCACGGTCACGAGCGGAGGGACGCTGCCGTGGCTGGCCGACGAGAGCTCGACGTCGATCACCAACTTCAACGGCTACTCGCGACAGGTTCGCGTCACCGACTGCGGCGCCTCGACGTGCTTCACCGGGATCTCGGATCCCGGCATGCGCTTCGTGACCGTCACCGTGAGCTACACCCCGCCGAGCGTCACCGGGACGGCGTCGACCGGCCCCAAGTCGTATTCTGTCTCGATGATCATCAGCCAGAAATGAAGCCACACATGAATAACGAACGCGGCTACACACTCGCCGAGCTGCTCACCGCCATGGCCGTGATGGGCCTCCTTCTGGCCGGCCTTCTGCTCACTATCCACGATCACGACGTCGAGCGCGAACGCCGTCACGTTCACGTACCTCGACGACACCAACACACTGATCACCGTCGCGTACTCGCTCAGCGGCGCCGGAGCGCCCTACCTGCTCCAGCGCAACCAGACGGGCGCCGCGGGTCAGCCCGAGACGCTGATCGGCGGCGTGACCAGCCTGGCGCTCACCTACTACGACCCCAGCGGCGTGGCGACGTCGACGGCGTTGAACGTCCGCTCGATCGACATCCGGATCACGACGCAGCCCGAGGACACGACGCTGGCGGCGCCGAACATCCGCTCGGCCGTCATGGAAGGGCGCGTGAGAGTGAGGAACGAATAATGCTAAGGAACGAACGTGGAATCGCACTGCCGATGGCGCTGATCGTCATGGCCATCCTGACCGCGCTCATGGCGGCCTTTGCCGTCCTCGCGACGAGCGAGCCGCAGATTGCGAGCAACCA
>WNGC01014377.1_pt1 | contig 12962 bp, 16 predicted proteins | sample 5400051 | NCBI WGS metagenome assembly WNGC01 (sample SAMN13153368, study PRJNA577476) | soil metagenome | isolation source: 20 cm soil or saprolite under grassland replicate 2 | place: USA:California | collected 2016-06-15 | reverse complement strand
AGGCGGTGTGCGCGGAGATGATCGGCACGAACAGCGCACAATCGCGGATCTGCTGGCGGATCCTCTGGTCCCACACATCACCGCCACGAAGCTCGCTCTGATCGAGCCATACCTCGATACCGGCGCCCCGCAGCGCCTCACAAATACGCCGGGCCGCATCCGCATCCTGCGATGCGTAGCTGAGGAACACAGCCCGTGAAAGTTCGCTCACCAAGTGTCGTTCCTGGAACCGTGTCTGTCGGCAGCAAACGCTCCGGTGCGCCGCAGATCCCCTGCGGCGGCACCGCGTCGTCGCGCCTTGATGGTTCTTATCGGGATCAATACTAAGCCATAGGGTTCGCGTTTGGCGTCCGGGACTCGAACTTTCGCGGACCGATAGCGTTACGCGCTTCGGAACTGCAGTCGCTGCAGATCGTGAGCGCTGATTCTGTGTACGATCCTGGCTCCAACGCCGTCCATTCGACAACCACCCGTGGCTTTTCTTTCGGATTCGTTAAACCGATCTGACTCTCACTAATCTGCACTCGCCAAGACTGATGTCGGCAAGCGGCTGGTCAAGTCCCCGAAGGTTTACATTCGGGATTCGGGCCTGTTGCATACGTTACTCGGGATAGCTGACCGCCCGCAGCTTGAAGGACATCCTGTGATCGGCGGCTCGTGGGAGGGGTTCGTCATCGAGCAATTACTTGCAGGATTGCCGAAAGCCAATGCTTACTACTGGCGAACGCAGGCCGGGGCGGAGCTCGATCTGCTGCTGTTTCTTGGAGGGCGACGTATTGGAATTGAGATCAAACGGGCAGATGCACCGACGATGACTCCATCGATGGTTTCGGCGCTCAAAGACTTGGAACTACACCGGCTGCTCGTGGTTTATCCGGGTGCGACGCGCTACAAGCTACGCTCAAAGGTCGAAGTCATGTCGCTGGCGGAGTGCATGGCCGAGCTGGATCATTCTCACCGTGAATGACTATCATTCATGGCCGCCATGACCGCCTACTTCAGCTCCGTGCTCGCCTTGGGTAAGCGACCGAGCGCTTTCGTGCCGATCGCCATGTCCGTCGCTGCCCTGCTGATGGTTCTCGCCAGCATCGCCGTCTCGGGCGTGGTCCGCGAGACCGACGAGGGTGCCGTTGCGCATCTGTGGCAGATCCTCATGGGCGGGCAGCTTCCGCTACTGGCGTTCTTCCTGATCAAGTGGCTGCCGCGTGCGCCGCAGGCGGCGCTGTCGATGTTGGCGCTGCAGATCCTTGCGGCGCTCGCGGCCATGGCCCCGGTCTATATTCTCGGCCTTTAGGCGTTGCGTTGCTTCCGGCCGGGCGTCGCTGACGGCGCTCAGCGCCGCGCCTTGGTCCGCGCCCGCCGGCGCGACCTGCCAGGGTGCGCCGGCGTGCGCCGCTCGCGCGCGTACGGGTTGGCATCGGTGCGGTACTCGATGAACACCGGTGTCGCGAACAGGTCGTAGGTCTTGCGGAACACGTTGGCGAGATAGCGCGTGTAGGCCTGCGGAACCGAGGCGGTCTGGTTGCCGTGGATCACGATGCGCGGCGGGTTGCGGCCGCCCTGGTGCGCGTAACGCAGCTTGATGCGCCGGCCGCGTACCAGCGGCGGCTGGTGCACGCCGAGGGCGTGCTCGAGCGTACGCGTCAGCTCGCGCGTCGGCATGGCGCGCATGGCCGCCTCGTAGGCGCGCACGGTGGACTGCATGAGCTCGCCCACTCCGCTTCCATGGCGCGCGGAGATGAAATGCAGCGGCGCAAAGGGCACGAAGTCCAGCTTCAGGGCCAGCTGGCGCTGGATCTGCTCGCGCTGCTCCGCCGCGATCCCGTCCCACTTGTTGACCGCGATGATGAGCGAGCGCCCGCGCTCGAGCGCCAGTCCCAGCACGCTCGCGTCCTGCTCGGCGACCGTGTCGTGCGCATCGAGCACCAGAATGACCACCTGCGCTTCATCGATCGCCTGCAGCGTCTTGGCGACGCTCGCGCGGGTGTCAATCAGCATGAACGCGCGCCCGTCGCGCTCGAAGGGCACCAGGATGCTGTCGCGGGTGGTGCCGGGCTCCTCGCTCGCGATCACGCGCTCCTCTCCCAGCAGGCGATTCACCAGCGTGGACTTGCCGACGTTCTGGCGGCCGATGATGGCAATGCGAATGGCGTCGGAGTCGGCGTCGGCAGCCGGGTGCGGCTCGAAGCCGGCCAGCACCCGCTCCATGAGCTCCTCGCACCCGCGAGCGTGGCTCGCGGAGATGGCGAGCGGCTCACCCAGCCCCAGAGCGGCGCAGCTCGCGCGCCACGAAATGATCCTGCGGCGAGAGTCCGGCGCGCGCGTCGGCGAGCAATACGAGGCGGTCGGCTTCGGCGACGGCGCGTTCGGTCTGGGCGCGCATCTGCGCCTCGATGCCGATCGGGTTCTCTATCAGGCCACCGGTGTCGATGACGACGCAGGCGACCGGGCCCAGCCGCCCGAAGCCGTACTGGCGGTCGCGCGTGAGCCCGGGCACGTCCGCGACGATGGCGTCGCGCGTGCCCGTGAGCACATTGAACAGCGTCGACTTGCCGACGTTCGGCCGGCCGACCAGGGCGATGACGGGCAACATGGCTTGGGCGCAACCCGGCGGGCGCCCACGCTACTTGCTTTCCGTCGGCTGCGGGACGGGCGTCTGTGGCACCGACTTCCTGGCGGCGCGGGCCGCGAGCGGCGTCACGCGAAACGCGCTGATGTGCCCGCGGTCGTTGATCACCAGCACCATGTTGCCGACCACGACCGGAGCGGTGCTGATGCGCACCTTGCCGGTCGACACGCGCGCCGCGAGCGCACCGCTCGCCTTGTCGAGCCAGTGCACATAGCCCTGGAAGTCCGCGGTGACGAGCGCATCGTCCATGGTCGCCGGCGCGGACAGCCCCCGATGCAGCAGCGCTTTCTGCCGCCAGATCTCCGTTCCGGTACGCGCCTTCAGCGCCAGCAGCTCGCCGTCGGCCGTCGCCACGTACAGTGCATCGTCATCGAGGGTAAGCCCGCGGAAGCTCGAGGCCTCGTGCGACCACCAGATCTGCCCGGTCTCGAGCGCCAGCATGGCCACGCGTCCCTGGAAGCCGACCGTGAACACGTCCTGGCCGGAGACACGGACCGGGGAGTCGATGTCGGCGAGGCGCTCCAGCTCGGTGCGGCCGTGCGGCGGAGTGATGGTCGCCTCCCACTGCACCGAGCCGTCGTTCATGTTGGCCGCCAGCACCTTGCCGTTGTCGAAGCCGCACAGCACCAGATCGCCGGCGATGACCGGGCGTGCGGTGCCGCGCAGCGACAGGCGCGGCACCTGCTGCTCCTGGAACCACAGCTCATGCCCGTCCGCGGGACTGAGCGCATGCAACTTGCCGTCGACCGTGCGCACGGCGATCAGGCGCTCGGAGATGGCCGCCGGCGCCAGTACCTCCCCGTTGAGGCGCACTTTCCAGCGAATCGCACCGTCCGCCGGGTTGAGGGCGAACAGCTGCCCGTCGCTCGAGCCCGCCAGCACCAGCTCCCCGCTCGCGGCGGTGCCGCCGGACAGCGGTGCGCGGGTGCGCGTGCGCCACAGGATACGGCCCGAGGAGACATCGATGGCCACGATGTCGCCGCGGTGGCCGGCGGCGTAAGCACGATTGCCGGCGACCGACAGGCCGAGGCCGAGGCGCAGGGCCACGGCCTTCTTGTCGTCAACGGAGGCACTCCAGACACGCTGCACGCGCAGGGTGGCGCTCAAGGGAGTGAGCTTCGCGGGCTGGTCGATGCTCTTGTCCTTCGAGCAGGCGGCGAGCAGCGCCAGCCCCACCAGGGCGCCCGCCACGACATGGGTCGATTTGCCGCTCATTTGCCCGCTTTGGGCCCGGTCGCCGTGACTTTGGCCGCGGGCGCCGCGCCGGGCGCATCGGCCGCGAGATCGGCAATCTTGAGGGTGAGGAGCGAGTCGCTTGCCGCCGTTTGCGCGCTGCGATACTCCTTCAGCGCCGCGCTCTTGTCACCCTTGGCATAGTAGGCATCGCCGCGCACCTCGTGGTATTGCGCAGCGAAGGCTCCGGGTTGAGCCGCGTTGAGAGTGGCGAGCGCGCCGTCGGTTTTGCCTTGGGCGATCTGCACCCGCGCCAGCCGCAGCCGCGCTACCAGGGCGAGGTCGCGATCCTTGGAATTCTCCGCCACCGCGGCGAGCTCGCCCGCCGCCCGATCGAGCTCGCCGCCGAGCACGTACAGGCGCGCCGCCAGCAGCCGCGCCTGGTCCGTATAGGGTGAGGCCGCGTATGCGTGCTGCAGCTCACCGAACAGTGCCAGGGCGCGTGTGCGATCACCGCCGTCCAGAGCCTGCACCATCTGCGTGTACTTCGCGCCGGCCTCGAGCCGCCCGGCATCCAGGCGCCCCTGCCACCAGCGCCAGCCGTACACGCCCGCCGCCACCACGGCGACCGCCACAATCACGGCCGGGCCGTTTTCCCGCACCTGGGTCTTGATCCATTCCCACTGTTCTTTTTCAGACAGGTAGTCTTCCACGCTTCCTCCAACATCACGCCGCTGCGGGGCCGCCGCCGCGCCCTCTGGCCAGCGCCGCATCCACGCCCGCGGCCAGGCCCACGATCGGGCACTCGCTCTGACCGGACTCCTCGCGCAAAGGTTTCATGGCAACCACGCCGCGCGCGAGCTCATCGTCGCCGATGATCAGCGCCAGCGGCGCGCCGCTCTTGTCCGCGCGACGGAACTGCGCCTTGAGGTTGCCTGCGCCCAGGTTGAGCTCGAAACGCACTCGCGGCCGCTCGCTGCGCAAGCGCTCAACGAGCTGGCGTCGCCTCACCCCCGAGCTGCGCGATCAGGCCGTCGTAGCGGCCGCCGGAGCATACGGCATTCTGTGCGCCGGTGGACGGGGTGATCCACTCGAACACCGTGCGGTTGTAGTAATCGAGGCCGCGCACCAGGCGCGGGTTGATCTCGTAGCTCACACCCACGGCGCGCAGCATGCTGCACAGCGCCTCGAAGTGTGCGTGCGACTCCGCATCCAGATGCTCGGTGAGCAGCGGCGCGCCGCGAATCACCTCCTGCATCTGCGGGTGCTTGCTGTCCAGGACCCGCAGCGGGTTGCCGGCGAGGCGCCGCTGGCTGTCCGCGTCGAGTTCCGCTGCGCGTGCCTGCAGGTACTCCAGCAGCCGCTCGCGATAGGCGCGGCGGCTCTCCGGCGTGCCGAGGGAGTTGATCTGCAGCTTCAGGCCGCTGATCCCCAGGCCCCGCCACAGCCGCGCGCTGAGGGCGATGAGCTCCGCATCCACATCCGGGCCTGGCCAGCCGACCGCTTCCACGTCCACCTGCCAGAACTGCCGGTAGCGGCCGGCCTGCGGCGCCTCGTGGCGGAACATCGGCCCCAGACACCACAGCTTGTGGCGCTGGCCGCGCAGCAGACCGTTGGAAATCAGCGCGCGCACGATGCCGGCGGTGGCCTCGGGGCGCAGCGTGAGGCTGTCGCCACCGCGGTCGGTGAAGGTATACATCTCCTTGCCGACCACGTCGGTGTGCTCGCCGATGGCGCGCTTGAAGAGCTCGGTGTGCTCCACCACCGGCACGCGAATCTCTTCGTAGCCGTACGCGCCGAGCAGCTCGCGCGTGCACGCTTCGAAGTGCTGCCAGGTGCCGATCTCGGAGGGCAGCACGTCGTTCATTCCGCGGATGGGCTGGATCTGCTCCGCCACCTCAATCTCCGTGCGCCAGCCGCGGCGGCGCCGCCATGGTGCGCCCGTCGCCCTCGATGAGCAGCCGTGCGCTGCCGTCGTGGCGCACCAGGCCTGCCAGCGCCAGCGGCTGATCGTTGACGCGCAGCCCCACCGCCGCGGCGTTACCGAGGACCACGCGCAGCGGGGGCGCGCCGCTCACCGTGCGCGGCGCACTGCCCGCCGCGTACAGGCCCTGCAACAGGCGCCGCCCGCTCGCGTCCGAGACCTCCACCCAGCTGAGTCCCGAGAACTTCAACCCCAGCTGCGTCGCGCCCGGCGCCGGGAGAGCGGCGGCGCCCGCGCTCGCCTGCGTCGCGGCGGCGCCCGCGCTCGCCTGCGTCGCGCCGGCGCCGGAGGCTGGCAGCGCAGCGGTCGCGAGCGGCTGCGGTTTCTCGCCCGGCGTGGTGAGCAGCCACCACAGCAGCGCGAACAGCGCAAATCCCGCCAGCCCCTGAAGCGAGCCCCTCACCAGGCGCGCAGCGCCCCGGCCGGGTTCACGGTGCGGGATGCGGGTGAGATCCGGGTGCGCCGCCCGCGCGCTGCGCGCATACAGCTCCTGCAGCTGCGCGGGCGACTCGCCGATGAGCTCGGCGTAGCGCCGCAGGTGCCCGCGCACGTACACATCGGCGCCCAGGGCCGCGAAGTCCTCCGCTTCCAGTGCTTCGAGCGTCCTCGGATCGAGGTGCAGACTTTCCGCCGCCTGCGCGAGGCTGAGGCCCGCTTTCTCGCGCGCGTCGCGCAGCCGCGCGCCGGTGCCGCAGCGTTGCTCGCCGCCAACTTCACTCGCCATGAGCCTCAGCCGGGGTTGCGATCGAGTTCCGCCAGGGCGTGCGCCTGGTCGGTCCCGGGGAAGTCCAGCTGCAGTCGGCGCGCGTAGCGTTGCGCGCCGATCCTGTCGCCCTGGGCGCGCGCGACGCGCACCCCGAGCAGCAGCAGATCCGCGGTCGCCTCGTAGTTGCCGATGAAGGCGTCGATGCCGGCGCGCGCCGGGGCGAGCTCGCCGTGCTGGAATTGCAGCTCGGTGAGCTGGTACGCGGCTTCCGCGAAGTTCGGCCGGAGCGCCAAGGCGCGGCCGAAGTCGGCGCGCGCCTCATCGTCGCGCTTGGCCGCGCGCAGGCACACCCCGGCGTTGGTGTAGGCCGCCTCGGGGGTGCGATACAGCGCGTTGTGCGCCGCCTCCTCGAAGCGCCGCACGCCCTCCTCGGTGCGACCGTTCTGGCACAGGTACACGGCGTAGTTGTTCACCACCTGCGGGTCGTGCGGCGCCAGCCGCAACGAGGTACGGAACTCCGCATCCGCCGTGGCGGGGTTGTGCATGCGCTCGAACAGCATCGCGCGGGCGCTGTGAACGTCGGCGCTGCTCGGGTCCTCGGCGAGCGCCCGGTCGAGCTTGTCCTTCGCCAGCGCGACGTCCCCCTGGTGCAGATAGGCGATCCCCAGCTGCACGTTGTAGGCGGCCGCATCGCGTGCCTTGCTCGGACGCTCCGTGGTTGCGCAGGCGGCGAGCAGCAGCGTCAGCGCGCCGGCCGCCAGGCGCGGCGGCAGCCGCTCGTGAGCCGGGGTGTTGACTGGGTTGCTCATGGTTGAACCGCCACGCCGATGAGCTTGCTCCCGAGACGCACGGTGGTGCGATCGATGACGCGCCCGGCCAGCTGTCCGCAGGCCGCGTCGATGTCCTCGCCGCGGGTGCGGCGAATGGTCGCCAGCACTCCGCGCTGCAGCAGCTCGTCACGGAAACGCTGGATGACGGGCGCGCTCGAGCGAGTGTAGCGCGTGCCGGGAAAGGGGTTGAAGGGAATCAGATTGACCTTGGCCGGATGGCCCTGCAGCAGGCGCGCCAGCGCGCGCGCCTGCGCGGCAGAATCGTTCACGCCCGCGAGCATCACGTATTCGAAGGTCACGCTGCGGCCGTTCTGCTCATCGAGGTAATGCCAGCACGCCCGCAGCAGCTCCGCGATCGGATGCTTGCGGTTGATCGGCACCAGCTCGTTGCGCAGCGCATCATCGGGCGCGTGCAGCGACACGGCCAGCGCCACGTTGGTCTCTCGCGCGAGCTTGTAGATCTGCGGCACCAGCCCCGAGGTCGACAGCGTCACGCGGCGCCGCGACAGATCGAAGCCGAAGTCATCGAGCAGGATGCGCAGCGCGGGCACCACGTTGCGGAAGTTGGCGAGCGGCTCGCCCATCCCCATCAGCACGACGTTGCTGACGCGGCGCTCGTCCCCGGGTGCGCTCACCGCGCCCGGCGTGGCGGCGAGCGCGCGCTGCGGTTCCTCGCGCTCGAGCTCGCGCACCGCCAGCCACACCTGCCCCACCATCTCGGCGGTGCTCAGGTTGCGATTGAAGCCCTGCCGGGCCGTGGCGCAGAACGAGCAGTCCAGCGCACAGCCGACCTGCGAGGAAATGCACAGCGTGCCGCGATCGGGCTCGGGAATGAACACCATCTCGAACGCTTGGGTTGCGTCGGCGCGCAGCAGCCACTTGCGGGTGCCATCGCCCGAGCGCTGCTGCGAGAGGATCTGCGGTGCGCGCACCTCGGCCTGCGCGGCAAGCAGCGTGCGGAAGTCCCTGGCGAGATCGGTCATGTCCTCGAACGAGCCGACGCCGCGCTTGTACATCCAGTTCCGAGCCGTGCACCACGTTGCGCTCGATGCTGGTGGCGAGGTCGGCGCGGATCGTGCCGGGGTCCGCCTTCTTCGGATCGGTCGCGCCCATGATGTCGCGGTTGCGGGCGATCGCGCTCTCGCCCTCCAGCACCTGCACGATGACGGGGCCCGAAGTCATGTAGCGCACCAGGTCCTTGAAGAACGGACGCTCGCGATGCACGGCGTAGAAGCCTTCCGCCTCGCGCTGCGACAGGTGCAGCATGCGGGCGGCGACGATCGCGAGGCCTGCGTTCTCGAAACGCCGATAGACCTCGCCGATGAGATTGGCTCTCACGCCGTCGGGCTTGACGATGGACAAGGTGCGCTCGAGCGCCATTCGCTAGGGACCTCTGACAACGCTTCGCTTGAAGGCGCGGGTGTTCGCGCCGGCAATGTGCAGCCGTGCGCGGGGTTAGCCGGGAAGTTTACCTTGGGTTCCGCACCCGCGGCAATTTGGCGTGCGACGGAAGTGCCGGTTTGGTAAGGCTTTTTGCGCGCACCGAGACGGCGGGCGCGCCGGTGCAGGCGCGCGGGCGCGCGCCGCGCCCGCGGGCGCTTCAGACGGAGAAGCTCTCCCCGCAGCCGCATTCCCCCTTGACGTTGGGGTTTCTGAAGCGGAAGGCCTCGTTCAGGCCCTGCTTGACGAAGTCCACGATCGTGCCGTCGAGGAGCCCTAGGCTCGCGCCGTCCACGAACACCCGCACGCCGCGGTCTTCGAACACCGCGTCCCCAGGCTGCGGGCCATCGGCGTAGTTGATCACGTAGGCGAAGCCGGAGCAGCCGGTCTTGCGCACGCCGAGCCGCAGCCCGATGCCGTGCCCGCGGGCCGCGAGGAAGGTCTTGACCCGAAGGGCTGCGGATTCAGTCAGTGAGATCGCCATCGGTCCTCGTATTGTAGCGCCTCAAGGCCAGCGCGAGAGGCAGGCCCGCAGAGCGTCTTCGACCACCAGCAGGCGGGCGAGTTTCTCGACCGGAACCCCGCGGGTGGCGGCCCAGGTCGCCGGCGTGCCCGGGATCAGCGCACCGCGCCCTCGCCCGCGCAGCTCGCCACATAGCCAGGCGGCCACGTCCATAGTATGGGGGCAGCCGAAGGCCTGAAAACGTGCGTCCTTCACAATGTCGTCTGCGACCTGCAGGTGAAACCGCACCCAGCTCTCCTGCCCCGGTCCGCCGGCCTCGCCGCTCACGGTAGCGCCGCCGCTGCCGCTCGCGCGCGCCGGCCCGAAGCCCTGCCCGGCCATGGCGCCCGCCGCCGGGGACAGTGCGCGCAGCCGCCCCACCTCGGAGCGCACGGCGCTGAGCGCGAGGTCCACGTCGGCCGCGACGCTGAAGCGCCCCAGACTGAAGCGCAGGGAGCTCTGCGCGAGCTGGGTGTCGCGTCCCAGGGCGCGCAGCACGTAGGAAGGATCGGCGGAGACCGAGTTGCAGGCGGCGCCGGTGGACACCGCCAGTCCCGTGAGGCCCGTCACCAGGCTTTCCCCCTCCACACCCTCGAACGACACGTTGAGAATGCCCGGCAGGCGCGGGGCGCCGGCCCCGTTCAGATGCGTGCCGCCGAGGGCCTCGAGCCCGGCCCACAGCCGCTCGCGCAGCGCCGTGAGCCGCACGCCTTCCGTGGGCAGCTCGCGGGCGGCCAACTCGCAGGCGAGGCCAAAGCCCACGACCTGGTGAGTGGCCAGCGTCCCGGGCCGCAACGAGCGCTCCTGTCCCCCACCGTACATCAACGGCTGCAGCAACCCGCGGGCGCCCTGGCGCACGTAGAGCGCACCGACGCCTTTGGGGCCGTAGATCTTGTGCGCCGTGATCGAGACGAAGTCGAGCGGGAGCGAGTGCATATCGAGCGGCACCTTGCCCGCGGCCTGGGCGCAATCGCTGTGCAAGGCGACGCCGCGCTCGCGGCACAGTGCGCCGATCGCGGCGAGGTCCTGCAGCACACCGATCTCGTTGTTCGCGTACATGATCGAGGCCAGCACGGTGTCGGGACGCAGCGCCGCGGCGAAGGCCGCCGGCTCGATCAGCCCGGAGCGTGCGGGCGTGAGATAGGTGACGCTGAAGCCTTCCTTCTCGAGGCGCTTGCAGGGGTCGAGCACGGCTTTGTGCTCGGTGCGTGCGGTCAGCACGTGGCGGCCGCGATCCGCGTTGGCGCGCGCGACCCCGAGGATCGCCAGGTTGTCGGACTCGGTGGCCCCGGACGTGAACACGATCTCTTCAGCCGCCGCTCCGATGAGCGAGGCGACCTGCGCGCGCGCGGCGGCGATGCGCGCGGCGGCGACCGCGCCCAGGGCATGCGCCGAGGAGGGGTTGGCGAAGTCCCCGCCCGCCGTCAGACAGCCGCTCATGGCCGCGGCCACGGCCGGATCGACCGGCGTCGTGGCCGCGTAGTCGAGGTACAGCGGCCCTGCGGCGCTCATGGTGGCTGCGCCCCGGCGTGGCGGCGCCGGCTCTGTACCGCCGTGAGGATGCCGCGCAGGATGTTGACCTCGTTCTGATCGAGCTCCGCGCGCTGCAGGAAGCGCCGGATGCGTCCCATCAGGTGCGTGCCGCTCTGGGTGCGGTCGCGAAACTCGATCTCCTCCAGCACCTGCGCGAAGTGCGCGTACAGGCGCGCCATTTCCTGCGCGCCCGCGAGCGGCGGCCCGGCCGGTGCGCTCGCCGCCGCAGCGCGCTCGCCGGCGCGGAACAGCTCGTACGCCACCAGCTGCACCGCCATGGCGAGATTCAGTGACGGGTAGGCGGGGCTGGCCGGAATGCGGATCAGCGCATGCGCCGCCTCGAGTTCCTCGTTGGTGAGCCCGGTGCGCTCGGGCCCGAACACGAGCGCCGCGGGCGCGCGGCGCGACTCGGCCAGGATACGCACGGCCGCATCGCGTACATCGATCACCCGGAAATACTGATCGCGATCGCGCGAGGTGCTCGCCGCCACGAAGCCGCAGCCCTCGAGCGCCTCGCCGAGCGATGCCACGACGCGCGCGGCCGTGAGTACATCGTCCGCGCCGGAGGCGCGCGCGCGCGCTTCCCTGTGCGGAAACTCCTTCGGCTGCACCAGCAGCAGCTCGTGCAGGCCCATGTTCTTCATGGCGCGCGCCACGGCGCCGATGTTGCCCGGGTGCGAGGGCGCGACCAGCACGATGCGAATGTCGGGAGAGTCCATCTGTTACGCTAGCTTGGCCGCCGATTGTCACACGAGCTTAAGGACCGTGCAGCCGCTTCTCAATATCGCCGTGCGGGCCGCGCGCCGCGCCGGCGAGCTCATCGTACGCAGCCTGAACCGCCTGGAGTCGCTCACCGTCTCCTCCAAGGGGCGCAACGACTTCGTCACCGAGGTCGACCGCGCCGCCGAGCAGGAGATCATCGGCAGCATCCGCCGGCTCTACCCGCAGCATGCGTTTCTCGCCGAGGAAAGCGGCCGCAGCGGCGGCGAGCACGAGACACTGTGGATCATCGATCCTCTGGATGGCACCACCAACTTCCTGCACGGCTTCCCGGTGTTTGCCGTGTCGATCGCCTGTCAGATCAGGGGGCGCCTCGAGCACGCGGTGGTCTACGACCCGATGCGCGGCGAGCTGTTCACCGCCAGCCGCGGCGCCGGCGCTCACCTGGACAATCACCGCATGCGCGTGAGCAAGGCGCGAGCGCTCGAGGGCGCGCTCATCGCGACCGGCTTTCCCTATCGCGCCAACACGCGCTACCTGGATGCGTACCTCGCCATGTTGAAAGCGGTCACGCTGCAGGTCGCCGGCGTGCGCCGGCCCGGAGCGGCGGCGCTCGATCTCGCCTACGTCGCGGCCGGGCGCGTCGATGCGTTCTGGGAGATCGGTCTCGCCCCCTGGGACACGGCCGCCGGGACACTCCTCATCCAGGAAGCCGGCGGTCGCATCGGCACGCTCGGCGGCGCCGAATACCGTCAGGAGGGGCACATCCTCGCCGGCAGTCCCAAGGTATACGCAGCGCTGGTGGAGCTGCTCGCGCCGCATATTCCCGAGGAGCTGCGCAGCGCCTGAGGCGCGGCGCGTGCGACCGCCGGGCAGCCGACGCATTGCGGCGGGCGCCCGGTGCTGCGCTCGCTCGCTCGCTTTCCCCAGATCGCTTGTGTAGAGTCGTTCGCGCCAAATCGGGGGTCGTATGGCGCGACAACTACTTGCGACCAAGTCCATCGCCGAGCTGCACGAGCAGGAATCCACCGGCAACCAGCTGCGGCGCGCGCTCACCGCCACGCAGCTGACGCTGCTCGGCATCGGCGGCGTCATCGGCACCGGCATTTTCGTGCTCACCGGGGTCGCGGCCGCCAACAACGCCGGTCCCGCCCTGCCGCTGTCGTTCATCGTCGCGGGCCTCGGCTGCACGTTCGCGGGTCTGTGCTACGCGGAGTTCGCCGCCATGATCCCGGTGTCCGGCAGCGCCTACTCCTACTCCTACGCGACCCTCGGCGAGGGCATCGCCTGGTTCATCGGCTGGAATCTGATCCTGGAATATCTGTTTGCGGTCGCGACCGTGTCGGTCGGCTGGTCGGGTTACGTGGTGAGCCTGCTCGATCAATGGCACTTGCACATCCCTGACGCGCTCTCGCACGCACCGCTCGATCAAGGTGCGGACGCAC
>WNGC01003518.1_pt1 | contig 12962 bp, 10 predicted proteins | sample 5400051 | NCBI WGS metagenome assembly WNGC01 (sample SAMN13153368, study PRJNA577476) | soil metagenome | isolation source: 20 cm soil or saprolite under grassland replicate 2 | place: USA:California | collected 2016-06-15 | reverse complement strand
CCGGTGTACGGCTACTTCGGGTACGCGTACGACGAGGTAGCGGAGTCGCCCTTCATCATCCAGGGTCGGGTCGTACTCGAGAACCTGGACGGGATCCGGCAGGCACTGATCCACGTGGCCGGCGGACGCGCCACCCGGCTCGACGTCTCGGACCGTCCCTCCGCTGTCTGGGGCCAGCCATGGCTGACGAAGTACTTCCACTGGAAATTTCGCGCGTGGAGACGCCGTCGTGAAAGCGCTTGCGCTGCTGTACCATGACGTGGTCGACGGGGCTGACTGGGACGCGAGCGGTTTTCCCGATCCGGTGTCCGCTACCTACAAGTTTGACCGCCACGACTTCGAGCGGCACCTGGAGGCCGCATCCGCGGTCGCCGCGCGGCGAGGCACGGTACACGATCTGTTCGCAGGTATCGTGGACCCGCCGCCTGTCCTTCTGACATTCGACGACGGCGGCGCCAGCGCGTATGGATGCGTCGCCGATCTACTCGAGCGTGCGGGGTGGCGCGGTCACTTCTTTATTACTACGGACTACCTCGGGACTCCGGGGTTCGTCGGGCGGGCCCAGGTACGGGATCTGGCGGGGCGGGGGCACGTCATCGGCACGCATTCGTGCTCGCATCCCGCACGGATGGCGCGGTGCAGTTGGGACCGCCTCATCGACGAGTGGAGCCGAAGCGCGCAGGCCCTGGCCGATGTGCTGGGTGAGCCCGTACGGGTGGCCTCGGTGCCGGGCGGCGCGTTTTCACGGCGCGTCGCGGCGGCGGCCGCTGCTGCGGGGCTGGCCGCGCTGTTCACCTCGGAACCCACGATGCGCTGCCGGGTCGTGGACGGCTGCCTCGTCGTCGGGCGCTACGTACTGCGGCGCGGAGCCCCTGCCACCGTCGCCGCGGCGCTCGCCTCCGGTGCCCGTGCCGTCCGGCTGCGCCAGCTGTGGTTGTGGAATCTCAAGAAGCTGGCCAAAGCCGTCGGCGGGGATCTCTACCCGGCGCTCTCGCGCCTGGTGCACGAGCGCGCGGCGCGCCCTTGAGCGCGAGCAAACGACGTCGTCGTACGGTCGGAGTTACCGGCTGCCGCGACGCAACAGCATCACGGGGACCGTGCGGAGCATGATCTTCAGGTCTTCGAGCGCCGATTGGCGGCGGATGTACTCGAGGTCATAGGCGACTTTGCGGCGCACGTCGTCCACCGAGGTGTCGTACCCCTGGTTCACTTGAGCCCAGCCGGTGATGCCGGGCCGCACCCGCTGGCGTCGCGGGTAGCTTTCGATTTGCTCGCGCAGATACACGAAGATCTCGGGTTGTTCCGGGCGCGGCCCCACGACGTTCATGTCGCCCGTCAGCACGTTGAACAACTGCGGCAACTCGTCGAGTCGGAACGTGCGCAGCAGTCGGCCGATCGGTGTAATGCGCTCGTCGTCCGCTTGCGCCCATACCTGCTTCCCGTTCTGCTCGGCCACGCGCATCGTGCGGAACTTGTACATCGTGAACGGCGTGCCACCCAGGTCCATGTTGCGCCGCGTGTTCCCGCCGGCGCCCGTGAGCGCCCGGCGATCCAGGCCGACACGGGCTTGCGTGAAGAGCACCGGTCCGCGCGACGTCAGCTTGATCAATGCCGCGATCAGCAGCAGCAACGGGGATGTGAGTGCGAGGCCGACGGCCGCCACGACGACGTTTACGAGGCGCCGGCCCCGGTGCTCTCGATCAATGGCGTGGAGTGGCGACGCGTGTACGAGCGAAAGTATCGGTCGGCTGGAGCGTGCGGGTCGGTAAGGCGTGAGCGTCGTCGTCATGACGCCGCAGACATGGCAAAGACCGTGCGCGCGCCGAGGCCGATGCCGCAAGCGTGCGCATGCCTTGACGTGCACCGGTTCGCTGCCGGCGGGGCTGCGTTTCGTTGCGTCGCTCTATGGCGCGGAGGCGGCGAGTGTAGAACGCTCGCGACGGGTCCGCTCGGCCGTTCGCACGACGGCCGAGACAGCGCTCCGTTCCTTCTATTTCATATCGCGTGGACGCAACAGGTAGGGCGAGATCACCCCTGAGCGCCAGTCGCTCGATCCTAGCCGCCGCGCCGGGGCGGGCGGGTCAGGTAGCCGAACTAACGGGCGGACAGTCGACCTCGAAATAGAACCGGGTTCCCCAATTGGGGTGGGTTTCCACCTGGAGCTCGGTGCCCATGACCTTCACCAGCTTGCGACAGATAGCGAGTCCCAGGCCGGAGCTGGAAAAGTGATGCCGCCCGTTCGCTGGCGCCGTCCGTGCGGGCTGATGCAGGGCGCGCTGGAGGACCGGATCAAACCCCGCGCCGGTGTCCCGAACGGAGAACTCGAGCCGGCGGGCGTCGATCGGTCGGGCCGCCAGTTCCACGTAGCCCGTGTCGGTGAACTTTGCCCTACGCGTCGTTCGGGCACGGGGTGGACGAGGCGTAGCGCCAAGCTCTTTTCCTCGGCGATCGGGTGGATCATGCTGCGCACCGACTCGAACGTCTCGGCCACCGAGAAGGGCGCGGGCGCGCGGTCCACCAACCGGTTGCCGCCCCGGGCCAGCTCCAGCACGTCGCTCGCCGTGGCGCACAGGCAAAGCGCGGCGCTGTAGATCAGACCAAGTTGGCGACCCTGCTCCGCGGTCACGGAACCGCCCTGACCCTGCTGCAGGGCTTCCGCGAGGAAAAGGATGGACGTGAGGGGCGAGCGTAGGTCATGCGCGAGCTCCACGACGAGATCAAGTCCGTTGGGGCCCGCCAGGGAGGCCGTGAGATCCTGCGGCTCCAGCTCCTGCTCCGGCTCGGGCCTCGGGACCGGCGCGACGACCGGCCAATCGAGCTGTTCAGCGGTGTTCGACCGCATCTCCATTACCCCTCCGCGGATCACGCGGCCTGCCCGCCCGTTTCGCCCACATGCGCCTCGACCTCCTCCATCGCGCCCGCCGCCGACCCGGGCTCACGCTCGACCACCCACCCCGCGGTGGGGCTGCGCTGCAGTCCGTGGCGCTCCATCAGCCGGTACAACGTGGTCCGATCGACACCCGCAATGCGGGCGGCCTTCGACATGTTGCCGCTGGCTCGGTTGACGAGCCACGTCAGGTACTGCCGCTCGAACTGGGCGATTACACGGTCTCGGGCGGCGTGATAGCTCTCTTCGAGCAGGGTCGAGATCAACGACGCGGGATTCGCCCCCGTCTCCGCCGCCCCCGAGTCTCCGGTGAGATGCAAGTCCTCGGGCCGGATCTCGGCGCCCGGTTCCACGACCACGGCCACATGCTCGATGACGTTCTGAAGCTCGCGGACGTTGCCGCGCCAGGCGTACCCGCACAGCGCGCGCAGCGCCGCGTCGGTCAAGCGCGGGAACGGTGCGCCCTTGCGGCGATGGCGCACCCAGTAAGTGGAGAGGAAGTAGTCCGCCAGGAGCGGGATGTCCTCGGGTCGCTCGCGTAGCGCCGGTACGTTGATCGGCACCACGCGCAAGCGGTAGTACAGGTCCTCCCGCATCTCTCCGGCCTTGACGGCGCCTTCCGGGTCGCCGTTGGTCGCGGCGATGAACCGCACGTTCACGACGGCGTCGGTTGTCTCGCTGCCCACGCGGCGCACCACACCGTCTTGGATGACGCGCAGCAGCTTGGCCTGGATCGACTTAGGCATCTCGACGAGCTCGTCGAGGAACAGCGTACCGCCGTGGGCGGCTTCGAGCAACCCAGGTTTGTCCCGCACCGCGCCGGTGAAGGCGCCCTTGCGGTGGCCGAACATCTCGGACTCGAGCAGTCCTTCGGGCAGCGCTGCGCAGTTCACCGCCACGAAGGGGCGGCTCGAGCGGCGGCTGTGGTGGTGAATGAACTGCGCGATCATCTCCTTGCCGCTGCCGCTCTCTCCCGTGATGAAAACGGACGCGTCGGTCGGCGCCACCTTCCGGGCGAGCTCGATCGCTCGGCGAAAGGCGGGCGCGGTGCCGAGGAGCGTCAGCTTGTCCGTTTGCACCTGCGCCCGGTCGAGCGTGTCCTGCTGCTCACGCGTTTCGCGCGCGACCAACAGGGTGTGCACCGCGCGCCCGATCAAGACCTGCAGGTGTGAAGCGGAAAAGGGCTTGGGGAGATAATCGAAAGCACCCTGCCGCAAAGCCTCGACGCTCGATTCGACGCTCGGATTCCCAGTCATCACGATCACGATCGTGTCGTGATTGGTCCCGAGTGCGGCTCGCAGCAGTGCAAGCCCGTCGATCTGTGACATGTAGAGATCCACGAGCAGGACGTCGAAGGCGCGGCGCTTGAGCAGTTCAAGCGCGTCCTGGCCCCGGCTGCAGACCGTGACGTCGTACCCTTCGTGCCGGAGTACTGCGGCGCAGCTTTCGCGCAGCGTGTGCTCGTCGTCCACCACAAGAATCCGCACGCGGGCCTTGGCTTCCGGCCCGATCGCCAGCAAGGCGGCCGGCTCCCGCACGTCGCCCGGTTGGACACCGTCCTGTGACATCGGCATGGACATCGCCCTCGTCCTCGATAACGGTCGAGCGGACTCCTACGCACAGTTCGGGCCACATTGTCGCGACCCCGCAGCGTGGCCCGATTTCCCGCACGGATTCAGCAACAACTGGTCACGCGGAGCCGGGCGACCCCGCTCCGAGCGCACCAAGGTGCATCAGATCTTGGGCTGCGATTGCACTGAATTGCGGCATCAGCTCAACCGGTCTGCGGGCAGGGCACGGTATCGGACTTGCCACACTTTTTCACCCGATGAAACGCAGTTTTCCGAAGCCACACCGAGGGCCACCCCGAGAGGTACCCGTTCCATGAGCATGAGTCATCTGCCGCTGCCACCCGGTTCGACTGCACCGGTGATGGTTCCGCCATCGCCGCCACCCCCCACCGCGGGGTGGGGCGGTGCCGACTCCGAAGGAGGGGTGGATTGGAGGCGGGTGTTCAGCGCAGTGCTGCGGTTCAAGTGGTTGATCTGCGGCGTGACGGTTCTCGGCACGACGGCAGGCTTCGGGCTCGCACGCTTTGTCAGGCCCCAGTATGGGGCGCAGGCAACCATCTGGATTGACGCGACTGAGAGCGAGCGCTGGGGCCAGGGCCAGGACCGAGGGCCGATCCGGCAGGGCCAGTTGCTCGACCCCCAGGCCTGGGTGGATCTCCTCAAGTCATACGTGGTGCTCGATCAGGTGGTCCGCGACCAGCGGTTGTTCGTGAGCCCGAAGTCGCGAGTCGACGAACCCGTCCTGGCGACGTTGCAGGTGACCGGGCAGTACCGCCCAGGGGTGTATCGGCTCAAGGTGGACTCCGACCGTCGGAGTTACGCCCTCGCCACGGTTGAGGGCCAGGTCCTGGAGCGCGGGACGGTGGGTGATTCGATCGGAACCCGGCTGGGGTTGGCCTGGGCGCCCGCCGCCAGCACGCTGCCTGCCGACCGGGCCGTCGAGTTCGGTTTGTCGACCCTGCGGGATGCCGCGCGCTCGCTGGCGGACTCGCTGAGCGCGCAGCTGGATGAGAAAGGGAACTTCCTTCGGCTCGAGTTGCGGGGCCCCGACGCACCGCGCATCACCGCCGTGGTCAACGCGGTGGCCGAACGCTACGTGCAAGTGGCGTCGGACTTGAAGCGCAAAAAGCTTACCGAGCTCACGAAGATCCTGGCGGAGCAGTTGCAGAGCGCGCAAGGGAATTTGCGGAGCGCCGAGGCGGGGTTCGAGCGATTCCGGGAACGGACGATTACGTTGCCGGGCGATCGGACGCCGCCCGGGGCGCTCGGAATGCCCGGCGGGGCCGGCGGCGGCCAGGGCGCCGAGTCGGATCCCAAGTTCGGGACCTTCTTCGGCATGCAGGCCGACCGGGATCGGATCCAACAGGACCGCGAGGCGTTGCAACGGTTGCTGGTGCCCACCAGTGACTCGAGCGGCCTCTCCGCCGACGCGCTCGCGGTGGTCGGGTCCGTTCAGGGGAACCCCGACCTCGCCGCCGCGCTCACAGAGCTGACCTCGAAGCGAGCAAGCCTGCGTGCGCTGCGGTACCGCTACTCCGACCAGTACCCGCCCGTACAGCGCTTGGTGGCAGAAATCGTGACGCTGGAGCACCAGACGATTCCGGCGCTGGCGCGCGGGCTGATGGATCAGCTCGCGGCCCGCGAGACGGAGCTCGGCCGCCGGCTCGGTACGGACTCGCGCAGCCTGCGTCAGATCCCGGCGCGGGCCATCGAGGAGGCCCGGCTGCGTCGCACCCTGAGCATGGCCGAGGATCTCTACACCCTGCTGCAGAAGCGGTACGAAGAGGCGCGCTTGGCAGAGGCGAGCACCATTCCGGACGTCCGCATTCTCGACGCCGCGGTCGTGTCGCGGCAGCCCGTGAGGGACGTGGCGGGCCGACTGATCCTGCTCGGGTTCTGCGGCAGCTTCGGGCTCGCCGTTGTGGGGGCGGTGCTGCTCGATCGTATCGACCCCAGAGTGCGCTACCCCGATCAGGTCTCCCGTGAGATGGGGCTGGCGATCCTGGGCGCCGTGCCGCACCTGCGAACCCTACCGCACGCGGGGCGCCACGGCAAAGGCCGGGTGCCCGAGGACGTCAACCAGGTCGTGGAGGCCCTCCGGGGGGTGTGCCTCAACCTCGTGTACGCGCACGGGGGGCGGGCGCCGCTTCTCGTGACGGTGACAAGCCCCGGGGCGGGGGACGGCAAGTCGTTTCTGGCGGCAAACCTGGCGCATACCTTCGCGGATGGCGGGCACCGCACCCTGCTGATCGACGCCGACATCCGGCGCGGCGTGCTGCATCGCCGGCTGAGCGCTCGCCGCCGCCCGGGGCTGAGCGACTTCCTCCGGGGCGAGACCCCCCTCGACGCCATCGTGCAGGCGACGCCGTACCCCTCGCTCTCGCTGATTGCGTGCGGTACGCGCGCGTACAACGCCCCCGAGTTGCTCGGATCCCCTCCCATGTCGGAGCTGGTGAACGGCATGCGGTCGGGCTACGACGTGATCTTGATCGACAGCCCGCCGCTGGCGGCTGGCGTGGATCCTTTGATCCTCGGCACCCTGACGGGGACCCTCGCGCTCGTGCTGCGTACCGGGTACAGCCACCGCGACGTCGCGGCGGCCAAGCTCGAGATGTTGCAACGACTGCCGGTGCGGTTGCTGGGGGCGATCTTGAACGACGTGCCGGCGGGCGGGGCCTACCGCTACTACTCCTATTATCTACCGGGCTACGAAGCAGCAGACGAGAACAGCGGGAGTCGACGCGTGCCGGTCTAAGTCGGGGAAGAGGCCGGATTAGTGCCTTCGTCGAAGCGCCGCAGCCACCCACCCGAGTCTGCCCTGCCGGTCCGGACAGCGGCGGCGGCCCGTACCAAGAGGTCGACGGGTTCGATCGGGGCGTAGCCGACGTTAGCCACAGCCTCGTAACCGCAGCGGACTCGGACGGGTGCGGCGGCCGGGGCACCGGCTGCCGACGCGACGGTCGTTGCGGAGACCGAACTGGCGAGGCGCTCGGCGAGCCGCCGCGCGCCGCCCGCATCCGTGCCCGGGGCGAGCACCGCGAATTCGGTCGCGCTGAGGCGCCCGATCACGTCCGACAGCCGAGCCGCCGCTTTAATCGCCTGCACGTACCGACCGAGGCTCGTGCCCGGCTGCGGCCCGGCGGCGGGCTCGATCGGCTCGAGGTCGAGCGCGAGCACAACGCAGGCGAGCGGGCCGTGTTCCCGGAACGCCTGCGATCCCAGCTCGCGCGCCCGGCGGGCGAGCCCCTGCCGGTTATAGAGACCGGTCTCTGCATCGAGCAGACCCTCGGTTCGGGCCCGGTCCGCGTCGAGCTTGGCGTGCACGTAGGCGCCGATCTTGAGGAGGATTTCGTCCGCGTCGTGCGGAGGCGCGATGCATTCCCACGCGCCGGCTCGCAACGCGGCCAAGCGTTGCGTGCGCGTGGCCGCTTCGCGGATCATCAACAGTATCGGCGTGCTGCTGGAGACGCGCGGATCGGACCGAAGCACGCGACACAATTCGACGCCGGGCATGTCGGGCAGGTCGGCGTCCGCGAGAATCACGTCCGGCTCGGTAGTCCGCGCCCGTTCGAGCGCGTGTTGACCCGACCGCTCCTGGAGCACGGCATATCCGCCGCCCTCGAGCAGGCCGCGAAGCCACCGCGTGGCCTCGTGGCCGTCGCCGGCCAGAAGCACGAGTGGCAATCCGCCTTGTGGCATCCGATCTGTCATGCGCCCGCTCCAGCCAACCGCGTCCCCTGGGATTTCCGTCACTGGACACATGTCTGCAAACCCGGGGCCGCCGATTGGCGGGGTGCACGCCCCACGCCGCGCCTTGCAACGCGGCCGGTTGCGCGGCCGTGCCGCGGCGGCTGCCGCGTGCGCGCAACGCAGCACACGGTGGAGACGGGCTCGTCAGCCCGCGGGGCACGGCGGCTAACCCCTTGTCGCCCTAATCGCTAACGCAGGGCGCGAGCACGATCGGCGTCGCCCGGGCCTCAAACTTGAAGTGCAGGGGCGTGACCTGAGACCGCCGAGTATGCACTGCAAGGCCTGTAAGAAACGGACCAATGAGACTAGCAAACGCCCACGACTCTCCCGCCGCGCCAAGGTGGCGAGGTGCGAGCGGTGCGGGGCGTTGATCCTGCCGCTGCCGGATATGATGCTCGGCGCAGGGGACGGTACGCTGGCTCAGCTCACGCGGTTCGGTTTAGCGTTTACCGGTGATCCGTTGCTGGAACTCAAGCGTGAGGGCGGGTGAGCGATGTGCGGAATCGTGGGCTACGTCGGCTCGGGAGACGCGGTGTCGGTCCTCGTTGAGGGGCTCGCCCGCCTGGAATACCGGGGCTACGACTCCGCCGGGGTCGCGGTGCAGAACGGTGGTGGGGTAGAGACCCGCAAGCTCGCAGGCCGCATCGCCGGCCTGCGCGAGCTGCTCGCTCGGAGGCCGATACACGGGCACTGCGGTATCGGACATACACGTTGGGCGACGCACGGCGCGCCGACTGAGCGCAACGCGCACCCGCACATCGATTGCGCCGGGACGCTCGCGCTCGTCCACAACGGCATCATCGAGAACGCCGACGTGCTCCGCAAACGGCTCGAGCAGGACGGCCACCGCTTCGGGACCGAGACCGATACCGAGACACTGGTGCACCTGATCGAGGAGTCGCCCGGGGCGACGCTCGAAGAGCGGGTCATCGCGGCCCTGAACCACGTCGAGGGGACCTACGGTGTCGCGGTCGTCGCCGAGGCGGATCCCGGCAAGATTGTGGTCGCCCGGCGCGGCTCGCCGGTGCTGCTCGGCGTTGGGGACGGGGAGTATCTGGTGGCCTCCGATGCAAGCGCGGTGTTGGGCCATACCCGGTCCGTGGTTTACCTCAACGACGGCGACGTCGCCGTGGTGACCGCGGAGGGCTACCGCGTCCTGGACCGTGACGCTCGGGAGCAGGAGCGGGCGGTCGACGATATCGAGTGGGATCTCGACGCGATCGCACTCGGCGGCTATCCGCACTTCATGCTGAAGGAGATCTGCGAGCAGGCCGAAACCGTGCGCAGCACTCTCCGAGGACGTCTGCTCGTCGCCGAAGGGACAGCGCGCCTCAACGGGCTGAACCTCACGGCGGAGCAGTGCGCGGCGATCCGCCGCATCGTCATCGTGGCGTGCGGCACGTCGTGGCACGCGGGGTTGGTGGGCCGTCATGTCCTCGAGGAGCTGGTCGGGATCCCGGTATCGGTCGAGTACGCGTCGGAGTATCGCTACCGGCGTCAGCTTCAACTTCCCGGTACGGTCACCATCGCGATCTCGCAGTCCGGCGAGACGGCGGATACGCTGGAAGCGCTGCGGGCCGCGCGAGCCGCCGGCTCTACGGTGCTCGGTCTCGTCAACGTCGTCGGATCGACGATCGCACGTGAAGCGGACGGCGGAATCTACCTGCACGCGGGTCCGGAGATCGGGGTCGCCTCGACCAAGGCGTTCACCTCGCAGGTCGTCGCGCTGTTGCTGCTCGGGTTGTACCTCGGGCGCCAGCGAGGACTGGACGCGGAACAGGGGCGTCGGTTGGTCTCGCAACTGGTCCGACTCCCGGAGCTGGTAGAGCGCGCGCTTGCCGTCGAACCACAGGTGCGGGCGCTCGCCGAGCGCTACGCGGACGCCCGCAACGCCCTCTATCTGGGCCGAGGCGCCAATTTCCCGGTCGCGCTCGAGGGCGCCCTCAAGCTCAAGGAGATCTCCTACATCCATGCCGAGGGCTACCCGGCCGCCGAAATGAAACACGGACCCATCGCATTGATCGACGAGAACATGCCGGTGGTCTGCCTGGCGCCCAAGGATCCCGTGTACACGAAGGTCGTTTCGAACATGCAGGAAGTGAAAGCCCGGGGGGGCCGCATCATCGCGATCACGAGCGAGGGCAACGGCGATCTGAGCAAGCTGGCGGATCACCAAGTCGCCGTGCCGGCGAGCCCACCCCTGATCGCGCCGGTGCTGACGGTGATTCCGCTTCAGCTCTTGGCGTATCACATCGCCGTCTTGCGCGGCTGCGACGTGGATCGGCCGCGCAACCTGGCGAAAAGCGTGACGGTCGAATGACACTATGAATGACACTATGATCGAGAGAATGGTCGTGCGCCTTCTGGCGCTGATGTTCTTCGTGGGCCCGCTAGCGGGCCAGACCGCCAAGGGGGCTCTCCCGGGCGGGTTTGAGGTAGGCGATCAGATCCTCCTCGAGGTGGAGGGGGACACCCAATTCACCCATGCGTTCAGCGTGGGTCCTGGTCCCGCGCTGACGCTGCCCGTGATCGGCGCAATACCGCTCACGGGCGTGCGGCGCGCCGACGTTGAGACCTATCTCAGTCAGCAACTTGGGCGCTACATGAAGAACCCGATGGTCCGCGCCAAAGTGCTGGTGCGCCTCGGTGTGCTCGGCGAGGTGGAGCATCCCGGGTTCTACACCGTCGTCTCCGGCGCCGTGGTGTCCGATGCCCTGATGGCGGCGGGCGGTCCCACGAAGGATGCGAACTTCACGGGCGCGCGCATCGAGCGGGACGGCAAAGGCCTCTACGTGGGAAACGGCTTCCAGGAGGCATTTACGCGCGGGCTGACGGTCGAAGGCATGGGTCTGCGCACCGGCGATCGCATCATCGTGCCGCGCCGCAACGATACCGAGCGAACCTTCCGCATCCTGGGTATTCTCGTGTCCATTCCGGTGGCAATCATCGGAATCGCCGCCCTGTCGCATTAACGCGATGCGCATCCTGTCCGTCGTCGGCGCCCGCCCGAACTTCATGAAGCTCGCGCCCGTGGACCGCGAGCTGGTGAAGCGGGGGGTCGAGCACGTGATCGTCCACACCGGCCAGCATTACGATCCCGACATGTCCGACGCCTTCTTCGAGCAACTGTGGATCCCGGCGCCCGACCACGACCTCGGCGTGGGGTCGGGGTCGCACGCTCAGCAGACCGCGGCCGTGATGCAACGCCTCGAGCCGGTGATCGTCGAGCTGCATCCCGACCTCGTCTTGACGTACGGCGATGTCAACTCCACCGTCGCCGCCGCACTCGTAGCCGCGAAGCTTCAGGTGCGGGTCGGTCACGTCGAGGCCGGTCTGCGCAGTCGCGACTGGACCATGCCCGAAGAAATCAACCGCGTGGTCACGGACCGGCTGTCGGATCTGTTGTTCCTGCCGTCGCGTGACGCGGCGGAGAACCTCGACGCCGAGGGTATTCCCGCCGACCGGATGCACTTCGTCGGCAACGTGATGATCGACACGCTGTGCTGGGCGCTACCGCAGGCGCTGGCGGTCGACGCGCCGGCGCGTTTCGAGGTCCGCGGGCGTCCCTACGTCGTGGTGACGCTGCACCGCCCGGCCAACGTGGATGATCCCGCCGTCCTGCGGGAGCTACTCGAGGCCCTGACCCGGCTCGCCGACCACGTCCCCGTGCTCTTCCCGGTGCACCCGCGCACACGCGCGCGCATCCGCACACGCGCGCGCATCGAGGACCTGCGGCTCCGGCCGCCCGCCGACCGGGGACTGCGACTACTCGAGCCGCTCGCCTACCTCGACATGCTGAGCCTCGTCGCGAAGGCCGGGTTGGTCGTCACCGACTCGGGCGGACTCCAAGAGGAGACGTCGTTTCTCGGGGTGCCGTGCCTGACCGTGCGACCGAATACCGAGCGCCCGATCACCTGCACGCACGGGACGAACCGGCTGGTGCAGGCGCAGCGCGATGCGATCCTCGCAGCGGCCGAGCGCGGTCTTGCGCGGCACTCCCCGGCGCGACCCGTCATCGAGCGGTGGGACGGTCAGGCCGCCGAACGGATCGCGCGGGTCGTGTGCGAAGGCGAGCGGTTCGAACTAGACGGTGCGGTGGCAGCGCCTTCACACGCGGCGCGACGGGCCGTCGCCATCCCGCAACCGCTGGGCGCGGGCTGACACGCGGATGGCGCCAGAGACATGCAGAGTGTGCGTAACCCAGGAGGTAGTCGAATGAGCGATGCAGCGACCAGCGGGGAGCGGACCGCACGCCGCTCCCCGCGGCGCTCCGTACAATGTCGCAACGCAGCCACTTCCGTCGTCGCAGCTGTGGCGCGCGCGTTCTAGTGTAGGCGCGACGACTTAGGCTCCACACCTGATGTGTGCGCCGCGATGCATGACGGCGACACTGCAACGTATCTCTCGATTCCACAACAGCCTGTCGAAAGCGCCGCGACTGGCACCTGTCTTGCCACGCGCCTCCCCACAGGAATCTCGAGTTGATGATCCTGCGAGGAGGCGGAGCATGCTGACACATACAATTCTGCGTTTCGGGCCCGGCCTGGCGGCCGGACTGCTGGTCATGGCGTGTAGCGACCAGCCGAACGTCAACATGGCGCCGAAGCGCCCGAGTTTCTGGGTCACGCCGCCCCCGGCACAGTGCCCCACCGGGAAGTGGACGGGTGGTGGGCGTATCGACCCCACAGGCATGCGGACGGCAGCAAACTACGATAACGTCGATGAACCTTCACCAACTGGGGACCCGCCCCCAG